>JADMIO010814497.1_pt1 | contig 62500 bp, 45 predicted proteins | sample 8958161 | NCBI WGS metagenome assembly JADMIO01 (sample SAMN16585339, study PRJNA669376) | soil metagenome | isolation source: Crop rotation soil | place: USA: Cullars Rotation, Alabama | collected 2011 | reverse complement strand
CGCGACAACTTGTCCACGTGGAATTCTAAGCTTAGGATCCCAATGTGCTGGAAAGCCCAACAGCACGATCACGACCGCCTGCGCCGCGGGCACCCAGGCCGTCGGCGAAGCGTTCCGCCTGATCGCCCGGGACGACGCCGACATCGTCCTCGCCGGCGGCGCGGATAGCCGCATCGATCCGTTCATGATTCTTGCCTACATGGCTTTGGGGGCGCTCAGCACATCGCTGCGGCCCGCTTCGGAAGTGTCGCGGCCGTTCGACGGCCAGCGCGATGGCTTCGTGCTCGGCGAAGGCGCCGGCGTTTTGGTCCTGGAAGAATTGGAACGCGCCAAGAAACGGGGCGCTCGAATTTATGCCGAAGTGCTCGGCATGGGCAGCAGCTTCGACGCGTACGCCGCCACCAAACCCGACCCGCAAGCCAAGGGCGCCGTCCGCGCCATTCACGAGGCGCTGCGCGAGGCCCGCATCGACCCCAAGGACGTCGATTACATCAACGCCCACGGCACCAGCACCCGCCTCAACGACCAGATGGAAACGATGGCCGTCAAACGCGTCTTCGGCGACGGCGCCAAGACGCTGCCGATGTCGTCGATCAAATCGATGGTCGGCCACCTGATCGGCGCCGCCGGAGCGGTGGAAGCGGCCGCGATGGCGATGACGCTCTCCGACAAGGCGCTGCCGCCGACGATCAATCAGACCGTCCGCGACCCCAATTGCGACCTCGACTACATTCCGAACACGGCCCGCGAAAAGAAAGCCCGCATCGCCGTGTCGACGAGCTTCGGCTTCGGCGGGCAAAACGCGGCCCTGGTGATGAAGCGGTTTGATGATTAAAGGGTGTGCGCGATTCGGCAGCATTCTTGTAGGGTGGGACGAAAGTCCCACCTCGCATCGCTAGCGTTGCGGGACGAAGCGGGACTTTCGTCCCACCCTACGACTACGGCAAACGCCGCTGCGAGTTGAACCGCAGCAGCCGGGCTGCTTGAGTCTCGCTAGGTTCGCGCCGCCGCCGATCGCGATTTCTTCGCCTTCTTCAATTTCGAAAGAATCGCCCGCGCAGCTTCCTGAGCGTTCTCGCCCATCTTCTTGTTCGCCTCATTCGCCGCCGTTTCCACCGCAACCATCTCGACAGTCTTGAGCGCCGCATGCGTCAGCGTCTCTTCGCTCGCGCCGATTGAAGGGTCCGGAAACTCCGCCGAGTCGTCGTCGTTCGCAGAGAAAAAATCGGCGGCAAGATCCTCAATCGGCTGCGACAAATCCTCGACATGAACGCGAAATGTCAGCGGACCGACCCGCAAGACGTCGCCGTGCTGAAGCGCGGCCTCGCCGCGAACCGGCGTGCCATTGACGAACGTCCCATTGGCGCTTTCGAAGTCGCGCACGACGATTTCATTCGGGCGAGCAATCAAGGCGCAATGGCGTTTGCTCACCAGGGCGCTGGCGGGCCGAAGCTGGCACTGCAAATCGCGACCGATCATGAACGTCGGCGTCAAAACCGAAATGGTCGGTCCGGAACTGCGCCCATCCTTCAAGGCAACGAGGGAAAGCTTCATGGAAATCACCACTTCTTTCTGGGCAGCGCGAACGCTATTGCGGTCGCGGGTCCTGGGCGAAGTTCGCGTGGGATAGCGGAATGTCATCCGTTCGGTCGTGTCCGTGTCGAGTGCGACGATGACAATCGTAATGAGTCTGCTGCGCCATGCCGGCGAGAGACCTATTTGGAGCAGACGCTCCGGCGGGTTCGAGAGAGTAAAGCAATTCAAGCGCCAGAGGTGGATTTGCCGCAAGGACCGAGCGGTCGATCGCTGAGTCGAACGTGCGATCTGTCAACTATTTCGGTCGCCGGCGAGGGGAGAGAAGATTCTTCGGAATGGCTGTTCGTTATGACTTAGCGTTCGATGCAATCGAGGGGACGAGGCGGGTCGCGGTGAAATATTCTGCGGGACAGGTGATTTTTTCGTCAGCGATTTGAGCGCTGGATGTTCGTTTGATGGACGGAAGGTTTTGCGGGTTCAAGCAGCCCGGTTGCTCCGCAGCAGCCGGGCTGCTGGGCCCTCGCCTCGACCGTAGGCCGGACTGTTAATCCGGCCGTGGGAGACGGCCGGATTGACAATCCGGCCGACGGGAAACATCAATGCCCTGCCGCGGCGCTCCCGTCGTTCGCTTCGATCCACACCTTCAGCTTCTGAATGCTCGCGCGCAGCTCGGCGATTTTCGTCGTGGACGGCAGCGGTTCGCCGAAGACGACGCGGAGTTTGCCGTCGTCGATCGATCCGCACCAGACGGGGAGAATGGGCACACGACTCTCGGAGGTGAGGGCGGAGAGGAACGCGTCGGCGCTAGCGTCGCTCGCTTCGCCGTCGGCGGTGAAGCCGACGAGGTCGCGGGCTTTGAGGGCGGCCCGGGCGCGGGGGAGGGCGGCTGACCAGTCGCCGCCGGGAGGCACTTCCACGAGGCAATCCGCGCGGCGCGATAGACGACGCAGGAGCGGCGCGACCGTACGGTCGTCGGCCTCGGCGAGGATCATCACCAAATGCCGGTCGGTGGCGGCGACGACTTGCAGGCTCGATTCCAGGCGAGTGCAATTGGTGGCGAGAATGACGGGACCGCCGGTGGGAAGGTTGTCCATGCCGATCGCTTTGAGCTGGCGCTTGCCGAGCGACTTCCACCAAAACGCAGTGCGGACAAAGAAATCGGGCAATTTCAACGACAGCAAGATCAGAATGCCGAGCGTCATGCCGCCGGCGCCGAGGAAGAGGTACTGGGGGAGTTCCTCGTTGTCGTAGGCGAGCTTCATCTTTGTCGGTTGGCCGTTCTTATCGAGTGCGGGGCGGACAACGTAGTAGATGACATCGTGAATCCGATAGCTGCTGACGACGACGTCGTCGCCTTTGCGGACGACGTCTTCGCCTTTGGCGTTTTTCACGATGACTCTCTTCGTGACCCCTTCGCCGGGCAGCTTCAGGAGAAACGTGCGCGAGTCTGCCTTGATGACCGCCGGCTCGCCGTCGTCTTGCGTGAGCGTGATGGAATCGATACGGCCAACGTCTCTCTTAATTTCAGCGACCTTTCCCTTGTACACGTCGTCCTTCTGCTCGACGACTTTGCCGCGCCATGTTACTGGCTCCAGCTTCGTACCGGCATGGCGGACCACATAATGCTTGGCGTCGCGAATCGCATACTCGCTGACGACGACCGGGTCGCCGATTTTCAATCCGCTCGCCGGCAGCGTGAGCAACGAAATCGTTCGCTCGGCCTTGAGCGTGCTGATCGGCTGGAAATTCTTGTCGATGCGATTTTCGCTTTGTTCAATCGTGATGGAGTCGACGTGCTGAAACTCGTCTTTCTCGACATCGATCACCTCGCCGACGCGGACGCGGTCTTTCTGCTCGACCACCGGCGTCAGATTCGTCGCCCGGCCCGCGAGCACCAGCAGGAAGAAGAGCAACGACGCCGACATCGCTCCCGTCACATTGAAGAAGTTGCTGACCGCGACGATCTCGCCCTTGCTGATCTTGGGGGCGCGATGCTGCAACAGCGAATAGAGCGGCACCATGTAAAAGCCACTGAAGAAGCCGATGCCGATCAGGGCGGCGACGAGGGCGTATTCGTGATTCAACAGAAACGCCGCGAAGCCGCAAGCGGCCATCATGCCGAGGCAACCGACGGGCACCAGGCCCAATTCGATCTTGCCGCCGGAGAGCCAGCCCGCCAGCGGGCTGCCCAGACCCACGCCGAGGGCGACGGCGGCGACGACCAAGCTCGTGTGGAAATCGTCCCACGGCGGCACGCGCGTCTGCCCGTGCATGTACATCGTCGACCGCATGTACGAAACCATGAAGACGAAAAACGCGATGCCCATCACCGCCAACGCCAGCGGCCGGGAATGGAAGACCGTGCGAAGGCCGTTCGTCAGCGGAGTGATGAGATTGAAGCGCTTCTTCGGATCCGATGCCGGCAGCTTCACCATCATCAAGCTCGCCAGCGCGCCGATGATCGACAGGGCGAGCAAGATCAAACCGATGGCGTATTCGCGGTCGTGCAGCAGAAACGACAACAATCCGCCCGAGACGGTGCCGAGGATGTTGGCAAGGAACGTGGTCGATTCGAGGACGCCGTTGCCCTTCGAGAGGACGTGGGCTTGCAGCACTTCCGGCATGGCGCCGTACTTGGCGGGCGAGAAGAACGCGGCATGCGTGCCCATCAGGAAGACGGCCGAGAGCACGAGCCAGACGCCGATGTTCATGTTGTATTCGGTGCCAAGCCAGAACCCGATCGTCACGATGATTGAGATGACGATTTCGGAAAACTTCCAAAAGACGATCGACGACGTCTTGCTGTAGCGGTCGGCGAGATATGCGGAGGCGGTTACGAACAGCGCCCAGGGAGCGTAAAACAGAATCGGCATCAGCGAAATGGCCTGCGGCTCGGTGAGCAGGCCGCGATGGATGGCGTAGAACATCGAGGCCGCATGAATGGCCTGGTCATTGAACCCCGCGAGAAATTGGGCGATAATGAGACCGATGAAGGTGCGGTTCTTGAGATTGTCGGCGGGCTGAAACGACATTTCGGCATCCATGGAGAGGCATCATGTCAAAAACTTGAACCACAGAGACACAGAGGCACAGAGAAGAGGGAGAAGAATGAGCGGGCGCCGAGCGACGGGATAGGTCATGCTCGTTTGATCCAAATCCGCATTGTTTTCTCTGTGTCTCTGTGCCTCTGTGGTTCAACTCTGAATTTGATGCTTAGGGGGTCATCGACTTCGTCACCCTCCCACGGACGGGTCACAGACCCGTCCTGCGGGGGATTCAACATTTCGCGGGTTCAGCAGCGCGGCTGCTCCGCAGCAGCCGGGCTGCGGTCCTGCCGGCTCATATTTGTTTTAGGAACTCACGCGATGGACGTAACCACTCTTCCTGCCTGGCCGCCGCGGCTCCTCGAGAGCAACAAGGGAACATATGGCCGCGTCCTCATCATCGCCGGCAGTCGCGGCATGTCGGGAGCGGCAATTCTCGCGGGACGCTCCTGCCTGCGCGGCGGGGCCGGGCTCGTGCGCGTCGCCTGTCCGGAGAAAACTCAGCCCATCATCGCGGCGGGCGAACCGTGCCTGATGACCGTGCCGTTGCCGCAAGACGCGGTCGGCCGATTCGACTCGGCGGCGCTCGACGGTTGGGAACAACTCGAACAAACCGTCGACGTCGTTGCCCTCGGGCCGGGACTCGATCGGAGCGCGAGCTTGAACGTCCTGGTGCCGCGGTTCGTCGCCCAGCGCGAACGGCCGCTCGTCCTCGACGCCGACGGCCTCAACGCGATGGTCGGGCACGACGCCTCCTGGAGAAAGGGACGCGCCCCCACCGTGATCACGCCGCACCCCGGCGAATTCGGCCGGCTCTTGGGAGTGCCGACGGCCGACGTCCAGGCGCGCCGCCGCGAACTGGCTGTTTCGTTCGCCGCCGAAAAGCGCCTGATCGTCGTGCTCAAGGGCCACCAAACCATCGTCACCGACGGCAAACGCGTTTACGTGAACGACACCGGCAACCCCGGCATGGCGACCGCCGGCTCCGGCGACGTCCTGACAGGATTGTTGGCCGCCCTCTTGGCCCAGGGCTTCCCGCCGTTCGAGGCGGCGCAACTCGCCGTCAACCGCCACGGCCGGGCCGGCGATCTGGCCCGCGACGCCATCGGCGAAGTCAGCCTGATCGCCACCGACATTCTCGAGTATCTGCCAAAAGCGATCCGCGAATTACACGCCGACGCGTCCGTTTGACCGCAAAATGTGGCGGCAAGTTTCCAACTTGCCGATTCGAACCCGTCGAAAAATGCGTCCCAACCCCGCAACCGAAATCGTCAACGATCGGATGACAAATGGCAAGCGAGATCGCGAGAATTCGAGTAGGAGCACGAGTACGAGCACGAGTAGGAAAAATGCCAGCGGATCGTCGTCCCCTGACTCGCGCTCATACTCCTACTCTTCCCCGGCCTCTTCCCGTATCCTTCCATTACTCCTCTCCTTCCGACATTCGACCCCGCGAGAATCGGCCCCCTAACATTCACGAGGCTTGCGATGGATATTCAGTGTCCTAGTTGTCAGAAGAAACTCGTCATCGGCGATCAATTCGCGGGGCAATTGACCAAATGCCCCTCGTGCGAAGGCGTCTTCATGGCGCCGACGCTCGCCACGCCGCCGACCACCGCCACGGTCGCGGCGACGGCTCCCGCGCCGCAACCCCCGACGCCGGACGTCATCCCCTTCAGCGGCGACGCGCCGCCGCGGCCGTCCTACGCGCCGCCCGTTTCGTCGGCGCCACCGCCGCCCCCTCCGTCGGCGCCCGTGACCTTCGAACCCGAACCGTCCGGTCCGCCGGGAGAATTTTCGAAATCGCACACGTTGCGACTCTGCCCCGAAACGCTCCGCTGGATCGTTCCGGGGGCGTTGACGTTTCTCTTCCTGCTTTCGTTTTTCACGTGGGTCTCGGTGTTGGCCCGACTCGTCGGCCCCGATTACACCGACAACTACAGCGTGTGGGGCCTGGCCTTCGGCGAACCGATGTCCGTGTCATGGATCTTCTACATCCTGATCACCTTCTTCCTCGCGCTGCCGCTCGCCTCGGTTCGGCTGTTGATGGAGATCAACGTCATCCCCACACCCGCCGCCATTGGACCCTTCTGGAAATGGCGCCCCGTCCTCCTCGGCGGCCTCCTGACTTTCACGCTCCTGCTCGCCCTGCTAGGCCGCATGATGCTCATGCCCCTCCAGACCTCCGAGTTCGGCATGTTCCTGGGCCTACGCGTCCACCTGGTCGCCGTCATCGTCTGCGCCCTCGAATACTGGCTCATCCACCGCAAGACGACTCGCCTGCCGCTCCCCGAAGTGACGGCCCGCTGGTAAGCCCCGCAGCCCGGCTGCTGCGGAGCAGCCGGGCTGCTGAACCCGCTTCGAGTTCAAACCCGCAGTGTCCTGTCAAAATCTGACTCGAAATCCCATTTGACGATATCATTCAATACGGCCTGGAGGAGTCGAAGCGATTAGCCGGAGGTTGAGCGCAGCGACACCCCCGGTTGCGTCCAGCGAGGCGCCCTCGACCCCGGAGGGGTCGCAGGAATCCGCGTACTCCGCCAGTTTCTGCGACCCCTCCGGGGTCAATACAACACGGGGCAGACCCCCGCTCAAGACTTCTTTGCTCGTCGCCCTGATCGGACTCATCCCATGCCCAAATACCTCTCCTGCCTCCTGATCGTCACCGTCACCGCCTGGTGGGCCTCGCAAGCCCCCGTCGCCCCCGCCAACGTCAAATGGAAAGACGACCTCGCCGTCATCGAATGGACCGAGCCGCTCGCCGATCCAACCGCGCTTCCCAACGAGGTCCCGTTCTCGATCCTCTCGGGCCCCTACTTGAGTTGGCTGTCGCCGAATACCGCGGCGATCGACTGGGTCGTCATCGCCGAGAAATCGCTGTCGGCCGCCCCGTTTGCGGCGCTGCCGAAAAACTACCCCGACGCCAACATCAAATTCCACACCGTCACGCTCGACAATCTCAAGCCCGATACCGCCTACCGCTACCGCCTCACCACCAAGGGCCCAAACTACACGTATCAGAGTGAGGAGTTTCGCTTCCGTACCTTTCCCAAAACGGGCGCCGAGTCGTTCAAGTTCGCAATCGTCGGCGACACCCAGCGCGGCGAACTCAAGCCCGAAGCCGCCGTCGTCGAACGCAAGCTCTATGCCCTGATGAAGGAATGGGGCCCATCCCTGATGGTCCATATGGGCGACAACCTCGACGCCGGCAAGGGCGACGGCATCGCGGGCATGCGCGATTGGTATCGCGTCTTCGATCGCAATCGCAGCTTCCGCACCGGCGCCTTCATGGCACCGACGATGGGCAACCACTGCTGGGCCGGCAAAGGCCGCGGCTGGTTCGTCGATTATTTTCCGCAACTTCGCTCCGCCTCGCCGAAGGCGCATCCGCCGTTCTTTTATTCGTTCGATGTCGCCAACCTTCACTTCGTGTCGCTGTGCACCGAAGTTTCGAAAACGAAGAACAAGAAGGACGCCGCCGACGAGAAGCAGAACGGGTTGCCGTTCAGCTACAACGATCAACTCGCCTGGCTCAACGACGACCTCGCCCAGACGAAGGCCACCTGGAAGATCGTCTACTTCCACAAGCCAATGCACACGGTCGGCCCGTACCCGTGCAGCGACGACTTCCGCCAAGACCACGGCGCCCTCTTCGACCGCCACGGCGTCCAGCTCGTCCTCTCGGGCCACGACCACAGCTATCAGAAGACGGTCCGCATGACGAACGCCGACCGAAAAGTCGACGACAAAGGCAGCGTCCAGCTCATCAGCGGCGGCGGCGACACCGTGCAGTTCAACCAAAAGATCAAAGCCGACTGGAACACGATGCACAAAAAGGTCAACCACTACGTGCAAGCGGAAGTGTCCGGCGACGAGATCCGCTTCCGCGGCGTCAGCGTGAACGGGGACGTGTTCGACGAATGGAAGCTGAAGACCGTCGGGCAACCGGAAGGGATGGGGAAGTGAGAAGAAATTCGAACCACAGAGGCACAGAGACACAGAGAAAACCAGGATGGGGATGTACGATTGACGTCGCCGATAAATTGTGAAGCCAACTAGAATGTTGATCTCGTGGCTGACTTCTCTATGCCTCTGTATGACTCTTCGTTCTCATTCTTCGTGTCTCGCGAAGATTCCAGAAGAAAGAATCGATCCACAGATTTCGTAGATTCCACGGCGCGGCCGAGCCGCAAAACTGACCACGGATGGCACGAATAACACGGATAAAACGGCAAGCCCCTCTTATCCGTGTTCATTCGTGCTATCCGTGGTGAAAATCGAACGCGAAAATCTGCGCGAGCGGCGCAAATTTTCAACGTTAGTAACACAGATTCAAAAACGAGAACGGACTTTCGCGACAACCCTGGATTTTTAATCTGTGGAATCTGCGTAATCTGTGGATGATTGCGACTTACCCGCGATGTGTCGCTCTGGTTCAAATCTGATTTCAGGAATCGCCGTCTCCGAGAACCTCATGGTCGAATTCTGGCTCATCCTTTCCGCCGTCGCGGCCGGCGTCATGAATGCGATCGCCGGCGGCGGTACGCTCCTCACCTTTCCGGCGCTGACGACCACCATCTCCGAGCGAGCAGCGAATGTCACCAGCACGTTCGCCCTGATGCCCGGCTCCATCGCCGGCGCCTGGGGCTATCGCAAGCAACTCGCGGAATGCGGACAATGGGTTTGGTTGCTTACTATTCCGAGCCTCATCGGCGGCGCGATCGGCTCGGCCCTGCTCATCTTTCTCCATCCCGACATCTTCAAACGCGTCGTCCCCTGGTTGGTCTTGCTCGCCGCCATTCTCTTTCTGATCCAACCGCGGCTCAGCGGCTGGATTCTCAAAAACCGCCCCATCGGCCCCCCGTCGCGCCGTGCGTTGGCGACCATCCTCGGCTGCCAACTGCTCATCGGCATCTACGGCGGCTACTTCGGCGCCGGCATCGGCATCCTCATGCTCAGCTCCCTCGGCTTCCTCGGCCTGCCGAGCATTCACCAAATGAACGCCCTGAAAACGCTCCTCGCGTTCGGCATCAACGCGGTGTCAGTCGTCTTCTTCATCTTCGGCGGCGAAATCCACTGGCGCTACGGATTGCTCATGGCCGTCGCCGCGATCGTCGGCGGCTACTTCGGAGCACGCTTCGCCCTGCTCTTGAAGCCGAGCTGGGTTCGCTGGATCGTCATCGTGATGGGATTTTCGATGGCGGGGTTTTTCTTTTGGAAGCAGATGGCGGCGTAAGTCGCCCAGTACTTCTCACCGCGAAGTCGCCAAGAGCGCGAAGGAACTTGGTTTTTCCTTTGCGCTCTTGGCGACTTCGCGGTCAGAGTTTTTGTTTCTTCGTCCGAGATGTGACTTGGGGTAATGGGCTAGGAATTTGTCGATTTATGATCCGGACCCAGTGGCGTTTCTGTATTCGAAAACCAGCCAATGACGATGCCGACCGCCAATCCAGTCAACAATCCAACGAGGGGACCGACGCACAGCCCATTCAGCCATACGTCGGTGTAAATGGCCATGCCGATGCTTCCTGCGACCATGCCTGGCAAAGCGCACGCAATTTTCGCCATCGATTTCGCTCCTGTTCTTGCGTGACCGCTCTTGCAATTCTAACCGACCCCAGCCCATATCATCCGTGGGACCCTCGAAGAATTGGTTATCGTGGCGATGAAGAAGTCAACATCGTGTTGACTCGCGACCGGATTGGGCAATCAATACGTCGCCCGTCCCCCGCTGATGTCGTAGCACTGTCCCGTCGTAAAGCTCGATTCGGCGCTGACCAGGAAGTGAACCAGCGCCGCCACTTCGTCCGGTTTGCCGGGGCGGCCCATGGGGATGCGCGAAAGCATGTAGTCGACGGTCGTTTGCGGCAAGCCGTCGAGGATCGGCGTGTGGATGACGGCGGGGGCGATCGAGTTGACGGTGATGTCGCCTTGCTGGACCAATTCTTTCGCCAAAGATTTCGTGAACGCGATGACGGCCGCCTTGCTCGCGGAATAGGGGCCGAGCGTGGGGTTGCCTTCCTTGCCCGCAATGGAGGCGATGTTGACGATGCGGCCAAACTTGCGCTCGCGCATGCTCGGCACGACCGCGCGGCACCAGATCACCGTGCCGAGCACGTTCACGTCCATCACCTGTTTCCAGTCGGCGAGGTCGAGCTCCCACAGCTTGGCCGCCTTGCCGGTGATGCCGGCGTTGTTGACGAGCAGTTCGACGGGGCCGAAGTGGTCGACGACTTCGTCGAGGGCGGAATCGACGTCGATCTCGGAGGTGATATCGCCCGCCACCGCCAGGCCGCCGATTTCGTGGGCGACGCGCTGAGCCCGGGCCGCGTCGCGATCGAAGACCGCCACCTTGGCGCCTGCCGCCGCGAGCCGCTGGCAGATGGCGGCGCCGATCCCCTGGCCCCCGCCCGTGACCAGGGCGACCTTGTTGTCGAGTCGAAAGAACGTCGCAGTCATCGATGTCTCCTGTGTGTACGGGTTAGCGATAATGCAAATCGGGGGCGACGGCAAGCGGGCGACGCTCTCGGTCCCAAGCTCTGCTTGGGACCGCACCTCCGCGAAGCTCCGCTTCGCACGTCCCTCGCTGCGGCTCCAATTTCCAGTCAAGCGGCAGGACACGTCATTCAGCTTGTCTAGGAGGTGGGATGCGGTCGTTGCGCGGGCCGTGCGAAGCGGAGCTTCGCGGAGGTGCGTTCCCAAGCGGAGCTTGGGAACGAGGGAGTGGAGGATGGGTGGTGGCGAACGGTTTCTTGAAACGTCGCGCCTTACAACGGGGTAACACTGCCGTTGTGTCCACCGAGCGGAATCCATAATCAAACCCGTGCGAGGCGCGGCCGACATCACTCGTTGGAACGGGCGATGGGGCGGTCCCATTCATCTCGCCGAGAAGGAGCTTCCCATGCGATCCCTGAAACTGTGGCTGCCCGCTTTGTTGGGCATGCTCGCGTCCTGGTCGAACGCTTCCGCCCTGCCGGTGCCCAAGCTGCCGCCGGAAGCGACCGACAAGCCCAGCATCGTCGTCCGCGTTCGCCCCGTCGGCGAGCTGATGAAAGACATTGCCTACATCGCCAAGATGGTCGGCCAGGACGAAGTCCTCGAAGCCGTCAAGCCGGCGATCGATCCGGCCCTCGAATGCATCGACGGCCAAAAGCCGATCGGCTTCTACGCCAAGATCGGCCCCAACGGCGTCGATAGCCACGGCGTGCTCCTCATTCCCGTCAAGAATCAGCAAGACACGATCGCCCTGATGAACACGTTGCTCGGCCAATCGGGCGCGAAAGTCATCGAAGGCAAGGATGGCCTCTACGCCGTCAACTTCCCCGGCGCTCCCTTCGGCGTCGTCTTCCGGTTCGCCAACGGCTACATGTGCGCCACCGTCAAGAACACTCCCGACGCCGAAGCCGGCCTGGCGCCCGCGAAGCTCTACGCTCCCGAAGCGCTCTTCAAGCAAGGCGACGACAGCCTCGTGTCGGTGACGTTCAACGTCGACGCCATGCCGAACGAACTCAAACGCAAGGGGCTGAACGCCCTCGAAGACGGCCTCAAAAAGTTCAAGAGCAACGAAGTGGCTCGTGAGAATAATCCCGTGGTGCGGGCGATGCTCGAAACCGTGGTCGAAGAATTGGCGACCAAGGTGCAGTCGCTGGTTGTCGACACCAACAACGTGATCGTGCGTTTCGACTTCGACCGCACCAAGGAAAACATGAGCCTCAACTTCCGCCTGAACCCGCGCGGCGGCACCGACCTGGCCGGCGACATCGCGGTCGTCGGCACGGGCAAGAGCCTGGCCGCGGGCATCGTGGCGCAGGGGTCGGCCGCCAGCCTCTCGGCGAACATCGCCCTGCCGGCGTCGCTGAAGAAGGCGTTCGAGCCGGTCATCGACGAGGTCGTCGCTCAAGCCTGGAAAAAGACTCCCGGAGACAAGCAGCAGCTCACGAAGGATCTGCTCGAGATCCTCGCGCCGACGTTCAAGGCAGGTCTGCTCGACGCCGCCATCGACACGCGCGGGCCCAACGCGCAGGGCCACCTCACCGCGGTAGTCGCCCTCAACGTGAAAGACGCCGACCGGCTCGAGCCGATCATTCGCAGAATTCACGGCATGTTGCCGGAGAATGAAAAAGCGGGCATCAAGCTCGATGTGGACAAAGTGGGCGCGATCGCCCTGCATCAGTTCCCGGCCAAGTTTGACGCAGCCAAGGAAGCGGTTTTCGGCCCCAACGCCCAGATCGTGGTCGCGTTCCGTCGAGATGCGGTCGTGTTCGCGATCGGTCCGGTGGCCGATGCTACGGTGGCCGTCACCGGTTCGCTCGACGCCGCCGCCAAAGCCAGCCCCGTGCTGGAAGGAATGATGTCGATCCGCAAGTTCGCCCAAGTGGTCGACCGCAAAGATCCCGGCGCCATCGCCGCCGCCGCCAAGGCGTTCCCGGCCGGCGTCAGCGACGCCATTCAAGCGACCGTCACCGGGGGCCAGGGCCTCGACGTCCGCTTTTCGGCCAGCACACGCATCATTCAGTTTGGGATGCTGATGGAACAGGCGCGGCGGAATCGATAAGTTCGCGCAATGACGATGCCATGTGGGACGGGTCTCTGACCCGTGCATTGTGGATGGAATCTTCGACCTGCCACTTTAGGGACGGGTCGGAGACCCGTCCCACAAAACAACGCCAGCGATCGCCTCAGCCAAAGCGGCCACCGTCGCCGATTCGTGGTTCGCGTGAATCGAGATCCGCAACCGCGACGCTCCTGGCGGAACGGTCGGCGGTCTGATCGCACGCACATCGAAACCGGCCGCCTGCAATTTCTCCGCGGCACGAACAGCTTCGACATCGCCGCCGATCGGGATCAGAACGATGTAGTGATCGCCGCCGGCCTTAATGCCGCGTTCGTTCAGTGCGCCGCGAAAAGATGACGTCAGAGCATGGAGACGCCGCCGGCCGTCGTCATCGTGCCATGTCCGGTCGAGAGCTTCTTTCCACCACCGCGCGATTTGCGGCGGCAGAGCGGTCGCGAAGATCAGTTGCCGGCAGCGGTTCACGAGATAATCGCGTAAGACCTTCGAGCCGGCCACATACGCCCCCGGAATGCCGAGCGCTTTGCCGCCGGTGTGCATCGTCGCCAACACGCGGTCGCGCAGGCCGAGGTCGTCGACGAGCCCGCTGCCTTGCGGTCCAAAACACCCCGTTGAGTGCGCCTCATCGACAATCACATTCGCCCCGTAATTCTGGGCCGTCTCGACGATGTCGACGAGCGGAGCGACATCGCCTTCCATGCTGAAGAGCGATTCGGTGACGACGAACAGCTCACGATGCGCCGATGACTGCCGAGCGCGGCGAAGCTGCTCTTTGAGGGCGTGGACGTCGTTGTGCGGATAGATGACCTTTTCGGCTTTCGACAGACGCAAACCGTCGATGATCGACGCGTGATTGAATTGATCCGACGCGACCCAATCGCCCGGCGCGATGACCGTGCTTAAAAGGCCTTCGTTGGCCATGTAGCCGGTGTTAAAGATGAGAGCCGATTCAGCGCCGTGCCAGCGAGCGATGCGCTCTTCAACGATGTCCCAGAGGGGGTGATGGCCGCGAAGGAGTCTAGATGCGGTTGAGCCTCGCGGCAGCGGGCTCGGTTCGGAAAAGACGCGGGCGCCGTAGCCGAGGTAGTCGTTCGAGGAAAAGTCGTGCCCGAGCGGCGGCCGTAACTGCCGGTCGCGGCCGAGCGCCCGGAGATCGTCGAGTTCGCGCTGCCAGCGGTCGAGGAGAGACATGGGGGAGGACCTGTCGCGCCATGCTTGTAGGCCGGATTGTTAATCCGGCATGGCCAAACCGTGGCCGGATTAACAATCCGGCCTACCGGCACGCCGCGGGTTCCGGCAACCCCATCGCCCGGAAGAGGTCGGCGTCGGCCTCCGCTTCAGGGTTCGGGGCGGTGAGCAGCTTATCGCCGAAGAAGATCGAGTTCGCCCCGGCCATGAACGCGAGCACTTGCAGTTCGCGGCTCATTCGGTCGCGGCCGGCGCTCAGGCGAACGCGCGCTTTCGGAAACGCGATCCGCGCCGTCGCGATCAGGCGGACGAGTTCGATGCTGTCGACCGGCGGCGCGTTCTCCAGTGGCGTCCCCGCGATCGGCACCAGGGTATTGATCGGCACGCTTTCCGGCGGCGTCTCGAGCGCCAGGAGTTCGACGAGGAGCATCAAGCGATCGTCTTCGTTTTCGCCCATACCGATGATGCCGCCGCAGCAGACCTGGATACCGGCCTTTTGCACGGCGCCCAGAGTGCGGAGGCGATCGTCGTAAGTGCGGGTGGTGACGACGTTCGGATAATGGCGGCGCGATGTGTCGAGATTGTGGTTGTACGCGGTCAGGCCGGCGTCTTTGAGTCGGCGGGCCTGGTCGTCCGACAGCATGCCGAGCGTGACGCAGGCCTCCATGTCGAGTTCGCGAACGACGCGGACCATGTCGAGAATGCGGTCGAAGCCGGGGCCGTCTTTCGGCTCGCGCCAAGCCGTCCCCATGCAGAAGCGCGTCGCTCCCAAATCCTTCGCTCGCTGCGCTTTCTCGCGCACTTCCTCCAGCGGCAAGAGCGGCGTGGCGGGAACGCTCGTCTTGAAGTGGGCGCTCTGCGAACAGTAACCGCAATCTTCGGCACAGCCGCCGGTTTTGACGCTGAGCAGCACGCAACGCTGGATGTCGGCCGGGTCGTGATGTGCGCGATGCACGGTCGCGGCCCGGTAGAGAAGGTCCGGCAGCGGCAGACGATAGACGGCTTGCAAGTCGGCGAGTGTTTTCATGGGGTCATTTTTATGAAATGCGCGGTGGAGAAGGCGCGAATCTTCGCAAGTCTGACGCGAAGAGCGTCCGAGTTTAGCTGACAGCTATTAGCTGATCGCTGTTAGCTGTTTTTCCACATTCAAAGATCGCCGATCAAGATTTCGTCATCGGCTGATACTTCGCCACGATCGCCGCCGCGGTTTTGAGGCCATCCACTGCCGCGGAGACGATGCCGCCCGCGTAGCCCGCGCCTTCGCCGACGGGATACAAACCCGGCAGGCCGATCGACTGGCGGTCGTCATCTCGCGGCATGCGGATCGGCGAACTGCCGCGCGCTTCAGGAGCAACCAAAGTCGCGGATTGCAGGAAGCGGCCGTGCCAGCGATGATCGAGCAGCGGCAGGCCGTGCATCAACGTCTCGCGCACCATTGGAGGCACGAGTTCCCCGAGGTCGGCGAGAACGAGGCCGCGGGGGTAACTCGATGGCGGCACGGAGGTCGATTTTTGGCCGTTGAGGAAATCGTTCGCCGTCTGGATCGGGCAGCGATATTCGCCGCGGCTCAGCTCGAAGGCTCGCTTTTCGTAAACCTCTTGCAGGCGGACGCCGGCGAGGACGTCGTCGCCGGGGAAGTGCGACAGCGGGATGGTGACGACGAGGCCGCTGTTGGCGTAGGGAGAATCGTGCTTCGACAGGCTCATGCCGTTGGTGCAGAAGTAGCCGGCGTCGGACACGCTCGGAATCACGTAACCGCCGGCGCACATGCAGAACGAGAAGAGATCGTGGGGACCTTTCGCGATCAGGTTGTAGTCGGCGGCGCCGAGCAGGTCTTCGAGGTGTTGGTTGCCGTACTTGACGCGGTTGACGGTTTCTTGCGGATGCTCGATGCGGACGCCCATTTGAAACGGCTTTTGGACCATCGGCACGCCGCGGCGAACGAGCATTTCCATCGTGTCGCGGGCGCTGTGGCCGATGGCGAGGATCACGACATCGGCGGCGAGATAGCCGCCCGAGGTCATCACGCCGCGCACGCCCTCGGCGCCGATGTCGAGGTCTTCCACCTTGGCGGTGAAGCGGACTTCGCCGCCCAGCGCTTCGATGCGCCGGCGGAGATCTTTGACGACCGCGGGGAGGCGATTGCTGCCGAGGTGGGGGCGATAATCGTAAACGATGGACGGCTTCCCCTTGCACTCGGCGAAGAGTTCGAGCACGCGCCGCGTTTCGGGGCCGGAGGTGCGGCAGGTGAGTTTGCCGTCGCTAAACGTTCCGGCGCCGCCTTCGCCGAAGAGATAGTTGCTTTCGGGATGAAAGGGGCCACCTTGATCGAACGCGTTGACGTCGTGGATGCGTTCGCGCACCGCTCGGCCGCGTTCGAGCAAGATCGGTTGGTAGCCTTGCTGTGCGAGGAAGTACGCCGCGACCAGCCCCCCGGGGCCCGAACCGACGACGATCGGGCGATGCTTGAGCGGCGTTGTCCCCGCGTCGGGGAGGCGAAAGGTCGGTTCCTCGTGCAATTCGATTTGCGTGAATCGCGCTCGTTTACGGGCGTGTTCGACGACTTTCGCTTCGTCGTCCGGCAGTCGAATCTCCGCGGAATAGACGAAGTGAAACGCGTTCTTTTTGCGAGCATCGAGGCTCTTTCGCAAAATGCGCCACGACGCAAACCGCTCGGCCGGCACGCCGAGCGCCTTCGCGAGATAGCCGGGCAGCGCGGCCTCGGGCTCGTCGAGCGCCAGCCGTAAATTTGAAACGCGAATCGCCATCATCTTGTTCTACGTCCCCCGTGGCGACAAGCGGCCTCGCTTGTCGGCCTTGATGAAACCGATCGGCAAAACTGTCGAAAAACATTTGACAACCGGGCTTGAGTTCATGGGGATTGTTGAGACAATCGATGGTTGCCGTCGGGACCATCCCGCAACCCGTGACGACTCAGGACGGGTCGGAGACCCGTCCCACAAAAACAAATGCCAATCCCTCAATTTCGGGAACGATCGAATGTGCTTCTCTGCAACCGCTAGTTTCCTCGTCGGCGGCGCCCTGGTTCCCGCCGGCGGCTATTGCATCTGGCAGGCGGCGGTCAAGAAGCCGCGGTATTGGGGCCTGGCGACGGTGCCGCTTTTCTTTGGCATTCAGCAGCTCTGCGAAGGCGCCGTCTGGCTCGGCCTCAATCACAACGACGCCGCGCTGACGCGCTCGGCCAGCCTGGCGTTTCTGCTCTTCGCATTGGCGGGTTGGCCGTTTTGGTTTCCGATGCAGGCGGCGATCATGGAACAAGCTCGCGGTCGGCGACGAATTCTCTTCGCGGTCAGCGTGATCTCGCTCGCCTGGTTTTGGATCTTGTATTACCCGCTGTTGACGGGGCCGGAATCCTTGCTGTCGACGATTGTGGCGCACCATTCGATTCAATACGAGTTCCCGCAGCTGGAGATCTACCGCTACATCGACAAGACGCCGCTCCGCATTCTCTATTTCGCCAGCGTCGCTCTCCCGTTCGCGATCAGCACCGAGAAACTGGGACATTGGTTGGGAATCGTGCTGGGGCTCACCGCGATCGTTGCGGCGGTGGTGTTTCATTACGCGTTCGTGTCGGTATGGTGTTTTTTCGCGGCCGTCTTCGCGGGATACTGTTGCTGGATGTTCTACCGGATGCCCGCGGCTGGGCCGGGTGGCACGCCCTGAGGTACTCCGAAGGGCGTCCACCCGGAATCTCACGAAGCAGCGCTGGCTGCTTTTGCCGGCTCCGTCCCTTGTAGCGACGTTGACGACTTTGGCGCTCCCCGATCATCTCAACTTGCGATCGCTGAACAATGTTCTGGAAATCACAGAGTCCCCGGCGTAAGCTAATATGAAACCTTTGTAAGCACACGGACGCCACGCATTCCGCAGTCAGCGGAGTTGGTCGCCGTTTGAATTGAGAAGATGGAATCCCTTCGTGAACGCTCTCGATTGCACGGTCACTGCCGAACTCGAAACCAGCATGTGGAAGATCTATCGCGATTTCTTCGACATGGCCGAGAAGAAGCGCCGTTGGCGAATTCGCGAAGATATTCCTTGGAACGAGTGCAACCCCAAGCTCGACCCGGCCATCGCGGACGTGATCGAAACGTTCTGCTGCGTCGAGCTGTATCTGCCCGATTACGTCTCGAAGATTCTGCCGCTCGTTCGCCAAAGCAAAGGCCGCACTTGGTTCTATGCGAATTGGGGCTACGAGGAATCGAAGCATTCACTGGTTCTGGGCGATTGGCTGCTGCGCTCGAAGCATCGCACCGAAGAGTACATGGCGGACCTTGAGAAAAAGGTCTTCGAACGAGAGTGGAACTTGCCCGAGGGCGACGCGCTCGGCATGCTCGCCTATGCGATGGTTCAGGAACATGCGACGTTTTTGAACTATCGCAACCTGAAACAGCGCACGATCGAGCTGGGGGGCGACCCGGCCCTGGAGACGATTCTCAGCTACGTGTCGATCGACGAGGCCGCGCACTTCGGCCTGTTCCGCCAGTTCTACGAAATGTTCCTGAAGGTCGACCGCGAGTCCGCCATCGCCGCCATTCGGCCGGTGCTGAACCATTTTCAAATGCCGGCCATCCACGACCTACTCGACGAGAGCCCGCGCCGCATCGCCGCGGTGCGCGATCTGGGCATTTTCAACGAAGAAATCTTCTTCCGCGACATTTACACGTTCTTCCTCAACTTCCTCGGCATTTCCAAGGCCGAGATGCGCGGGCCGCGCATCAAGAAATCGCTGGCGACGTGATTCAAATTCTTTTCACCGCGAAGGCGCGAAGAGCGCAAAGGACGCAGCCGAGAAACGACGACCTCAAGCGCTCAAGTATAGCGAATAGCTGTTAGCTGACAGCTATTCGCTATTTTCGCACACTCTTCTGAATCGAATCGATCCCGAGATCGTCTTGCTCCTCCGAAGGATCTGACCGGTTCTTACTTTGCGCTCTTTGCGCCTTCGCGGTGAAATCAACGGATGAACGGAATTGCGGCCGCGCCGTCCCATTTTTGCTTGACCTTCACCGAATCCTCACGGTAATCATGTTAAAAGTGAAGGACTGTCGACCGTTTTGAATCTCGCGGGAACATCATGGACACGCCATCATCGTCACCGGCTCGAATCTTGTCGTCCGGGTTTTTGCTCGCGCTTTTGGCGCCCGCGGCAATCGTCGTCGGTTTCGGCGCGTGGTATTATTCGCTCCACGCGGAACAGAAAGCCGCGCGAAAGGGAACGACGCAGACTTTCCTCCGCCATGCGCTCATTGCGCCGACGAAGCTCGACGCGGGCCTGATCGATGATACCGGCGACCTGGTCGCGAGCGCTCCGAAGGACCCGGCAAAATGGATCGACCCGGCGACGCTTGTCTTCGCGACGCTCGGCCAGGACCAGCAGCGCGAAGAAGAACGCTTCGCCGACTTTGCCATTCATCTTGCGAAGGCGACCGGCAAGAAAGTCGAGATCGTCGCCTGGACCGACACGATCCCGAAACAAATGGAAGCCCTGCGAAAAGGCGACGTGCACCTGGCAGCGCTGTCGACGGGCGCCGTCAGCACGGGCGTCAATCGAGGCGGGCTGATTCCCTTTTGCGTGATGGCCGATGCCGGCGGCAAGTTCGGCTACAACATGCAGATCATCGTCCCGGCGGCCAGCCCGATCAAGACGCCGGCCGACTTGAAGGGGCAGCGGTTGTCGCTGGCGTCGCCCTATTCGCATTCAGGGTTCAAGGCGCCGGTGGTGATCCTGTGGAAAGAGTTCGGCCTGCAACCTGTCATTGATTACGAAACGCCGATCGTCGGCGATCAGGAGTCGGTCGTCGTTGGGGTGGCAAAGGGAGAACTCAAAGCGGGCGCCGTGGCCAGCGACATGCTCAAACGCATGGTGGCGGCCAAGGAGATCGACCCGGCGGCAATTCGCACGATCTATACATCGGTCACGTTCCCGCCCGCGTGTTTTGGCTACGCTCATCAACTCAATCGGGAGCTGGCCAAGAAGGTTCAAGACGCGTTTCTCGATTTCCGCTGGGAAGGAACGTCGCTCGAAAAGGCATACGCCGCGGCAGGGCAGACGAAGTTCGAGCGGGTTTCGTACAAGGATGCCTGGGCGCCGGTGCGGGAGATCGAAGAACAGGCGGGGAGGTTCGTGGCGGCGGAGCAGGCGAAGAAGTGAATCGATCGCGGGCATTTCTGCTCCCTCTCCCCCGGTACTCCGGGGGAGAGGGTTGGGGTGAGGGGGATTGCGTCCCACGCGAAACCCTGTGGAATTCGCTGAAACTCTCTGCGATCGTCGCGCGGAATGCTAACCCCCTCACCCCCCACCCCTCTCCCCCGGAGTACCGGGGGAGAGGGGAGCGGAATCTTCATCCCAATCAATGCGCGAAGCGCTCGACCGATCGAGCACTTGCGGCCCGCGGGTTCTTGCGAAGCGGTTCCACACCCAGCTGACCAGGGCGTCGAGCCGGTTGCGGATGCCGGTGAGCAGATAGGTATGAACGCCCACCCAGGCGGCGACGGCGAGTTGGCCGTGCAGTTCGTGGCGCTTCTCGCCGATCTCGGCGATGGCGGCGTCACGGTTGATCATCGCCATGATGCCCTTGTCGAGATATTCGAACGACGTCCTCGCCTTGCCGCTGACGTCGGCGACGATGTTCTTGCCGGACCACACGCCGCTTTGCAGAGCCACCGAACCAAGCTGGGGCAACGGTTCGCCGCCGGGGCCGGGGATGTTGGCGAGATCGCCGAGGACGAAGACGTTTGGAAAGCCCGGCGCCGAAAGATCGGGTTGCACATCAATACGGCCGCCGTGGCCTTGCGGCAATCCCGACGCGGCTGCGACCGCGGCCGCCTGGAGGCCGCCGGCCCAGATCACCAGTCGCGTTTTGATGGTCGTGCCGTCGGAAAGCAAGGCGTGCCCGGCGCCCACTTCCTTGACGCCGATGCCGAGTTTTAGTTCGACGCCGTTGTCTTGCAATACCTTCGCGGCATATTGATGCGCGGCTTCCGAAAACGCCCCGAGCACTTGTTTGCCGTGGTCGATCACGATGATGCGCGCGGCATTGGTCGCCAGGTGCGGGTATTCGAGCGCCATCGTATCGCGGATCAAGTCGGCCAGGGCGCCCGCCATTTCCACGCCGGTCGGCCCCGCGCCGACGACGACGAAGTTGAGCGCCCCCTGATCGAGCAGATGCGGATTGACGTTGGCGTCTTCGAACACCTGGATGATGCGCGATCGCAAGCGGTCGGCGTCGATCAGCGAATAGAGGGGAAACGCATGCTGCTCCGCTCCGGGGGTGTTGAAGAAATTCGCCCGAGAGCCGGCGGCGAGCACGATGTAGTCGCCGCTGTAAACTTCGCCCCCCTTGGCGGTGACCGTGAGCGCCTTGGGGTCGATCGATTCGACCTCGGCCAATTTCACGTCGACGTGCGGCTGCTTGATGAAGACCTTTCTGAGCGAATAGGCGAGGTCTTGCGGCGCCAGCTGCGACGTGGCGACTTGGTAGAGCATCGGCTGGAACTGATGGTAGTTGTTCTTGTCGATCAGCGTGACAAGAATGTCGGGATGCTTGGCGAGTTCGCGCGCGCACCCCAACCCCGCGAAACCGCCGCCGACGATGAGGACGCGTTTGCCGGCCATGATCGAGTCCTTTTGTATCGGGTGTCGGTGTAGGGTGGGTCAGCAGACCCACCGATTTGCCGAAAAATGGTGGGTCTGCTGACCCACCCTACGAGCGCCTGTGAACCCGCACTTCGCTGGGGCGAGCAACTTCGCCGGGGCCAGCAGCCCGGCTGCCGGGTTCTCGCGGCGACGCTCCCTTCGCGCGGCGCGAGCAGCCGGGCTGCGAGACGCCGCGGAATGGCGTCAGGCTGGAAAGCCTGACCTACGCTCGTTCATCTTTCCAGTGGACGAACCCTTCCAGCGCGAAGAATTCGGGCAGGCCGAGCGAATCGTAGGTTTTCGCGGTGTTGCGGTTGCGGTCTTCGGCCCGCTGCCAGAACTCGCGGCGGTCCGCGCCGCCGGGGAACATGGCTCGGTCCTTTTGGCTTTGATGGCGGAAGATCGCGTTCTTCTTGCGTTCGAGATCGCTGGGGCTGAGCGGCACGACACGTTCGATTTCGTGCGGCTCCCATTCCTCCCAGGCGCCGCGATAGAGCCAGACTTCGAAGTGTTGGCCTTCGCTGCGCGAACGCTGGACGGCGTCGAAGATTGCGTTGGCGCACTGGCGATGCGTGCCGTGCGGGTCGGAAAGTTCGCCGGCCACGTAAATCTGGTGCGGTTGCAGCTTCTTGAAGAGGTTGACGATATCGTCGATATCGAGCGGATGCAGCGGCGCCTTGGCGATGGTGCCGGTGCGGTAGAAACGCAGGTCCATGAACTCGAGCTGTTCAGGAGGCACGCCGCAGACCAGGGCGCCGGCACGGGCTTCGGTCTCGCGGATGAGCTTCTTGATGTGCAAAAGTTCTTCTGTGTCAGACTGGCCGGGCTTTTTCGATTTCAAGAACTTGTGGACGCGTGCTTTGAGGGCCTCGGCGTCCCCCTGAGCGATGCCGAAGATGTTGCAGAACTCGCAGGCGAAATCGGTGAAGCGCCAGGCGTCGTAATCGAAGACGGCGATGTTGCCGCTGGTCATGTAGGCGATGTGGACCTTGTGGCCCTGCTCGACCAGCTTGATGATCGTGCCGCCCATGCTGATGACGTCGTCGTCGGGATGTGGGCTGAAGACGAGACACGTCTTTTGCTCGCCCGTCACGCCGGCGGGGCTGACGCAAATGGTGCCCATCATTTCGTCGAAGACGCGGCGCCCCAACCGGTGAGCGGGGCCGTGCTCGCGGAGCAGTTCGAAAAGTTCGTGTTCGCGGAAATCGTCGTCGGAGAGCTTCAAGAGGCCCTTCTTGACCTTCAAGCTTAGCCAGATGACCGCGCGGCGAATCAATTCAGGCGTCCAATTGACCGAGCCCACCACCCACGGCCGACTCACCGGCGTCAGGTGACCCGAGGCGGCGCGGTCGAAGATGAAGGTCGCGTCGCCGTGTTTTTGCAGGAAGCTGGCGGTGATTGCCTCGGTCGCTTCCTCTTCGACGGCCTTGCGGACGATCGGGCCTTTATGTTCGCCGAACGCCATGAGGACGATCTTGCGGGCCTCCATGATGGTGCCGACGCCCATCGTCAGCGCCTGTTGCGGGACGTTTTCTTCGCCGAAGAAATCGCCGGCGGCGTCGCGCCGCGTCACCGGGTCGAGGGTGATGCGCCGCGTCCGGCTGGTGCGCATGGAGCCGGGTTCGTTGAAGCCGATGTGGCCCGTGCGACCAATGCCGAGGATTTGGAAGTCGATCCCCCCCGCGCGGCGAATCGCCTGCTCGTAGCGGGCGCAGTAATCGTTGATGTCGGTGTCGGCGACCATGCCGTCGGGGATGTGGATGTTTTCTGGCTTGATATTCACGTGATCGAAGAATGTCTCGTTCATCCAGCGACGATAGCTATGCGGATCGTCGGGCTGCATCGGGTAATATTCGTCGAGGTTGAAGGTGACGACGCGGCTGAAATCGAGCCCTGTCTCTTTGTGCAGCCGGATAAGTTCGCGGTAGAGGCCCACGGGAGTCGAGCCGGTCGCCAATCCCAGGACGGTGGGCCGATTCGCGGAGTTATTCGTGCGAATCAGGCTTTCGATCATGAGCGCCACATGGCGAGACGCCTGCTGACTGGTCGGAAAGACGAGAGACGGAATCTTCGCATGCGGGATAAACTGGGACGACATTGTTCACATTCTCACGGTAAGGGCGGTGTTGGTGCGCCAAGGGATAATCTAGTCCGCGCCGGGCAAACGAAAAGCCATCAGGAAAGACGCGGACTTCCGCAATTGAATACGCGCGCCAGAGCGGAAAACTGACGCGTAAAATTGCATCGCGAGTTTTCGGCCAGAGAAGCGAACTGCGTTTTTACCACGGGACACTCCACGCGGCCGAGCCGTAACCAGAAAAATTTGATCCACAGATTTCGCAGATTTTCACAGATTCAAAGGGCAAAAACATGTCGCTCCGCAAAACCTCTTCGCGCTCTTCGCGACTTCGGTGAAAACTTAACCGCGAAGTCGCGAAGAAGCGCGAAGGGGTCAAGCGAGAAGAAAATCCCTCTGGTGAACAAATTTGAATGACAATGAATCGATTCGACCGTCAGCCCGCAAAGTATTCGCCATTTCGGCTGAAAACTGATGCCGGCGGCGCAATTCGTGAAAAATTTCACAAAAATTCTTTTCCAAAGTCCCATCGTTGCGCTTGAACCCTTGCGGAATTGCGGGTATTATTGAGGGTGACGATGATGAAGGCGGCATGAAGCGGCTCGAAAGGGCCGCTTTGCGTTTCTTCATCACCAGGCCGAAATCCATCAGGCGCGGTAGGGCCAAGGCCATGGAAATGTGTAGCCTCTATGCGGACTGCTGCCAGCAGGTAGAAGTCTACAAGTGGATCGAAAGCCAAAAAAGGGGTTTCGACATCGGCCAGGAGTACGCCGTCCACTGCTGGGTCCGAGAACACTGGTCTGGGTATCTCCGCTCGAAACTCCTCGAACACCTCATGGGCTTCAAGTACTGGTCGGAACTCGACAAAGGCGACTTCGGACTTCTGAAAAACTCCTTCCACGACGAACGCACGCTTCTCGACTGCATCATCGACCGCCTCAAAGCCAATCAAGAAAATCTCGACATTCTCCTCTGGGCCCAAGACTGGCACATCTGTGCGGAACGGGTCATCAATATTCTCGAAGCGCTCGATATCAATTCTCGCAGGTTGTCGCCTCGGTTTGACTGATGTTGGGTTCTTCAATTCCAGCTGCACACTTTATCGTCTCAATCTTGACGCGAATCCGAAACAACGAGTTTTTCTTCGTCCCACGCGCGGATCACGCCGCCACCATCGGCGAGCGGGGGGCGTAAGCCCTCCGAGGAGGCAGAATCCCTTGCGAAACTTTGGTTCTTGACAAATGGATCGCGCAGCTCGAAGGGCCTACGTCTTCTGAGGGGCGAGGATCTTATGTGAAACTCTGCTTGTTTGGCGTGGGATCCTGTCTCCTCGGAGGGCTTGCGCTCTCCGCTCGCCGTTGAAGGTTTGGTCGCTGTCGCGGGTTCAGCAGCCCGGCTGCGGATTTGCGGGCGCGATTCGTTGGCGTGGGAGAGCAGCCGGGCTGCGGTCCCGTTGTGCTCACCAGCCGTCGTCTTCGGGGTCGTCGTCCAAATCGAAGGGGAGGTCGAAGAAGCCGCCGAAGAGGGAGTCGAAGTCGGGGAGGCGGCCGAGTTCGGACTCGCGGCTTTCAATTTCCTTGATGATGCGTTCTTGCGTTTCACGCGGCAAGGCGAGGGCGAGCGCGCGTGCCTTGACCAGCAAATCGCGACTCTTCCAGTTTCCATATCGCTGGCCCCCCGAACCGGGGCCTTTCGTGTAAATGTCGTACTCCAGCAGCAGGAACGACGGGTTTTTCGGAAAGCGTTTTCTCGCGTGGTCGACGATCTTGCGAGCCTGCGGCGTCATCTTCAAGGCAACGAGCTGATGGCCGATCTTAAGGAGATGGGCCTCGTCGAGCTTTTCGAGGGGCTTGTTGGTCAGCTTGGGCAGGATCGACTCGACGATCTCGCGTTTGCCGCGCAGCGCCTTCGAATCGAAGTGGAGAAGAGTTTCGAGCGCCGCCATCATCTCGTCGGGTGTCGCTTTTTGATCGAACGTCGCTTCCCAGCGGGCGGCGAACTCGCCGCGGACTTCTTCGGGCAGCTTTTTGTCGAGCAGCGCGGCCGCGTGCAGCGCCAGCGGCAAGGCGACGCGCTGATGCGGCTGGCTCTCGGCTTTGACGAGCAGGTCGCGGGCGACGTCAACGTGCCCGAGGCGGGTTTCGAGCACGACCCATGCCCCATACCGCGCGCTGAGATTGCCCTCGGTGTAGCGGATCGCTTCTTCAAGAATCGGACGATACTTCTCCGGCTTGGGCGCGGACTTCACGCGCGCGGCAGGCGTGGCGAGTTTGACTCCCTTGGCCCAGACGGCGTCGGCGAGCTTGCGGCGCAGGTCGCGGCGCATCGGGTCGCCTTTCAGCGCCGAGCGGAAGGCGTCGATCGCGTCGTCGGGCTTTTTGTCTTCGAGAAGGGCGTCGCCTAAATATTCCCAGGTTGTCGCATGGTCGGGGAACTCCGCCACCAGTTTTTTGGCGGCGGCGATCGCCAGCTTGCGCTTCTTGGGATCGCCTTTCAACTCGTCCAGCAAGTATTGATGCGGTTTGACGCGGCCCGGCGCCAGCGCGATGCTCTTGCGATAGCAGTCGTCGCTCTTGGGGATATGTTTCGGCACCACGAAGCCGGCGCGGGCGTCGCCGATGAGTTTGCCGAGCTGCTCCCAGACGAGAGCGCGGGCGAGGCTGCCCGCCGGTTCGGGGAACGCTGTCGGCGACTTGGCGATGTCCTGTTCGTAAGCCAGCCATCCTTCGATGGCTTCGGGAAGTCCGTCGCCATCGTCATCGGTGCGTTGAGCGATGATCGCTTTCAGGCGATTGGCCCGCGGGTCGTCCGCCGGGCAAGGAAAATTGGCGGCGAAGCGCCCCGCGTCTTGTGGGAGCCCGTCGACGAGGATTTTGGCGTAGAGCACGTCCGCGATACGCCGCACGAGCGCGGGATTGGACTGCGAGAACGTCCCACTGAACGAACGGCACTGGCGAAACGCTTCCGAGGCGACCTTGTCGTCGCGCCACGACGCGCCGAGGCTTTTTTCGAGCGTCCGCAACGAGCCGACGATGCCGGCGCTGGTCAAGCGTTCGACGAGCGCTTGCAGCCGCGTCCGGGTGGCGGGGGGCTGGACCTCGCGGAACGGAGCGTCGATCTGAAAGCGAAACGGAGCGACGAGCCGCCACGGTTGGCGTTCCGGTTGCAGCCGCTGCCAGTTGTCGAGAGCGCGGGCGTCGTCTTTCTGATGAAACGCGATCAGGCCGCGGAGCATCACCTTCCATTCGAGAAACGGCGACGACAGGCTGATGGCCTGCAACGCATCGCGGGCGGCGTCGTCCTCTCCCTTTTCGACATGGCCGAACGCGGCGAGAACCGCATCGAAGGCCGCGTGCAAATCGGGCGGCAAGAGCGCCCGGCCCGCAACGCCTTTGGTCAGAGCGGCATCGACGGCCTGTTCGAACGCTTTGGCGCGCTCGGGGCAATCGGGGAGTTTCTCGAACATCGCGAGCGCCGTCACGATATCGCCGAGCTGCGCGAACTTCCCCGCCACCGCGGCATGAAACTCGGGGGGCGCTTCGAGCGCGCGGGCGTTGTTGAAGACGACGATCGCGTCGCGGATCTTGCCGTCATTGAGGAGCTGACAGCCTCGCTCAAAAATGATCGTACGTAAAAGTTGTTGGTTGTCGGCGGTCGGCTCTTGCTTCGCGAGTTGCTTGGCGAGTTCGAGAGCTTGTTGCGTGCGCCCTTCCGCGCGAGCTTTTTGAATTCGTTCGCTCAAAGGTCGCGCTTCGGTCTTCGAGAACTGCGACATTTTTTCGAAATCCTTTCCGCGTCGACGTCGAGATGAATCGCGCGCGCATCGCGCGCCGAATGTCGTTGGCGATGTTGCGAAAAGCCAGCGAATTCTCACGCCATTCGCATCGCGCGCCGCATTGAGAACATTCTAGCAATCGCCTCGCGGCGAGGAAGGCGCGGCGGTCTGGAGAAAAAAAGATGAAAAAAACGTCTGCATGGGTCCAGGATGATCTTGTAATTAGCAAACAAAAGGGTAATATTCGTTTCTTATAAGGGATGTGCGCGGGCAATGTGGTTTGACTCCTCCTGCGCGACATCGGGTCACAGAGTCTCCTGGGAGCTATCGCTTCTTTATGAACGACATGGACGAGCGGACCGAAAGGTCCCCCCAACGCGTTTCATCCGTAACGGAATACTCTTACGACGATGAGGAACCTCCCGGTAAGTCCAGGCGCCATCCGCTCTGGCGCAACGTTCCGAAGAAGCAATGGGACGACTGGCGCTGGCAATCCCAAAACGCCATCCGGTCTGTCCGCCAACTCCGCGACCTCCTTCCCTTCTCGGAAGAAGATCTCGAGATCATGGGCAAACTCGAAGCGGAATACAAACTCGCCATTCCGCCGTACTACTTCTCGCTCATCAACCCCGAAGATCCCAACGACCCAATCCGTCTGCAATCGGTGACATCTCCCGAAGAAGCGAACTCCAACTTCGAACTCGAGGATCCCCTTGAGGAAGACAAGGATTCGCCGGTGCCGGGCATCACCCATCGCTACCCGGATCGTTGTCTCATGGTGACGACGCACGTCTGCACCATGTATTGCCGGTTCTGCACCCGCAAGCGCGCCACCATGGTTCGCGGCGGCTGGGATTCGGTGAGCCGGGACGACGAGCGGATGATCGAGTACATCCGCCAGCACAAGGAAATCCGCGACGTCATCGTCTCGGGCGGCGACCCGCTCACGTTGCCGTACAGCAAGCTCAAGTATTTCCTGTTCGCCTTGCGCGATATCCCGCACGTCGACGTGGTTCGCCTGGGCACGCGCGTGCCGACCACCTTGCCGCAAAAGCTCTACGACAAGGAACTCATCGACATCTTGGCGAGCGCCGAGAAGTGCTGGATTCAGACCCACTTCAATCACCCCCGGGAGATCACGCCCGAGGTGGCCAAGGTGTGCAAGGCGCTGCTGAAGGCGGGGATGCCGCTCAACAACCACACGGTGCTCATGAAGGGCATCAACGACGACCTCGACACGATGCGGAAGCTCATGCGAGCGATGCTGCGGATCAAGGTGCGCCCGTATTACCTGTTCCACTGCGATCCGGTGACCGGGGCCGGGCACTTCCGCACCTCGGTGTGGAAGGGTCTGGAGATCATGGAGGGCCTTCGCGGCCATTTGTCGGGGCTCGCGCAGCCGACGTATGTCGTCGACGCTCCCCACGGCGGCGGCAAGATTCCGCTCATGCCGAACTACCTCATCTCCGCGTCGGACGATTGCGTCGTGCTTCGCAACTATGAAGGCATGATCATTCGCTATCAGGCGGAAGACAAGGAATCGACGATCAAGCAAACAGCGAACCGCGGCGTCAGCGCCCTGGTTCAAGGGAGCCGCACGGCCCTGGTGCCGCGCGACAACGAACGCCTCGCCCGCCGCCGCCGCAACGCGTCGCTCAAGACCATCGCTTTGGCGACGGTGAACGAGCCCGCCGCGGAAGGCTGCGGCTCGGGAGGGGGATGCTCGTCGGAAAAAGAATTGGTGCCCGTCGCAGCGGATTAGATCGGCCCCGTAGGACGGGTCTGTGACCCGTCCGAGGGCGTCCGCTCCGAACCAGCGCGTTTGGATCGACGAGGAAACCGAAAACCGTTCGCCTTCGGACGGGTCAGAGACCCGTCCTACAGGCGCCGCAAATACGGCCGCGTCTCGGATACTCCCCAAGGATGGGGAATCCGCGACGCGGTTGTTTTTTTGTGGCCGCACGTTTTCAACGTGCGAAGATTCGGACGAGCAAGACGAAATCGCGCCCCAAACTTGAAGAACTATTCTTTCCCGCCTGTCACGCGAAACGATTCGAAATATTCGCTCGCCGCCGCGCTGCCGACCTGCTCCTCGCTGCCGAGAACCGCGATTTGATAGAGTCGGTCGTTCGCGACGAAGGTGTGCTGCCGGAGAAACAGCTTCGGATTCGCCGCGAACGTCACCTCGTAGCCGGGAATCGCCGATGTCCCAAGCTTGATGTCTTTTTGTGAGCGCAGTTTGTCGCCGAGCTTGCCGACGAACGCTGCCTTGTGATTCTTGAGCATTTGGCCCGGCGGCAGCATCTTCATTTTCGCGGCAAGTTCAGGCGAAAGGACATCGCAACCAATCGTGACTGGGAGATTCGATCGCTTCCCCTCGATCCACACAGAGAGTCTCAGAGTTGGACCGGGCGCGTTGGTCGTCTTGACGTTCGGCGTTCCATCGAGATGGATCGTGAACATCCCGTCTTTCGATTCGAATGCCGGCGGATTCTGCGCCCGACCGGGAATCGCCGCCGTCCAAAACGCGATCGCCGCCATTGCGAAACGAAACTTGCGCATAGCACGTCCTTTTGAGGAATGAGTGAAATCTTAAAACCGCCGCTGCCGCTGCACCAAATACTCCAGCAGCGCCTTATCGAAGCTCACGCTCGTATCCATCGCCACGTAATCGATGCCCGCGTTCGCGCATTCGCGGCGATACGTCTCCTGAAACTCCTTCAAGCTCTTCAAGTAGTCGGTCCGCATGTTGCGCGCGTCGAGCGTCAACTTGCGCGGCTCCTCCACGTCGAGAAACTCGATCATCCCTTCAAACGGAAAGTGGACCTCGGCTTCGTCGAGAATGTGAAAGAGGATGATCTCGTTGCCGCGATGGCGGAGATGATGCAGGCTTTGGATGACAGGTTCGGGGTCGACGAGGAGATCGCTGAAGATCATGATGAGGCTTTTGCCGCGAACCATGGCGGCGAGTTGATGAATGCACGCCGCGACGTCGGTCTGCCCGGTCGGCTGCAAGTTGGCGAGGACGGCCAGAACGTTGGCCAGTTGCGACCGCTTGCTCCGCGGCGGCAGCGACGACCGAATCTTCGTATCGAACGCGACCAGCCCGACGGGATCTTGCTGGTGGATCATCAAGTAACCCAGCGCGGCCGCCAGACAGATGCCGTACTCGAACTTGGTCAGCTCTTGCCGATAGGTGTACGCCATCGACGCCGACAGATCCATGACGAGGTAGCCGGTGACGTTGGTCTCGGCCTGGAACTTTTTGAGGTAGTACTTGTCGGTCTTGGCGAAGACGTTCCAGTCGAGGTCTTTCAGATCGTCGCCGGCGACGTACTTGCGATGCTCGCTGAACTCGACGGAGAAGCCGTGGTAAGGGCTGGCGTGAAGGCCCTGGAGGAACCCTTCGACGATGAACTTGGCGCGCAGATCAAGCCGCGCCACCTGGCGGATGACTTCGGGTCGCAGGTACTTTTCGGTGTTGGCCATAAGAGAGTTTTTGGGAACCACAAAGGCACGAAGATCACACCAAGCTGCACAAAGTGTTTCGAGAAATCTCTGATTGTCGACTGAATTCCACGCGACGACCCTTTGTGCCCCTTTGTGTGATCTTCGTGTCTATGTGGTTCCTCTCCGATTTTTTTCATCCGAGAACGAGACGTTTGATGCCGTCTTTAAGGACGGGGACGTTGAAGTTGATGAGGAGGCCGAGCCAGAGATTCGAGAGGCGAAGATACGTCAGCAGTTGGGCATCGTGGATGGGGACGAGGCGGTCGACGGTTTTGAGATCGACGATGAGCGACTTACGGACGAGAAGATCGATCCGGAATGCGTTTTCAACGCGCATTCCTTTGTAGTCGATCGACAACCATTTCTGAGGTTCGAATTCGATCCCGCGCAACGAGAGTTCCCGGCACAAACACGTCTCGTAAGCCGACTCCAAAAGCCCTGGCCCAAGATGCCGATGCACCTCGATCGCGGCGCCAATGATCTCATTCGAGGTCGCGTTCGCCAGATCTTTCTCTTCTTGACTGAATCCCATTGCTGTACCTCATCGATTGATTGGAGAACCACAAAGGCGCTCAGATCACACAAAGACGCACTAAGAAATCCATCCCGAACCTCGCAACGGCATCTGAACCAACCCGAATCTCTTTGTGCCCCTTTGTGTGATCTTTGTGCCTTTGTGGTTCCCCTTCTCCTCATTTCTTCTTCTTCTCGTACTTCTCAACCTCCGGTTCCTTCACCGTCTCTAACAGTTTCAGAACCACATCGTCGCTCGACTTCCCCTCCGCCTGGGCCTGGAAGTTGGTGCTGATGCGGTGCCGCAGCACGGGAACCGCGACTTTCTTGACGTCGTCGATGGCGACGCTGAAGCGGCCGTCCATGGCGGCCATGGCGCGGGCGCCTTGAATGAGGAAGATGCCGGCGCGAGGGCCGGCGCCCCAGTCGACCATCTTCTTGACGAAGTCGGGAGCGGCCGAATCGCCCGGCCGGGTCGCTCGAACCAGGCGCGTCGCGTATTCCTTCACGTAATCGCCGACCGGAACCGAGCGCACCAGCTTTTGCAAATTGATGATCGCCCGGCTACTGAGCACCTTCGTCACCTCGGGTTGCTCATCGCGCGTCGCCAGGTCGAGGATGCGACGTTCCTCGTCGAACGATGGATAATCGACCTTGATATTGAACATGAAGCGGTCGAGTTGGGCTTCGGGAAGCGGATAGGTTCCTTCCTGCTCGATCGGGTTTTGCGTCGCGATCACGAAGAACGGCTCGGGGAGGTTGTACGTCTCTTGCCCCGCAGTGACTTGGCGCTCCTGCATCGCCTGCAAGAGGGCGGCCTGCGTCTTCGGCGGCGTGCGGTTAATTTCGTCGGCGAGGAGAATGTTCGTGAAGATCGGCCCCTTGACGAACCGAAACTCGCGGCGGCCCGACTCGTTTTCGTCGAGCACGGTGGTGCCGGTGATGTCGGTCGGCATCAAATCCGGCGTGAACTGGATGCGCTTGAAGCCGACATCGAGAATCTGGCTGATCGAACTGACCATGAGCGTCTTCGCCAGTCCGGGGACGCCGACGAGCAGGCAATGCCCGCGCGTAAAGATGGCGGCCAAGATCTGCTCGATGACGTCGGCCTGGCCGACGATCGTGCGGCGAAGTTGATCGTGAATTTGCTGGCGAGCCTGGCTGAACTGGCCCAAATACTCGGCGATGCGATCGGTGGACACCTTTGGACCTTCCGTGAAAGGGGACGCGAGGAAGCTACGGATATTGTAAGGGATTGCCGCCGCAACGAAATCTGCTTGCCGAGAGTCGGTCGAAATGGTCAAATAGGAAGATACGGAACGGAACTTCCCACCACGTTTCATCAAGGAGGACGACATGTCCCGCGCCAACATGCCCGCCAAGACCAACACCGCGACCCCTTCGATCAGCGCTCCGCTGGTGCCGCAAGAGAAGATCGCCATGCGCGCTTACGAGAAGTGGTGCAAGCGCGGCCGGCCGCACGGAACCAACATGCAGGATTGGCTCGAAGCCGAGAAGGAACTCAAGGCGGAAAGCGCCAAAGGGGCGAAGCGCTAAACGAACCTGCGCGACTTCGCAGTGGAAGCCCGACGCGTCAGCGAGGGATCCCTCGCTAACGCGTCGGGCTTCCACGATTCGTGCGTGTCCGGGCGGAGAATCGCGCCACGATGTCACATCAAAAATGCCCACACTGCGATGCTCGCTTTGAATCGTCGCCAAGCAACGAAGGACCGATCATTTTTTGCCCTCGTTGCGAACGATCATTCCTGCCGCGAAAGACGTCGCGAATTCGAATTGTCGTTTGGATCGTGCTGATCGCGCTGGTGAGCCTCGCGCTCGCTTATCCGTTGATCGAGCGGATTTTGATCGGGCTCGTGATGCGGTGCTGATTTTCGTAGGTCAGCCTTTCCAGGCTGACGTGATCCGCCCGAACGTCGACGGCCTGGTTGAAATGCGTCAGGCTGGAAAGCCTGACCTACTCGTGGACCACGCCGCCCAGCAACACTCCGCTCGCCCGCCCTTTCACCGTCATCCCTTGATAAGGACAATTCCGACTCTTCGACGCGAACGCCTCCACGTCGATCGTCCACGGCTTGTTCGGATCGATCAACGTCACATCCGCGTTCGTGCCGGCCTGCAGCGTGCCGAATCCTTCCAGGCTCAAAATGCGGGCCGGGTTCCACGTCAACTTGCGAATCAATTCGGGCCAGGCGAGATGGCCCGGTTCCACCAACGCCTTGATACAGAGCGGCAACAACGTCTCCAGGCCGACGATGCCGAACGGCGACTGGTCGAGTTCGCGGACCTTCTTTTCGGTGGCGATCGGCGTGTGGTCGCTGACCAGGGCGTCGATCGTGCCGTCTTTGATCCCAAGAATCAGTGCGTCGACATCGGCCTGAGTTCGCAGTGGCGGGTTGAGTTTGAAGTTGGCGTCGAAGCCGCGCAGAGCGCGGTCGGTGTGCAGTAGGTGGTACGGCGTCGCCTCGGCAGTTACGCGAACGCCCGCCTGCTTCGCACGGCGGATCAGTTCGACGCTGCCAGCAGTCGAAACGTGCAGTACATGGAGCCGTCCGCCGGTGATCTTGGCGAGTTCGAGGTCGCGGTAGAGGACGATCTCCTCGGCGCTCGCCGGCATGCCGCGCAGGCCGAGGCGCATGCTTTCGCTGCCTTCGTGCATGACGGCGTTGCGAGTGAGGTCTTGATCCTCGGCGTGGCACAGGACGGGCTTGTCGAACATGAGGCAATATTCGAGCGCCCGGCGCATGATGTCGGCGCTGGCGATCGGCGCGTCGTGATCGGTGAACGCCACGGCGCCGCCGTCGACGAGGCCGCCGATCTCCGCGAGTTCCTTGCCCTCGCGTTTCTTCGTGACGGCGCCTATGGGAAAGACATTCGCCAGCCCGGCCCGCTCGGCGAGCAGGTAGACGAACTCGGCGGCGGCTTGGTTGTCGAGCGCCGGCTCGGTATTGGGCATGCACGCGACGGTCGTGATGCCGCCGCGCACCGCCGACAGCGTGCCGGTCGCGATCGTTTCGTCTTCCTCGAAACCGGGCTCGCGGAGATGGACGTGCATGTCGATGAGGCCGGGGCAGACGATCAGGCCGGTGGCGTCGATGGTTTTCGACGCGATGAGATTGGGGCGCGGGCCGACGCCGAGGAGCTTGTCGCCCTCGATCCAGACGTCGTCAACGCGGTCGATGCCCTGAGACGGATCGATGACGCGGCCGTGAATGACGCGGAGGAGATTCATGATTGGGGTTTGTCTCGGGCTGCAAGTTCGGCCTTGAGGCGAGCAAGTTCGGCTTCGGCATCCTTTGCTCGTTTGGCTTCGCGCTCAGCGCGGCTTGCTTCGCGCTCGGCGCGGCTCGCTTCTCGCTCAGCGCGACTTGCTTCTCGCTCAGCGCGACTTGCTTCTCGCTCGGCGCGGCTTGCTTCGCCATCGGCGCGATTCGTTTCACGTTCAGCATGCGCCGCTGCCGCTTCCGCGAACGATTGCAACAATTGTCCGTCCGGCGTAAAGAACCGCAGCCAGACATCCTCGAACCCCAAATAGACGCCGCGGGCCGCCCCCACCCAGAGGCCGAGCTGCTCCGACCACATCCAGCCCCGATCGTTGGGCTCGAGTTCGACGTACTCACCCGATGAAAGGGTCCAACCGAAAAGCTCGCCGGTGGCGAAGTCATAGCAGAAGTAATCTTCGGTCTTGAAGATGTCCTGATAGACTTCTTTCTTGATTCCCAAGTCGTCCTTCCGGGTCGAGTCCGACAACAATTCGATGATGACGTTCGGGAAATGCCAATCCTCATCCCAGATCGCCCAATACGGCCGCAGCGGAAGCGGGGGGCGACCCCAAACGAAGAAGAAATCGGGGCCGCAAAAGTCGCGGTTGCGCGCTTGTTGCTCGCTGAAGTAAATGAACATGTCGGCGCCGCTATAAAAATCATCGCGGTCGCGGAAGTGCTGACGAACGCTTTCGTCGAGCAGATTGAAGGCGTATCGCTGCCACGGGTGATCCACGGGTATCCCGTCCTCGGAAATGAGTTCGACTTGCGGCCTGGGAAACGGCGGCGGCACAAAGCCGAAAGGCAACGGTTTGGCGACTGTGGACATGAGACCTCTCCTGGATGTTTACCCTATTTTGTCCGACCCGCACAGCAAAAACAAGACCGCCATGCGGACCGCGAGGCCGTTCGTCACCTGCTGCAAAATCGCCGACGCGGGGCCGTCGGCCACATCCGGCGTGATCTCCACTCCGCGGTTGATCGGACCGGGCGCGAGAATCAAAAGATCCCGTTTCGCTTGTTTCAATCGCTCGCCGTTCAGGCCGAAGAGGCGGGCGTATTCCTGGATCGACGGGAACAGGCCGTGCCGTTGCCGCTCGAACTGGATGCGGAGCATGTTGATGACATCGCAGCGCGGCAAAATCTCGTCGAGGCTGTGCGACACCTCCACGCCGAGATCGCGGATGGTGGCGGGAATCAACGTCGGCGGACCGCAGACGATGACCTTGGCGCCGAGCTTGGTCAGGCCATAGATGTTGCTGCGGGCGACGCGGCTGTGAGCGATGTCGCCAACCAATCCGACCGTGAGACCTTCGACGCGGCCGAGCTTTTGGCGGATGGTGAAGATGTCGAGCAAACCTTGCGTCGGATGTTCGTGGGCGCCGTCGCCGGCATTGATAATGGGGCAGCGTAAATGTTGTGCGAGCAGATGCGGCGCTCCGGGCGAGGCGTGGCGCACGACGACGGCATCAATCCCCATCGCTTCGATGTTCTTTGCGGTATCGATGAAGGTCTCGCCCTTGCTGGTGCTCGATCCGCTCGGGCTGAAGTCGAGCGTCTCGGCTCCTAACCGGCGAGCCGCCAGGCCAAAGCTAGTGCGCGTCCGCGTCGACGATTCGAAGAAGAGATTGACGACAACTTTGCCTTCGAGCAATTTCTGTTTTACTCGCGGCGGCTGACTGCACGGCGCGAACCGCTCGGCGGTGTCGAGAATCTTCTTGAGGTCGGCGCCGGAGAGTTCTTCGAGCCCCAACAGATGCCGCCACGGCGAGGGCGAAAGTGCGGACGTCATAAGTCCTCCGCGGCGAAGGCGTGGCGACACGTTTTCAACGTGTCGGTATTGGCACGCGGAAAACGTGCCGCCACAAGATGAGAGACGAGTCGAGAATCAAGATACGGGCCGACGGGGCAGTCGTCACGCGCACACTGGCGACTTTTTCTTGAAGGCGACGACAATACAATACTGACCGGACCTACCTTACCACATCGCGGGCGAGCCGCCGTGGGGGCAAGCGTATTCGCTTGCCCGTAGCGATCCGGGCAAGCGAATACGCTTGCCCCCACAAACCCCTCGCCTCCAGCGAGGATTTTGCTCGAAGAGTACTTCAGAGGCGAACATGTTACCGATCTCGAAGATGGCCGCGGCCGTGCAACCTTCCGCCACCCTGGCCGCCGGCGCCAAGGCCCGGCAACTCAAGTCGCAAGGCATCTTCATCTACGACTTCAGTCTCGGCGAACCCGACTTCAACACGCCCGCCCACATCATCGCCGCCGGCCACAAGGCAATGCTCGACGGCCAGACCCACTACACCCCCGCCGGCGGCCTCGCGGAAATCAAAGCGTGCATCGCTCGCTGGTACGGCAAAACGTATAGCCTCACGGTGACGCCAGATCAGGTCATCGTCTCGAACGGCGCCAAGCATTCGCTGCATAACGCCCTCGCCGCCATGGTCGGCCCCGGCGATGAGGTCCTCATTCCGACGCCATATTGGGTCAGCTATAGCGACCTCGTCCAAATGACCGGAGCGACTTATCGCCTCGTCCCGACCGACGTCGCCGACAACTTCAAGATGACGCCCGCCCAGTTTCGAGCCGCCATCACGCCCAAGACGCGGCTCGTGATGCTCAACTCGCCGAGCAATCCCACCGGCAGCGTTTACTCGCGGGCCGAACTGGAAGCCCTCGCCGATGTCTGCCTCGAAAAGAAGATCGGCGTCATCAGCGACGAGATCTACGAACAGCTCATCTACGGCAACGCGAAGGCGACCTGTTTCGCGACTCTGCGCCCCGCCCTCGCCGAGCAAACGGTCACCATCAGCGGCGTCAGCAAGACGTACGCGATGACCGGCTGGCGCATCGGCTGGGCGGTCGGGCCCAAGCACGTCATCAAGGCGATGGACACGATTCAAAGCCAGGAGACGAGTTGCCCCTCCAGCGTGAGTCAGCTGGCCGCCATTGCCGCGCTCGATGGCGATCAAGCGTGCGTCGAAACGATGCGGAAGGAGTTCGAAGGTCGCCGCGACCTCGTTGTCCGCCGGCTGAACGAACTCCCCGGCATCAAGTGCCCGCTGCCGGACGGCGCGTTCTACGCGTTCTTCGATGTCTCGTCCTACTTCGGTAAGACACTTGGCGGGCGAGAGATCACCGACTCGACGAGCTTCTGCGCCGCCGCCCTCGAGGTCGGCCATGTCAACTTCGTGCAAGGCTCCGCGTTCGGCATGGAAGGTTTCGCCCGGTTGTCGTTCGCCACGAGCCGGGAGATGATCAACAAGGGGATGGACCGCTTCGGTCAGTTCCTCCGCGGCGAGATCGGTGGCGCATAACCCGTTTAGCGGGGAGCCAACGGCGACCGCGGACAATGTCCCGCGCGGCGAATTGTCCTACGCCAACGGCGAGCGGAGGGCGTGAGCCCTCCGAGGAGACAGCGCCCCTGGAATGGGATCGAGTTTCTCGCGCGGGATGCCGCCTCCTCGGAGGGCTCACGCCCTCCGCTCGCCGTTGACATTGGACGATACGAACGAGCGCGACCCGTCCGCGGTCGCCGTTGGCTCCCCGCTAAACGGGTCGCTGAAAGTACGAGGCGATCATGCTCTACCTCACCGAAGCCGACGTCCGCAGCTTGCTCACCATGGACGCGGCCATCGTCGCCGTCGAAGCCGTGCTGCGCGATCTCGCCACCGCGAAAGCTCAAAACATTTCGCGCGGCCGCGCCAAGACCGACCAAGTCATGCTCCATCTCCTCGGCGGCGCGGCGGATGGCATGGTCGGTTATAAAGCCTACAGCACTTCACGCTCCGGCGCGAAATTTCACGTCGGCCTTTTCGACGGCACGACCGGCGAAGCGCTCGCCCTCATGCAGGCCGACGCGCTCGGCCAGATCCGCACCGGCGCGGCCAGCGGCGTGGCGACGAAGCATCTGGCTCGCGCGAATGCCGCGCGTGTCGGACTCTTTGGGACCGGTAAACAAGCGAAGACCCAGGCGTGGGCCGTCTCTCGCGTCCGAAACCTTCAGTCCATTCGCGTTTACAGCCGCAGCGAGGAAAATCGCCAGGCGTTTGCCGCGGAAATGACACCGATTTGCGGTTGCACGATCAACCCGGTCGCCCAACCGGAAGATGCAGTTCGCGACTGCGACATCGTCATCACCGCCACCGTTAGTAAGACGCCGATGTTCGATGGCGCATGGCTCGCCCCCGGCGCCCATCTCAATGTGATCGGCTCGAACTTCCTGAACAAAACCGAGATCGACGTCGCCACCGTGAAGCGTTGCTCGCTCGTGACCGTCGACGACAAGGAACAAGCCCGCCTTGAAGCCGGCGATTTCGTCGCCGCCCTGAATGAAGGCGTTTTGACATGGCCGAACGTCCACAATTTGGGCGAAGTTCTGACCGGTCAGCATCCGGGCCGGACAAACCCCGACGATATCACCCTCTATAAATCGTTGGGACTCGGTGCGGAAGATGTTGCTGTCACGGCTCATGTTTATCGCGAGGCGGTCCGAAAGAAAGTAGGCCGGATGGTGACTTCGGCCGAATGATTCAGAGCCGGATTGACAATTCGGCTCATCAAAGTTAAACCCGCGTCGTCTCGGTAATCTGTTCTCGCAGGGTAAACTCGCGCCGTTGCATGAAATACTCGCTGCGGGCGTCAAAAAAGTTTCGAAAATCTTGCACGGAAAAATAGGTCGGCGCGGAAAAGGCAGCGTATGATTCACCAGTGGGACAACCGCTTCTCACATTTGAAGCGCACCAAGAGAAGTTCCTGAAAGGGGAACGACGATGCCGAAGAAAAATGAGGACTGGTCCCACGACGAATCCCGTCCCGACTCAGTCCTGAACCTGAAGACCGTCCACAAGATGCTGCCCCTCGTGCGCACCATCGTGGCCGACGTGCTCGCCCGCCATCGCCAAATGGCGACCTTGCAACCGCAGGAAGACCGCCTCCAACGTCAACGCCGCGTTCTCAACTGGACGCAACGCAAGCAGCGTTACCTCCTTCAGTCGAATATCGCCGACCAAGATCAAGGGATGCAAGACGCCCTCGAAGAACTCAACCAACTCGGCGTCGTCCTACTGGATGCCGAAAACGGACGCGTTGGGTTCCCGACTCTGGTGAACAATCGTCCCGCATATTTCACCTGGTTGCCCGGCGAAGACGCCCCGCACACGTGGCAGTTCGCCGAAGAAAACGTCGCCCGGCCGATTCCGCCGGCGTGGCTTCAGGAATTGAGCGTTTCGAGTAGTAAGCCGGTGTGAACCGAATTATGATTTTACGTTTCGAATGAACCCCGGTATTCCTGCCGGGGTTTTTTGTTGCGCGGAAATGGAGGATCAACAATAATCCGAGTAGGAGTACGAGCAGGAGCACGAGTAGGATGAAGAACATTACCGCGAAATTCGCCAGATCCTACTCGTGCTCCTGCTCGTACTCCTACTCGATTTTTACGCCTCGTCCCGCACTACCAATCCGCCGCCCCACCTCATTCGTCGATTCATGGTAAGCCCCCATCGTCCCCTCAAGGAGCCTGTCATGTTGCCCCGCCTGTTGACTCTGTTCGGCGTGATGCTGCTCATCGCCCCCCAAGCTTCCGCGCAGGGCGCCAAACCCGCTCCTCGCCCCGATGTGGAGGTCGTTTTCTGTCTCGATACCACCGGCAGCATGGGCGGCCTCATCCAGGCCGCCAAGCAAAAGATCTGGGCCATCAGCAATCAAATCGCCTCCGGCAAACCGAACCCGCGCCTCAAGGTCGGCCTCGTCGCTTACCGCGATCGCCGCGATCAGTACGTCACCAAAGTCTTCGACCTCACGGAAGATCTCGACTCGATTCACAGCCATCTCCAAAGTCTCAGCGCCGGCGGCGGCGGCGATTTTCCCGAAAGCGTCAACCAGGCGCTTAATGAAGCGGTCACGAAAATCTCCTGGAGCAAAGACAGTAAGACGCTGAAGCTGATCTTCCTCGTCGGCGACGCCCCGCCGCACATGGATTATGCCGACGACGTGAAGTATCCCGAAACGTGCAAGATGGCGGTCACGAACAACATCACGATCAACACCGTCCAGTGCGGCTCACACGCCGAGACGCGAAAGTATTGGGAAGACATCTGCCGGCTGGCCGAAGGGAGCTACGTGCAGATCGACCAGGCGGGCGGTCCGATCGTCGCCATCGCGACGCCATTCGACAAGGAGTTGGCCGACATCAATCGCGAGATGAGCGCCAAGACGATCGTGTGGGGCAAATCGGAAATCAAGCTCGCCGCTCAGGAGAAGGCTGACGCCGGGGCCGCGCTCGCGCCGGCCGCAGCCGCGGATCGCGCCGGCTTCCTCGCCCGCAACGGCGCGGCGGGTTCGTACGATCTGTTGCAAAACATCAAAGAGGGGAAGGTGAAGCTCGAATCGATCGGGAAAGACGAGCTTCCCGAAGAATTGAAAAACCTTTCGACGGCCCAGCAGAAGGAATATCTCGACAAGCTCGATAAGTCTCGTCAAGATCTGCAGAAACGAGCAATTGAGCTGGATCAGAAGCGAAACGCGTTCGTGGCCCAGAAGAACGCCGAAAATGAAAAGAACCGCGGCCGCGACAGCTTCGACCAGAACGTCCTCCGCATCCTCCAACGCCAGGCTGGCCGGGCGAATATCGAGTATGCGATCGAAGAGAAGAAATGATGTCGCCGCAAGAGGCCAGCAGCCCGGCTGCTGCGGAGCAGCCGGGCTGCTTGAACATACTGAACGAGGAAACCCTCCGCTCCCTCTCCCCCGGGTACTCCGGGGGGAGAGGGTTGGGGTGAGGGGGCCAGCATCCCACGCGAAACCTTGAGGATCCCTCCAGCGATCGCGCGGGATATCCCCCTCACCCCCGACCCCTCTCCCCCGGATTACCGGGGGAGAGGGGAGCAGTCATTTCCAACGCCACCTCAATGCGTTCAATATCGATCGCGATTTGCTTCACCAACTCCTCCGCCGACGCGAACGAACGCGGCTCGCGCACCTTTTCGAAGAAATCGACGGCCAGTTCTTGGCCATACAAATCGCCCGAAAACCCGAGCATGTGAATCTCGACGCTGGGCGTCGCGTCGCCGAACGTCGGCTTCGGCCCGAGGTGGGCGGCGGCGCTCCAGGTCTTGCCCGCGTGGTGCACGCGCGCGGCATAGACGCCACTCCCCGGAGCGAGATTGCTCAGCGTCGTCAGATTGGCAGTCGGGAAGCCAAGCGTGCGGCCGCGCTGCTTGCCGGGGCCGACCGTTCCAAACAGACGATACGGCCGGCCCAGCAGATCGTGCGCCGCGGTCGTCTGCCCGGCGAGCACGGCGTTGCGGACGCGGCTGCTCGACGCCGGTTGACTCTCGTGAAACTGCGCCGCGAGTAGCATGATCGCCATGCCAGCCGCTCGGCCCCAGGTTTCGAGCTGTTCGCCGGCGCCGGTGCGGTCTTTGCCGAAGCAGAAGTTGAAGCCTTCGACGATGGCTTTCGCTTTCAATCCGTGATGGAGGATGCGGTCGAAGAACTCGCGGGCTTCCAAGTTGAGGAGATCGCGGGTCGTGCGCAAAACGATAACGTGATCGATGCCGCGCTCGTGCAGCAATTCGCAGCGATACCTGATCGGCGTCAGCAGCGGCTGATAGGATTGTGGCCGCAAGAGCAGGATCGGGGGCGGATCGAACGTCACCGCGATGGCAGGGCCGTTGACCGCGCGGGCACGACGAATGGTTTCGGCGAGCAACGCTTGATGGCCGAGGTGAACGCCGTCGAAATTGCCGAGCGAGACCGCGCCGCCCAAGCACAGGGCGGGGAAGGGGTCGTTCAAAGAATAGTCGAAGACGGCCATGGGATTTCCCGTACTCGCCACGCTCCGCGTGGGGATTCCTCCGGTCAGCGGCATCGAGATTCTTCAGAACAATCGTCCCTGCTTGCTGTGATTGAAAACCGCAGGCGGGGAGTCTGGTCTGGAGAAACTCACAGATCGCTGGCCGAAGGAATCCCCACGCGGAGCGTGGCGAGTACATTTGATCAAACGGCCGCTTGCAGGGCGGCCATCGCTTTGTCGTAATCCGGGTGCGATGTGACCTCGGGGACGATTTCCATGTACGCGATCTTGTTGTTCTTGTCCACGACGAACACCGACCGGGCCAGCAGCGGGATCGGCAGGCCGCTGGTCAAGACGCCGTAGTTCTTGCCGAACGATTGATCGTGCAAGTCGGACAGGTTGGCGATGTTGGCGATCTTCTCGGCATCGCAGAACCGCTTCTGGGCGAACGGCATATCGAGGCTGACGGTGTAACTGGCCACCTTGTCGCCGAGGGCGCCGAGAGATTCGTTGAACTTCTTGGTTTGCAGGGCGCAGACGCCGGTGTCGAGCGACGGCACGACGCTGAAGAGCCTCGCCTTGGCGGGCGTCTTCGCGAGGGTGACGACTTCGAGGCCGGCGCCGACGGCGGCGAAATCGGGAGCGGCGTCGCCGACTTTGAGCTGCGGGCCGATCAAATTGAGCGGATTGCCTTTGAACGTCACGGTGCGGGACATGGCGATTTCTCCTTGTGGGTGGGGCGCGATGATGTTGGGGAAAGGCTACGGAGGCGGTGAAAAAGTGACAAGTGAAGATGGGCGCGGCTCCGTCCGCGGTTTCAAGCAGCCCGGCTGCTCGGCAGCAGCCGGGCTGCTGGGCGTCGATAGGCGGCGCCTATGGGTTCCATCGTCAATTCGTCGTGGGCGGATGGCGCGTGTGAGTCTAGAATATTCGCAAAGGCAAACTTCCAACCTCCCTCCGCGAAAGGATAGACGATCATGCTGACCGTCGGCGATTCGTTCCCCCTCTTCAGTTCCAAGGCGTGCGTCGGCAACGACAAGAACGGCTTCACCGAGATCACCAACAGCACCTACAAGGGCAAGTGGGTCGTCTACTTCTTCTACCCGAAGGACTTCACGTTCGTCTGCCCCACCGAACTCGTCGAGTTCGGCAAAAAGGTCAAGGACTTCGCCGACCGCGATTGCGTCCTCGTCGGCGGCAGCACCGACAACGAATTCAGCCACCAGGCCTGGCGCAACTCGCACGTCGATTTGAAGGAACTGCCGTACCCGCTCATCGCCGCCCAGAAGCTCGCGGTTGACCTGGGCATTCTCGATCCGCAAGAGAGCGTCTGCCTGCGGGCGACGTTTTTGGTCGACCCCAACGGCGTCATCCAGTGGTCGGCGGCGTATCCGCTCAGCGTCGGCCGCAGCGTGCCGGAAACGATCCGCGTGATCGACGCAGTGCAATCGGATGAACTTTGCCCCTGCAACTGGGCGAAGGGCGATGCGACGTTGAAGGTGTAATTGATCCGCCCGTAGGACGGGTCTCTAACCCGTCCGAGGGAGGGTTGAGTCATTGCCGCTTCGCCCTCGGACGGGTCACAGACCCGTCCTACGGGCGGATTTGGAGATCAAAATATGGCCACAATTGCGATGCCATCCCTCGACGCCCTCCGGGAAAAGTTCCCGGAGCCGGCGAAGGATACCAAACTCAACCTTGGCGGCCTGGCGAGCAGCGAGATTCTCGACGCCGAACAGATCTGGGGCGTGACGTTGGCGTCGGCGTATTATCTGGCCGACGCGAAGCTGAGCGGCGCGCTTCTCGCGGACGCGAAGGCGGCGGGCGTCAGCGAAGCCGTGCTCGAAGACGCCCAGGCGGCGGCCACGCTCATGGGCATGAATACCGTCTACTTCCGCTTTCGGCACATGGTTCATAAGGAATCGTACTCGCAGAAGCCGGCCCGCCTCCGCATGCAATGGATGGCCCGACCCAAAACGAGCAAGGCCCTCTTCGAACTCATGAGCATCGCCATCGCCGCGCTGGCAGGCTGCGAGAAGTGCATCACCTCGCACGAGGCGAGTGTGCAGCAGCACGGGCTCGGCGAAGAACACATTCATGAAGCGGTTCGCATCGCGTCGATCTTGTACGGGGCCAAGGTGGCGATCAATTTGCCGGTTGAAGCGCCAATTTCGTAGGACGGAGTGGTACTCCGTCCGAACTCGCTGAAGAGGTCGCTCGAAGTCTGCGATGGATTCGGACGGAGTATCACTCCGTCCTACGGTCTTGAGCAAGACGCCCCGCAAGACGCAAAGATGAAAACCCGCACCATACGCCTGGTTCGTCCGCCAACGTCGGACGAACCGGGCGTTTTGTGCATCACGGACGGCAACAAATCGACGTTCTACGTCTTCCGCGAAATCCCGTGCGAGATCGGCGGACGAGCTTTTGCGGTGCATCGCCTTGGCCTCGGTTCGCTGTATCACGTCCGCGTCGGCGCGCCGGTGGAATGCACATGCGAGTGTATGGGTTATCTTTCGAAAGGGCGGTGTAAGCACATCCAGGGATTGCTCGCGCTCACCGGGCACGGGATGGTTTGATAGACGACGGCGAGCGGAGGGCATACGCCCTCCGCTCGCCGTTGCGAGAGGCGGCTCGCATAAGATGGCGTTGGTATTCTCCGCTCAGACTTGTTAAATTGAGATCGCTTCCCGGAGGGTCCGCCGATGCCGCCGCTCATCGATCCGTCGCAGGGGTTAATGCCGTCGATCGTCGATCGTTTGATCGATTCGGCGTCGGCGGGGTCGGATGCGCGGCGCGGGTACAGTTTACCGCAGATGCTTGAGATGATTCGCCGCGACCTGGAAGACTTGCTCAACACCCGGCAAACGAACATGGGCCTGCCTCCGCAGCTCAAACGCGTCAGCCAGAGCATGATGTCGTACGGGTTGCCCGATTTGACGACGTTCACCGTCACCTCGGCGGCAGCCCGCGAAGAGATGGCCCGCTCGCTCGAATCGATCATCGCCCTGCACGAGCCGCGGCTCAAAGACATTCGCGTGATCTTGAGCGACGTCGAGGAAAGCAACAAGCCCGCGATCCGTTGCCGGATCGAAGCGCGCTTCGCTCTCGATCCCGCCCCCGAAGTTTCGTTCGACACCCTCATGGAACCCCTCACCGGCCAGCACAAAGTTCGCCAGGCCGAGTCGTAGTTCCGTAGCAGCAAGCGGCCTCGCTTGCTGACGCCCCGGCAGAATCAAAGTCCACAGGCAGCCATCAATGATCCCCGGATTGGAAACCTACTTCGAACGCGAGCTGGCGTTCCTGGCCGACTACCGGGAAGCGTTTCAAAAACGCTACCCCGCCGAAGCCGGCCGGCTCATGCCCGATCGTTCGAAGGTCCCCGATCCGCATCTCGACCGTTTCATTGAAGGTTTCGCCGCCCTCAGCGGCCGCGTCCATCACAAGCTCGACAACGAACTCCCCGAACTGACCGAAGCCCTCGCCCAGGTGATGTACCCGCATCTCTTACGGCCCATCCCGTCGATGGCGATCGCACAGTTCGCGAACGATCCGGTCACGCGGCCGGGCGTCGATGGACTGACGATTCCCTGCCACGCGCCGCTCCGCACGCAGATGGTCGGCAATCCATCGATCGCGTGTCGCCTACGGACCGGGTATCCCGTGACACTTTGGCCGGTGGAAGTGACCGACGCCCAGATCGTCCGCGGCCCATTCGCCGGCGCGCCGCCGCGCACCGTCGCGGCTCTGCGATTGCAATTCGCGACGCAAGGCAACCTCCGCTTCGCCGACCTCAAGCTCGATACGCTTCGCTTCTATCTCAGCGGCGAAAAGCAAGTGATCGCGACGCTCTATGAAGTCCTTTTCCTCAACTGCACGAAAGTTCTCTTCCGCAACGTCGGCGAAAAGAAGCCGCCGCTGGAGTTCACGCCGCAGGAATTCTTTCACCAAGTCGGCTTCGGCATCGATGAAGGCGTGCTGCCGCTGCCGAACGAGTCGTTCGTCGGCCATCGGCTCTTGCTCGAATTTCTCAGCTTCCCGAGCAAGTTCCACTTCCTCGATCTGAGCGGCTGGAAAGAAGTCGCACAAGCCGGTTTCGGCTCGAAGGTCGAAGTTGTTTGTTACTTGACGCGCACGCAGGAAAACATCGAACAGGGCGTGCACGCGAACACGTTTCTGCTGGGGGCGACGCCGATCATCAATCTGTTTCCGCAGAGCGCGGAGCCGGTCACGATTTCGCAGACGAAGCCGGAGTATCGCGTCGTGCCGTCGCGCGACAATGTCGAGGCGTTTGAAGTCTTTTCGGTCGACGAGGTCGTCGGCGTCGATGAAGGCCGGCCGCCGTTTGCGATCGAGCCGTTCTACCACTTCCGCCTCGGGCAGAGCCGCGAGACGATGCGGTCGTTCTATCACGAATCGCGTCGCTCCTCGCTCGACGACAAAGATCCCGGCACCGACGTCTACCTCTACCTCCTCGACGGCGACTGGCATCCGCGCCAGCCCGCCAACCTGATGCTCGACGTACAGGCCACGTGCACCAATCGTGACTACCCCGCTCGCTTCCTTCGCGGCGGCGATCCCCTCGCGCTCTTGGGGCCATCGCCCGGCCCGCTCGGGCCAATCACCTGCCTGAGCGCCCCGACGCCGACGCTGCGTCCCCCGCGACGGCGCGCGGCCCACTGGCGCGTCCTCTCGCAACTCGGCCTCAATCATAAAACGCTCACCGACCCGGTCGATGGCGTTCGCGTGCTCCAAGAGATGTTGCGGCTCTGCGACTTCTCCGATCAAACCGCCGAGTCGGTCGTCGGGGCGGTCAATCGCCAGGTCGTCGAGGGGATTCATTCGCTGCAAACGCGGCGCGTTCTGGGCCGGGCGTCGAGTGGCGGGTCGATGGGATTGTGCCGCGGGTTGGAAGTCACTCTCGAAATCGACGAGAAGAATTACGTTGGCGTCGGCGTATTTTTGTTCGCTTGCGTGCTGGAGCGATATTTGGGCTGGATGACGGCAGTGAACTCGTTCAGCCAGCTCGTGGTGAAAACGATGCAAGGAGATTTTGTTAAACGATGGCCGCCTCGGGCAGCGGAGCGTCAGCTCCTGTGATCCAACCCCGGACGACGGGGCCGAAGTCGGTGGCGGACGACCTGTTCGCCCGCGCCTACGACTTCGATTTCTTTCAGGCCGTGCGTTTGCTCGAACGGCTCTATCCGAAGCTGCGCGCCGTGGGCCGGGGAACGAAGGCGGACGGCGAGATCGTGCGGTTCAAATCGTGGTACTCGCTCAAGTTTCCGCCGGCGACGGTGTACGATCTGCGGCTGCCGGGGGCGGCGCCGGCGTCGCCGTTTGTGGAGCCGGCCGCGGAGGGGACAGCAGCCGGGCTGCTTGAGCCCGCAACGCCGACGACCACGCTCGACACCGTCCTGAAAGTGCCGCTCATGACGGTGACGTTCATGAGCATGGCGGGGGCGAGCGGCGTCTTGCCGCGGCACTACACGGAAATGATCCTGCGGATCGACCGCGATGTCCGCGGGCCCGAGCGCTACGCTCTGCGCGACTTCCTCGATCTGTTCACGCATCGCTTCATCTCGCTCTTCTTCCGGGCCTGGGAAAAGTACCGCTTCATGGTCCCGTACGAACGGGGCGAATACGCGCTGCGCGAACCCGACACGTTCACGCACGGCCTCTTCAGCCTCGTGGGGCTCGGCACGTCCGGCTTGCGCGAGCGGATGCGCGTGGCGATTCGCGATGAAGACGAGGGATTGCCGCGCGAAACGTCGCTGGGCCGGATCGACGATCTCTCCACGCTCTGGTTCGCCGGCTTCTTCGCGCATCGGCCGCGCAACGCATTGTCGCTGGAGGCGATGTTGTCGGCGTTCGTTCGGTTGCCCGTGAAGGTGTGTCAATTTCAGGGCCAGTGGTTGCGGCTCGATACCGACAATCAATCGGTGATGGGGCCGCTGAACGGCAACAATTGCCTGGGCCGCAACGTCATCGTCGGCGACCGCATCTGGGACGTGCAGAGCAAGATTCGCGTGCAGTTGGGCCCGATGTCGTACGCGCAATTTTTGGAATTCTTGCCGGATCGCTCGCCGCGGCCGGAGCGAAAAGGGATATTCCTTTTAGCCCAGCTCGTGCGGCTGTATCTTGGGCCGGAGGTGGATGTCGAGTTTCAGTTGATCTTGAAGAAGGACGAAGTGCCCGGCTGCAAGGTGGGGCCGGGAATGGGGCTCGGCTCGCGGCTGGGGTGGAATACCTGGTCGAAGCGGAAGCCGATGCCCCGCGACGCGGCGGATGCGGTGTTTCAGGCGGAGGAGATGGTGTGGATTCGGCCGGGGACGTGAGGCATGTGGCGGGCCAATTCGCCCGTAGGACGGGTCTGTGACCCGTCTGAGGGAGGGTTGAGTCATTGCCGCTTCGCCCTCGGACGGGTCACAGACCCGTCCTACGGGCGGTCGAAGACAATCGCGGTTGGCGCCCGGATTTTCGCTATCCTTTCCTGTGAACGATCAGACTCCGTTGGAGCATTCCCGACATGACGGCGCGCGCAGTTCACTGGCACGAAGGCATGTTTCTCTGGCCGCAGCAATTGCAGCTCGCGGAGCGGCATCAGCTTCAGCGCATTGAGCGGCAACACCAGTGGAACGTCCATTATAACTGGGGCCTGCGCACTCTCGAGTGGGACCCCGAAGGCCTCAAATCGTCGCAGTTTGTCGTCAAGAGTTTGCAGGCGCGCATGCGCGACGGCAGCCTCGTCGTCGTTCCCGATGACGGCGCCCTGGCTCCGCTCGATTTGAAGAATTCGTTTGATCGCGATAACGTCGTCACCCTGTATCTCGCCCTGCCGAAGGTTCATGTCGGCAAACCCAACATCGTTCTTCGCCAGGATCAGGCGAAGAAGACGCCGAGCGCCGACTCGCAATTGGAAGTCCGCTGGCTGGTCGATACGCAAGATCTCGAGGACGAAAACACCGGCATCGACGCCCAGCCCGTCCAGGTCCGCTACTGGAACCTCAAGCTGCTCACTTCGAACGACGACCTTGCCGGCTACGAAGTTCTCCCGCTGGCTCGCATCCAGAAGCCCGGCGGCGCGGACGCCGTGCCGCAGCTCGATATGACCTACATCCCGCCCGTGCTCGCCTGCGACGCCTGGGCGCCGCTGCGAGATGGCATCCTGCAAGAGATTTTCGACCGCTTCGGCCGTCGCGTCAATCTCATCAGCCGGCAGATCGTGTCACGCGGCATCTCGTTCGACACGCATAATCCGGGCGACGGCCTCCTCCTCGGTCAGGTTCAAGCCCTCAACGAAGGCTACGCTCTTCTCAACACGTTGGCGTTCGCCGAGGGGATTCATCCGCTCGACGCGTATTTGGAATTGTGCCGCTGCTCGGGCCAGCTCGCGATCTTCAGCGACACGCGGAAAGCTCCCGATTTGCCGCGCTACGACCACGACGACTTGGGCACATGCTTCTACCGCGTCAAGCAATATCTCGACAGCATCGACATCGTCGAGCCCTCGTATGAAGAGCGCCCGTTCGTTGGCCACGGATCGCGCATGGAAGTCAAGATCGAGCCGAAATGGCTCGAATCGATCTGGGAAATGTACGTGGGCGTGCAGAGCACGTTGACGCAGGAAGAGGTCATCAAATTGCTGACCCGCAGCGGCCAACTCGATATGAAGATGGGGAGCGCCGACCGCGTCGAATACATCTACGACCGCGGCCTGATGGGCCTCGAATTCACGCCCAACGCCAAACCGCCGCGAGCGCTGCCGGTGCAGGCCGGACTGGTATTTTTCCAGATCAACCGCACGACGAAGCTGGAGGAATGGCAGAACGTGCAAAAGTCGATGGTCCTCGCCATCCGATTAAACCCCAACCGCATCGTCGGCAACATCGACGGCCAACAGGTGCTGACGATCCGCACCGCGAGCGATCAGAAGACGATGCAGTTCACGCTGTTTTTGGTGCCGCGGGACGGGACGGGGTGAGGACAAGACGCTCGTTCGATTTTGTGTTTCTGACAGAACTAAACAAATGTCACACCATAGCTGTTAGCTGTGAGCTGACAGCTAACAGCTATTCTGGAACACACAACGCGATTGCGGCTCAGGACTTCAAATGGGTCCAAGTTGAGTGACGATCTCGAGCGATTGGGTCTGTATTCAGCGGGCTGTTTTTGCGATAATTCCAAGGTATTGCGATACGGAGATGTTCCTGAGCTTTGAACCGTTCTATTTCTCGTCGTCACCCGTGAGCCCCCATGCGACCCGATATCGCCAAAGTCGTTTACCCCGTAATCTCGTACGGCATCCGCCTCAAGGAAAGCCTGGCGGCCGGCGAGTCGCCGGAATTCCAGAATGCGCAGAAGGAACTGCTCGGCCTGCTTCAGGCGTGCGGGCAGGTGCAGCGCTGGGCGGACGTGAATCCGAACCGGAGCATGGAGGTGATGAGCACTGGCCGGCCGGCTCAGGATTTCCTCGGCATTCGCTATGCTCTGGTCGCCTGGCTCGATGAGATTTTTATCGCCGATTCGCCGTGGAAGGCGGAGTGGACGGAGCACATTCTCGAACTGCAATCGTACCGCACTCGCGACCGGGCGTGGAAGTTTTGGGAGCAGGCCAAAAAGGCCGAGACGCAGCCGGCCACCGATTCGCTGGAGGTTTATTACCTGTGCGCCGTCCTCGGCTTTCGCGGCGATTTCGAAGAGAATCCCGAGAAGCTGAAGGCCTGGCTCGAATCGGCGAAGTCGCTCATCGACAAGGGTGAAGAACAGGAATGGCAAGGGCCGGTCGATAGCCAACCGAAGACGTACGTGCCGCCGCTGACTGGGTCGGCGCGGCTGCAGCGCATGGTCACCATCGTCGGCCTGAGCATGCTGCTCCTCATCCCGGCCGCGATGTTTTATATCTTTCACTATCTCCTGAAACGGTAACCTTCCCGAACATGAATCTCCTCGACAGCATCTGGCAATTCCTGATCTTCGTCGTCTCGCTCGTCTCGCCGTTCGCGGGGCAGCGGCCGAGCTACAAGATCGCGCCGGGCCTGCGGCTCTTTCTGCATGTTCTCGTCATCCTCCTCATCCTGGGCGGCCTTTGGTACTTGAACGAGAAGCTGCAGATTTACGAGTTGATTTCTCGGCCGCAGTGGGCCAGCCATTTTTGGCTGCCGATCGTTTTCATCCTGCTCTACGCTCTCGCCGTGACGGGCTGGTGGATTTACCGACTCCTCATGGCCGAGCCGGAAGCGACGGATTTCCCCGACATTGACGAGGCCTGGGAACAAGCCGTCGACGCTCTCGATCAGGCCGGCGTGCCGATCACCGATGTGCCGGTCTTTCTCGTCTTGGGCCGAACCGAGACGCCGGAAGACCTCTTCTTCCAGGGGGCGCAGCTCAACTTGATCGTGAAGGGGGCGCCGGTCGGGGCGCGGCACCCCGTTCACGTCTATGCCAGCCGGGAGGGAGTCTTCATCACTTGCGCCGGCTGTTCGCTGCTCGGCAAACAGGCGGCGCTCCTCGCCCTCGAAGGCATCGGCGACGATTCCGGCGCCTCCGCCGACGGCCCCGTCCTCGGCCTGCCCGATGACGCCGGCGCGACATTGAAGCCCGGTCAAGCCGAGCAAAAGATCATCAAGAAGCTGGCTCGCATGGTCGGCACCCAGATGACCGGCCTGCAAAAACGCATGCTTCGCCGCGAGTCGAATCTGCCATTGCCGAACCTGCTCGCCAGCAACGCCGACGTCGAGTTGATCACCGCGCGCATGGCTCATCTGTGCCGGCTCATCTTCCGCGATCGCCAACCCTATTGCCCCATCAACGGCATCCTCGTGCTCGTGCCGCTGGGAGCGACCGACACCGAACTCGACGCCCAGCAAAGCGCCGAACTCTGCCACCGCGACCTGACTGTGGTCCGCCGCGTGATGAAGGTGCAATGCCCCATCTTCGCGATGGTGGTCGACATGGAACAACTCCCCGGCTTCCGTGACTTCATCCAGCGCCGGTCCGCTTCCGAAAAAGCCCGCCGCATCGGTCAACGCTTCCCGCTCAATCCCCCCGACCTGCGCGACGACGGCCTACACGACAAGCTCGGCGAAGCCGTGCAGTGGCTGGGCCACAACGTCATCCGCGATCTCGTCTACCGCGTCTTCAAAACCGACCCGGGCGCGAAGCTCGACGTCAACCACGAACTCTTCCTGACGCTCGACGAGATGCGCGAACGCAAGGACCACCTGGCCCGCTTCGTCGTCCAGGGCCTGGCCCGCGACATCGACGGCCCCCTCCTCTTTGGCGGCTGCTACCTCGCCGCCACCGGCGCTGAACGCGATCGAGACCAAGCCTTCATCCGCGGCGTCCTGGCCCGGCTGTTCGAGAATCAAAACTACGTCTCGTGGACCGAACAGGCGCTCGCCGAAGATACCCGCTGCCACTCGGCGACGCTGGCGGGATACGTGACGCTCGGCTTGTTGGTGGCGCTGCTGGGGTCGGGATTTGGGTATCAGTGGTACGCGCGGCGGTGATTGCGGGACAAAATCCATTTCGCGACGACATTTGACACAATTCATTCCAATTCCCGCGGTACGAGCCGCCGGTTAGCGGCTCTCCGCAGGAGAGCGCTGGCATGGCCCCTGTCTTGTCGTGAGGGACGCTGACAGCGCTCTCCTACGGAGAGCCGCTAACATTGACGCTTCTCTGTCGTTACCGCGGCCGAATGCGCAGGTTGATGACCGGCGGGATGGGCCGGGGGCGGCGGCGGCCCGGTTCGAGGGTGTCGATGCTGACGCTATTGGCGTCCGAGCCGATGAAGTACTCGAATTGATCGATGACGCCCATCGTCACCAGCACCGGGCGGGTGGCGTTGAAGTTGAAGGTCGTGACGCCGCGGAAGGGGTTGGCCTTGGCGACGACGCTGTTGCCGACGTTCATTGACGCGGTGCCCATCGTGCCGACGACGCCGGGGTTTTGCCGGCCGGCGATTTCGTTGATGGTGAGCACGGTCGGGTCGCTGGGGCCGGTGTAATTTTGGGCCACGTCGCCGGTGATGTCGCGGGCCTGGGTGATGACCTGGAACGGTCCGACGACGAGCAGCGGGGCGTTGACCACGACGATGTTGCGGGCAATCACGGTGACGATGCCGGCGAGCATGCTGTTGGACATGAAACCCAGGCCGTCATTGGCGGAGGCCTGGAGCATGTAATCGCCCCAGCGGTTGATCGTCATGTGGGCGTTGTTGGCGTCGTAGACGAGCGTGCTGCCCGGAGCGTTCTGCGTCACGTTGCCGTCGAGTTTGAAGCCGTTGGGGTTCACGTTCGATTGGGCGGGGATGTTGACGATCACGCCGTCGCGGAATTGCTTGGCGGAGACGATCGAGATGGTGACGTTGGCGGCGATGTCGGCGCCGGCGCCGGTGATGTCGCGGCCAACAACAGTGGCTCCGAGCACGTCTTTATTCACATCGACAATCGCATTCTGAGCGGACGACCGCACCGAGTTCGGAGGCATCACGTTGCCGCCGGTGTTCGGGTTGAAGATGCCCGACCCGGCCGAACCCGCGGAGACAAACACGATCGAGCTGGCGTTGACCTTGATGGCGTTCGACACGCCAGGCGTCAACATACCGCTGGCGGCCGAAAGCGTGTACGTGCCGCCGCGGTTGAGCGAGGTCATGTTGAAGGTGACGACGCCGGCGACCGCGGCCTTGGGATTGACCGCCGTGGAGACGGCCGCGGGCGTGACGCCGGACGCGTCGGTGGCGGCGAAGCTGTTGATGCCGAGCGTCACCGGATCGGTGAAGTTCGGGTCAACCGAGTTGTCGACGCCGACGGCGCGAGCGGTGACGTTGAACTGCTGCCCGGAGCGCACCGGCGTGGTCACCGCATCGATGAGAAGTTTACTCGCGGTGATATTGAAGGGGTCCGACTGCACGGTCGCGGTCGCCGCCCCCAACAGCGAGTTGCGATTGGTGGTGGCGGTCAGGCGATAGGTGCCGGTGGTGTTGATGACGAGCGGCTTCGCGATGGCGTTGGGAGGAACGACGGTCGAGGAGAAAATCGCCCGGCCATTCGCGTCGGTGAGCGCGGACACCACCGCGGCCGGGACGAGGCTGCCGGGACCGAACGAAACCGTAATGCTCACCGTCGCTCCGGCGAGGTTCAAGTTGGCGTTGAACTGATCGCGAAGCTGAACGATGACGCCGCCGGCGCCGTTGATCACTTGGCCCGAGGGCGTATTCATCGGCTGCGCGGTATAGACGATCGAATTGACGCCGAGGTTGGTCAAGGCGAAGGCGGTCGCGTTCGTCGTCATCCCCTTTGCCGAAACGCCGATGTTGTAGTCGCCGAAGAATCCGTTGGCGGTGACGACGCCGCGGTTGGCGACGCCGCCGGCAATCGTGACGTTGACGACGGCCGGCCCGGTATTCGTGGCGCCGGTGGCGTTCGTCGTGGACGTGAAGGTGACGATGCCGCCATCGGGATTGACTCCCGGATCGTTCGCCGTGACGGCGATCGACAACGGAGTCGCGAAGTTCGTATTGATGACAGTCGATTGCGGCGTGCCGACCGGGGCGCCGAAGGTGAAGCCGCGCGATTCGAAGGCGCCGATGTCTTTCACGGCATTGACGATGGGGACGCCGCGCTGATCGTTGCCGGTGGCGCCTGTGCCCGCGTCGATGGCCGGGCTGCCGGGGAGCAGGGCGATGGTTAGGGTCGGCCCGCCGTAATCGTTGAGCGGAGCGAGGAGCGGCGCTTGACCGGTGATATCCGTGCCAACCGGGGTGAAGCCGGCGAAGGTTTGGAAGAGGTTCGGAGTGGTTTCGCCCGGATTGGCGATGAGTCGGATATCGGTGCCGGTGTTGGCGCCGATGAGCGTGTTGCCGATGGTGAGCGAACCTGCGGTCAGTCGAAGGCCGCCGGCGCCGTTGCCGGTGTTGTTGGCGATGGTCGTGTTGACGATGCTGGTGACCGCGAGGGCGCCGGTGATGGCGACGCCGCCGCCGTCGCCGCCGCCCATGGCGTTGACGCTGTTGCCGGAGATGGTGAAGTTGTTGATGAACAGCGGCGTCATGGAGTTGGCGATGCCGCCGCCGCTGCCCTGCGCGACGTTGCCGAAGACGGAGACGCGCTGGAGCGGGGCGATCGCGGTTCCTGCCGTGCCGCCGGCGAAGTTGAGACCGCCGCCGTCGCCGCCGTTGGCGGCGTTGCCGGCGACGATGGCGATGGTGATGGCGAGAGAGCCGCCGGATTGATTGAGGCCGCCGCCGCTTCCGCCCGCGGTGTTGTTGGTCAGGTAGGTTTGTACGCTGGCTGCCGGAAGCGTCGGGAAGTTCGACGAACCGGTCATGATAAGCGAGCCGCTGGCGAGGTTGATGCCGCCGCCGTTGCCGCCGGCGTCGTTGGAGTTGAAGACGTTGTTGACGAAGCCCGTGGCTCCCACGACGCCCGTGATCGTCACCGTGCCGGCGGGCGTGGCGATGTTCATGCCGCCGCCGTTGCCCGCGGTGGCGGTGTTGTCGATGATCTTGTTGTCGATGAGGGCAGCGGTTGTGCTCGAGATGGTGACGCTGCCGCCCAAGACATTGATGCCGCCGCCGTTTCCCGCGGTGGCGGTATTGCCGGCGCCGAGGTCGCCGATGGTGACGGTGTCGAGAGTCAGCGTGGAGGCGAAGGTCGGCGCGAGGTTGATGCCGCCGCCCGAGGCGCCGGCGGTGTTCGCGTTGACCGTGCCGTTGGTGATGGAGGAATTGTTGCCGCCCGTGATGGCGATGCCGCCGCCGTTGACAGTGGCGGTATTGCCGGCGCCAAGAGCGCCGATCGTTCCGCCGGTGACGACGAGCGAGCCGAGGTTGCCGGCGCCGCCGCTGACGAAGACGCCGCCGCCGCTGATGCCGGCCATGTTGGAGTTGACGGCGGCGTTGAGGGTGAGGGCGCCGTCGCCGCGGTGGGCGATGCCGCCGCCGCTGCCGTTGGCGGTGTTGTTGAGGACGGATGTGCCGGCGGTGATCGAGAGGGCGGCGCCGGCGGTGATGTCGATGCCGCCGCCGTTGCCGGTGGCGCTATTGAAACGAATTGGCGTGGCTCCGGGGAGAGTAAGCGTGCCGCCGGACCATGCGATGCCGCCGCCGTGAAGGCCCGCGGCGTTGCCTTGCATGAGGCTGACCGTGGAGCCGATGAGGCCGCCGGTGACGCTGACGGCTCCGCCGACGACGTTGATGCCGCCGCCGTTGCCCACCGTGGCGCGATTTCCGGTGGCGCCGACGACCGTGCTGCCGATGGTCGTCGACGTGATCGTGACCGTCCCGAGGGCGACGTTGATGCCGCCGCCGTCCGTGGCCCGGTTGCCGGAGATGTTGGGGCCGACGTCGGCGACCGTGCCGCCGATCGTGGAATTCGCGACTGAGACGGTCCCGCTGGCGACGTTGATGCCGCCGCCGTCGCCGTCGATGGCGATGTTGCCGGTGGTGGCGGCGTTGCTCGATTCGCCGTTGCCCGGGTTCATGGGGTCGGCAGCGGTGGGAACGCCGCCGATGATGGTGGTGTCGATGACGAGCGTGCTGGCGGCCGCGAGTGCGACGTTGATGCCGCCGCCGTTGCCGCCGGCGGTGTTGCTGGCGATGACGACGAAGTTGCCGGGGCCCGGGGAATTGATCGTATGCCCGGTGCCGCCGCCGTAGTTGATGGCGCCGCCGTTGAGCGTGGCAGTGTTGTTGGTGAACTGGTCCCCGGCGCCGATGGACAGCGTGCCGCCCATGACGTTGATGGCGCCGCCGTTGGTCGCGGACATCATGTTGTTGTAGATGGTGGGATCGCTGGTGAGCGTGCCGGCGGTGAGGAGGATGCCGCCGCCGCCGTCGGTGGCGGGGTTGAGGCCGCTGGCGGAGTTGAGCGTGAAGAGGCTGTCGGAAATGTCGAGGGTGGCGGCGTTGAACTTGGCGATGCCGCCGCCGCGGAGAGCGCGATTGCCGACGGCGGTGAAAGCGCCGTCGCTGCCGCCGATGACAGCATTGGTAATCTGCATGAGCGCGGTGTAAGCGGCGTCGATTTCGATGGCGCCGCCGCTGCCGCTGGCGGCGCCGCCGCCAACAGCCGTGGCGGCGTTGTTGTCGAAGTAGACGCGATTGGCGGCCGTGCCGGTGATCGTCACGGATGCCGCATTGCCGACAAAGAGGCCGCCACCATTTCCGGTGGTGGCGGTATTCGAGCGGACGAGCGATCGTCCCGCGGCCGTGCCCAGGAGCGAGAACGAGCCGCCGACGATTTCGGCGCCGCCGCCGTTGATGAAGGCGGTGTTGCCGCCGCCGGCGCCGCTGGGGGTTCCGATGGTCGTGGCGGTGAGCGCCGTCGTGCCGTTGTCTTGGAAGACGCCGCCGCCGCCGCTGCCGATGGCGTTGGCGGTGTTGCGGGCGATGGTCGCGCCGGTGAGTTGAACGTTGGCGCCCGTGGCGCGAACCGACAACCCGCCGCCGTGCGAGTTCATGCCGCTCACGGAGTTGTCGAGGATTTGCACGCCGACGCTCGCCGTCAGGTTGCCCGAATAACCGCCGGCGACGTCGACGCCGCCGCCGAATTGCACTGAGGTGTTATTCCTGATCGTGCTGGCCGCGGTGGAAAAGCTGACGGAACCGCCGGTCGCGGAGAGGCCGCCGCCGGTGGACGCCGAGTTGCCGTCGGCGGGATCGACGCCGCCGATGGTCGCGCCGTTGAAGGTAACATTGCCGCCGGTGACGGCGACGCCGCCGCCGGCGCCCATCGCGGAGTTGGCGACGTTGCTGGCGACTGTGCCGCTGATGTTCGCCGTGCCGGCGCTGACGAGGAGGCCGCCGCCGGACGTTGCGGAGGTGTTGAAGGTGACGGCGCCTCCCGTCTGAAGAGTCATCGTGCCGCCGGCGACGTGGATGCCGGCGCCCGCGTTTGCCGTGTTGCCGTTAACGATCGACGAGCTGCCAACCACAACCGCATTCGTCAAGGTGACGATCCCGCCGTCTTGATAGAGGCCGCCGCCGGTGGCGCCCGCGGCGTCGGCGTGATTCCGGAAGATTTGAACCACGTTGGTGGCGCCGATGGAGTCGAACGTTCCCCCATGGACGGCGACGCCGCCGCCGTGGCCATTCGCGCCGGTGACCGCGTTGTCGGCGACCGACAACGCCGACACGTGGATCGTTCCCGCAAAGGTGGACCCGAGATCGATGCCGCCGCCGGTGGTGGTGGCGGAATTGAAGCGAATGCTGACCGACGTGCCGCCGAAAGCCAAACTACCGCCCACAACGCTGAGGCCGCCGCCGAACACCGCCTGGTTGGCGGCCCCCAGATTGATTCCGCCGATATCGACGCCTTGCATGGTGACGTCGCCGGCGGCGATGTTGATGCCGCCGCCGTGGCCTTTGTTCGCGACCGGGGCAGGAGTGTTCAAGGCTCTGTTGCCGGAAATGATGACCCGATTGCCGGGAACGCCCGTCATATTATGATTTGTGCCGCCGGCGAAGTTGATGCCGCCGCCGTTGCCGTTGGTGGAGGTGTTGTTGGCGACGCGGGCGCCTGCCGTCAGATTCAGCGTGCCGCCGGTGACGTTGATGCCGCCGCCGTCGCCCGCCGCGGTGTTGCCGGCGGCGCCGCCGATGACGGCGGTGGCGCCGATCGTGACCGTGCCCGCAGTGACGGCGACGCCGCCGCCCGTGCTGGTCGCGTCGCCGTTCGCCTGATTGCCGGTGACGGCGCCATTGATCGTCAGCGACGCGCTGGCGGCTCCGCGCATCGCGATGCCGCCGCCGAAGCTGCCGGCGGCGGTGGTCTGGTTGTTGGCGACGGTGAGCAGGGCGCCGAACGTGATCGCGGTGTTTGCCCCGACAAGGATGTCGATGCCGCCGCCGGAATCCGTGGCGGAGTTGAACTGCACGTTGGTCGCATTGTTTTCGAACGAGATCGTCGCGTCTCCCCCCAAGAAGATGCCGCCGCCGCGCGGCGAGCTATTGCCGTTGCCAGTCGTGCCGATGGTGACGCCGTCCAGCGTCAGCGTGCCGCCGCCAGCGCCGATGGCGCCGCCGGAGGAAGCGGCGGAATTGTTCGTGAACGTCGAGGCTCGCACGATGAGGTCCCCGCCGCCGAAGCCAATCGCGCCGCCGTTGATGCTGCGATTGCCATCGAAGGTCGAATTGGTGATCGTGACGCTCGACAGCGCGGACAGGGTGAGGCCGCCCGCGGTGTTGCCGCCGGTGAACGTGACCCTGTCGAACGTCTCCACCGTGGTGCCGGCGGAGCCGTTGATTTGAATGAAGCGCGCGGCGATATTGGTGAGCACGGGGTTTGCCGAGCCCTTGCCCAGGAAGTCGAGTGATTTCGCCGTGATGACCGGAGCGTTGCCCGGCTCGGTGTACGCCGTCGGATCGTTGGCGATCCAGATGTCGTCGCCGTCGGTCGAGGCGGCGACGGCGGCCCCGACGGTCGTGAAGAGATTCGGATTCGGGTTTCCGCCCGTGTCCAAGGTCAGGCCGGTCACGTTCGTCCCGCCGACGGGGGAGAAGATGCCGCCGTTGGGGTTCGCATTGCCGCCCGGAGTCACGTCGACGTAAAGCGTCGCCGGCACGAGGCGGTCTTCAAAGGCCTCGACGCCGGGGCGAAAGCGCGCACGCGCCGAACGCTGCGGCTTGCGGGCCGGCTTCGAAACCGTCTTGCCGAACAACGAGCGAATCCATGCGGAGATCATGTCGAATCCTTTCGTCCCAAACTCAGTTCTCCCCTCTCCACCGGTACTCCGGGGGAGAGGGGTCTTCGTAGGGTGGGCTGAGGTACTCCGAAGCCCACCGAAACGCGCTGACGTGAATCATGTCTCTGAACTTTTGGTGGGCTTCGGAGTACCTCAGCCCACCCCTACATACTCAACTCTCTCCCCCGGAGGACCCGGGGGGAGAGGGAGACAATTTACTCAATACGTGACACGTAATCCAAAATACCCATTCAGCCCCGGCTGGAACACGCCGTTGCCGCTACGGTAATCGAGGTGTTCCCGGTAATAGCGGTCGCCGAGGTTTTCGATGCCGGCGGTGGCGAGCACGTTCTTGTTGATCGCCCAGAACGCGCGGATGTCGAAAATGGTGAAGCCGGCGGACGGAAGCTCGTTTTGGCCCAGCGACGCGGGGTTGCCCAGCAAGAGGGCGACGCGGTCCTGGCCGTCGACCATGCGGGCGGTGATTTCCGTCCCCCAGGTCGGCTGCTTGCTCGCTTCGTGGAACCTCAGGCCGACGCGGGCGTCCATCGGCAGAATGTTCGGCAACGCCTCGTTGCGAGTGAGATCCTGGCCTCGGGTGTAGTAGAGCGTGCCGAACGCGGTCAACCATTCGGTCAGGTCGGCCTCGCCAAAGGCTTCCACGCCGCCCAGCGCGGCCGAGTTGGTGTTGATGTACTTGTAGCCGGTGAAAATCCCGATGCTGCTGACGTTTTGATACGTGATGTAATCGTGCACGTGAGCGAAGTAGATATTGCCGCCGGCACGCACGTATTCGTAGTTCCCCTTCAGCCCGAAATCGACCTGCACGAGTTGCTCCTGCTTCAGGTTCGGGTCGCCGGTCACGTACGTGAGGCCCGGCTGCAAAACGCCCAAGAACGTTCCCGCGGCAAAAAGCTCGGTCAGCGTCGGAGCCCGCTGAGCGGTGCCGAAGCCGAGCGAGGCGATCACTTCGTTCGACAATTTATACTCGGCGGTGGCGTACGCCCCCCACATGAAGAACGTCTGCGAATCGAGCGCGTTGGGCCCGAGGATCGACCGCAAGAAATCGTCCTGCGTGAAGCCCGGCGCCAGCAGCGACGGGAATGTCGCCGGCGTCCGAATCTGCGATTGATTGAAGTCCGCGCGAGCGCCTGCCTTGAACTTGAGCCGATCGCCCACGGGCATGAGGCCGTCGATGAAGAAGCCGGGATCGATCGACGCGCTGCGCGGCAGCGGAAAGTTCTGAGTGGTGACGACGAACGTATCGAACTCGTTGATGGCCGACGAAATGCGGGTGAGGTCGATGCCTGCGGTGAACTGAGCGTCGCCGGTCTTGCCCCAGGTGGTCGCTTCACGGAAGCCCCAGGTGTTCGTCTCGCCGTTGGTTTCGATCGTGTACTTGCCCTGGAAGCCGGGGAGGACGTTGCCGGCCGCGTCGGTGACGGTGGCGAAGTTGTTGAGTTGCGGAATTTGCCGCGCCTTGCCGCTGTTGAGGCTGTCGCCGGCGAAGCGGGCGTTGTTGTACCAGGCGTCGAACGTCAGGCGGTCGTACAACTCCTGGTTCTCTGAGATGAACCGCATCGTGTAGCCGTCGGTGATCGACTTGGTGAGGTCGGTGACGATGCCGGGGAATTCGTTGTTGCGCTGCGAGACGTGCAGCGCCTTGAATTCGACGCGTTCGTTTTCCGTGAGGTCGAGGCCGAAGGTGAAGTTGAAGTCTTGCGAGTTGTAGCTCGCGGGCATCACGCTGGTGTTGCCGCCGGTGTGGTAGTCGTTGGCTTCCTGGATGTTGTAATCGAGGCGGAACTTTCCAGCACAGTGGGATCCGAAGCTTGGAATTCACGTGACTTGAAGTCGCGGC
>JADMIO011398603.1_pt1 | contig 62505 bp, 53 predicted proteins | sample 8958161 | NCBI WGS metagenome assembly JADMIO01 (sample SAMN16585339, study PRJNA669376) | soil metagenome | isolation source: Crop rotation soil | place: USA: Cullars Rotation, Alabama | collected 2011 | reverse complement strand
CCGCGACTTCAAGTCACGTGAATTCCAAGCTTCGGATCCCACTGTGCTGGAAAGGATTATAAAATTGCGTCTATGAATAACGAACGGCAACGGCTAATCGAAAATGGATGGAAAAAATGGGGCCCTTATGTCAGCGACCGGCAATGGGGTACTGTGCGGGAAGATTACAGCGCCAATGGTGACGCCTGGAATTTTACCTCGCATGATATGGCAAGAAGCAAAGCGTGGCGCTGGGGTGAAGAAGGAATAGCCGGCATTTGCGATGATCAGCAGTTGTTATGTTTTGCGGTTGCTTTATGGAATGGTAAGGATCCGATTATTAAAGAACGGTTTTTCGGATTGACGAATCAACAGGGTAACCATGGCGAAGATGTAAAGGAACTCTATTACTATCTTGACAACACACCTACTCATTCTTATATGCGGATGTTGTATAAATATCCGCAACAGGAATTTCCTTATCAATGGTTAATTGACGAAAACGGAAGGCGAACAAAAAATGATCCTGAATTCGAATTAATAGATACCGGCCTGTTTGAAGACAACCGGTATTTCGATGTGTTCGTTGAATATGCAAAGCATGATAGGGATGACATTTTAATAAAGATTACCATTGAAAACCGAAGTGTGGAGAAGGCATCGCTGCATGTATTGCCAACGATATGGTTTCGCAATACCTGGGCATGGGGTTATGATAACTATAAACCGCAACTCAATGGCACCCCTCATGGTGTAGTTGAAATATGGCACCGGCATCTGGGAGAATATTGGCTTTTGTGCGAAAATCCGCCGCAATTATTGTTTTGTGATAATGAAACAAATAATACGAGGCTGTACAATAGTCCGAATCTAACATCGTATTGTAAAGATGGGATTAATGATCATATTGTTCATGGCGCTGATACCGTCAGCACAGCGCAGCAAGGAACGAAGGCTGCAGCTCACTACATATTGAATTTTGAACCGGGCGAACAGAAAATTATCCGGCTTCGTTTGTGTGATAATGGTTCTGCATCATTTAATGATTTTGAAACGATCATTGAAACAAGAAAAAACGAAGCTGATATTTTTTACAGTGAATTAATGGAATCTGATGAAAGGGATGATGTAAGCAATACGGCAAGGCAGGCTTTTTCCGGTTTGCTTTGGAGTAAACAGCTTTATTATTATAATGTGCACCAGTGGCTAAACGGTGACCCCGCGGAGCCGCCTCCACCGCCGGAGAGATTTAAACTGAGAAATAATGAATGGCAAACCTTGAATACAAAGGAAATTCTTTCTATGCCGGATAAGTGGGAGTATCCCTGGTTTGCCGCGTGGGATCTTGCCTTTCATTGCCTGCCCCTTTCTTATATTGATATAGACTTTGCAAAGAGCCAGCTTTTATATCTTACCAAGGAATGGTACATGCATCCAAATGGAAAACTGCCTGCCTATGAATGGGAATTTAATGATGTAAATCCTCCTGTACATGCGCTGATAACCTGGGAAATTTATAAAAGAGAAAAAGATTTGAATAACGGTAAGGGAGATGTGATTTTTCTCGAGAAAGTTTTTCATAAACTGATGCTCAATTTTACCTGGTGGGTAAACAAAGAAGACGAGAAAGGGAATAACATTTTTGAAGGTGGATTTCTGGGTATGGATAATATCGGTGTGGTGGACCGGAACGCACCGTTGCCTAAAGGGGGTTACATTGAGCAATCTGATGGAACCAGCTGGATGGCTATGTATTCGTTGAATTTATTGCGCATCGCTCATGAGCTTGCAAATTTCAACAGAGCATACACGGATATTGCTGCTAAATTTTTTGAGCATTTCCTGTATATCGCGGGTGCAATGGCTGGTATCAATAGTGCAGAAGACAATTTATGGGACGAAGAGGACAATTTTTATTATGATCGCCTGCACCGCACGGATAATGGCACAACTTCTTTAAAAGTAAGAAGCCTGGTTGGTCTTATACCTTTATTCGTTGTGGAAATATTCGACAGTGTTTCTATCGAAAATCAATCTGCTTTTCGTGAACGCATGAAATGGTTTGCTGAAAACCGCCCCGATCTTGCCGACCTTGTATCGCACTGGAATATCTCAAATAAGGATGATAAAAAAATGATCAGCCTGATGCGTGGCTACCGCATGAAAAAAACTATGCAACGATTGTTTGATGAAAATGAATTTTTGGGCGACTATGGAATACGCTCAGTCTCAAAATATCACCTGAATCACCCCTATTCTATCGATATCGGTGGTAATACATATACCGTAAAATACACGCCCGGTGAAAGTGACAGCAATATGTTTGGAGGCAATAGTAACTGGCGTGGCCCGGTTTGGTTTCCGATTAATTATCTTATTGTTCAGGGCTTGCGAAAGTTTTATGAATATTATGGTAACGAATTCAAGGTAGAATGTCCTACAGGATCGGGCAAATATTTAAATCTTAATGAAGCGTCAAATGAATTGGGTAATCGCCTTACGTCAATTTTTTTAAAAAATGAAAATACGGGCTTTCGACCGGTGGCAGGTAATTATGAAAAAATGCAAACCGATCCGCATTTTAAAGATTACGTGTTTTTTCATGAATACTTTCACGGTGATACAGGCAAAGGATTGGGCGCATCGCATCAAACTGGCTGGACGGGACTTGTTGCTATCGCCTTATTGAATAAAATGAAAATGGAAAAAAGCCAAATGGCCGTTTGATTATTATCCCTATTCAGCTGCATAAAAATTTAAAAATGGATTTACAATTAAAAAATAAAACCGCATTGGTTACAGGGTCTTCTGCAGGCATTGGTTTTGCAATTGCAAAATCGTTATTACAGGAAGGTGCAACCGTATATATCAATGGCCGGACAAGATCATCTGTTGATAAAGCAGTAAAAAAATTGCAGGACAAGATTCCCGGAGCAAATGTAAACGGGATACCTGCTGATTTTTCCAAGGCGGATGATGTAAATAATTTAATCAAAGAATTACCTCACGCAGATATTCTCATTAATAACGTAGGCATATTCGAGCCAAAATCATTTACTGATATCAGTGACCGGGAATGGTTTCATTTTTATGAAGTGAACGTGCTGAGTGGAGTACGTCTTGCAAGAGCATACTTTAATAAAATGATAGAAAACAATTGGGGCCGTATTATTTTTATTTCCAGCGAATCCGCATTGCAGATACCGGAAGAAATGATTCACTATGGAATGACAAAGACAGCGCAGCTGGCCATTAGTCGCGGCCTTGCTGAATTGACGAAGGGAACAAATGTAACAGTGAATACTATATTGCCCGGACCCACAAAATCCGAGGGGTCAGCTGAATTTGTCGAACGGTTAGCCAAACAACGAAACATAAGTACTTCTGAAGCGGAAACTGATTTTTTTAAGACAGCAAGACCTACTTCCATATTAAGGCGTTTTACTTCCGTTGATGAAATCGCACATACAGTCGTTTATTTTTCAAGCCCTTTATCATCGGCTACCAATGGCGCTGCTATCCGTGCAGATGGCGGAGTAGTGAAGACATTGGTATAAAAGAAAATTTCATTCAGTATCTTTGCGCCAGTTCTCAATGATTGCTGCCGTTTATTTGTTGAAGATAAACAGCAAGCGAAATGATTAACCTTCCAATCTCATTGCCTACGCAACGTTACTACCGCATTGGTGTCAGCGTCTTCTTTTTTATACATGGATTGACATTTGCGTCATGGGCAAGCCGTATTCCCGATATCAAAAACAAACTTCACCTAAGCGATGGTGCTCTGGGCGGTGTGTTGTTCGCATTGCCCGCGGGACAACTAACAGCGATGGTATTATCCGGTTACCTGGTAAGTAAGCATGGAAGCAAAATGATGGCCCATATTGCCGCACTTTTATACCCTGCGATATTATTGGTACTTGCATCTGTAGACGCATCATGGCAGCTTGTTGCGGGTTTGTTTGCATTTGGCATTTGTGGTAATCTGAGCAATATCGCTGTCAATACACAAGGCGTCGGTGTAGAACGATTGTATGGCCGGAGCATTATGGCATCGTTTCATGGATTGTGGAGCCTGGCAGGATTTACCGGCGGGGTGATCAGCACATTGATGGTTGCAAACAACATTCTGCCGTTAACTCATTTTATTTTCATCAATATCATTACATTCCTGCTGTTGATCGCTGCACGTAATATTATTTTGCCAAGAGATGTGCACAAAACTTCAAAAGAAGGAACAAAAATATTTGTAAAACCCGACCGATATATCGTCATACTTGGATTGATCGCTTTTGCCTGTATGATCTGCGAAGGAACAATGTTTGACTGGAGTGGTATATATTTTGAAAACATTGTGCATGCACCGCAATCGCTTACCCGTCTCGGTTATGTTGCATTTATGTGCACTATGGCTGGCGGGCGTTTTACAGCGGACTGGTTGGTGACGCGTTACGGCGTCAACTCCATTTTGAAAATGAGTGGCATTGTAATACTATCCGGTATGATGCTCGCTGTTATATTTCCTGATATCATTGTTGCTACATTTGGTTTCTTACTTGTTGGTATTGGTGTATCGTCTGTTGTGCCGATGGTATATAGTCTTGCCGGTAAATCAACGAAAATGTTACCCGGTGTAGCATTGGCCGCTGTTTCTTCAATTAGTTTTCTTGGCTTCTTAATCGGCCCACCCGTCATAGGTTTTGTCGCGCAGGCATCGAACCTTCGCTGGTCTTTTGCTTTGATTGCTTTATTGGGATTAGGTACTACAGTGCTATCCGGCAAAGTAAAACAGCATTAAATACCACATACGCACGACTTGTCCCGCTTATGCGGAATAGTAAACATAGGATTTAAAATAGAATAATTATGTGAGTGACTATGTGCGCTATGACCCCTATGTAGTTCAAAAAACAATACGGACTTATCACAAAATGTTCTCTTAATTTTATTGCCTAAGCAACAAATAATGAAAGTATTTATATCCCGGAAAATACCCGAAACGGGTTATCAATTATTAAGAGATGCCGGATTGGAAGTAACCGCCTGGGGCGACGATCGTATGCTGACAAAAGAAGAACTCATCAATTATTCCAAACAGCACGATGGAATTATTTGCATGAACGGAGAAAAGATTGATAAAGAATTTTTGAATGAATGTAAACATCTCAAGGTTATCTCACTCTATTCGGTCGGCTATGATAATATGGATGTAGCAGAGGCCACAAGATTAAAAATTCCATTGGGCAATACCCCTGATGTATTGAGCGATGCAACAGCCGACGTCGCCTTTACTTTATTATTGATGACCTGCCGCAAGGCGATATTTCATCATAAGCGGATATTGAATAATCAATGGGATTTTTTCCGGCCAACGGCAAATCTTGGTATTGAGCCGAAAAATAAAACACTAGGCATATTCGGGCTCGGTCGCATCGGTATAGAAATGGCGAAGCGATGTAAAGGCGCTTACGACATGAATGTCATCTATCATAACCGTTCTGAGAATAAACAGGCGGAAAAGGAGCTGGGAGCTAAAAAAGTTTCCTTTAATGAATTGCTTTCGCAAAGTGATATTCTTTCCGTTCATTCTGCGCTGACACCGGAAACAAAAGCTGTGTTCAATTACGCAGCGTTTAGCAAAATGAAAAAGAACGCCATTTTTATAAATACATCAAGGGGCGGTGTGCATAACGAGGAAGATTTAATAAAAGCGTTAACTGAAAAGCTGATCTGGGGTGCCGGATTAGATGTCACCAATCCTGAACCGATGAAATCGGATAATCCACTATTGTCAATGCCGAATGTGTCAGTATTACCACATATCGGTTCAGCTACCGAAGAGGCAAGAAATGGAATGGCGAGAATTGCTGCAGAGAATGCGATAGCAGGATTAAAGGGAGAACGATTACCTCATCCGATTAATCCCGAGGTGTACGGTTAGTTTTTTGTTAACTACAAGAAATACAAAGCAAACAAGAATTGCACTAAATAGTATCTCTTGAATGCCTTTTATGCCTTATATGGTTCAAAAAAAATTTTTACGAACGATAGCGACTTATGTTTTTTATTGAAATAATGTGATCAGGCAACCAATCATTTTTATTTTTAGTCTACCTTCATACACCATATGTAAAAAATGTTATTATGACCTCAAGACGTTCTTTTATCAAAACATCCGCCGCCTTTTCTGCCGGCGCATTAATTGCTCCTTCACTTTTAAATTTTAAGGAAAAATACATCGGCCTTCAGCTATATACGGTGCGGGATGCAATGCAAAAAGACCCGGCGGGTACATTAGCAAAGGTTGCAGCCATTGGGTTTAATTCTGTGGAGAATGCCACTTATACAGGTACTCAAACTTTTTATGGAATGGATGCAAAAACCTATGCAAAAGTGCTGAAAGATAATGGTCTTGTTAATTATAGTGGTCACTATCGTTGGGGGCTAAGCGAAAACGGCGGTGTATTGAAAGGCTCCATGTTGCATGACTGGGATAAGGCGGTGGAAGATGCAGCAGCCGTAGGTTTAAAGTACATGGTATGCGCGTGGCTTTCTCCGGATGAAAGAGGTGGGGCAGATCAGTATAAAAAATTAGCAGACGCCTGTAATAAAGCAGGCGAAACCTGTAAAAAAGCGGGCATTCAATTCTGTTATCACAATCATGACTTTGAATTTGAAAAAGAAGATGGCAAGTATAAATGGGATGTATTGCTTGCCCAGGCAGATAAAAACCTGGTGAAATTGGAACTGGATTTATATTGGGCAACAAGAGCCGGTATGGACCCCGTTGCTTTGTTTAATCAAAGTCCGGGCCGGTATCCGTTATTGCATTTGAAGGATATGGATAATACGCCGGATAAGTCTTTTACTGAAATTGGAAATGGCGTTATTGATTTCAAAAAAATATTAAAGAGTGCCGATACAGCCGGCTTAAAATATTTCTTTGTTGAGCAGGATAAATGTCCCGGTTCACCATTTGACAGCATTACAAAAAGCATCAGCTATATTAAAAAGAACCTGGTATGATAGCAATTCAGGTGAAAAGTGAATGGTGATCGTCAATACCGGATCGTTCCGTCAGAGGTCATTTGAATTTTGTGTTATCAATTTTGAATGGGTTGCAGCCGGTTAGCCATACCGTTCGAATATAAAACGTTTTTATAACTGAAAAGTACCCATTCACTATTCACTATTGACCATTCACTGTTGATACTTTTTTACCCGGTATTGATGGTTATTTGAGAGTGGTTTCATCGATTGAAAAAACTGAAGTTTTTTTCTGTACATTAATACTTTATTAGATTATGGACAGACGATCGGCTATACGAAGTTTTATTATTGTTTCAGCAGGTGCGTCGTTGCTGCCATCCTGCCTGCAAAAAGAAAATTCCAGGGCGGCGATCCTTCTTAATAATATCCAGGTAAGCGGCGACCAGGAAAAACTGTTGGCAACGTTAACAGAAACCATTTTGCCCACCACAACTACTCCGGGCGCAGCAGGCTTATCCCCGCATGCGTACGTATTAATGATGGTGGATGATTGTTTCATAAAAGAGGAACAGGAAAAATTTATGAAGGGCCTTCAGCAATTTGATGAAGCCGCAAAGAAAAAAAATGGTAGCAGTTTTTTAAATTCTGATGCAAGCCAAAAAACGAAATTATTAAAGGCTCTTGAATCGAAGAAAGATATTCCGGAAGAAGTAGTGTCGTTTTACAGTGCAGTAAAAGAATTGACGATACAAAGTTTTACAGGATCAAAATATTATCTCACCGAGGTAAGAAAATACGACATGGTACCGGGACGATTTCATGGTTGCTTTCCGGTAGCCGATAAAAAAATATAGCGGTAAAGTGTATGGGTGTTACTAATGATAAACAGAATTTCGATGCCATTGTAATCGGTTCAGGCCTGAGCGGAGGATGGGCCGCGAAGGAATTTTGCGAAAAAGGATTTAAAACGCTTTTGCTGGAAAGAGGCAGAGATGTAAAGCATATAAAAGATTATCCGACTACCAACATGTATCCCTGGGAATTCAAGCATGGCGGACAAGTGCCTGCAAAGATCCAGGAAGAAAACCCGATTGTAAGTAAGTGTTATGCATTTCGCGAAGATGCGATGCATTTTTTTGTAAAAGATAACGAGCATCCCTATGTACAGGAAAAACCATTTGACTGGATACGTGGCTACCAGGTAGGTGGTAAATCAATTATGTGGGCAAGACAAACACAGCGATGGAGCGATTACGATTTTGAAGGCCCTGCCCGTGATGGGTTCGCTGTTGACTGGCCGATCCGGTACAAAGACATTGCACCCTGGTATAGCTATGTAGAAAAGTTTGTAGGCATATCCGGAAATAAAGATGGGCTGGATTCATTGCCCGACGGAGAATTTTTGCCACCATGGGAGCTTACCTGCGTAGAGAATTATTTCAAAGATTTTATTTCAAAAAATTATAACGATCGGCATGTCATTTATGCACGATGTGCCCACCTGTCCAAACCCGAACCGATACATTTGGAACAGGGAAGAGGTCAATGTCAGGGAAGAGCATTATGTCAACGCGGCTGTCCGTTCGGTGGTTACTTTAATGCAAATTCGACAACAATACCGTGGGCGCAGAAAACCGGTAATCTTACATTACGTCCGTTCTCTGTAGTGCATTCTATTATTTATGATGAGAAAAAAGGCAAAGCAGGCGGTGTACGGGTAATTGATACAAATACAAAAGAAAGCATTGAATATTTTGCGCCCGTAATATTTGTAAATGCAGCAGCATTGAACACCAATCTTATTTTGCTCAATTCAACATCGCATCGCTTTCCGAATGGATTGGGGAATGATAATGGATTACTTGGAAAATATGTTGCCTTTCATAACTATCGGGCACGTATATCCGCAAAGTATGATAGCTTTAAAGAATTTACTACGGACGGCCGCCGGCCTACAAGCGCCTATATACCACGATTCAGAAATCTGAAGAAACAGGAAACGGATTTTCTCCGTGGTTATGCGGCAGGGTTCAATTCATTCAGAGGTTCGGTCAATCAGAGTACAGAAGGCTTGTTTGGGGAAGAATTAAAAAATGCATTAGTAGCAAAGCCGGAATTGGGCCCATGGAGCGTAGGTTCGCATATGATGGGTGAAACGATTCCTAAAGAAAAAAATAACGTATCGCTCGACAAAGAAAAAAAGGATGATTGGGGCATACCATTGCTCAGAATGTCTGTTGAATATGATGATAACGATGAAAAAATGACGAAAGATTTTATTGACCAGATGACGGAGATGTATACAAAAGCGGGATTTACAGACATTAAAACTACCGACAGTAAAAGCGCCCCTGGTCTTGATATACATGAAATGGGCGGCGTGCGAATGGGACATGATCCGAAGACTTCCTTATTGAACAAATGGCATCAACTGCATGCTTGTCCAAATGTATTTGTAACCGATGGTGCTTGTATGACTTCCACCTCCACGCAAAATCCTTCCCTCACATATATGGCGTTTACGGCCCGCGCAGCAAATTATGCAATTGAGCAAATGAAGAAAGGCGATTTATAAATGTGTCGTTTATTATAATCAGTAAACCGGGTGTTGTAAATGTTCAAACTGTTCGTACTTTCAGGTATGAAGTGGTAGTGATGTATTTTAGTGAGCAATCTTCACAAACATATTCATAGGAATTCTATACAGAAACCAAAGCAATTTTATGAAACCAATTTCTGCTTTCTGCCTTTTTTTTATTTCAACAGTATCGTTTGCACAAAACGGTGCACCCGGAATTTTTGAAACGAGTGCAGATATAGGGAAGCCAAAACTGGCGGGCAGTTCACAGTATGATGCTGCCACACAAACCTATACACTGAAAGGCGCGGGATATAATATCTGGTTTGGGCGCGACGAATTTCAATATCTGTATAAAAAAATAAGCGGCGATTTTATATTAACCGCCAATTTCGAATTTGAAGGGAAAGGTACCGAAGGTCATCGCAAAATTGGATGGATGATACGTGAAACGACACAGGATGATGCGGCACATGTCGCTGCCACACTGCATGGCGATGGTTTAACTGTATTGCAATGGAGAACATTGCGTGGTGCATATATGCGCGATCCGCAGGATGAAATATTCTTTCCGAAAAAAAGTTTGCAAATCATTCAGCTGGAGCGCACCGGAAAAAAGATAATTATGCGTGTGGCTAATCCTGGCGAGCCACTGCAGGAAATTGGGGCACATGAAATGCCGGATATGCGTGATTCTGTACTGGCAGGTTTGTTTATCTGTTCGCATGATTCTGCAATAGTGGAAACCGCACATGTATGGAATGTGCGTATTGATAAACCTGTACCGGCAGACTATGTACCCGAAAAACAAGGTTGGATTGGCTGTCGCCTGGAAACAATGAATGTTTTTGATGGTAAACGAAAAGTGATCCGTGAGTCAAAAACAAGATTTGAAGCGCCTAACTGGATGCCTGATGGTCAACATTTATTATTTAACGAAAACGGTTCGCTATATAAAATTCCCATTGATGGGGGCGAGCCTGAAAAACTGAATACAGATACTGTTTCCCATAATAATAATGATCACGGTATTTCATTCGATGGAAAAATGCTGGCCGTTAGTAGTCATCGCGCTGGATTGCCGGGAGGCGGCTCTACAGTTTACGTGGTTCCGTTAACAGGCGGTACACCAAAGCTTATTACACAAAACACACCATCTTACTGGCACGGATGGAATCCGAATGGAAAAGACGTATTGGTTATTGGTCAACGAAACGGAAGCAAAATTTATAACATTTACAAAGTATCTGTAGCTGATGGAAAAGAAACAGCGCTAACAACAAATACGAGTGGCCATGTGGATGGTTCTGAATATTCCCCCGACGGAAAATACATTTACTATAATGCAAACCCTACCGGCACAATGCAGATATGGAGAATGAAACCCGATGGTACCGGGAAAGAACAATTGACTTTTGATGAATACAACAACTGGTTCCCGCATATTTCTCCGGATGGTAAATGGATGACAATAATTTCGTTTCCGCCAACGATAGAGCCGGCAGAACATCCGTCTTATAAAAGAATAATGCTTCGGTTACTATCATTAACCGCTCCCGGTGCGCCGCGTGTAATAGCTTATTTGTACGGCGGACAAGGAACAATCAATGTTCCTTCATGGTCGCCGGATAGTAAGAATATTGCCTTTGTCAGTAATTCAGAAAAATTTTCTCAATAAAAACAATTTGTATAATAATAAAAAAAGTCTATCGATCAACGATAGACTTTTTCATGTATGCTAACGGACTAATTTGCCGGCGTTAATTTTACTGACGTCATGGTCAACGATCCGCCGAGTGCTTTATCATTGAACAATGAAACTTCATCTTTTTTAGTTTGTAATCCCAAAGAATAAAGCAAAGGCAAATAATGTTCCGGAGTGGGAATTGCCAACTGTACCTCCTTACCCAATTGATTATAGTGAATCAATGAATCGTGCCCGCCATTTAGTATCAGCGATTTGAATTTTTCATTCATATTCAATGCCCAGTCATACCCACCGCCTTTATCATCCATCATGCGCCAGTTTACCATACGCAGATTATGCACCATATTGCCACTACCGATGATCAATACTCCTTTTTTACGCAGTGCGGATAACTCTTTTGCCAATTCATAATGGTATTGTGGCCCTTTAGTATAATCGATGCTTAATTGCAATACTGGAATATTGGCACCAGGATACATTCGCCTCACCACTGTCCATGCCCCGTGATCTAATCCCCAATCATGATTTAACTCAACATCAGTTGTATGAATCAATGCTTTTGTTTCTTCAGCCAGTTTGGGATTACCCGGCGCCGGGTATTGCACATCGAACAACTCTTGCGGGAAGCCACCAAAATCATGAATGGTTGGCGGGAAATCCATGCTGGTAATTTTTGTACCATCCGTAAACCAGTGAGCCGATATTACCAGCACGGCTTTGGGCGTTGGAATTTCTTTGCCCAACTTTTCCCACCGCTTGCTGAACTCATTATCTTCAATGCCATTCATAGGTGAGCCATGGCCGACAAACAATACAGGCATAAGCTGATCCTCTTCATTCAATTCGTCGTTGAACTTTCTGAATTCCGCCAAACTATTTATACCTGTCGTCATTATCACTCCCCCCGTTATTGTTTTTAGAAATCTGACTCGTTTCACAAGATAGATATGTTGGTTTATGAACCAGGCTTTATTGCTACTATTAAACTGTCGTTGCGTCGCACACTTTTACATTCTGTTCACTACTCACCATTTTGCAAGTTTCACTAACGGTCATGGACAAACTTTATGCTGCTTTAGCCAACTGTACCTCACCAATAATCTTCACTTCATCACTTACCAGTACACCACCGGTTTCCAGGGCAGCATTCCAGTTCAGGTTCCAGTCTTTCCTGTTTATTTTTCCTGCTAAAGAAAATCCTGCTTTTTCATTTCCCCAAGGGTCTTTGTTCACGCCATGAAAATCTACATCGAGTGTTACAGGTTTGCTTACACCTTTAATGGTGAGAGTACCTTTAATTTTTCCTGCTTCCGCACTGAAATCCTGCGATTCAAATTTTATTTCAGGATGTTTTTCTACTTCAAAGAAATCGGCTGTTTTCAAGTGTCCGTCTCTTTGTTCATTGTTTGTCGTTATTGACTTTGGGTCAGCAGTGAAAGATACTTTTGCATGAGAAAACTTATCATCATCTGCTTCAACAGCTCCGCTTACTATAGAGAAAGTGCCTGTTACATTTGTAATCATCAGGTGCTTCACTTTAAATTGTAATTCGCTGTGTGCCGGGTCTAATGTCCATTTTGTAGTTGCCATAAATAAATGTTTGTTATTTTAAAAATTTAGTTTATAAAGTTTCGCTTAATATGGATTGCATTTTATTAATGCATTCCAGGTCAGTTTCATTTATTCGGATCACTTTTGAATAAGGTAGAAGATCATTCAGTTCATCTTCCTTACCACAGGAAAAAACAATTACTGTTTTTCCTGTTACGTAAGGTTTCATCCGGGTAAACGCGTCCTTATCATTTGTTGTTTGTATGGCCAATACAATAGCGTCGGCTTCCCATCCTGTTTCCTCAAAACATTCTATAGTTTCTACATCCCTGGTTTTATCTTCTGCCAAAATTTCTTCTTTCAGTTTCAACAGCCCTTCTTTGTTTTCATCCGAAAGAAGAAGAATGTTATTTGCCGCCAATATTTTTGCAGCTGTCGTTCCATTCTTGCTGCAGGCTCCGAGTATCGCTATCGTTCTGGGTGTTGCCATTTCTTTATTGATGACACAAAAATACCCCGCAGTGGGGGCTGCGTCCAATGACGCAGGATAAGAAAAAGTGTTGATGTAGGTTAAGAGATTGATGAAGCTAAGTGATTGGGAATTAGTTGCCGTCAGTTTTTAGAATACACGGGTTTACTTATTTTGTAAAATCAATCCTTTTGATGCAAATACTCAGCGACAAATATTTTGATCAATTCAGACAGCTATGTTAAACACAATATGCAGAACAATGAATATTTACCAAAATTGGTGGAGAAGCCAAATAATTTATTCCGGGCTTATCAATTTGCAAAAGACAACAAGTTAACCGATAATGAAGAGATTTTTTATTATGCTGCATTTATTCACCTTGTGTTTGTGAACATACATCCTTTCAACGATGGTAACGGAAGAGCAGGAAGGCTTTTGAAAAAATGGTTTCTTGCTTCCATGCTTAATGCAACGACCTGGTTTATTCAATCGGAAAAATATTATTACCGGCATGTAAACGAATGTTATCAGAACTTGAACAGGTTGGGGTTGTTTTATGAAAAGTTGGATTATACCAAAGCTGGCCAATTTTTACAAATGCTCCCTACGCCAATAAATTATAAGGATTGAAGAATTATTTACGGAAATAAATTTCACCTTTCCGCCATCTGCTTCCTTATTCTACTTAACGATTCGGGCGTAATACCAAGATAAGACGCAATATTATGTTGTGGCACTCTTTGCGCAATGTTGGGATATAGTGAAATGAAGTTCCTGTATTTTTCTTCTGCAGTCTGAATAATATTCCCTTTCAATCTTCTTTGCAATGCGATAAAACTATTCTGCAGTAACAAACGGAAAAATCGTTCAAATATCGGTGCCTGCCGCAGCAGCTCTTCCCTGGCTTCATTCGTCAATAGAAGCAATTCACTGTCTTCAAGTGCATCAATGTTAGATTCGGAAGGTTCACCGGTAACGCTGCTGTACATATCACCGATCCACCAATCTTCAGGTGCGAACTGCAAAATTAATTCCGAGCCTTTATCATCAATTGTATATGCACGCAACAAACCTTTTTCAACAAACGCAGTGTATTTACTGATATCACCCTGCTGTAACAGGTATTGCCTTTTACGAAGTTTTTTTGGAATGAATAATGAACGGCAGATTTCTTCTTCCTTTTCCGTAATCTTGATTTTCTGTTTTATGTTATTAAACAACACGTCAAACATACTTTGTAAAAATAAGCAATAAAGGAAGCCGTCTCAGTGAAGATCGATGGAATTTCATGCAACCTCCATAGATATACACACGTGAAGGCGCGGGCAAGCAAGCGATACTACTCTTTTAATAAAACAAATCTGAAATGAAGTCTTGTATCAATAAAAAAACCTCCGACGGCGGAGGTTCTTAACTATAGTTTGATTTTAGCTAACATTCACGATTGACTATTTACCATTCACCATTGACCATCCACCAACTAGAAGGCTTTCTTCCACGTATTATTATCCCGGTTCCAGTCAGGTAACTTTTTATCCGGATCCAGGATCACTTCTTTCACTTCGCTTGTTGTCGGAACACCGAAAATCCATTCTGCACCACGCTGCCATATTTCGACCGGCATATTTAATCTATGCTCCTTCCCGTTAGCCTCTTTCACCAAAACTGTCACGGGCATCGGCATTTTTTGCAGATTGACGATGGTTATTTCAGAACCATTTTCCGGTTTATCCTTTACATAAGTCACACCTTTTACCGACTGATCCAGTTTCCAATTATTGAGCACCCAACTTCTCCAAAACCAGGACAGATCTTCGCCGCTGGCATTTTCTATAGTATGAAAGAAATCCCATGGCGTTGGATGTTTGAATGCCCAGCGATTAATGTATTCGCGAAAGGCTGCATCAAAACGATCGGGTCCCAACACTACGTCACGCAATTGATCCAGCATCATTCCAGGTTTTCCATATGCAGCGTTACCTAAATTTCCTTGTTGGATAACTTCAGGAATATTATAAAGCCCGTCCGTATTGTCGGCAAACATATATTTCACCATAAATGGAGACATAGGATCCATGATAGCACTTTGCTGACTAAACTCACCTTTATTAAATGCTTTTGTTGAAAGTCCATTAATAAACGTATTGAAACCTTCATCCATCCACGCATACTTGCGTTCATTGCTGCCTACGATCATCGGGAACCAGGTGTGACCAAATTCATGATCGGTGACGCCCCACAATCCACTGCCCGCAGCCATCGCACTGCAGAATACAATACCCGGATATTCCATGCCGCCCACCGTACCCGCTACATTGGTTGCAACGGGATATGGAAATTCATACCATTGCTTCGAATTAAATTCAATCGAACCTTTGACCATTTCTGTACTTCGCTGCCAACCATTTTTCTTTATACTTTCAACAGGATACACACTGGCAGCAAGACATTTTTTTCCACTCGGTAAATTAATTTTTGCAGCATCCCATACAAACGCTCTCGAAGCGGCCCATGCCACATCTCTTGCATTCTGTATTTTAAAATGCCATGTGGTTGATGGCGTTTTTGATTTTTGATTTTTGTCATTTACCTCTTTATCACTTTTTATCACAACAGTCTTATCGCTGTTCTGCGCTTCATTATATCTTTTTAATTGATCTTCGGTCAGGCATTCCTGTGGGTTTTGCATTTCGCCTGAGCCAACAACGACAAGACCGGATGGAGCGGTAACACTATAATCGAAGTCACCATATTCCAGGTAAAATTCACCGGCACCAAGATAAGGCAAGGTATTCCATCCCTGTATGTCGTCATATACACACATACGCGGAAACCATTGCGCTATTTCATAGATCCATCCATTTTTTGTTTTTAGCCGGCCCATTCTGTCGGTACCTCTTTCCGGAATATCAAAACCAAATGCAATCGCTACGTTGATTTTATCTGAAGATTTCAATGCTTCCTGCAGCCATAATTGTAAGCGTGTGTCCGTCACCGTTGAGTTGGGTGTATATGTTTTTCCATTGTAATTAACAGAAACAGATTTTATGACATCCCCTTCTGTAAATTTTGCGTTTGCCCATCGTCCACCTTGTTCGGTCGTTGTTGCTGTTGCCCTTGAGTCTTTTTTATAAATATTCTGATCAAGCTGCAGCCACAAAAATTTCAGATTGTCAGGACTGTTATTCGTGTATGTAATTTCAACATTGCCATTGATGCTATGTTTAGCTGTGTCAAGTGTGCAATTGATTACATAATCTGCACGGTTCTGCCAGTATTTTGGTCCCGGTTCACCCGATGCGCTGCGAAAATCATTACCGGGGTAGGGATAAAACTGCGGATTGAATGCTTCACGATGATCGTAGACCGAAGCTTCCTGTGCAAAAGAGATCACTGAAATTAAGAGTACGCAAATTGAGACAAGAAATTTATTCATGTGTGGACATTTTTGGTAAAAACGAGACGTAAGATAATATAAATGCCTGCAGGCAGGTAACCGCTCAACCGCTATTTATGATTATTTATGGAAATAGTGACTCAGCTAACGCAATGCTTTCCGGCCTTCCAACGTCTACCAGTTTATCGCCGGTATGATCATAACCATAAATCGGGTGATCGGCAGCGAGAGAAAGATAAACATCTATTAATGAAAATTTCCCGGTAAATGGCATCAACCTGAAAATATCGTACTCAAAAACAACAACACAGCTGTAGGCTTTTTCAACTAACCCTTTCCGGGGGATAGAAATTTTTTCCTCTCCCGTTTTTACATTGCGCCAGCCGCACAGCCTGTCATTTTCGTCAAATAAAAGATAACGGGATGTGGTGCGGTTGGTAACTCCAAAACTTATCAGCGATTTTTTTTGTTCGTGAAATGCGATAAGTTTATTGATATTAAGATCGGTCAAAAAATCAGCATTGCAGGTAATAAAATGCTCTCCTTTTTTAAAAAGATCCCTGGCTTTTAATAAACCGCCGCCTGTTTCCAATACCTCACCTGTTTCATCGCTGATCATAACATTAGTTCCCCAACCATTATTTTTTTTTATAGCATCAATGATCTGATCAGGGAAATGATGAACGTTGACAATGACATCTTTAATTCCATATTGCTGCAGGTATTCAATATTGCGTTGCAGTAATGATTTTCCATTGACAGGAGCAAGCGCTTTGGGATGTGTGTCAGTCCAGGGTTTAAAGCGCGTACCGAGACCGGCTGCAAATATCATCGAGGTCATCGTGCAAACTTAATTTAATTGTTTTTAAGCCAATATAGCCAATCATACGCTACTTTATCCCAATTATAGTCGTCGTAGTTCACTTCTCCATCTTTTTTAATCGAAAAATAATTATGTTCTTTTCCAATATAAGATTTGAACGAAATATTCTTTTTTTTCAGTCTTATCATTTCAAGTCTTAAATAATCATTGAAAGGTGCGGAGCCATAGTCTTTCGTTCCATATGTAACTAAGACAGGAATGTTCATTTTTTCAAACTTTTCAACAAGGGAAATAGAAAAACCAAATGTTGTTTTGTACGGATCGCCATTGTTAGCAGTAGCGTTATTTTCAGGATCCTGAATTATTTTCTGCCACTCATCAAAGTTTTGCTCTGCGAATTGTAGAGAATCAGATTCATTTTCTCTGCTTCTTGTTATGAGGGTCAACATTCTGCCCAAAGGATTGCCTCCTGAGTATATTAAATGAGTAACTTCTTTTATTGACGAGCTCATGCAAGCAGCAATATAACTTCCTTCGGAATGCCCTGCAACAACCAATTTAGTTTTGTCTACCCAAGGCTGCTTTTGTATATAACGGATAACTTGTTTATTTCTTTGAACATAGTAATCAAGGTAATTTTTGACAAGATAATTTTTGGAGAAGTGGCCAGGTTGTTTTTCATAACAGGTAAAATCTTTATCGAGATTTTTGATGCTGGCAACAACAGGCGTTCCAGGTTTACCAACTATTACCAAATGGTAATTTTCAGTTATACTGTCAGGTGTAAAAGGAAAAGTTCCAAATGGGCCCTTTTCATCTAAAAGTATCAGCGGTACGGGAAGACTACCCTGGCAAAAAAAGAAAATCGGTTTTCGTTTTGTTTCTTCACCTTTTCTTGATTTCACCAGTATATTGACTGTATCTTTTTCATAGATAATTGAAAAATATCTGAAACCAAATTTTTCCGGTGTTAATTCGCTTTGGGCAAATAAACTTTTACTGTACAGTGCAAAAAAAATGAACAATAATTTCTTCATCAGGAACTACTCTTTACCGGGCAGGTTAATCCAATTTTTTTCATCTTGTACGAGATGGCGTACGTCTAGTTTTACTTTGAATTTATTTCTCAAATGCCTTGCTAAAGCGTCGGCTGCATATACGCTTCTATGCTGACCGCCGGTGCAACCAAAGCTTACCATCAAATTACTGAATTCACGTTTTATATAGTCTTCGACTGTGATGTCTACAATATCAAATGCGCTGTTCAGGAAGTCCGTCATTTTCGTTTGTTGCTCGAGGTAATCTTTTACTTCTTTATCACGGCCAGTCTGCGTTTTAAATTTTTCAATTCGTCCGGGATTTAAAATTCCACGACAATCAAAAACAAAACCACCTCCATTTCCACTTACATCTTCCGGTATTCCTTTTTTATAAGAGAAGCTATTAATTCTAACGACGAGCGGCGTGTTCATACCAGCTTGTACAGGCGTAAACTGTTCAATTACTTCATCCGACACACATAGATCAAGCACTTTTCTAAACTCAGGCACTGAAATGCCCAAACTATTTTTTTGAAAAAATTCTTTTAGGTTACTTAATGCAAGAGGTATGCTTGTTAAAAACTGTGCTTTCCTTTCAAACAAACCGCGAAACCCATAAGCACCCAACACCTGCAACAAGCGTATCAGTACATATCCGTTGTATTGACTTCTGAAAACAGCCCTGTCAATAAATTCGCCAATGATCTTTTCAAATGAATCCATGTAATCTGTAAGCAGGTTCTCTTTCCATTCTTCAGTAAGGTTTGCCCGCGCCTGCCATAGCATACTTGCAACATCATATTGTGGCGCTCCCTTCATGCCACCCTGGTAATCTATAAAATGAACCGCATTGTCTTTTGTAACTAAAATATTCCGGCTTTGAAAATCGCGGAACATAAAATATTTATACTCCGTATGCGTGAGATAAGTGCTCAATGCTTCGAAATCGGTAATGAGTTTTTGTTTATCATAAGGTTTGCGCAATGCATCGAGAAAATAATATTTGAAATAGAGCAGGTCGGCCATAATGGCTTCTTTGCCGAATATTTTATTGGTAAGACATTTATCGTAGTCTAACCCTTCGTCACCTTTTACCTGCAAGGTTGCTAAAGCGATAAGACTCTTTTTGAAGAGATCATATACACTATCAACGAAACCGTCTTTTTCCAAATGATGCAATAACGATACATCACCAAAATCTTCCTGTAAATAAAATTGCTTATCGGTGCTTACCGCATAAATTTCCGGAACGGCGAGGTTATTAGATTTGAATTGTTGCGAAAAATAGATGAACGCATCATTCTCGGGTACGTTAGCGCCGTAAGTACCGATGACTGTTTTGTCATTTTCATGAAGCCGGAAGTAACGGCGTTCACTGCCGCTTTGTTGTAAAACATCAATTGAATCCGGTTGAACGCCTTTCCAATCTTTATAGAGGTTTTTTATAGAGTCAATGATTTGCTGCATCGGGCAAAAGTAAGATTGAAAAGTGGAAGGTTATAAAATGGTTGAATTGTTTAATTGCTATCAGGTTGGCTTAATTTAACAATCAAACAATGTATCAATCAGGAAATATTTTACAAAGTAACGTCCTCAATCGTCCTGCTCCTCCTGCTTTTCTCAGCCGCAAATGCCATGATATGACTTTCAACCGAGAGATCAATAGATGAACTTAATAATGCGGCATTCTGCTGACCAATAGCTTGCACCCAATCTTTCATGAGGCGATGATCACCGCCGCCGTGACTATCCGTTTTCATGGACCATGTTGTTTTTTTACCCGTTGCAAATTCTGTCATCACAAATGTTTCCATATCGCCGACAATATCTCCTTTCGATCCCATGATCCTTGTTCTTCTTCCTTCGTAAGACACATGTGCTTCCATGGAGAAAGCAGCGGTAACACCATTTTTAAAAAGAATATTTGCAGTTAAATGATCGGGTTGATCGTTATCCATTCGATACACACAACGACCATAGTCAGTCGTTTTTAATCCTTCAAGAATTACTTCGTCCCATTTGTTTTTGTTTTCTGGTAAATCGAAAACATAAAGACGTTTGCGGTCGCGGAAATAAATCTGCAACGCTGAATAGGGACAAGAGTTTTCAACCCGGCAACCATCCATACATCTTTCGGTACTGCCTTCGGGTGCGTTCGCGTTGGTAAACCATTTTAAATTACCGAAGCAATGCACATTATCTGCTTCATTACCTACCAGCCATCTGATTATATCTGTGTCGTGACAGGATTTTGCCAATATAATAGGTGTTGCAAATGCACTATTTCTCCATTTACCGCGCACATAGGAGTGGCTCATATGTACGTGTTCAATCGGTTCAAGATGCTGTACACTGATTATTTCACCTATTGCTTTTGCATCGATGATTTCTTTGAGCTCGCGGAAATAAGGCGTATAGCGCAATACATGACATACACCAACTATCTTTCCGGTTTCTTTTGCTTTTTGTAAAATTCTTCTGCATTCTTCCTCTGTGGGTGCAATCGGTTTTTCAAGCAATACATCATAGCCCATTTCCAATGCTTTTAAACAGGGGGCAGTATGTAACTTATCAGGCGTTGCAATGATAACTGCGTCAGCGAATTTTTCTTTTTTAAAAACATCTTCCCAGTTATGAAAACAGTTTTGTGGTTTGATGCCGTGTAGTTTTCCTGTTTTGCTTACCCGCAAATGATTTGTGTCTGCAACGCCGACAATCGTTAATTCATCCGGATTTTTTACTGCATAATCTGCATAGATGGATCCTCGATGGCCAGCGCCAATCAAAATTGCTGTAACCGGTTTGCTGAGTTTTTTATGAAGCGGGTTGGCAAAAAGATCTTCGTGAAGACCAAACATACGTGCTACTTCCTTCCATCCCCCGGTTACTGTGTCTGTAACTGTATCAATAGCGTCATCTACCAGTTTGAATGTTCGTAACAAGTATCGCGCGGAAATAAATTGTCTTAATGACATGGGTTCGTGATTAATTGAATCGTAAATGAATTTTATAAATTAATAAATAGCAGCTGATTTGAAGACAATAAAGTTAGTGAAACAATAGATTCCAAAAAACTAACGATTGTTAACATCTGTTTTATTCTGTTAACTTTGTTCATTCTTAAATTAAAAGCATGGCGTACGAATCGAAGAATAAGATAAGAATTGTAACGGCAGCTTCGCTGTTTGACGGCCACGATGCGGCCATTAATATTATGCGGCGCATCATGCAAAGCAAAGGTGTGGAAGTAATTCATCTCGGTCATAACCGTAGTGTTAAAGAAATTGTCGAGGCTGCTATTGAAGAAGACGTACAGGGTATCGCTGTAACAAGCTACCAGGGCGGGCACATGGAGTTCTTCAGGTACATGAAAGATCTGTTGGATGAAAATGGTTGCGGCCATATAAAAATATTCGGTGGCGGTGGTGGTACTATTCTACCCGATGAAATAAGAGAATTACAACGATACGGAATCACGAGAATTTATTCGCCGGATGACGGAAGGAAAATGGGATTGGAAGGAATGATCGAAGACGTGATAAGGCAATGTAGCCCCCTCCTAACCTCCTCCGGAGGGGGAGGAACCGGGCGGCAGTTAAACAGGAATGGAAAATTTGCTTTAGGAGAAAGAAAAGACATTATAAAAATTGCCAGAGCCATTACACAACTAGAGAGTGAAATAAAATCTGAGAAAAAACCTGATAACGGTTCTATAACCGTTAGTCAATTCAAAGCGGATCCTTTTATTTATTCAAGGCTCAAAGAATTTTCGCTTACTCACAGAAAAGAGCCAACAATGGCTGAATCCATTTTGTGGGATAAATTAAGAAACAAAAAACAGGGCTACAAATTCAGAAGGCAACATATCATCGGTCAGTTCATTGCTGATTTTGTAAATCTAAAGAAAGGACTGATTATCGAAGTTGATGGGAACTATCATCAGTTACCTGAAATGAAGTTTAGTGATGAGGAACGAACAAGGTCTTTGAATGCAATGGGATTTGAAGTTATACGTGTAACTAATGATGAAGTACTCTATCAATTAGATACTGTACTGAATAAAATTGAAAAAACTCTTTCAACACTTCCCGATAAAAAGATTGACGAAGAAAGTACAGACTTTTCGAAAGTCTCCCTCTCCGGGGAAGATTTAGATGGCGCTGCCGTTCTTGGCATCACCGGCACTGGCGGCGCCGGCAAATCATCTGTCACCGATGAAATCGTAAGACGTTATCTCCACTCATTTGCTGATAAAACAATTGCTGTTATTTCTGTTGATCCTTCAAAGAAAAAAACGGGAGGTGCTTTATTGGGTGATAGAATAAGGATGAATTCCATTCATCATCCCAGGGCGTATATGCGCAGTCTTGCAACAAGAGAAAGTGATAAAGCATTAAGCGAACATGTGCAGGAAGCCATTGATATCTGCAAGGCTGCCGGTTATGACTTTGTTATACTTGAATCTGCGGGTACCGGTCAGAGTGATGCCTCGATTCTCAACCACTGTGATATAAGTTTATATGTAATGACGCCGGAGTATGGCGCTGCATCACAGTTGGAAAAAATCAATATGCTGGATTATGCAGACATTATTGCGATCAATAAGTTTGATAAAGCCGGCGCATTGGATGCGTTGAGCGAAGTAAGAAAACAATATAAGCGCAATCACCAGTTATTTTCAGCTAAAGATGATGACGTACCGGTGCTTGGTACAATGGCGAGTAAGTTTAATGATGAAGGCATAAATCACCTGTTCAGTTTATTATTGCAATCAATTGAGAAGAAAACAGGAATATCATTTGGTGAATTTATCTCAGGACAAACAGCAAAGGTTTCCCAGGCCATTATTCCCTCAGATCGGGTTCGGTATTTAAGTGAAATCTCAGGGGGTGTAAGGGAATATAATCAATTGGTGAAAGAACAAGCTGCTATCGCTTCAAAAATCTATCAATTAAAAGGTGCGGCCGATACATTGAAGACTGATAATGCAGACTCATCAGTTATCGGTGTAATTGAAAAGAACATTTCCTTTCTTACTGATAAGCTGACGCCTGTTTCAAGAAAGCTATTGCATAAATGGCCGGAAAAGATCAAAGCCTATGAAGCCGACTATTATGAATACAAGGTTCGGGACCACGTTATCAAGCAGGAAATGTTTTCGACCAGTTTATCCGGAACAAGAATTCCTAAAGTCGTTTTGCCAAAATTCAAAGACTGGGGTGATATTTTAAAATGGCAGGCGCAGGAAAATGCACCTGGATTATTTCCATTCACCGCCGGTGTGTTTCCTCTGAAAAGGGAAGGTGAAGATCCTACGAGAATGTTTGCCGGCGAAGGTGGACCGGAAAGAACAAATAAACGGTTTCATTATGTAAGCGCTGGTCAGCCGGCGAAAAGATTAAGTACTGCATTCGACAGTGTCACATTATATGGAGAAGATCCGGATCATCGGCCTGATATTTATGGTAAAGTTGGCAATGCCGGTGTCAGCATCGCGACCGTTGATGACGCAAAAAAACTATACAGCGGTTTTGATCTTTGCGATCCGAAGACTTCGGTGAGTATGACTATAAATGGGCCCGCGCCGATCATACTGGCGTTTTTTCTCAATGCGGCGATAGATCAGCAATGTGAGAAACGCATTCAGGCAAATGGTGAATGGTCAATAGTGAATAAGAAGATACAACAAAAATTCAGCAGACTTTCAACGCCCGGATACTACAATCCTTCTTCGCCGGAGAGATTACCTGATGGAAATGATGGACTGGGTTTAAAGTTGTTAGGATTAAGCGGCGATGAAGTATTGGCGAAAGATGTTTATGAACAATGCAAACACTACGCTTTACAACAGGTTCGTGGTACCGTGCAGGCCGATATTTTAAAAGAAGATCAGGCGCAGAATACATGCATATTCTCCACCGAGTTTGCGTTGAAATTGATGGGCGATGTACAGGAATATTTTATACAGAATAAAATAAGAAACTTTTATAGCGTCAGCATCAGTGGTTATCATATCGCGGAAGCGGGTGCTAACCCGATTACACAGCTTGCGTTTACATTATCTAACGGTTTCACCTATGTGGAATATTATTTAAGCCGCGGTATGCACATTGACGATTTTGCACCCAACTTATCTTTTTTCTTTAGCAATGGTATGGATGCCGAGTATAGTGTGATTGGCAGAGTAGCGAGACGCATCTGGGCAAAAGCAATGAAGTATAAATACAAGGCAAACAAGCGCAGCCAGATGCTGAAGTATCACATACAAACTTCAGGAAGGAGCCTGCATGCACAGGAAATAGATTTTAACGATATAAGAACAACACTCCAGGCATTATACGCTATATACGATAACTGCAATTCCCTTCATACAAATGCATATGATGAAGCGATCACCACGCCGACGGAAGAAAGTGTTCGTCGGGCCATGGCAATACAGTTAATTATCAACCGCGAGCTTGGCAGTGCAAAGACGGAGAATTTTATACAGGGCTCCTTCATCATTGAAGAATTAACGGATTTGGTGGAAGAAGCGGTGATGAAAGAATTTGATCGTATTACCGAAAGAGGAGGTGTGCTCGGAGCCATGGAAAGAATGTATCAGCGGAATAAAATACAGGAAGAAAGCCTGCATTATGAACACATGAAACATACCGGGGAACTGCCTGTTGTAGGCGTGAATACATTTTTGAACAGAAAGGGTTCACCTACCACAATACCAAACGAAGTAATAAGAAGCACAAACGAAGAAAAGGAACAACAGATTCAAAACCTGCAGGACTTTTGGAAACGCAATGAATCGAATAGTGAAAATGAACTTAAGAAATTAAAAGAAGTGGCGATAAATAATGGTAACCTGTTTGCTCAGCTGATGGAAACAGTGAAGTATTGTTCACTTGGACAAATAACGCATGCATTGTACGAAGTAGGAGGACAATACCGGAGAAATATGTAAACGTTATTTAGGTTGTAGAATCTGAATTAATATTCAACAATCAATGCTCAACACTCAATGTTCAATGTGGAACACTGTAATTGAGAATTGATCATTGAGCATTGAACATTGAGCATTTTTCACCCAATCAAATATAATTTACTTTCCTGAGGGTATTTTGAACCGTATTACTTCCATTGATTCTTTCAACCTCGACACAATTACGTACATATATCCATTCAGGATCATCGTGTGCGGATAGCCGTATTGACCATCTTTCCATAGCCCTTCTTTCTTTAGTTTATACACCTGGTCGGCAATTATATATTGTTTGTTGAAAAATTTTCCATCCTTTGAAATAGCAAGTACAAGGGGGTTTCTTTCATGTCGATGTAGTGTGTCAGGAATGCCGACATAATAGAATCGTTTATCCGGTAATCTTCCAAAATGAAATTTGCTATCGTTGTCTGTAAAGCCGGTTTCTGTTGGTAAAGACCAATGTTCACCATTGTCTTTACTTTCGGTGAGCCATAAGCGACCTTTCCATCCGTCATCGGTTGCCCGGAGCAGCATATGGATAATGCCATCATCTGTTTGATAAAAGGATCCTTCGCAGAGCGGGGGCAAACCAAGCACCTTTGATGGAGGTTCAAAAGTGTCCGGATTGTCTTCAACATATAATGAGTCGGGATAAAAGCTGGTCATCTTCCAGCCGGTTAAACCTTTCCGGTCATCCGTATAAGGAAAAGCGAAATTGCCAGAAATAATCAGTCGTCCGTTTTTAATTGACTGTGGCCCATGATTGGGATTTACAGCTACATGCATATCTATTGGTTCGCTCCAATGTTCGCCATCAGTACTGGTTTTTGCCCACAAATGGGTTTGTCTGCGGCTGTTGGTGTACTCTCCATAGTAAGCGACCAGTGTATCATGATATCGATAAAAGCCCGCGGCGGTCAATACATTTTGCGTATCCTTTGTAAACGATGGAACGGCTAACGGTTTGATTTTAGACCAATGAAAAAAATCTTTTGAGACGGAAAACACTACCCGTTGTCCCGGGTTATCTTCATCCTTATAGCCGTTTGACCATATGGCGATGAATTTATTTTTAAAAAAAGTAATTGATGGATGATGACAATACAACCAGCTCGTATCCGGAACGTAGATCATCGCTCTTTCAATAACCAGCCGCGACACACCTTTTTCAGTAGAATAATTATTCTTTATTTCCTGTGCCATTAGCACATTTGTCGCCAGTGCAAGTGCTATAATATTATATATAAATTTGCTTTTCGCCATTTACATTTGTTTTTGCGGTACAATTGTACGATGAAACTGCCTAACCTTTTGTTTCGCTTATTTTACTGCTGTAATTTACAGCCATCATTTGGCCTAATTAAAGAAAACAAAGTAAGAATGAAAAAAGTGAGTTATAAAGTAATCATTGCCGGATTTTTTTTAATTGCGTTTTTGTCCGCGACAGCACAGAATATTGACTCTACACTCGCCATCTATGGAGATAAGTTTGGTCATGAACGCATGTATCTGCATTTTGATAAATCTGCTTATTCAGCCGGAGAAACAATCTGGTTTAAAGTGTACATGATGGAAGCCATTTACCCGGCAGGTGCGAGTAAATCAGTATACCTCGATTGGATAGATAATACCGGGAAGATTTTATTACACAGCGTTTTTCCGCTCGTAAACGGAATAACCAATGGACAGTTTGATATACCTGCCGATTATGCGGGTAAAGCATTACATGTTCGGGGATATACACGATGGATGTTGAATTTTGATTCCGCTTTTCTATATAATAAAGACCTTAAAATTATATCAAAGACACCGTCGACAACTAAAGGCGAAGCGATTACGCCAACACTGACTTTTTTCCCGGAAGGTGGTGATGCTATCGCCGGTATCAACAATAAGATTGCGTTTAAAGCGAACGATCAATGGGGAAGACCGGTGAAAGTAAAGGGGAATATTATTGATAAAACGGGAAAAGTCGTAACTGCACTTACACCGGTGCATGATGGCATGGGTTTCTTTTTTCTAAATCCGGCTGCCGGCGCATCCTTCACTGCCAAATGGAAAGATGAAAAAAATGCTGAGCATACAACGCCGTTACCGGATATAAAAGCGAGCGGCGTGATAATCCAGGTAGGTTTGCAGGCCGAAAAAAGAATCTTGAGTGTATATGCCTCACCGGATGTAGCAAGGGGTGCGGGCATACTGCATATTCTGGGTACTATGTATCAGAATGTCGTGTTTAAAATAAATGAAAGTATAGATAAAGGAACGATACAAAAAACAATTCCTACACAAAGCCTGCCCAGTGGCATATTAACAATTACGGTTTTCGATGGACAATGGAATCCACTGGCAGAAAGAATCACATATGTAAATAACAGGGAGTACTTGTTTCAATCCGAATTTGAAGTAAAACAATGGGGATTGAGTCATCGGGCAAAGGATCAAATTCAGATATCCATCCCTGATAGTGTACAGGCGAGTCTTTCTGTTTCTGTTACTGACCAGGGTATTGATGCCGATAGCAGCGACAACATCATTTCTCATTTATTATTGGCCAGTGAAATAAAAGGACAGGTATTCAATCCTGCATATTATTTTTCAAGCAATGAAGATTCGGTAGCACGGCATCTTGATTTGGTAATGCTCACGCATGGATGGCGGCGTTTCAAGTGGGAAGATGTTGTGAAGGGGAAATTGCCAAAAATTAATTTTCCAAGAGATACAGCCTATCTTTCTTTATCGGGAAAAGTGTTGGGCGTTATACCATCTCAGCTCAGAAGCGCGGGTGATATTTTTATGTTTGTAAAAGAAAGAGATGAAAAGCTAAAAATGGTTAGCATACCGATCAAGTCGGATGGTTCTTTTAATGATCCCACACAGGTTTTCTTTGATACTATACGCGTTTATTATTCTTTTCCCAAAAAATCACCATTGGCAGATGCCGCTGTGCAGTTTATGGATGCTCGGGTTCCTGCTCCCGCAAATACAACAAACAGCGTTCACAATCCTTTTTGGGACACGATAGGAAACTACCGGCATGCATTACTCGCAGATGAGGCTCTCAGTGTGATTAAGCGAACTGAGGGAAAAGTGCTTGAGGAGGTAGTCGTTAAGGCAAAAACAAAAACACCTACCCAAATACTGGATGAAAAATATGCGACCGGTTTATTTTCCGGAGGTGATGGCTATCAATTCGACCTGGTGCATGATCCGTTTGCATCCAGCGCACAGAATATATTTACTTACCTGCAGGGAAAGGTGCCGGGCCTGCAGATCAGTATCAACGGCGCTCCGGGAGGCGCCCCGTCATTGCAATGGAGGGGCGGTGCACCACAGTTATACATAGACGAAATTCAGTCCGATGCCAGCTTTCTTTCCAGTCTTAGTGTGAATGACGTTGCGTATATTAAAGTATTTCGTCCGCCATTCTTTGGTGGTACAGGGGGTGGTGCGAATGGTGCCATTGCAATTTATACAAGACGTGGCAACGATGTGAAGATGGATCCGGGTAAAGGGCTCGCAAATAATACCATTTATGGATATACACCAATCCGCCAGTTTTATTCGCCAAACTATGGCACATTTGACAAACGAAACGAGGAAAAAGATTTCCGCACTACATTGTACTGGAACCCAAATGTGAACATTTTGCCAAACAAGCGCCAGGTCACGCTTACATTTTATAACAATGATGTCAGTGATTTTTTTCGGGTAGTCATCGAGGGTATGTCAACGGATGGAAGATTGCTACATTTTGAACAGATAATGGAATAAATTATCTGTTGTCAGCAACAGCAGGCTGTGTCATTTTACTTTGCAATGCTTTGATCAACTGCGTATCACTCGTCATCATTTTAAAGAGGCACTTATAATAATTATGCTCATTCCGATTGCTTTTAAAAACTATAAACCCGACACTAATGAAGTTATTCTCGCCGGTGATTTAGGAGGTACTAAAATTAATATAGCTTTATTTCAGCCCGCTGAAAATAATTTTACCATCATACGGCAGCAGAGTTTTCATTCAAAGGATTATACTTCGCTTACTGCTGTTATAAAACAGTTTATAAGCAATGATAAAATCCCTGCAACGATATGCGTTGCTGTGGCGGGACCGGTAATAGATGGCAAGGTTAAAATCACTAATCTTCCCTGGGAATTGGATAGTAATAGAATAAGCAAGGAACTTAATGCACAAGTACGTTTTATCAATGACCTGGAAGCAAACGCTTTTGGTCTCGCTGCTTTGAAAAAAGATGAATTATTTAATCTGTGCACGGGAGGCGAGGAACGAAAAGGAAATATAGGGATAATAGCACCAGGCACTGGTCTTGGTGAAGCGGGGTTGTATTGGGATGGAAAATACTATCATCCTTTTGCTACAGAAGGTGGGCATAGTGCATTTGCAAGTCGAACCGCTTTGGATGTTGAATTGTATAATTGGCTGAGTAAACAATACAAATATATTTGCTGGGAACATGTAGTGAGCGGTATGGGCATTCATAATATTTTTCGTTTTCTCACAGAAGAAATGAAAAATAAAATTCCGGACTGGCTCGAAAAGGAATTGGAAACAGAAGATCCTTCGGCGGTGATTAGTGAAAATGCCATTTCAAATAAATCAGAAGTTTGTATGCAGGCTATGGATTTATTTGTTCGCTACCTGGCAACGGAATCATCGAGCCTTGTATTGAAATATAAAGCTACAGGCGGATTGTTTCTTAGTGGGGGTATTCCTCCAAAGATTTTGCCGTTATTACAAAAAGAAAAATGGCAGCAATTATTTTTTGAAAGCGATAGAATGGAAAAACTTTTGCAGCAAACACCTGTTAACGTTATTTTAAATGAAAGAACACCGTTGCTTGGCGCCGCATATTATGGCGCATATAACGTATGATCAGGTTAACAGACTTATTAAGGTCGGCGAATAAGTTTTATTCTAATAGTAATCTGTCACTACGTAATTTCATTTTGTAACCGATATTTTATGATGAGAAGAAAATTGCTTACGTGGTTTACTGTTTTGTTAATAATATATTCTTGTGCGCACAATCCGTATAAGTCCACAAATAAGACGTACAAGAACCAATTAAAATCGTATGAAGAACTGGTGAGAAAATATCCATTGCACGACTCTGTAACAAATTCTCCTTATTGGGTAGGTACAACAAATTTCGATATGCGAAAACCGAATTTTGTTATTATACATCACACAGCGCAAAATAGTTGTGACCAAACGCTCAAAACATTCACCCTTGAAAGAACCAAAGTAAGTGCACACTATGTGATTTGTAAAGACGGTACTGTGTACCACATGCTGAATGATTATCTCCGCGCATGGCAGGCCGGCATCAGCAAATGGGGAAATAACACGGATATAAACAGCAGCAGTATTGGAATTGAATTAGACAATAACGGCTTTGAATATTTTACCCAACCACAGATCAATAGTTTGATACTATTATTGGGACGACTGAAAAGAGCATATAATATTCCTACTGCAAATTTTATCGGTCATGGCGATGTAGCTCCGGGCCGCAAAGTTGATCCGAACTGGCGTTTTCCATGGAAACAACTTGCAGATAGCAGTTTCGGTTATTGGTATCCCGATACAACTAATATTGTTGTTCCAACGAACTTTGATCATCTGCAGGCATTACGCATCATAGGTTACGATGTAAAAGATACTTCGGCTGCCATTGCTTCTTTTAAAAGACATTGGTTGCAGGACACTACAATTGGTATGAATGAAGGTCAATACAAAGTGTTATACCAGGTAAGCAGGCAATTTTAATAAGCCTGATAGTTGTGGAAAATCTTCACCACTTATGTCATCATCCGGTTTTTATTATTCATTTTAAAAGAATCTGTTAAAGCAAAGCAAAAGACCAGTTTTTGTCAATTGGTTTTTGCTTTGATAGAATCGTTTGTCTACAAATTTTTCAGTTTCGTCTACTGGTAAGACAACACCAGCAAGGAATTCTGCAAACGGCCGTCTAAAAATTAATAGATGACAAAAAGACTTGTGATGGGAGTTGGCTTTAAAATTATGTTTTATGAAGACGGGCAAAATGTTTCGCATTCTTTTTATTCAATTAATTTTCGCTTACAGCGTACAGGCACAGGATACAATCTTGCATAACCTGCCGGAAAAATGGACATTGGAAAGTTGTATAGAATTTGCAAAGGCAAATAATATTTCGGTTAATACGTTGCGATTGACGCAGAATTCAACGGAGCAAGATCTGTTACAGGCGAAAGCGTCACGCCTTCCTTCGGTTTCCGGTGCAGTTTCGCAAAACCTGGTGAATTCAAAAAATGCAAACCCTGTTGTTGGTGGTTTTCAAACCCAGGCGAATTTTTCCAGTAATTATTCAGTGAACTCATCAATGATCTTATATAATGGCGGGTTTATTACGAATGATATAAAATCAAAAAACCTTTCTGTCGAATCTGCAAATCTTTCAGTAAAAGAAGCAGAGAACGATATTACGCTGAGCATAACGCAATCATTTCTCAATATTCTGTTGGCAAAAGAAAATATAGTTTACCTGCAGGATTTGCTAACTACTTCACAGGCGCAATTGAAACAGGGGCAACAATTGTATGATGCAGGAAGTATGTCGCGTAAAGACTTTGTGCAGCTTGAGGCGCAAACAGCGAATGATCAATACAATCTTATAACGGCTCAAAATAATTACCGGCTGAATGTTGTTACGTTGAAGCAGGTATTGCAACTGCCTACCTCTTATGACTTCAAAGTAAACGAGCCTGACAGTATAACGGTAGAAACCGCAGTGCCTTCATTAGCAGAAGCACAAAATGCGGCGCAGCAGGTAAGACCAGAAGTAAAGAATAGTGAAATAGGATTACAGATTGCGCAAATTGGTTTGGATAAGACGAGGGCAGCGACATTGCCCACGGTTAGTTTAGGCGCAGGATTATCATCAGGCTATTCAGACAATCAGAGTTCAAAATACTTTTCACAACTCGATAATAATTTTTACCAAACCGTTGGTATATCTATCGGCATTCCGATTTTCAGCAGGCGGGTAAACAAAACGAATATTGAAAAGTCTAAAATTTTGATAGACCAGGCAAAGCTTTCTTTACTCAATACAAAGACTGTATTAAATCAACAGGTAGAGCAGGCTTATATCAATCTTCAAAATGCACAGGCGCAATACGAAGCTGCCGGTGTGCAGGCGAAAACAAGCGAAGAAAGCTATAAAATAACGAGTGAACAATTGCGGTTAGGTTCTATCAATCTTGTTGAACTGCAACAGCAGAAAAGTTTATACGTACAGGCGATGCAAGCTTATTTGCAAGCCAAGTATACGGCTGTGTTGAATTATAAGATATATGAGTTTTATACCGGTAACCCGGTCACATTATAATTGATGAATTAAAAAATCAGGCGATGAAAAAAATAAAATGGTTAATCTGGATATTGGTGCTGGCATTGATCGGTGTGGGTATATGGTTTTGGAAATTCAGGGAAGACAAGCCGCAAATTGTATTGGAGACAGTACATCCGGAAAAGGGAGATATTTCAACTTCAATCACTGCAACCGGCACAGTACAGCCTGTTGATACAGTAGCTGTTGGTACGCAGGTATCCGGTACTATAAAAAAAGTGTTTGTTGATTTTAACTCTACCGTGAAGAAGGGACAGTTATTGGCACAATTAGATAAATCATTGTTGCTGGCACAGGTACAACAATTCAATGCAGCACTGCAACTGGCGAAAAGTAATCTTGTATTCCAGGAAAGTAATTACAACCGGCAAAAACAGTTGCTTGATGTAGGAGCGATAAGCAAGGCAGAATTTGAGACAGCAACAAACTCGTATAATGCAGGAAAGGATAATGTTAATAGTGCATCAGCACAATTGCAATCGGCCCAAAAAAATCTTTCCTATGCTGATATTTATTCGCCGATTGATGGAACGGTGTTATCACGAAATATAAGTGAAGGACAAACAGTAGCCTCGAGTTTTAATACACCTACTTTATTTACGATTGCAAAAGATCTTACAAAGATGCAGGTAAGAGCTGCAGTAGATGAAGCAGATATCGGTAACGTGGAAGCGGGTCAGCGCTCAACATTTACAGTTGATGCTTTTCCGGATAAAACGTTTGAAGGCACAGTAAAAGAAATTCGTTTACAGTCGGCCGTATCTGCCAACGTTGTCACGTATGTTACAATCATTGATGCACCGAATGCCGATATGAAATTGAAACCCGGTATGACAGCCAACATAATTGTTTATACCAAAGACATACCGGATGCGTTGATCATTCCCTCAAAAGCAATCAGTTTTCGCCCGGATTCCACCATTTCCAAAATTTATGAGATAGATGGACCGGCTATGCATGACCGTCAGCAAACCGGAAAGGCAAGGAATAAAAACAGTGATTCAACAAGACGTAGAGAGAGCAATGCGTCAAATGAAGATTCCGTTAAGCATGCTTTTGTCTGGGTTAAAAATGACAGCACGCTAACAGGAAAACGAATCACAACCGGGTTAAATAATGAAACAGAAGTACAGGTGATAGGGGGACTTTCCCCTGGTGATGAAGTAGTGACCGGCTATCAGGCATTGAAGAAAGGAGCGAAAAAAACGAGTGAAAAAAGTCCCTTCCTTCCGCAGCGGCCAAACCGGAGACCGAATACCGCCCCGCGGTCGTAATTTATAAAAGGAAAAATATGGCAAATAAAATACTTGAAATACACGATTTGAAACGGGAGTTCCGGATGGGGAGCGAAATTGTGAGAGCGTTAAAAGGAGTTTCATTTTCCGTTGAGCAGGGAGAGTTTGTTACCATCATGGGTAGCAGCGGATCGGGAAAAACAACATTGCTGAATATACTTGGATGCCTCGATAAACCAACGAGTGGCGATTATATTTTAGACGGGGTAAATGTGAAGAAACTATCAAGGAATGAGTTAGCCCGCTTGCGGAATAATAAAATAGGATTCGTGTTCCAGGCATATAACTTACTGGCACGCACAAGCGCACGGGAAAATGTTGAATTGCCGTTGTTATATAATTCTTCCGTTTCTTTAAAAGAAAGACATGATCGTTCGATGAAAGCACTGGAGTCGGTGAAGCTTGCTGACCGTGTTGGACATTTACCCAATCAATTGTCAGGCGGTCAGCAACAGAGGGTCGCTATTGCAAGAGCATTGGTAAATGAGCCAGTCATGATATTGGCCGATGAAGCAACCGGTAATCTTGATTCAAGAACTTCTTACGAAATTATGTCACTGATGCAGGAGCTGAACCGACAGCAGGGCAAAACAATAGTATTTGTGACGCATGAACCGGATATCGCTGCATTCAGCAACCGTACCATAACATTAAAGGATGGGAAAGTAATCAGGGATACGAAAAATGAAAATGTAAGATCGGCAAAAGATATGCTGATGACGTTACCCACAAATGATGACTATTAAATTTTTTGTATGAACGTATTTAACCTTTTACGGATTGCCTGGAGAGCTTTGTTGAGAAATAAGCTTCGTGCATTTCTGACAATGCTTGGAATTATCATCGGTGTTGGCGCTGTAATCGCAATGGTTGCTATTGGCGAAGGTTCAAAGAAAAGTATACGGGACCAGTTATCGGGCATGGGGTCAAACATGATTACAATAAGACCGAGCAGTAATGTAACAGTCGGTGGTGGCGCCCGGCTTGGTTCAACCGGTTTACAAACTTTAAAAGTAGAAGATGCAGATGCTATAAAGAAACAGGCGGGTTATATTACTGCCGTATCACCCGCTGTAAATGCAAATGGCCAGGCAATAAATGGTTCAATGAACTGGCCAACCAGTATGCAAGGTGTAAGCCCGGAGTATTTGTCTATTCGCGACTGGAAATTAAAAGACGGAATTCCTTTCACACAATCAGATGTAAATAGTGCCGCCAAGGTTTGTCTTATCGGTCAAACTATAGTCACAAATATTTTTAGTCCTGGCGAAGACCCGGTGGGAAAAACAATCCGCTTTAATAAAATCCCAATAAAAGTAATTGGTGTGTTGGAAGAAAAAGGGGAGAATACGTTTGGGCAAGACCAGGATGATATTATTCTTGCTCCTTACACAACAGTGCAAAAAAGAATGCTGGCCATTCCTTATGTTCAAACCATCTATGCATCTGCAATGGATGAACAAAGTTCTGCACTGGCTACGGACCAGGTTTCATCCATACTTCGCAAGCAACACAAATTGAAAACAACCGACGATGATGATTTTACTGTTCGTACACAGGCTGAATTGATCAATACGATCAGCTCAACCAGTCAGTTGTTAACCGTTTTGCTGGCTGCCATTGCCAGCATTTCGCTGGTCGTAGGTGGGATAGGCATCATGAATATAATGTATGTTTCCGTTACCGAACGTACCAAGGAGATTGGTCTTCGTATGTCCATTGGCGCGAGAGGTCTCGATATTTTACTTCAATTTCTTATCGAAGCGATTTTGATCAGTATTACAGGTGGTCTGATCGGTGTGGCCCTTGGTATTACAGCCTCGAAGCTGGTCACCGCTTTTTTATCATGGCCCACTTATATTACCGAATCATCGATCGTATTGTCATTCCTGGTTTGTGCTATCACAGGCGTGTTTTTCGGATACTATCCGGCGCAAAAAGCATCAAGGCTCGATCCGATTGAAGCGTTGCGGTACGAATAGAGCGGTTGTTTCTAACTATTGTCCCTGCTATTATGAACTTTGTCATTTGGAGAAAGAGATAAGTTTATCCAATATGGATAACATCTTCAACGCAATTCCATTCAATTCGTTAATTTCACAAGCCAAGAGGCTGTATATACATATTCGCAGCCGCCGCGATTGCTTACTTATGTTTTATTGAATTGCATGGCTAAATTATAAGCATGACTGCAGAACATCAACGGCTGGCGGTAAATGCTACCAAAGAAATACCATTAGTGCAATGGGGACCTTACCTCAGCGAAAGGCAATGGGGAACCGTTCGCGAAGATTATAGCTCAAACGGAGATGCATGGCATTATCTGCCGTTCGATCAGTCACATTATCGTGCCTATCGCTGGGGCGAGGATGGAATAGCTGGTATCTCCGATTATTTTCAGAACTTATGTTTTGCCGTTGCACTCTGGAACGGTAAAGATTCCATACTCAAGGAACGTTTATTTGGATTGGGCAATAGCCAGGGCAATCATGGAGAGGATGTGAAAGAATTATATTATTATCTTGATAACATTCCCACACATTATTATATGGAATACCTGTATAAATATCCGCAGCAGGAATTTCCATATGAACTTTTGCGAAACGAAAACAAAAAAAGAAACCGGAACGATCCGGAATATGAACTACTCGACACAGGAGTTTTTGATAAGGACCAGTATTTTGATGTACTGATTACGTACGCAAAACAATCCGCGCAAGATGTTTTTATTCGTATTGAAATTAAAAATCGTTTTACAAGAACAGCGCCTATATATGTGTTGCCGACATTATGGTTTTATAATCGCTGGGAATATACAACGGACCAACCGAAGCCTTCGATTACCGCGTTAAGTAAAACGTCAGTTCGCATAAAGCATGAGCGCCTTGGCGATTACTATTTCTATTTTCAACCATCAAATGATGTTTTGTTTACTGAAAACGAAACCAACTCGGAAAAGATAACGGGCGAACCCAATAAAACTGTTTTCGTTAAGGATGCATTTCATGACGCAATTATAACAGGAAAAAATATAGCACAGCTTCGCTCAAAAAAACAAGGAACTAAGTTTTCACCGGTATATAAACTGAATGTTCCTGCCGGAGAAACGAAAACTATCTATTGCCGGCTCAGCAGTAAAGCAATGGATAATCCATTTATCAAAGGTTTTCATGATGTTTTTAAAAAGAGAAAAGAAGAGGCGAATGAATATTATGAGGCTATCTTACCGCAAGGCATGAGCGAAGACATGGCGCAATTGCAAAGACAAGCGTTGGCCGGATTACTTTGGAGCAAGCAATATTATCATTTTGATGTAGAAACATGGCTTACCACTTCAGATGGCATCAGCCCGGTAAGCAATAGCAAGATGACGGGACGTAACAGCGACTGGAAGCATTTAAAAAATCAGGATATCATCTCCATGCCGGATAAATGGGAATACCCCTGGTATGCTGCGTGGGATCTTGCCTTTCAATGCATTTCCATGGCCGTTGCCGATCCCACTTTTGCAAAACACCAGCTCATGCTCATCATGCGGGAATGGTATATGAAACCCGATGGCCAGCTGCCTGCGTATGAATGGAACTTCAGTGATGTAAACCCCCCTGTGCAGGCGTGGGCCACACTGCAGGTTTATGCGATTGAAAAAAAACAAACCGGGAAAGGTGACATCAATTTTCTGAAAAAAGTCTTTCAAAAACTACTGATCAATTTCACGTGGTGGATAAACCGGAAAGACAGGAATGGAAATAACCTGTTTGAAGGAGGATTTTTGGGTCTTGATAATATAGGAGTATTCAACAGAAGTTTTCATTTCCCCGGCGAAATGCAATTGGAGCAGGCCGATGGCACAAGCTGGATGGGAATGTATGCATTGAATATGCTGGATATGGCTATTGAAATTGCAATGGAGGATATTTCATTTGAAGACACAGCGACAAAATTTTTTGAACATTTTGTATTGGTTGCAGAAGCATTAAATGAACACGGACTTTGGAATGAGGAAGATAAATTTTTCTACGATGTTTTATGTGTAGATGGTTCTGCGCCGTTACAGTTGCGCATTCAGTCTATTGTTGGAATGACGTCTTTGTTTGCTGTCTCATCTATAGAAAGAAAAGCGCTGAGTAAACTAACCGATTTTCATAAACGGATGCTTTGGTTCGAAAACTACCGTAAGAAAAATAAAAAATTCTGGCCCAATGAAGAGCGAAGTGATTCTGATGAGATTTTATTGTCGCTTGTTCCGAGGGAAAGATTAATCTATTTATTGCAACGCCTGCTGGATGAAGATGGGTTTTTATCTGATGGAGGTATAAGAGCATTATCAAAATACCACCAACAAAATCCCTATTCTGTAAAAGTGGATGGAAATATGTATACCATTCGATACGATCCCGGCGATTCTACATCCGACATGTTTGGCGGCAATAGTAACTGGCGTGGTCCCGTGTGGATGCCGCTTAATTTTCTAATTATCCAGTCTATCCGCAATTTCGGAAGTTTTTATAAAGACAATTTATTGATTGAATACCCAACTGGTTCAGGTATTAAAATGAATCTTGAGCAGGTAGCAAGAGAACTTACAAAGCGGGTAATTAGTCTATTTGAAAAAGATAAGGATGGTAATCGCCGTTTGTATGGCGATTATAATTGGTTTTATAAAAAGCCGGGTAATGAGCATCTTGTTTTGTTTTATGAATATTTCCATGGCGACAATGGTAGGGGACTTGGGGCAAGTCATCAAACGGGATGGACAGCACTTGTGGCAGAATTGATCAGTGAATATGGAAAAAAAGGAAGGCTCCCGGATATAGATATACCAAATCCAATTGTAACCGAACAACAACAAATGGTTGGCGAAAAAAAGGTCAACGCCTGACATTCACAAAGACAAATATCTTTTCTTAATCTGCACGTAGTGTTTCCTTATAACTTTGATTTCAAAATTTGATTATGGAATTCGGTCGGGTTTCTGAAAGTGAGTTGGACAGTGTTGATTTCAGTTTGCCTGCCGAACCTGCGGATAATAAAAAAATATTGAGCGGAAAGAAAAATAAAGATGCAAAGGTATATATCGGTTGTGCCAAATGGGGCCGAATTGAATGGGTGGGAAAAATATATCCGCCAAAAACAAAAGAAAAGAATTTTTTACAGCATTATGTAGAACATTATAATTGTATTGAACTGAATGCAACGCATTACAAGATTTATGGCGAAACAGGTATCCGCCGATGGGCAGAGAAAGCAAATGGAAAAGATTTTTTGTTTTGCCCAAAGATGTACCAGGGCATAACGCATAAAGGCCGGCTTAAAGGAAAAGAATTTCTGACGAATGAATTTTTCAGAGGTATAGTTGGTTTTGGAAAACATCTGGGCCCAGTCTTCGTACAGGTGAGTGATGCATTTTCGCCAAAAAGAAAAGAAGAATTATTTACTTATCTCGCATCACTTCCAAAAGACCTGCAGTTTTTTCTCGAAGTACGTCATCCCGGTTGGTTTGCAAAAGAGAAAGAATTGAATGATATGCTTACATTTTTAAGGGGTCATAACATGGGAGCGGTAATCACAGATACAGCAGGGCGAAGAGATTGTGCGCATATGCATGTAACCATTCCGAAAACATTTATAAGATATGTTGGTAATAGTTTGCACCACACCGATTATCCGCGTATTGACAGATGGGTGGAACGAATGAAATACTGGCTGGATAAGGGCATTGATGAACTTTTCTTTTTTATGCATATGCACGATGAGGCGAAATCGCCGGAGCTGACCGTTTATCTTATTGACAAAATGAATAAAGAATGTGGTTTGAATTTGATTAAGCCGAAGTTTATTGAAAATGGAGTGGCTCCAAAACCAAGACGGAAAAGTTTATTTGATAGATAGGCTTATTCGTTGATGATATTGATAACAAGTTTTATCATTAATTCTTTGTGAGATGGATCACTTTGTGCTACCAGCAATGCAAGAGCCACTAATGCGTTGGCATTAATTTTTGCTTCATTATTTTTTCGCAAGGGATGTTTGTTCCGTTGCAGAAACCAGACGAATAAGAAAGCTCCGATTCTTTTATTGCCATCAGCAAAAGGTGATTTTTGATTACAAAGTATAAAGGTGAGCGGCCTGTTCTTCAATGGTTGGATATAAATACTCCCCACCGAAAGTTTGGATAATGCTTTGCAATAGACTTTTAGAACCTTCATCACGTTGACGGCCAAAAAGGTCCGATGCTTCTTTTTCGGTTATAAGTTTTTTCTTCAATTTTTCAATGGCGGATACAGCTTCTTTATATTTTATTTCATAAGTCATTTTTTTATCAGAAGAAGCGACTTCTAAGCTTTCATTGTCGAACTTGTTTAACAAAACAAACGAGCGGGTATATTGAGCGATAATTTCCAGTAAACCCTGAGTTTCCTTATTTGCTAGTTCCCTATTAGCAACTGTATTCTTTAAGAATTCAACTGTTTGTTGCAGCTCTTTGAATTTATCCTGCTATTCTTTTAATCGTTTTTCATTGATGGTGTAACCGTTGACGAGATGGTCTTTTAGAGTTTGAGTTGCCCAGATGCGGAATTGAGTGCCGCGTTTAGAATTGACGCGATAACCGACCGAAATAATAACATCGAGGTTATAATATTGAACCTCCCTGCTTATTGACCTTTTTCCTTCCTTTCGAATTTGTGCAAATTTTGCACAGGTTGATTTTTGATCTAGCTCCTTGGCTTTGTATATATTAGTGATATGCTTTTGAATGGATGTACGATCGGTCTTTAAAAGATTAGCCAATTGGTATTGATTTAACCAAATTGTTTCATTTTCAAGTTTTACATCTAGCTCAGTATGGCCATCCTCTGTCTTATAAATAACTATTTCTCCTTTATTTTCCATAACCGTCAAATTACAAATTTTACCTCACCTCAAACAATTCATCCCATCGCGTAGTATATCGTGGGCTTCTCAATTCCTGCCTCATTTTCCAATCGCGGGTAGTGCCAGACGCAGCAAATTTCAATACATCATCCCGCTGACTGAAGTTGACGTTGTCAATCGCATCCATCAATCGCCGTTCACAATTTTTTGTTTCTGACAAAAATAAATTTCCCTGGATTGATTCATCTGCAACTAATCCGCTCAGCATGACGCCAGCTTTTTTATATTCTTCACCACGCCTGTACAATTTATCGACAAGTGCTACCGCCGGCTTTATTAATTCCTGTGTAATTGAAGTGGCTGCAGGTAAAGTAGTACGCTCACTCAATGTAGACCCGCGAAAATCCACATTGTGATCTTCCTCTTTTTTCACTACAAAAACGCTGATTACTTTCGCAGCGCTGTGTTGCCTTCTCAATTTTTCAGCCGCCCGGGAAGTATAAGTCGCGACCGCTTCTTTTATATCTTTGATATCACTTACCGGGTTGCCAAACATCCGGGTGGTGGCGATCATTTTCTTTTCAACCAATTCTTCTTTTATGTCAATTGCCTCTTCACCGCGCAGTTCTTTAATGAATCGCACGCCCACGACACCTCCAAGAAATCGATGGGCCCATGCTTCCGACATAGTTGCCAGCTCCCATCCGTTGGTGATGCCCATGTTGTAAAGCTTTTGCGCATAAGCACCACCTACGCCCCATAAGCTATGTACTCTTGCCTGTTGTAATGCTTCGCGCTGTTTCTGCCGCGTGTCCAGAACGGTAACACAGCCCGACACCTTTTTATTTTGTTTGGCAATGTGATTGGCCAGCTTCGCCAACGTTTTCGTTGGAGCCACGCCGATAGATACAGAAATGCCTGTCCACATTTCTACAGTATCCTTAATATACTTCGCGGTATTATACAATTCTTCGTCACGGATAACACTCAGGTCAACAAAAGCTTCATCAACAGAATAGACTTCTACATTGTCCTTACCCGCAATTTCACGCAATGTATCCATCACCCGCATGCTGAGGTCGCCATATAAGTTATAATTGGATGAAAAAACGGTAACATCTTTTTCCTCAATCAGGTGCTTTGCCATGAAGTACGGGCCAGCCATCTGCACGCCGAGGTCCTTTGCTTCGTCACTTCGGCTCACGATACAGCCATCATTATTGCTCAATACAACAACTGGACGTTTTGCAAGGTGAGGCTTAAATAATCTCTCGCATGAACAATAGAAGCTATTGCAATCCACAATTGCTTTCATATATCTCAATTTGTTAACCGATCGATTTATCTTTTTTACGATTATCCAGGAAAGATTGCAGTACGGGATCAATAACATGTATCACGCAGGTTACTACGCCCCACGGATCAAAGCGGACAAACTCATCAATTTCAACCGGACGAAATTTCCTGTTTTCCGGAGAAAGGAAGGCTTTGTTGAATGTTTTTTGAAAACGGCGGACCATCAATTCCCCATTTACAGAACCAACTATTATTTTTCCACTTTCAGCTTTGATACTGCGATCAACGATAAGCACATCGCCCTCATGAATACCCGCTTCCGTCATCGCATCTCCCTTCATGCGAAAAAAAAAGGTTGCCGGTTTATTTATAATCAATTGCTCGTTGAGGTCAATACCGCGCTCTGCATAATCGTCGGCAGCAGCGCCAAAACCGGTTGCATTCGCCGTTCGTATCTGCTGCTGCGAAAATTGTTTTGATCCTTTGTATGCGGCGCCAAAAAAATCTTCTTCCATAAAAAATATTTAAAAAAAGAGAAAATAATTTTTTATAAAGCTAAATAATTTAGTAAATTTATGCTAACAAATATGGTAGAAAATTTTTAGCTGATCTAAACGATGGGTTATTATGAAGACAATTATCAACACGATTCCCGGTTACCGGGTATATGAGTACCTGGTGGTACTTAATCCTCATAAAGAATTATGGGAAAGGATTATGAAAATAAAGGAAGAGTTTGCTGATGTATATAAATCCGATCATGCGCGATGGGGCAAGCCGCATGTTATGCTGGTAAATTTTGTTCAGTATGGCATGATGGAAGATCGAATTGTTCACCGCCTGAATGCAATAGCGATGAGTCAATATCCTTTCAAGGTAGAGCTAAAAGATTTCGGCAGTTTCCCGTCACACACCATATATATAAACATAACGACAAAGGTGCCTGTGCAGAATCTTATAAAAACAATCCGTGCAGAAACGCAGCGGTTGATGAAACTGAATGATGATAATAAGCCGCATTTTATTATGGAGCCGCATTTAACGGTAGGAAGAAAGTTACAGCCCTGGCAATATGAAAAAGGGTGGCTCGAATACAGTAATAAAAATTTTACAGGCCGGTTCATAGCAGACGGAATGTTGTTGTTGAAACGGCCTGTTGGCGAGGTGAAATATCAAATCGTAAAACGATTCGAGTTTCAGAACTTACCGGTTGTGACGAAACAAGGAGAATTATTTGGGTAATTTTTGGGTACCCGGCTTGGTGAACTACTATTGAGCTTTGGTTGCAACTTGTTCCGCTACATGCGGGATCGCACTCTTGTACTGTAACAATTCTATTCAACTGTTTCAATAACATCATTCGGGTCAGCTTCGGAATAAAACATGTAATGCATAGAATAACCTTAAACCTTTATCACTAAGAAAAGAGTATAGCCGGAAATGTGTGGATGGTAAGGAGAATAAAGAATAATGAATTTGTGTGGCGGATATGAGAAGAGTTCCTTATTCTCCTTTTGCATTTTTAATGTGCCCGTTTTTATCTGTAACGAAAACTAAATTCTATGTCAGACAAATTAAAACAAGATCATTATAAAGTAGCGCCAAAGAGGCATGATTTAAATAATGAATCGTCAACTAATGATGAAGTACAAAAACAGGATAATTATTTTGCGGGCAGAGGCGCTCAATTCAATACCAAGAACCGTTTCCTGAAAGATGAACGGACCAGAGAACATATAGAGGGTATTGATGACTGGAGCGATGAAAATATTCCTACACAATACATGGAGCAGGAATCAAAAAGTATTGTAAATAAAGTAGACAGTCCGGATGTAGGCATGATGTACAGCATGAACCCGTATGCAGGATGTGAACATGGATGCATCTATTGCTATGCACGCAACGTGCATGAGTATTGGGGCTACAGTGCAGGTTTGGATTTTGAGCGAAAGATAATTGTTAAGAAAAATGCGCCGCAATTACTACGAAAATTCCTGATGCATCCAAAATGGGTATGTGCACCGCTGATGCTTAGCGGCAATACGGATTGTTATCAACCGGCCGAACAAATTTATCGTTTAACAAGAGGCATGCTGGAAGTATGCAATGAGTTCAATCAGCCGGTTGGGATACTGACTAAGAATTCGTGGATACTGAAGGATAAGGATGTGTTACAGGAAATGGCAAAAAAGCGATTGGTATCGGCGATGGTTTCCATTACTTCATTTAATGAAGATCTGCGCAGAGTAATGGAGCCGAGAACAACAACTGCAAAGCAAAAACTGAAAGTCATCAATGAGCTCAGCAGTGCCGGTGTGCGCATGGGCGTTATGATGGGGCCGATGATACCTGGGTTGAATGAACATGAAATGCAGCGTATCATGAAAGAGGCAAAAGACAATGGCGCCACGTTTACAGCTTATACGTTTATTCGTTTAAATGGCGCTATTAAATTTTTATTTCACGATTGGTTATACAAGAACTTCCCGGATCGTGCCGATAGAGTATGGCATATGGTAGAGCAAAGTCATGATGGTCAGGTGAACGATACACGCTGGGGTGTGCGCATGCGTGGCGAAGGGCCGATTGCCCAAATGGTAGCGCAGCAATATAAAAAATATGGAAAGCTGTATGGCATGAATGCGGAGGAATGGAGTTTGGATACAACGATATTCAGGAGGCCGGGGGAGCAGGGGAGGTTGTTTTAGAAATTTATATTTTAGTAGCATCGTATAAAAATAATGAGTAAAGCTTCGAACAAGAAGGTGTATAGGCTTCCACAACATTCACTAGCTAAAATTGCTCTTTATAAAAGGTATTTATCAATTTATTTGAATGTTTTAGCGAACACACCGTTTCGTACTATATACCTTTTGGATTTATTCGCAGGAGAGGGAAGAGATGTTGATGGTAACGCGTGTAGCTCAATAGCAGCTATTGAAGCAATCAAAGGCCACTATGAAACAGCAACTCATGTTTGTAAAAACATACAAGTATTCTTTAATGATTTTGGGAATTCTGTAATTGAAAAGAAAATAAAAAAAATCGAGAGGGTTAAAAATTTTGCACAAGAATTAAAACTCCCGGAACAATACAAAATCGCTTATGCATCTGAAAATTTTGAAGACATTGCGATTAAAGTGATTCAGAGACTTGGTAAGCTTGGGTCGGATGAAAAAGCTCTGTGTTTTATTGACCCTTGGGGGTACAAGTATTCGAAGCCTCAAATTTTAAAAGAATTTTTGGCAAATGGCAAAACAGAAATGCTTTTGTTTATTCCAATTTGTTTCATGCATCGTTTCGCTGCCAAGGCGCTTAAAGACGAAGATTATATCGAGGGTCAGCATATTGAGAAATTTATTACGGAGCTGTATGATAGTGAGATGCCTGATATAAAAACACAGGTCTCTTTTATTAAAGGCATTCAAACTCAATTTAAGAAATACTTAGATGTTGCGTATGTAGATGTATTGTTTATCGAGAAAGAAACTAATCAATACTTTGCTCTGTATTTTTTTTCAAATAGCAAAAGAGGATTTCAAAAAATGTTAGAAGCAAAGTGGTCTATTGATGAAAAGGATGGTCGTGCATTTTCCGTTAATAAGAGTCAATTTAAGCCTGATTTATTTGCAAGTATTGATCACGAAGACTATAGTTACCTTTTGTTCACCGAGCTACAAAAACAAGGAGAGATGACAAATCAACAAATATTTGATTTTGGCTTGGCAAATAATCACCTACCAAAACATAGTAAAAGAGTTCTTGACGAACTCAAAAGGGAAAATAAAATAAAAGTGGTTACAGAGGAAGGATTTAACGCTGCAGGGTACTATTTGGAAGATAATCATGAGAAAAAGATATTTGTAAAAATAATTTGATTTCGTTTATTATGGCACAATCAAGCATCGAATGGACCGAAATGACCTGGAACCCCACTACAGGTTGTGATAAAATTTCAGCCGGCTGTAAGTTTTGTTATGCAGAAGTAATGGCGCGTCGGTTGCAAGCAATGGGCATTGATAAATACAAAGATGGCTTTAAACTCAGATTACATGAAGATGCTTTGACTGTTCCTTATACATGGAAACATCAGAAAGTTGTTTTTGTAAACTCTATGAGTGATTTATTTCACAAAGATGTTCCGCTTGAGTTTATTAAAAAGGTATTTGCAGTAATGAATGACACGCCGCATATTTACCAGGTGTTAACCAAGCGTTCTGATGTTTTATTAAAATATCATAAAGAATTGAACTGGACACATAATATCTGGATGGGAGTTTCTGTCGAGAATGAAAAAGTTAAACATCGAATTGATGATTTGAGGAAAACCAAAGCGAGGACGAAATTTCTTTCCTGTGAACCGCTTATCGGGCCCTTATCTAAAATGAATTTGAAAAAAATTGATTGGGTTATCGTAGGAGGCGAAAGTGGCCGTAAACCTCGTCCGATGGATGTGGATTGGGTTTTGGATATTCAACAGCAATGCGAGAATGCTAAAGTTCCATTCTTTTTTAAACAATGGGGTGGTACCAATAAAAAGAAAACAGGACGAACATTAAACGGAAGAACTTATGATGAAATGCCAATGATGGATCAAATTGAATCTATCGAATTTTAAATTTTTATTATAACACACCTTCATATAATTATAAAATCGTCTATGAAAAATCAGAGGCTATCTTTTTGTTTTTTCAACAATAAAAACAATACTTTTATTGAAACCTCTGTTTATGCCGGAAGATTTTTCCCACCTCAATGGAGAAGATAGAGTAAAAGCTGAAAATGATTTTTTAAAAATGAAACTCATGCTGGAGCATGGGGCAAAGTTTGGCGGTGATGGCAACAATGAGCTTCCTGCTGATATAGAAAATCAGTTTTTAAATAACATGATGGCTTTTGAAAAGCAGTTTGAGCAGAGAAAGACAATTACGGTGTATGATAAAATAGGAAGACCAACTCATTTCAGAACTGAAAAAGAAATTGCCGATAATGAAATGGATGGAGCCTGGAGTGAATTGCTTAGCTATCTCAATGAGCATAACATTGATCTTGGAGCTTGCAGCCCGAATGTTACAAAAAGAGAGCTCTATCGTTTTACCATTGAAGAGTTATTTGAACATGAAACGGATGATATGAGTCTGCCGGGGTGGACAACTAATTTTATTTATGACGAATTTCATCCAGATCCTGTGTATGAGAATACGAGAATAGCCACAGAAGACTGTATGCAATATTTTTTAAAAAAGGATGAAATTAAGTGGCTATATTATTGCAGGAAAGATGGGTTGAGACTAAATGATCAATTTCCGCTTACTGAGGACGAATTTAAAAATAAGATTAATCAATTTAAACGGGCTTACGATGAGATTGAATTATCGGAAAACGATATGAAGGTTCAATGCATTCTTGATGAATGTAATTGTTCTGTTACCGGGGAATATACGCTTAAAACTATTTCATCTGGTGCGGAATTTCATTTGAGTGGCGCATGGAAAGTTGATTTCATTCATGATAATGAGAGCGGTTACTGGGAAATTATTAGTGTACAAATAGAAGGCATAAGTTTTTAGTTTTACGGAATGTGAACAGGAAGAAGATGAAATAAAAGATGGAAGAAAGGTAAATATGCGATATATATTAATTACCTAGGTGAGCGTTATCAAAAAGTGCACTGCTCTTCATCTGTATAGCTAACCATCTATAAGACTTTGGAAAATCAGATCAATCTGTTACAACAGAAAAGCTGATAATGGACCATCAGCAAGGCATAGGTGAAATTGGTGAAGTAATCTAGTAATAAAAAAAATTTTAAAAATTTCTTCCCAAATCTTTGGCAACAGGAATTATTCCAGGTTCGATGACAGCCGATGGTTTTATCATAAAAGGTAAAGGTGAAGCTGCTTCTGTTAATTCTGCATCTCACGGTGCGGGTAGAAATATGAGCCGCAGCAAGGCAATGGAATCCGTAACACAGAAACAAATGAAGGATGAATTGCAAAGGCACGGTGTAAAACTCGTCGGTGGTGGATTGGATGAATCTCCATTTGCCTACAAGGATATCAATGTAGTGATGCAATCACAAAAAGCATTGGTGGATGTGGTAGGAAGATTTACTCCTAAGATTGTGAAGATGGATGGTGCGAAACTTAGGAGTTGGGGAAAGAGGCAGAAAGATGAAGTGGTTGGAGAATGATTGAGTAGCAAAAAGTGGTTAGTTATAGTCTATAGTTGACAATCGGAAAGCAACGGAAATCATTAACCTGTTGCTTTTCTCTAACTTTATTTTATGAAAACGATCGGACTTATTGGTGGCATTACCTGGCCCTCTACACAGGAATACTACCGGTTGTTGAATCAATTGGTAAATGAAAGAATGGGTGGTGTTGCATCGGCAAAAATTATTTTGATTTCATTAGAGTTCGGGGAAATAAAAAGATTGACCGAAGCGTATGACTGGAATGGACTTAAAAAGATTTTGTGTGAAGCCGCAAAAAAAATAGAGAACGCAGGTGCCGATTGCCTTTTGGTTTGCGCCAACACAATGCATAATCTCGCCGATGCCATACAGGCGGCCATTTCTATTCCTCTTATTCATGTTGCAGAAGAAACAGGTAAAAGCATTTTAAAGTCCAAAATAAGAAAAGTTGCATTGCTCGGAACTAAATACACTATGCAATTGCCATTTTATAAAGAGAGCCTGGCTAAACAAGGTATTGAAACAATAATTCCGGATCAGCAAGATATTGAGTATATCAATAATGCTATCTATACAGAAATGGGAAAAGGAATATTTCTACCCGAACGTAAAAAAGAATTCATCTGTAATAGTTAGTATTTAATCTGACAATTGAAGATTTTTCTTTTTTAATTTTCAAAAGGGTTGGATTGATAAGTTTAAGCTGCTGGACTCAAATTGTTCAGCAGTTTTTGTTTTGCTAAGATAATAGATTCGTTAAAAGTCTGCATTGGAGTTTTACCGTAACAGTATCGGCCACTGTGAGGTCGTTCATTGTTATAGTAATTGATCCAGGTATCGAGATCGTGTTGAAGATCCTGCAAGTTTTCATAAAGCTTTTTACGGAATGCAACAGCATAAAACTCATCTTGCATCGTGCGATGTAGTCGTTCGCATATACCGTTGCTTTGAGGATGACGGACCTGAGTCTTGCTATGTTCAATGTTTTCAATCTGCAAATACATTTCATATTCATGATACTCCGGTTTCCCTTTGTATTCAGTACCGCGATCAGTTAGTATTCGCAGTAAGGGAATTTGTTGCTCTTCAAAGAATGGTAATACTCTGTCATTGAGCAGATCAGCAGAAGTAATAGCATGCTTGCTGTCATAGAGTTTTGCAAAAGCGACCCGGCTATAGGTATCAATAAATGTTTGCTGATAAATACGACCTACTCCTTTAATCGTACCAACATAATAAGTATCCTGTGAACCAAGATAGCCTGGATGCTCGGTTTCAATCTCACCCAATGCTTCTCTTTTTTCTTTTTTACGTTCAAGAGCCATCAGCTGGGCTTCGGTCAATATTAATCCTTCTTGAGCTATACGAGTTTCTAACGCGTTTAGTCGCTTGTCGAATACTTCCAGGTTATGACGCTGCCATACACAACGAACCCCGGCTGCAGAAATAAAAAATCCCTGCTTACGAAGTTCATTGCAAGCTCTTGCTTGTCCGAATGCCGGGTAATCGAAGGCTATTTTCACCACAGCTTCTTCTATTTCTGGCGCTACCCGATTCTTAATAATGGGTTTACGACGGCTGATCTCTACCAGCGCTTCTTCACCTCCAGTCTCATATAGCTCTTTGATTCGATAAAAACTGTCACGACTTGTACCCATTAATTTGCAGGCCTTAGTGACATTGTTTAGATGTTCGGCTAATTTGAGTAAGCCTAAGCGAGATTTGATTAATTTAGTTTCAGAATTCATAATCTGACATTTTGGGGTTAATTAATAAGTGTGGTTACTTAAAGTTAATCCCAACTGTCAGATTAAATCTTAACTTCTACAATTCATCTCTATTATTAATAAAATGCAACAACAGGGTGCCCAGGGAATTGCCCTGGCATGCACTGAAATTCCAATCCTGATTAAACAGGAAGATGTTAATGTACCTGTCTTCGATACAACACTTATTCATGCAACTGCTGCCATAAACTTTTCTTTGATCAATAACTAATCTTAGCTTTTTTATGCGAACAGTTTTTCTGGCTGGTTCATTCTTGTTTTCTATTGTTACACATCGTTCCGTTGCTCAATCTTCTTTCCAGGTAGTGCCATTAGGTATACGAGGCGGGTCTGAGGAAAATAACCTGTCAGCTTATATGCTCGCGCCGCTAAACAGTAAAGAATATATCTGTCTTGACGCTGGAACGCTTCATGCTGGAATTGAAAAAGCAATTGCTTTGAAAACATTTAAGGTACCGGCTTCTGTTGTTCTAAAACAATACATCAAAGGATATCTTATTTCACATGGCCATTTGGATCATTTAGCGGGCATGATTATTAATTCGCCTGACGATACGGTAAAGAATATTTATGCCGTGCATTATGTATTGGATGTATTAAAAGAAAAATATTTCTCATGGCGAAGCTGGGCAAATTTTGCAGATCAGGGTGAATCGCCGGCTTTAAAAAAATACCATTATGTGGAATTAGACACTATAAACGAAATTCCCATCACCAATACATCCATGTATGTACGTGTTTTTAAACTGGCGCATTCAAGTCCTTATCAAAGCAGTGCATTTCTCATAAGAAATAATGATAAATATGTTTTGTATCTCGGCGATACGGGTGCGGATACAATTGAGCATTCAACAAGATTACATGAGTTATGGCAAGCTATTGCGCCATTAATTGATCAAAAGAAATTGAAGGGAATTTTTATTGAGACATCTTACCCGGATGAACAACTGGATAAATTGTTGTTCGGTCATTTAACACCTCGTTTGCTGATGAAAGAAATGAATATACTTAATGGTTATTGTAATAAAAATGCGATGACAGGCTTGCACGTTGTTATTACGCATATGAAGCCGGTTGGCGGGAGCGTTAAAAAAATAAAGCAACAATTGCAGAAGAACAATCTGCTTAAACTGAAACTAATCTTTCCAGATCAAGGTGAGAGAATTATCCTGTAGATTCGATCTATTACTTGCAAGTTAAAATATAGTACTCTTGGAAACTAACTTCGCAATGGAAGGCTGTTTACATTGAGAACATTACATTTTAAGTGGTGAAAGCCTGTTAAAACGCAAATTGTATTAATGAATTTCCGGTCAAATTTCTGGTTACGGATATGCTGATTTAATAAACGCTTCCATATCATCAAGAATCTGGTTATTGGCTTCGGACAAGTCATGAGTCATATCTGCAAATAAATTCAACTGTGTGTTGACACCAAAGTTTTTCAATTCGTTATAAGCGGCGACAGCCTCAGGATAAGGAACGATGGCGTCCTGGATGCCCTGAAAAAAGATCGTGGGGGCACATTTTTCAGATAAATAATTTGATGGACTTGCTTCCAACCATGCCTCCTTATTTTGCAAAAGCGTGCATCCGACAAAAGCTTCTCTGTACATTTTAAAAGCAGTATTTCGCATATTCGAATCTGTTAAATCAATTGGTGCAGAAACCGAAACAACTGCTTTTACTCTTTTATCTTCATTGTATTTATAGGCATACAATAATGAAAGATGTGCTCCTGCACTTCCTCCAAAGAGGCAGATCCTGTTACCGGTGATGATCCATTGCAGGTATTTGTGTGAAATAAAGTCTAATGCCTTCCCGATGTCCTCCATTTGTGCAGGGTTGATATTGACCGGATTTTGTGTAAGCCGGTAGTTCATAGAAATAAAAGCATAACCTCTTTTCTGAAAATATAAGGCTGTTTCTTTCGCTTCGTTTTTATCGCCGGTATACCAACTACCTCCATGTAGATAAACGATTATTTTTGTCTGGACCGTTCGATTTGCGGGAAGATATACATCCATCTTTTGCGACGAATCGTCACCGTAAGCAACATCTGTTAATAAAAGATCCGTATTTGGGAGTGCTAAATTAAATCCGTCGCGATGGCATGATGAAGAGATAACAAAAAACCCCAACAAGGAGACGATAAACTTATTCATGTTAAAAATGGCGTCTCTGCTAGGGATATTGCAACATCAAAATAAAAAATATATCAATATTTTCAAATAATTGCCTTAAATAATTTGGTATTCTTTCTATATGGAAGCTCGTAGATTTACGATTTGCAAAAGAGAAACAGCAAGACCGAATTTATACTTTGACATAAATTTTCTTTTTATTCAGCCAATAACAAATGGCCCACATAAACGTAATGACGCAAAGCGCATATAATAAAGAACCAATTCTTGGATCACCTGGAACATTAATCAATACCTTTTGATACAACCAGTTCCATGGATTGTAATAAACAGTTTCTCCTTTTCCGTTTATATAATCCGAAAAACGGATAAGCGCCAATGTGCGGGGAAGAAAAGCACTTAAAGCAAAAACGAATAAGGCATTCTTTCCAAAGACATCAAAGAATTTAGTCAACCAGCCTTTTGCCTCTTTCATTTCGATCATATAGATCATTGTAGCAATAGTCATCGTAGCTAACCCCGATGTGTACACTGTATATGAGCCGGTCCAGATTTTCTTATTAATAGGGAAAACCATGTTCCAGCAATAACCAGTTACCAGCATGGCGACAGCGGCAACAAACAAGCCCGTTATCATTTCATAGTTCTTACCCTTCTTTTGAATATAATCACCTACCGTATAGCCAAAGATCACTTCGACAATGGCTGACAATGTACTCATCAATCCTTCCGGATCGAACGGAATGCCTTCTCCTTTGTACATGTGTGGTATATGAAGGATTCTTTTGTCAACATCAGTGCCGAACCAACCTTGCAAACTGAAAGGATCTGCAGGATTACTTATTACACACAATATCCAATACAGGAGTAATAAGATAAATCCAATATAAAATGCTTTGCGCAGTTTTAAATAATAAATAATTAGTGAAGCAAAAAAATAGCAGAGCGCAATGCGTTGCAGCACTCCCAGTATCCGTACACCATTGTTGGGGTTAACCGAATCTACCCAACTTCTGAAAATAAGATGATCACCCTCGTAACGAACAAATGGCCACCAATTCAGAAACAGACCAATACCAAATATCAGCAGGGTTCTTTTCACAACTTTTTTCCAGAACAGGGCGTCACCTGCAGCTTCCAATTTGGGCATGGTAAAAGACATGGCATTGCCGACAGCAAACAAGAAGAACGGAAAAACAAGATCGGTTGGTGTTACACCATGCCATGGCGCATGTTCCAACGGCGTATAAATGTGGGCCCAGCTACCGGGATTGTTTACCAGGATCATCAGGCATACGGTGGCGCCTCGAAAAACATCGAGCGAATAGAAGCGTTGATTCAAATTAGAGTGTTTGGTTAAAAATAATAAAAGGAAGCAGTACTTAAAAAAACACGTGGTGTATATAAACGAAAAGAAAAAGGCAATTTTGCTGAATGAGTGAGGCTAAATTTTTTTTTCATCCCACCGCCATCATTGAATCCGGATCTGAGATAGGCGAGGGTACCAGCATTTGGCACTTCAGCCATATTATGCCCGGCTGTAAAATTGGTTCGAAATGTACTATAGGACAGGGAATTTACGTTGATAGGGACGTAAATATAGGAAACGGAGTAAAAATTCAGAATCATGTGTCTATTTACACTGGCGTAACTATTGAAGACGATGTATTTCTTGGCCCATCCATGGTATTTACAAATGTTATTAACCCCAGAAGCTTTATTGAGCGCAAGTCTGAATTTAAACAGACAACTGTCTGTAAAGGAGCGACTATTGGCGCCAATGCCACTATTTTATGTGGGGTAAAGATTGGGAATTATGCCATGATAGGCGCCGGTGCGGTTGTAACCAAAGATGTACCCTCTTTTGCTGTTATGATTGGCAATCCTGCAAAACAAGACGGCTGGATCAGCAAGGCTGGCCACCGTCTGAAATTTGAAGAAAACAACGTCGCTATCTGTGCGGCTACAGGTGAAAAATACAAGCTACAGAACGGGATCGTAAATCCACTTTAGTATTTATCAACCTGTGGGGACAAATGCCTCAAAATCCGCAAATTTTATTCTGTTGCCAGTCCCATCGTTCCTCCTATATTTGCAACACAGGAAAATTCCTGTACGTATTAGAAATCTGATAACCAGTCATATGCAAAACTACCTATGTGACTGAGATGGCGAAGCCATCAAAAATGGAAAAATGTGAGCAGCAAATGGTTGGCAATATATACCCGTCCCCGTTGGGAAAAAAAGGTTGATCTTTTATTAAAGGAAAAAGGATTTGAATGTTACTGTCCGCTGAACAAGGTGAGGCGCAAATGGAGTGATCGTATTAAAGTGGTGGAGGAGCCATTGTTCAAATCGTATGTATTTGTAAAAACGGATGACGGCGCAAGAACACAGGTGCGTATGACCGCAGGCGTTATCAATTTTGTGTATTGGGATGGGAAGCCTGCGATTATTAAAGAAAAAGAAATTGCTACTATTAAACGTTTTCTCGATGAGCATGAAAACGTCGAAGTACAACCGATGAATATTGAATTGAACCAGCGTGTAAAGATTACCCATGGACCACTCATGGACCAGGAAGGTAAAGTAGTAGACCTTCGTCACAAAATGGTGAAAGTGGCGATAGACAGTATAGGCTATGTTTTGATTGCATATATTGACAGAACTAAACTAACTTCGGCTCAATCCAAACAGAATTGAATCAACATCCTTAACCAGCCCCTTTTAAAATCCATTTAATGCAATTCATACGTCCGGTAATTTTCTTTGTATTTACAGGATTTCTTGCTTCCTGCGGTACTCAAAAAAAGACTGCTGTCAATTATATTGATAACACAGACAGCGCCCGGCTTAATGACACAGTTAAGATTACAGAAATAAAGATTCAAAAGAACGATTTGCTTTCGGTGCAGGTATACAGTGCAAGCCTTGACCCTGCAGTGGATGCACCATTCAATCTTGGAGCAAGCGCCGGTAGCAACAGCACAACAGGCGGCGCATCATCCGGCAGCTCAGGTGGATCGTCAGCAGCCGGCGCCGGTTTTTTAGTAGATGAAAATGGAAATATCGAATATCCGAGATTAGGAACCATACATGCTGAAGGGTTAACGAAAAGCGAATTAGCTGCTATAATAAAAACAAGGCTCACCTCGCCAATCAAACTTTTGGAAAATCCATCGGTGATAATCCGTTTTTTGAATTTTAAAGTTACCGTGTTGGGGGAAGTTGGCAGAGCGGGTCCAATAAATATTCCAACGGGTCATGTTACTGTTCTTGAAGCAATTGGATTAGCCGGTGATATTCCCTTAACCGGAAAAAAAAATACGGTAAGAATATTGCGCGAAATAGACGGGAAAAGAGAGATTGGTTATATAGATCTTACGTCAAAAAAAATATTTGATTCTCCATACTATAATCTTTTACAGAATGATGTGGTGATAGTGGAAGTTTCAAGAACTAAGCTCAGGCAAAGCGACCAGGTAACCCTTCAGAGAATTACCACTGTTTTGGGAATAATAACCAGTCTGACGTTAATTTATAATATTCTTAAATAAGAAGCATCATTGCCTCGCCAGTTTACTCAATCAAAATAAATGGAAGACCAGCTCAGTAACAATAAAAGTGAGTTATGGAACATAACAGTTAAAGACCTTTTTTTTAAGTACCTGAGGTTTTTACCGTTCTTTTTGTTGTCGGTTGCAATTATGCTTTTCGGTGCGTATATCTATTTGCGTTATTCGACGGAAATATATGCCGTACGCGGGACCACCATGATCAAAAATCAAAATAGTGGCAAACAGGATAAACTTGATGAATTATTCATGTCGAACAATAACCGGAATATCCAGGATGAGATTGAAATATTAAAATCGCGGCCCCTGATGTCTCGTGTTGTGAAGGCGCTAAACCTGCAAACGGGCTATTCAGCAAAGGGCAGGTTTAAGTCAACTGAATTGTACACGTTATCACCCCTCCACCTGGATATATTTGAGTTAAGAGATTCCCTGATTAATTTTTCCATGACGCTCCGGTTCACCAACAATTACCAATTCTATTTTAACAGGGAAACAAAATTATTTTCATTAGGACAGGTGTTTGAAAATACATATGGCATCTTTCGCATCAACGGAGATTCTTTGTTTCGTTCGGGCCAGGAATACGTCATCAGACACAAATCACTTCCCGCTATTTCGTCCGAACTGGCAGCAAGAATCAACATACAGCCAAAAGGACCTGGCACAGGATTGCTCACCGTTTCATTGGAAACACCGACTCCACAAATGGGTGCCGACATTGTCAATCAGTTGATGATCGAATATGGAAAAAGAAGTGTAGAAGTAAAGAATCTGACAGCACTTCAAACACTAGAGTTTATTGATATCCGGCTGGATAAACTGGACCATGAAATAGACAGCATTGAAAAAATAAAACTCGCTTACCAGCAAAAAAATGATCTGATAGATGTAGATGCGCAGTCGGGAAATTATTTCAGTTCACTTTCAGATGCGAACCAGGCCATCAGTCTTCAGGAAGACAAGTTGAATTCAGCGCAGATGGTTGATGCTTACCTGAAAGATAAAGCAAACCAATATGAGCCTTTTAAGTTGGTGCCATCGGCCCTCGGTTTAGACGATGTTACTTTAAATGGATTAATTCAAGGTTATAATGTAGCTCAGTTAGAACGCAAAGGCCTTCTCGAAGGAGGAACACCTGTGGATAATCCATTAATCAAAAAGAAAGAAGGTGATATCGAGGAGATTCGACAAAGATTGATCGAGAACCTTGCTAATATCAAATCTGCTTATGAATCACAGATAAAAGATTCAAAAAGTAAAACTGATGAAATTCAGTCCCAGCTTAAAATGATTCCCGAAAAAGTTAGAGGGCTCCTCGAGATTGACCAGGTATTGGAAGGTAAACAAACACTTTTCAAATTTTTGTCAGAGAAAAGAGAAGAAACCGCTATTTCGCAAGCCTCTACTATTCCCGATTCAGATATACTCGACACGGCGTTGGTGCCCTCAGCGCCAATCAAACCGAACCGTAGAACGGTTCAACTGGCAGCTATCCTTTTAGGTCTTGCGTTGCCTGCATTGTTCGTATTTCTTTCTGAAGTCTTGAACGATAAGATAACTACACGTAACGATATAGAAAAAATAACCAAAGCGGCAGTGCTCGGAGAAGTGGGACACTCTTTTTCACAAAATACTTCATTAGTAGTGAGCAGTACGAACAGAAGCATGGTGGCTGAACAATTCCGCATTATCCGATCAAATCTGCAGTATATAACCAGTAAGTCAGAAAAGCCGGTTATTCTTGTTACTTCTTCTTTTAGTGGAGAAGGAAAATCTTTTATCAGTACAAATCTTGCCGCAGTAATGGCGCTTGCGGGGAAAAAAACCATTGTACTTGAGTTTGACATCCGTAAGCCAAAAATCATGTCGGGACTTAAACTTCAAAAAAAGACTGGGATTACTAATTTCCTGCTAAGCAAATCTTCGCCTGACGATTTACCCGTGTTAGTACCCGGGTTTGAAAACCTTTTTGTTTTGCCTTGCGGTCCTGTTCCGCCAAATCCGGCGGAATTATTATTAGAAGATAAAGTGGCTGAACTGTTTACTTACCTGAAAAAACATTTCGACGCCATAATAATTGATACTGCCCCGGTGGGAATGGTAAGTGATGCAATGACACTCAGCAAATTTGCAGACTGCACATTGTATATTGTACGCCAGGGACACACTTTCAAAAAACAGGTTATATTGATTGATGAATTTTATACGGAGTCAAAGTTGCCAAAGATCTCAATTGTTATCAATGATGTGAAGCTGAAACCGGGCTACGGCTATTACGGATACGGAAGATACGGATATGGTTACGGGTATGGAAGCGGTTATTACGAAGAAGAAACGCCTAAAAAGAACTTATTAGATAAAGCATTAGATGTCTTTGATCCAAGAGTGTGGATCAAAACGATGACACGGAGAAAATCATAAGGGAAGTTGCATGAAAGTATTGATCACAGGTGGTGCGGGATTTATAGGTTCTAACCTGGTAAAAACATTATTGAATGATGACCGGGTGTCATTAGTAAGAGTGTTTGATAATCTGGCCACAGTTGATTTATCAAACCTAACTCCTTTTGAAGGCAATTCAAAGTTTCAATTCATACAGGCAGATATCAGAGACTATAAACAATGCCTCGATGCCTGTAAAGACATTGACATTATATCTCACCAGGCGGCTCTGGGTTCGGTGCCGCGTTCCATACAAGATCCGCTTACTACAAATGATGTGAACATAACCGGCACGTTGAATATATTCAATGCTGCTAAAGAAAATAAGATCAAACGTGTGGTGTATGCGGCCAGTTCGTCTACATACGGAGATCATCCGGATTTACCAAAGACAGAAGAAAAAATTGGCAACCCGTTATCTCCTTATGCAGTTACCAAATATGTGAATGAACTATATGCAAGGGTGTACGCAAATACATACGGGTTGGAATTGATCGGGTTAAGGTATTTCAATGTATTTGGCCCGAATCAAAACCCTGCCGGCCCTTATGCGGCAGTGATACCGTTGTTTATAGAGGCTTTGTTAAATGAAAAGTCTCCGGTTATTAATGGAGATGGCAGTCATAGCCGCGACTTCACTTATGTTGACAATGCAGTGCAGGCGAATACTCTCGCTATGTTTACAAATAAGGATGCGGTGAACCAGGTATATAATATCGCTTGTGGCGAGCAAACTACTTTGACACAGTTATACGAATACCTGCGCAGGGAAGCGGGTAGCAACTTGCAGCCGTTGCATGCACCAGATAGAAAAGGAGATATTAAACACAGCCTCGCAGACATTTCAAAAGCGAAACGATTGTTGAATTACAATCCGGCTGTCAATGTAAAAGAGGGATTGCATAAAACCTTTCACTGGTACAAAGAAAACTATAATAAGCGTGTCGCAGGAGTTGCTTTGTGATAAAATCATGAATCATTAACGAATGAAAAAGACAATTTTTATAACAGGCGGAGCCGGATTTATAGGATCGCATGTAGTCAGGTTGTTTGTAAATAAATATAAAGATTACAGCGTCGTCAACATTGATGCACTTACCTACGCAGGCAATCTTGAAAATCTGCGTGATGTTGAACATGCATCTAACTACACTTTTGAAAAAGCCGATATTCTCGATGTTAAAAAGCTCGACCTGTTATTCAAGCAGTATCAACCCGACGGTGTCATTCATCTTGCAGCTGAAAGTCATGTTGACCGGTCTATTGTATCGCCGCTCGATTTTGTTTATACAAATGTGATCGGCACTGTCAACTTATTAAACGCAGCAAAGAGTGCGTGGAAAGATGACTTCGGCAACAAGTTATTTTATCACGTATCGACAGACGAAGTATATGGTGCACTCGGCGACACCGGTTTTTTTACCGAACAAACAAAATATGATCCTCATTCTCCTTATAGTGCTTCTAAAGCATCGAGTGATCATTTTGTGAGAGCTTACCATGATACATATGGCTTACCTGCGATCGTGTCAAACTGTTCAAACAATTATGGGCCTAACCATTTTCCGGAAAAGCTGATACCACTTTCTATCAACAATTGTATTAATAAAAAACCGTTGCCTGTGTATGGTGATGGCTTGTATACAAGAGACTGGCTGTTTGTAAAAGATCATGCAAGAGCGATAGACCTTATTTTTCACAAAGGGAAAAAGGGTGATACATACAACATCGGTGGTTTTAATGAATGGAAAAATATAGATCTTGTAAAATTGCTTTGCCGGCTGGTAGACGAAAAATTAAACAGGCCTGCCGGTGAAAGTGAAAAGCTGATCGCATTTGTAAAAGATAGACCGGGCCACGACAGGCGTTATGCCATTGACGCCACTAAAATTAACAAAGAACTGGGTTGGAAGCCTTCTGTAACATTTGAAGAGGGATTGAGCCAGACAATTGACTGGTACCTGCAAAACACTGAATGGTTAAAGCATGTCACCAGCGGAGCTTATCAACACTATTACGAGGAGCAATATGCGAAAAGATGACACAGGTTATAAACTAGTTTTTATATCATGAAAGGAATAATACTTGCGGGCGGCAGTGGTACACGGTTGTATCCCATCACCAAAGCAATATCGAAGCAATTGATGCCAATCTATGATAAACCGATGATCTATTATCCGCTTTCCACTTTGCTGATGGCCGGCATAAGGGAAATACTGATCATCACTACACCGGAAGATAATGCCGCCTTCAGGCGCTTATTGAACGATGGCAGCCAGATCGGTTGCCGGTTTGAATATGCAATACAGGAAATGCCTAACGGTCTGGCACAAGCGTTTGTGATCGGGGAAAAATTTATCGGCAACAATAAGGTGGCCCTGGTGCTGGGAGATAATATTTTTTATGGTGCGGGACTGGGTGGACAGTTAAAAAAATTGACCGGTGTTGAAGGTGGTTATGTTTTTGCTTACCAGGTTTCTGATCCAGAGCGTTACGGTGTAGTTGAGTTTGATAACGAAATGAAAGCTGTTTCAATAGAGGAAAAGCCGTTAAAGCCCAAGTCTCATTTCGCAGTTCCGGGACTTTATTTTTATGACAATGAAGTAGTAAAAATTGCCAAAGAGCTGAAGCCATCAGCAAGAGGAGAATACGAAATCACGGACGTGAATAAAGAGTACCTGAAGAAAGGAAAATTAAAAGTTGCCGTTCTCGACCGGGGCACAGCCTGGTTAGACACCGGCACTTTTGATTCGCTTAGTGATGCCAGTGAGTTTGTGCGTGTAATTGAAAAAAGACAGGGAAATAAGATAGGTTGCATTGAGGAAATCGCTTACCGGAATGGATTTATCACAAAAGAACAATTATTGGTAATTGGAAACGGGCTTGAGAAAAGCGGGTACGGGGTATATTTAAAAGCATTATCGATTTAAAAAATTGACTCATTTAGCGAATGGACTATCGGATTATTATTGAACCCGGGCGAACGGAGAGGAATTATTGGAAGGATCTATGGCGATACAGAGAATTGTTTTATATCCTTAGCTGGAGAGATATTAAGGTACGATATAAACAAACAGCTCTTGGTGTGCTATGGGCAATCCTTAGGCCACTGCTCACGATGATTGTTTTCACATTTGTATTTGGCAGAATTGCCAAAATGCCGGCGATTGGGACTGCGCCCTATTCGATAATGGTATTTGCAGGCTTGCTGCCGTGGCAGTTTTTTGCAAATTCGCTTACAGAGAGCAGCAACAGTCTGGTAGGGAATGAACGGCTGATCACGAAGGTTTATTTCCCTCGCATGATCATTCCTGTTAGCTCTGTCATAACGAGTTTTATTGACTTTTTGATTTCATTTGGCATTTTGTTGGTTTTATTTGTCATTTACGGTTATACGCCTCCGTTGCATATTTTTTTAATGCCCGTATTTTGGATACTGGCTTTTCTCGCTTCATTCGGGCCCGGGTTGTACTTCACAGCATTGAATGTTAAATACCGGGACTTCCGTTATATCATCCCCTTTATAGTTCAATTTGGGTTGTTTATATCGCCGGTCGGTTATGCAAGCGCGCAGGTGGGCCCTAAGTGGCAGGCGGTATATTCTTTAAATCCGATGGTTGGCGTAATAGACGCATTTCGCTGGTGCATAGTAAAAGATGCGCCTAACCCAATGCTGAGTTACGCGTTTTATATATCACTTGCGGTAATATTATTTTTCATGTGGCTTTCCATTTACCAGTTCAGGAAGATTGAAAAGAATTTTGCAGATTTGATTTAACCAAACTCATGAATAAAATATTAATTACAGGAGGTGCGGGTTTTATCGGGTCACATTTATCTTTAAGATTGAAAGACCTGAATTACGAGGTTATTGTTTTAGATAATTTATCGGAACAGATACATGGGCCTTTCCAGCACATTGGGATCCTAAGCTTAGAATTCCACGTGGACAAGTTGTCGCG
>JADMIO010991002.1_pt1 | contig 62505 bp, 44 predicted proteins | sample 8958161 | NCBI WGS metagenome assembly JADMIO01 (sample SAMN16585339, study PRJNA669376) | soil metagenome | isolation source: Crop rotation soil | place: USA: Cullars Rotation, Alabama | collected 2011 | reverse complement strand
CCTATGTTTCGCCATTATCGTGTCTTTCTCAAAGAGTTTTGGACCCACTACCACACCACGGGGGCAATTGCTCCCAGTGGTCCTTGGCTAGCGGCGTCGCTGTCGCGCTTTGTGGAGCAGGGGAACGGCGACGATCGGCCGCGACGCATCCTAGAAGTGGGGCCCGGCACCGGGGCGGTGACACAGCATCTGGTCACCTGCCTGCGGCCAAGAGACACGCTCGACCTGGTGGAACTCAACGACAGCTTTGTTGAGCACCTGCAGCACCGCTTCTCGAACGAGCCTGCCTTTCAGGCCGTGGTTGATCGGACGCAAATCCTGCATCAGCCGGTGAACGATGTGCCCGGCGAAGGCGTGTACGATCTGATCATCTCGGGCCTGCCGCTGAACAACTTTTCGGTGGCCGACGTCGAGGGAATCCTAGCGACTTACCGACGGCTGCTAGCCCCGGGCGGGACGCTGTCGTTCTTTGAATACATGCTGATGCGACCCCTGAAGCTGGCGGTGACCGGCGGCCGCGATCGCGAGCGGATTCGGGGCATCAGTCGGGCTCTGGGGGAACTGCTCGGCCCGCATCGCATCAAGCGCGACTGGATTTGGCCCAATATGCCACCAGCGTGGGTGCATCATGTACGGCTGGGGGAGCCTGTGCTCCGCTAGCGAGTGCGTGGCGGACTGGTAGCTCGGAACCCAGGGAAGGCCCGGTGAAATATTTCCTGTGGTTTTGGGGCTTCAGTGGGCCTTCCCTGGGCTTGTAGGCTTTTCTTGTCGCGTTCGGCGGCGGGCCGTATAATGGGCCATATCTGCCCCTCGGCACGGTCGCGATTGTCGACACCCACTCGCGCTGCCATGGCCGGAACAGGGTTCGTTTTGCCGCGCGGAGCAGGGTTTCTTTTCCCGAGGAGGCTTTTCCATGGCCCGTCGTGTGTGGTTGATCGTGTTGGCATTGTTGGTGCCCGCGACGTTGAGTTCTTCGTTGCCGCGCTACTCGGCCCAGGCCGAGGACAAGCCCGCCAAAAAATCGGCCAAGCCAGCCGCCTCGCCCGACGACACCGACGCCGAGAAGACCGCCCGCGAAAAGGCGGACCTCGAATATTACGAGCTGTACAAGGTGCTGTCCGAGACCATGTTCCAGGTCGAGCAGAACTACGTGCAGGACATTGATCGCCGCGAGCTGATGGAGGCCGCCATTCGGGGCGTGCTTGAGAAGCTCGATCCGTATTCCAACTACATCAGTCCCGACGAGATGAACCGCTTTCGAACCAGCGTCGAGAGCCAGTTCGGCGGCATCGGCATCCAGATCACGATGGACCGCGGGCAGCTGAAAGTGCTGAGCCCGCTGGTGGGCACTCCCGCGTATCGAGCGGGACTGCGGGCCGGCGACAGTATCGTGGAAATCAACGGCAAATCGACCGAAGGCTTCCGGATCGACGAAGCGGTCAAGCAACTGAAGGGCGAGGCCGGCACCTCGGTCGATTTGAAAATCATTCACCCCGGCGAGTCAGCGCCCGAAGCGGTGACCCTCAACCGCGAGGTGATTCACGTCGAAACGGTGCTCGGCGACCAGCGCAAGAGTAGCGACGACAGCTGGGACTACATGTACGATCACGACAAAAAGATCGGCTACATCCGCATCACCGCCTTCAGCCGCGAGACGGCCGACGACGTCGAAGCCGCCGTCAAAGAGTTGAAGCAGCAGGGGCTGCGGGGGCTGATTATCGACCTGCGATTCAACCCGGGTGGGCTGCTGAAATCGGCCACCGACATTGCCGACATGTTCGTCTCCGAGGGGACGATCGTGACCACCCGCGGCCGCAACACCAAGCCCCGTGAGATCACGGCCCACAAGCCCGGCACGTACGAGGGCTTTCCGATGGCCATCCTGGTGAACCGCTACAGCGCGAGCGCCAGCGAGATCGTCTCAGCCTGCCTGCAAGATCATAAGCGAGCCGTGGTGATCGGCGAGCGAACCTGGGGCAAGGGAAGTGTGCAGAACGTCATTGATTTGGAAGGGGGCCGCAGCGCCCTCAAGCTGACCACCGCCAGTTACTGGCGGCCGAGCGGACACAACATCCATCGCTTTCCCGACTCGAAGGAGACCGACGAGTGGGGCGTGATGCCGGACAAGGGCTACGAGATCAAGCTCAACGAAATGGACATGGCGGAGCTGCTCGATCATCGCCGCGATCGCGACATCCTGCTGGTGAGCCACGCCCCGGCGGTCATCAAGGGGCAGAAGAAAGCTGCTGCCAAGGACGAGGAATCGCCGGCTCCGAAGGCCGAGGACAAGAGCAAGGACCAATCGAGCGCCAAGGATAAAGCGACCGAGAAGCCCGCCGATAAAACCGCCAAGCCCGCCGAGAAGACGGCGAAGTCCAAGGCCGCTAAGGACAAGGCGAAAGAGAAGCCGGCTCCGGAAGAGACCGCCCAGGAGCCGCCGGCCAAGAGTGCCCCGACGAAGGACAAGTTCGTCGACAAGCAGCTGCAAAAGGCCCTCGATTTTCTCACCACCGAGTTGGCCAAGGCGGAATAAAGCAGGGGGCGGGTGTCGGGATTCAGGGGCCGGGGTGGAAACCGAAGGCCCTTCTTCCACGACCCCTGATCCCCGATCCCCGACCCCTGCAATGCTTTTCCTCACTCTCGAAACCACCTGCGACGAGACGGCGGCAGCGGTTATCAGCGATGAGCTGATGGTGCTCGGATCAGCCGTGGCTTCGCAGGATGAACTGCATGGCGTCTATGGCGGCGTCGTGCCGGAACTGGCCTCGCGGGCCCACGTCGAGCGGATGCTGCCGGTGATCGACGAGGCCTTGCGCCGTGCTGAACGGACGCTCGCCGACATCGACTGCGTGGCGGTAGCCACCACGCCGGGCCTCGCGGGCTCGCTGCTCGTGGGGCTCTCGGCGGCCAAGGCGCTGTGCGTGGCGCTCGAGCGGCCACTGATAGCGATCAATCATTTACAGGCGCACGTCTATGCTTGCCGGCTCGCCGCGGGCCGCGACGTGTTTCCCTGCGTGGGCCTGGTGGTGAGCGGCGGGCACACCAGCCTGTACCGCTGCCGGAACGCGATCGATTTCGAGCTGCTCGGCGGCACCATCGACGATGCCGCGGGCGAGGCGTTCGACAAGGTCGCCAGCATGCTCGGGCTGCCGTATCCCGGCGGGCCGGCAATTCAGCGGGCCTCCGAAGGGGGAAATCCCCGCGCCATCCGCTTTCCACGCTCGTTCCAACACGAGCATGACCGATTGGATTTCAGCTTCAGCGGGCTCAAGACAGCCGTCCGCTACCAGATTGCCGGAGCCGGCGGCAACCCGGCCGAGGTGCCGACGCTCTCGACGCAGGCGCTAGCCGATGTGGCTGCGAGCTTCCAGGAGGCTGTGGTCGATTCGCTGATCGGCAAGTCGCTCGACGCATTGCGAGCGACCGGCTGCCAGACGCTGTGCGTCGGCGGTGGCGTGGCGGCCAATGCCCGTTTGCGAACACGGCTGACCGAAACGGCCGCGGCCGAGGGATTCGAGCTGTGGATCGCTCCGCCGCAACTCTGCACCGACAACGCGGTGATGGGGGCGATCGCGGTCGAACGCTGGAAAGCAGGGCTCGTCGAGCCGCTCGACGTGGATATCCTGCCAGGCGTGCAGCGAGCGCACTGATTGCGGCGTGGTTAAGAGTGACACCGCGTTAAACCCAGGGAAGGCCGGAGGCTCGCTTTGCAAGATAGTTGCGCGACACCCGGCCTTCCCTGGGCTTGTGTGTGCGCGGGAGCGAGGCGACGAGCATGTTAGCAACTCGTCGAGGCGAAGGTGCTGAACATGGGCGGCTTAGGACCCAGCCGCACCACCGTTGTTGTTGCCGCCGGCGTTGGCGCCATTGCTGGTGCCGCTCGAGCCGGTGGCGTAGTTGAACGTGTTGACCTTGGGAATGGCCGAGAAGAACGGCTGCGTCGTGGCTCGCACGTAGCGGCGATCGGCCGAGACCACAGCGATTGCTTTAAAGTTCGCACCTTCGGGTAGCGTGATGATCACGGGCTGGTAGCCGACCGCGTTGCGACCCATCTGGGCGATGGCGTCGAACAGGTTGCCACGACGGCCAACGAAGCCTCCGATGTTGCCGAGGTCGCCACTGTTGTAGCCGTACATTTGTTGAGCCAGGATCGAGTGCCCGATGGCCAGCTGGTTGTCGATGGCGTTGGCCACGAGTTCTTCAGCCAGAGGCTCGGTGCGGCGACCTGTGTCGAGCGGGAAGGCCGCGACGGCTTCGCCCTCTTCGAGCACGATTGTCTTGCGGACGTGTTTTTCATCCTTGGTGCCGCGGTGAGCGTAGAAATCGACTACGACCTTGTCGACCGAAGGTTTGCCCCAGACGCGCTTGAGCTGCATTTTGTAGGTGCCGGCAAAGCCCAGTGGGCAGACGTACGATTCGATGTTCACGCCGGCGTTACGTTGTTCGGGAGAAACAGTCACGTCGCCCAGCATCACGCCGCCGCCCGTGGTGCGCGGAGTGCGGAACGAGCAGACGGTGCCTGTGGGCTCTTGCATCAGCAGATCGATGTCGGCGTCGCCGGTCCAGGTGGCGATGACTTCGCAGTCACGCACAAGCGCCTGGTCCAGGGCTTTGCGGTAGGCTTTGGCTTGCTCTTTGGTGGCCGAGCTTTCGTTGAGCTTGTTGAAGGTGGCCATGGCGACGGCGCTGGCCACGCGCGGGACGTTGCGATGCTCGTTCGGCCAGGCCTGACTCAGGATGCCGACCGTCGACCATTGAATGCCTTCGACGTCGTCGAGCCGCTGGGCCAAGGCCAGCCCTTCGACAAACGCCTCGGGATGCGTGGGATCCAACTGCGACGCCTGTTGGAAGAGCTTCAAGGCACGCTGCTCGATCGGGCGATTCCCCTGCATCGAACGCGCCAAATAGCGCGCCACGTGCAGCAGGTCGGTCGGACGCGAGCTGAAATCCAGGCCCGACAACAGAGCCCGTTCGATTTCCTCGGGCGTGGCGGCCTGCAACTGCAGGGCGATGCCCAGGGCCTCGTACATCCAGAGTTGGGCTTGGTTATTCTTGATCGCCGCCTGGATCAGCGCCACCACTTGCGGATGGCGGCCGATCTGCATCAAGTGCCGCACGGTCTCACGGACCGAGGCTTCGGACTCCTGATTCTTCGAAAAGTACTGGTCCCAGGCCGCCTGCAAATCGGCGCCTGGAGCCAGGTTGAGCGTGATCAGACGCACTTCTTCGGGAGGAAGCGAAACCGTGATTTGGCCCGTGGAGGCCTTACCGGGACTCAAATCTTTTTTTTTGGAAAGCTTGAGGTCCTCGGGGACCGCGAACATGCCGCCGCCACCCATACCACCGCCACCCATGCCGCCGCCGCCCATGCCACCGCCACCGCCACCACCGGCACCCATCATGCCGCTGCCGCCACCGACGCTACCGAAGCCGTTGACGCCTTGATTCTTGATCGGAATCACGAGGTCGGCCACCGGGTAAACCTTGGTCGAGCCGTAGTTCTCGACGTTCTCGGCCGCCGCCTTGGTGGTGATCAGCAGCACCTCGTCGCGAATGACGTAGGTCAGATCGTAATCACGCAGCAGTAGCCGCAGCGCCGAGCGGAGCGACACGCCCTTGATGTTCTTCGTCACCGGCAAGTCGGGCGCGATGGCCGCTTCGGTCAGGGCCTTGTTGTCCAACTGGATCGGGATGTTGTACTTCACCTTCAGCAGGTCGATCACGTCGGTCAGCGGAGTTTCGATGACGTCGAGCTCAGCCGGCTTCTTGGGATTGTCGAGCGCTTCGAGGATCTTCACCTCGTTTTCCTTGGCGTTGTACAAGTCGACTCGCTTGTACTTCTTGCGCTTCTCGGTCAGCAGGTCCCACACGGCCGGATCGGGGTAAACGATCGGTGTGACGTCTCCGAACGGAATCTTGGCCCGCTCCGAGCCCATCAAGGCATCGACGAAGCCGCCCCAGGCTTCCTTGTTGATCCGCTGGGTTTCGGTGACCACGTTGATCGTATCGGCCGAGGCGACGGCGTCTTGAGTGGCCGCCACGTTCGGAGCCTGATCGCGAGCCATGCGGGCAATCGTCGCGGCATCGCCGTAACGACGCTCATCCATCAGGCCTTCGAATCGGGCCATCAACTGCTTGGTCCGCTCTTCCTGGTCCATGGCCGCGCGAACCATTTGTTCTTTCTCGAGCTGGGCTGCTTCGACCTGTTGCTTCTGCTCAGCGGCGGCTTGCTTGGCCACCAACTGCCGGCCTGCTTCCTGCAACGTCGCACGCAGACGATCGGTCAACTGCTGACGCACGTCCGGTGACAACTCGGGCACCTGGCGGACGGCGTCCAGCCAGTACTTCAACATCTGAGTCGCGCCAGCCGGATCGGGTCCCATCAGGCGATTCGCTTCGTTGATCGAGGCGTTCACGTCCGCTTGCATCTTGCCTTCGACGAGCTTGTTCATCTCTTGAATCTTGCCGACGAAGTCACCTTCGCCAGCCTCGGGGACGCGGGCCGCCGGCGGAGCCGCTTCGCCAGCCACTTCGGGCTGGAAGTTGACCATCTTCATGTCGCGAGTGGTCGTGGCCGGCGTTTTACTGCGAGCCTTGCCCACGGCGTTCAGCACGGACGTGGCCTGCTGGTTGCCGGTGTTCAGACGCAGAGATTCCTTGGCCATCAACTCGGCCTGATCGAGGTTCCCCATGGCGGTCGCTTGCTGCGCGAGCAAAGCCAACCCTTCGGCCTTGAGGCTCGTGGCGGTGCGAACGTCTTGCAGGCCCATGGTGCCGGCCAGCGGCAGACCCAGCCCGCCATCGCGCTCAGCGCGGTTGTTCAGTTCCACCAGGTAGGTGTTGTCGCTGTCGTCCTGCGCGGGCAGCACGTCCAGCTTCCAGGTCATCGAGGCGGGTTGGCCTTCGACCGTGGCTTTCAGGCTCACGTCGCCCGACGGAGCTTGCTTGCCGTGGCCGATCAGCACCGTGTCGCGGTCGAACCGCAGCGGAGGCGTCTTCTTCGGGTAAACCGTGAAGCCCTCGGGCATGGTCACTTGCTGCGACCACACCACCGGCTGGCGGGCGAACATCGCCAACGAGCGGCCGGCCTGCTGGGTGGTGACGCTTTCGTGATCGACGGCCAGGATGCCGCCGGTGTGATTGGCCAGCGTCCCCAGCACGTAATTATCGACGCGCGGGCCGATGCCGTAGCAAATCATCGGGGTCTTCAGCTCGACCATGCGGTCGACGAGTTCTTGCATCCGCGGCGTGGCAATCAACTGAGCGGTGCTCATGCCGTCGCCGATGTAAATCACCGCGCGGGCCCGATCGGCCGGGGCATTGGCGTAGGCGCCGATGATCCCTTGCAGGGCGGCGTCCATGTCGGTCGAACCCAGCGGCACGCGCTGCTTGAGTCCGGCCACGCCTTGTTGAATTTCAGGGCTGTTGCTGGCGACGAAGGCTTCGGTGAGCGAAACCATGTTCGAGTCGACGGCGAACAAACGCACGCGATCGTTGCTGGTCAGGTTCGCCAGAACTTCATCCAGCGCCGCGAGGCCCTTGATGCGATAGTCGCCGGCCTGACTGGCCGAGGTGTCGAAGACAATCGTGACGTCGGTCGGACGCAGCGCGGGCTTCGCGATCTGCGGAGCAATGCTCAAAGCGAAATACGTGTCGCCGCCTGGCTTGACGAACGTCTCGACGGGGGCTTTGGAGTTGTCGTTGGCTGCGTGCCCGCCTCCGCCCCACAACAGCAACAACGCCACAGGCAAAACCGCCCAACTCATCTTGATTGTCGTAGACATGTGCCGACTCCCACGAGGAGAAAACTAGTAGGCGCGCGATGACAGTCGTGTTCCGAAGCGACAGCCAGACCGCGCGTAAACTATTCGCTTGGATATGCTTAATAGCGAACACTTACAGTTTATCCAGCTAACCTACACGACGCCAAGAAAAATCTTCCCGAATCGCTGCGAATTCCCGGGCCGTAAGTACCGATAAGCGCGGTATTTATGCGTGCAGGGTGGGGGCCGACGGGCCCCTGAAATCGGTCCGGGGGGTACGCCGGTGCCGTAAATTATTCAAGATAGCGAGGTTGCGTCTCGCTCCGTCCTGGGTGGCTGGGCTCGGCCGAAGGCCGCCCCAGGGTACGTCGATCCGCTGAGGGCTCGCTCCGCTCGACCCTTGCCTCACCCGCGGGTTCGCTTGTTAGCGGCGAAAGCGGAAGACGTAAACGCGGCCCGAGCGACGCGTGGTCCGGCTCCAGGAAGCACGTCGTGCCGGCGTTGACGATCGTGTCACCTGCGACGATTGCGACGCAGGCGTCACCTTGGTTGGCTTCGTGGGCTGCGGCTTATCGAGCGCTACGTCATCGGTGCGACTGCTCGACGAGAACACCGCTTTGCCTGCGACAGGCTTCTCGACCGTTTTGACGTTGGCCGCGCGGATCGCTGCGTAAACGGTTGTCGTGTAGGCGTCGAATTGCAGCGAGTAAGCGTGGACTTGATTCGCATACGCGTTCACGCTCATCGTAAATGCCGTGACCTGCGCGAGGAGCCTTCGAACGCTTTCGGCCGCTGAAACGGTGGCCACGGTCTTGGTTGTGATGGGCTGACGCGCGGCGGGTTCGACGCGGTAAATCTGCGTGGCCGGAGCGGTTCGCCAGTTGTCCAAGGGACCAGGCTGCCGCGGATCGAGATAGATCCCGGGCACCGAAGTCATCACGTGGGGCTCGGTCTGGAACTCGTCCATTTCGTCGGCAAACTGTACGTCCCAGGCCAGCAAGCGCACTTGGGTAGCCGACTGCGTGGGAAGCGTTTCAGGCCGGGGCGCGTCTTTGGCGACAACCCCGTCGGTGTGACCGACAAAGCCCGCTGCCAACAAGGCGCCGGTGAAGGACGCCATGAACCACATCAACGCCATCCGTGACGAGTTCATTCCAAGTTCCTTAAAATCTTATGGTCCGTGATCGAGGCGCGTCGTACCGGTGAGCCGTCATGCTCGCCTGATTTTCATGCTTCAGTGGGGTTGGGTCGTGGAGTGCTAGCTGTACGGTTATTGGGTATCGGAGTGGGGCTGTTGCGACCTTGGGTAAAGGTTTTTATGTGCACAATATGCCTAGACTTACGGCGTTGTATGGCTGGCGCAGACTAACCGCTTGTAGCGAACGCCACGGTGAGGCCGGTCGTAAGGCGGATTGGCAGTCCGTAGCTCCCCCGTGGAGAGGGTTCAAGCGTAGAGTGGCTGCTCTCGTCGGGGGGATAAGGTTCGCGTATTCTGACGGCTTGCCCGGGCGAGCGACGTTCGCCTGGCTTGGCGAGATCGATGGACCGCGCGTTGTCGAGGAGGGACAAACCATGACGAAGACCATCTGCGGTTGTTTGGCATCGGCCTTAGTCGGGGCGACGATTGCCTGGATCCTGCATAACAGCGATCCCACGAGCCCGGCCCTGGCAGCGCCGCCAGTCACCCCTCCGGCGACGACGCAGCCCGCTGTCCCGCGAACTCCGGTGGACCAGCCGGAATACACGCCCGACGAACTCATCAACATCCGCGTCTACGAGAACGTCAACCGCAGCGTGGTGAACATCAACACCAAGTCGGTGCAGGCCAACAATCTGTTCATGCTCGAAATTCCCTCCGAAGGAGCCGGCTCCGGATCGGTGCTCGACAAGACCGGGCACGTGCTCACGAACTATCACGTGATCGAAGGGGCTCGTGAGATCCAGGTCACTCTGTACGACGGCAGCACGTATCCGGCCGAACTTGTGGGCGAGGACCCAACGACCGATATCGCGGTCATCAAGATCGCGGCCCCCAAAGAGCTGCTTTATCCCGTGGTTTTAGGGGACTCCACGCGGCTCAAGGTGGGGCAGATGGTCTACGCCATCGGCAATCCTTTCGGCCTGGAGCGGACGCTGACCACGGGCATTATTTCGAGCCTGAATCGCTCGCTGCAGAGCCGCAACGGTCGCCCGATCAAGTCGATCATCCAGACCGACGCGGCCATAAACCCAGGCAACTCCGGTGGCCCTCTGCTAGACAGCCATAGCCGGCTGATCGGCATGAACACCGCGATTTTTAGCCGCACGGGCCAAAATACCGGCGTGGGCTTTGCGATTCCGGTCACGAACATTGCCAGCGTGGTGCCGCAGTTGATCGAGAATGGCCGCGTGATTCGGCCGGATATCGGTATCACGCACGTCAATCAGCTGGAGTTCGGCCTGCAGATTGTGGCTATGGTCCCCGGCGGGGCTGCCGAGACCGCTGGCCTACGCGGCCCGAAGATTGTCAACGAGCGTCGACGCCAGGGACCGTTCGTGTACGAGCATCAGACCGTCGATCGCTCGGTCGCCGACACGATCATTGCTGTTGATGGCGTGAAAACCAATTCGGCGGACGCGTTTCTTTCACAGATCGAGCGGAAAAAACCGGGCGAAACGGTGACTCTGACGATTCTTCGCGGCGGGAAAGAAATCCCGTTGAAAGTCACTCTGGGCGAATCGAAATAAGCAAATTGTGCCAGAAACCTCGCAGGAAAACTGCACGACTAGGCAAAATAGAGCGGCCCGAAAATTCCTATTTTGCCCAGCACACCCCTCGTATCTGTTGACGGATTCATGGGAGTTGAAAAGCATCCAAAATAATCTGATTTGGGTTGCTTGACACCAATCGGGAAGCCGATATGATGCGTAATCCCTTGAGGGAACTAGGAGCAATCCTAGAGCTCTCTCAAGGGATTGTTCTTTGACAATTCGGTAGTGATCCCAAGAAAATTTTTTTGACCAGCGCAAGATTGTGACCTGGGCAGCGGGACTCCTTCGGGAGGAACGTTGCCTGCAAGATGTCAGATTCTTTCAGATGGCTCAATCTCTGGGATGTTTCGGCAACGACGGCGTGGGAAGCAATTCCTGCGGCGGCGGAGTCGGACGTACCAGTTAAGAAAACAACCAATTGAAGGGTTTGATTCTGGCTCAGAATGAACGTTGGCGGCGTGGATTAGGCATGCAAGTCGCGCGAGAACCGTAGCAATATGGGGACAGCGGCGTAAGGGATAGTAACGCGTGGATATCTACCCAGGAGTCTGGGATAGCCAGCCGAAAGGCTGGGTAATACCGGATAATGTCTTCGGACCAAAGGTGTGATTCCGTTCCTGGATGAGTCCGCGTCCTATTAGCTAGTTGGTGGGGTAATGGCCTACCAAGGCGATGATGGGTAGCGGGTGTGAGAGCACGACCCGCATCACTGGGACTGAGATACTGCCCAGACACCTACGGGTGGCTGCAGTCGAGGATCTTCGGCAATGGACGCAAGTCTGACCGAGCGACGCCGCGTGCGGGATGAAGGCCTTCGGGTTGTAAACCGCTGTCAGTGGGGAGGAAATTTATAAGGGTACTCTCTTATAATTGACCGATCCGCAGAGGAAGTGTGGGCTAAGTTCGTGCCAGCAGCCGCGGTAAGACGAACCACACAAACGTTATTCGGAATTACTGGGCTTAAAGGGTGCGTAGGCGGCGCTAAAAGTTGGGTGTGAAATCCCTCGGCTTAACCGAGGAACTGCGCCCAATACTGTAGTGCTTGAGGAAGATAGAGGTGAGCGGAACTTAGGGTGGAGCGGTGAAATGCGTTGATATCCTAAGGAACACCCGTGGCGAAAGCGGCTCACTGGATCTTATCTGACGCTGAGGCACGAAAGCTAGGGTAGCGAACGGGATTAGATACCCCGGTAGTCCTAGCTGTAAACGATGAGCACTGGGTTGGAGGGCCCTCCATAGCCTTCCAGCCGCAGCGAAAGTGTTAAGTGCTCCGCCTGGGGAGTATGGTCGCAAGGCTGAAACTCAAAGAAATTGACGGGGGCTCACACAAGCGGTGGAGGATGTGGCTTAATTCGAGGCTACGCGAAGAACCTTATCCTAGTCTTGACATGCACGGATTAACTCCTGGAAACAGGAGCCAGGCCTTCGGGTACAACGTGCACAGGTGCTGCATGGCTGTCGTCAGCTCGTGTCGTGAGATGTCGGGTTAAGTCCCTTAACGAGCGAAACCCTTGTCTCTAGTTGCCAGCGAGTAAAGTCGGGGACTCTAGAGAGACCGCCGGCGTTAAGCCGGAGGAAGGTGGGGATGACGTCAAGTCCTCATGGCCTTTATGATTAGGGCTGCACACGTCCTACAATGGCGCGCACAAAGGGATGCAAAGTCGTGAGACCAAGCAAATCCCAAAAAACGCGCCCCAGTTCGGATTGCAGGCTGCAACTCGCCTGCATGAAGCCGGAATCGCTAGTAATCGCGGGTCAGCATACCGCGGTGAATGTGTTCCTGAGCCTTGTACACACCGCCCGTCAAGCCACGAAAGTGGGGGGTATCCGAAGTCGCCGATGCAACCGTAAGGAGCTAAGCGCCGAAGATAAACTCCGCGATTGGGACTAAGTCGTAACAAGGTAGCCGTAGGGGAACCTGCGGCTGGATCACCTCCTTTCTAAGGATTCTTAGAAACGTGCGACTCGTAAGAGTCACACGGAAAAAGATTCAAACACTCCCGTGTTTGAAATCTAAAGATGTGGAGACAATCTTGTGTTGGACTTGGGATCGGTTACGAACGATGCAAATCGTTCGTGACAACTATCGAAATGTTAAACGAAAACCCACTCGGGCGAGCCAGCCCGGGTGGGTTTTTTCGTGCGCGCATCGCATCCCGATCGCGGGTTGATATCTTGCGCCTGCCCGCCGTTCGCTTGCGATTTAGCGGATATGCAACGAACGCACCCCGCTGGCGATTTTGTGATTCAGCGTTTCACGGCCAGCGTGTTGTTCTCTTCGGCGTAGAAGCCGTAACCGTGCCGCGCCAGCAGCTCGCGCGCGGCCACGCGGTCGTCGTACGACAGGTGCTTGTGTTCGTAGTTCACAATCGGCGGCAAGCAGCCTGCCGACGCCGCCGATTGCAGCACCTGGTAATCGTGTCCTTCGGTGTCGATCTGCAGCACCAGGATTGGCCCGAGCGCCGGATGCTGGGCCAGCAACTCTGCCACCGTCAGTACAGGCACTTTGATCGGCGTGATGAGTTTATCGAGATCGACGTGGCGCAAGTCCGCGGCCCCTTGTTGCTCCAGAATCACCTGGCGATCGAAGGTGGCCATGCCGTGAATCCAAGCCGGCAGGGCCGGGTCGTTCACGAGCCGGTACAGCGTCGCTTCGCCAGAGGAGACGCCGATGGCGGCGTTTACGCACTCCACGCGCGGCTGGCCCGCGTAGTTGGCCTGCAATTGCTCAAAGAAATCGGGCATCGGCTCCACCAACAGCGCCGGCAGCTTCCAACGCAGGATCGGCTCGTGCACCGGATCGTCCATCACGCCGTCGTGCGCGCCGATCTGCAACACGGCTCCTGGGCCACTTGCGGCCACAAAGTGCTCGATCACCATCGGCAGCAACTCGGGCAGCGGAGGGCCGTTGCGAGCATCGCGAGGGACAATCTCGAAGCCTCGGGCGGCAAAAAACCGCCTGATGGCCGTGGCCACAAAATGTCGCAATGCTCCCACGCCTTACCCCCGGTTGAGTTGTCCGCCCGACGCCTCGACGAGCAACCGTTCGTAAACGTCGACGCTGCGGCCGGGACTGAACGCGGTGAGGGTCCGTTCGCGCAGCCGCGTGCCGCGCAGCCCCGCCTCGACGGGATGTTTCAGCCACCAGGCCAGCCGGGCCTCAAGGGCCTTTACGTCCCCGGCGGGAAATACCAGGTCGCGGTTCTGATCGCCAATGATCTGTGGCAAAATGCCCGCTGAACTGGCGATGGTGATGGTTCCGCACGCCATCGACTCGATCAGCGCCAGGCCGAACGGTTCTTCCCACTGCGAGGGGACCGCAATCACATCGGCCACCGATTGGTAATGCTCTGGCCGGTCGGTCGTCCCCGGCCACAACACTTGTTCCGGCGTGAGTCCGAGTTGCCGAGCCAGTTCGTCGACCTTCTGCCTGTACTCTGCTTCGACGTTGCCGACCAGCACCAGCTTGGCGTCGGGCACATACTTCAGCGTGCCGGCGAAGGCCCGTACCAATGTCTCGATCCCTTTTTCCATCATGATGCGGCCGACGTACACGACCAGCGGCGCCCGTTCGTCCAGGTGCAGCGTGCGTCGCCGCATGGCGCGGTGATCGCAGGGTGCGAATCGCGTGGTGTCGACCCAGTTGGGCGCCACGTGCAGCCGTTTTTCGGGCCAGCGAAGTTGTCGCCAGGCGTTGGCCGTCGGCTCAGAGGGCGAAACGCCCGCCGCCATGCGTTTTATGGCACGGCGTACGCCCCAGGGGGATTTGGTCAGCGGCAGTCCGAGGTGATAGACCGTTTTAATGCCGTAAAATCTTCGCACCAAGGCCAAGGTTCGTAGGTAGCCGAGGTGCGAAGTGACGATCGCGTTGATTTTTTGCGCTTTGCAATATCGTCCAATGCGTCTCACGCAAGCCAGCGAAGAGGGTAGCGTGCGCCAGCCAAACATCGGCAAACGGGCCTGCCACGCCTCGACCACATAACGGCGATACACCGGCAGCATCGAGTCTTCGGTCTCGTAGCCCAGCACCATTTCGTGGCCGCGCTGCGTGAGTGCTTTGGTCAGCTCGAGCGAGAAGGCTTCGCAGCCTCCGCCGAAGCGCGGCACCGTTTCGAGCACCAGGAATTTCATCGAAGTTGTTGCCGCTACGAGTCAGAGGTGCAGGTTCGCTTTGCCACGTCTGGAACGTTCCCTGCTCAAAACGTTTCCGTGGTAAAGCGAATCTATTCCCCCGGGAAAGACTCCGCCACCAAGGTAACCAAGCCATAGGGTAACCGATGGCTCGGCTACTCATCCAGCTTAATCGAAGGCAGATGATCGCGTCGACTGATGCTGCCGGGCAAAGGTTCCTCGCCGGCAGGAGTTTCCGGAGCGACGGCCGCCCGCGCACGGGCTTTTGATTCCACCATTTCCTCGGCGTAGCGCCCCTTTTCGCGTCGCTTGGCTTTGACCGCTTCCTGGGTGGCCTCGGCAATCGACTTGGTGGGCAGAAAGATGTACAGCTCGTTCTCGTGCAGCACCATCATGGGGGTGCGCAACTCGTTCGCGTACTCCAGTTTCGACCAGAACCCGATCGAAACCTGCTCGGTCCAACTGCGAGCAAACAACAGCAAGTTCCCCCCGATCAGGGCGAACGTGCCGAAGACGATGTAGTTGTATTGCATTCCCTTAATGGTTTGCGACAGCACGAATGCCGTGCCGGCCACCAAACCAGTCATCACCAGCGTGAACACCGGCGAGACGAAACAGCGCACGTCGGCCAGGATGGTGCAGTCGAGCAGATGCTCGGTCTCGCCCGATTTCCAGCACTGCTTGGGAAGCGGAATCCGCCAGTTGGGGCCATTGCGGTACTCGCCCATGCCGCTATATCGCACCAACTTCTTCCGGCTTCCACCCCCCGACAAGATCGGAAGCCAGATGCCTAACGTGAGCCAAATTTGGCCCAGCGTCGAAACGGCGGGAGGACGCATGCGCGCGATCGGAGCGGTTGTCCTTCTGCTGGCCTTGGGCTCGGATGCAGATAGGTCTTTGGCGGGAGGAGACCCCGAAGTAGGGGTTCCCTTGGCTCGTGATGCGGCGTGCTTCGGTCCTCGGCCTTCCGACGCCGAGGGTTTGCCTGCGGTGTCGCTCATTCCATTATGGTAACCTTCGATCCCCGAAGTTCCAGCCATTTTAGCGGTTCACCGGGGGAGAAAGTCGCCTCGCAGGGGACTGGTGTTTCGCCACGGCGTTTGCTAGTTTTGCTGTTCTACGTGTAGTGCCTCTTACTGCGACAAATTGTCGTAGGGAATATTGCATGCCCCAAGCCATCGCTGGTGTCGCACCGCCCGAAGTCGTCGAAGTTACGACTATGACCGTTTGGCCGTCGATGGCCGCCACTCCCATCGGCCAGATCCTTGGCCGGCTCTACAGCATTCAAATCGGCATCGGCTCGGTGCTGACGATCGGTAACCTGATTGCCTTGGCAGCCATTCCGTTGGCGATTCCGTTGTACATGATGGGCCGGCTTCCTTTCCTCGGACGATACTACCGGCTGACCAATCGACGCGTGGTCATCGAGCGGTTCTATCCGCCCCAGGAAGATCGTTGGGTTGGGCTCGACAACTTCGACGCCATCGACGTCGAGATCAAGCCAGGCCAAGAGTGGTATCCAGCCGGCGACCTGGTCTTCCGCAAAGGCAACGTCGAGACGATGCGTCTGCTCGGCGTGCTGCGACCGGAAACCTTCCGCCAGACCTGCCTCAAATCGCAGCGCTCGTTCATGGGCGTGCAAAGAGCCCTCGAAGCGCAGCTGGTGTAAGAGCAGGGATCAAGGTTCGGGGGTAAGACATCGTGGAAGAAAACTTCCACCGCCTCTTATTTCCTCCCCGACACCTGACCCCTGATCCCCGACCCCTGTTTACGGCAATCCCGTCTCGGGATACGTCGCGATCGGCGCCTGCGGCAAATTGATCGGGGCCTTAAGGATCGGACCCGGGGCGATGGCCCCTAGCGGCGGCAGGCGTTTGATGCGTGTTTCTGGCGGATCGGGCATGCTCGGCACCAGGCTCCGCGAACTCGCCGGCAGCATGGGCGTCGTGTTCGGCGTCGCGACGGTTTTCCCTTCGGCTCCCGGCAGCACCACAGGCACCATCGGTCGTCTCGCGGGTGCGTCACCAACACTCAGAACCGGCGGCTGCGGCGAATCATAGTACGACGCCGGCGGAGGCGTGAGCGCCATCGAGTTCGGCAGATAACTGGGCGTGACGGGGCGTTCCATGGTCACTGGCTGTAGCGGAGCCATGGGGGGCAGCGTCGGCGTGGTCGGCGGCAAGTACGTGGCGGGCGAGCCATTGGCCACCGCCGGTGGCTCGACGGCGGGAACGCCGCTGACCGCCGTGAGCAACGCTCGCTTGTGGGCCAGAAAGATTTCGCCGGCCGTCACTCGCGGCACAAAGCCGAACACCATGGTCGCCAAGCCGCGGTCGGTTCCCGAGTACGTGGCCAATGAGCCGGACGCTTGCTGCGGATCGTTTTGCACGAGCTTGAGCTCGCCGTCCCGCGCGACTTGCCGGGCCAGGGTTTCCGCGGGGCCAACAAAGCGCAGCGTCCCTTGGCCTGTGGTGGTGCTGAGAATGATCACTCGCTCGGGCCGCACGTCGCCAAACAGGTCGGCCAGGGCTTTGCTCTCGGGCTCACTCTCCGGCTCGCGGCCGGACGTCGCATTGTTTTTGTCACCAAGTCGCCGCCAGCCGACGGTCAGAAAGTTGCGGTCGAGCAGCACGCCTCGGGCATTGCCCGCGGTGCGTTTGGCCATGCCGTCGGGATTGGGATTACGGACAATCGTCACTTGCAGGTTATCGATCCGCTGCGGGAAGCGCGTCAGGTGATCTGCCAGGCTCTCGGCCACCGCGACCCCTTCGGGCTCAGTGCCGACGAGCGAACCGACCACCAGCACGTGATGCTCACCGCTGCCGATCTGGGTGTATTCCAGCGACCGGCCGTCGAGGCTTTTGCCGTACGTGTACCACACGACCGAGCCGGAGCTACTGGGCGCGACCACGTTCGGTGGCGGCGGACTCATGGGGGGCAGCGGGGGCAAGCTCGCCGCCTCGGGCTTTGGCGGGCCGATGATCGTGTTCTTGATCGTCGACCAGAACTTCGGGGGCTCGGCAAAGCAGAGAGAGCTGCTTGCCATCACCCAGGCCACGGTCGCCAGCGCCGCGGCGCGTACCAATCCATGCATGACTTTCTCCTTCCGTTCACGCCCAATAGGCGCGGAGTTGCCGAGCAACCCTAGCTCACGGATAAGCAAAGTCAAACGAGCCAGCGCAAGCGATTGCGGCAAAAGACTTACCGCTGCGAAAAAGCCACCCACCGTCCCAAGCCCAGGGGTAGCACCCCCTGGGCCGCGCCGCGACATCCGCCGCAATCCTCACTACACCCCGTGGATGACAACCGCCTTCATCTCGGTCATCTCTTCGATGGCGTACTTGGGGCCTTCCTTGCCGAGGCCGCTGTCCTTCAGCCCGCCGTAGGGCATCAGGTCGGCGCGCCACGCGGTGCCCCAGTTGATGTGGATGTTGCCCGAGTCGATTTCGCGGGCAAATTTCATGGCCCAGCCCAGATTCTCGGTGAAAATCGCCGCGCTTAGGCCGTAGTTCGTATCGTTCGCCAGCGCGATGGCCGTTTCGATGTCGTCGGCTCGCGTGACCGCCACAGCCGGGCCGAACAACTCGTCGCAGCTGATCTTCATCTTCGGATGCACGTCGGCCAGCAGCGTCGGAGCGTACAGGGCCCCCTCACGCTTGCCCCCCACGAGCAACTTGGCTCCGCCTTTTACTGCATCATCGACCCACTCGCCAACGCGGATCGCGTCGCGCTCGCGGACCATGGGGCCCATCTGGGTCGATTCGTCCAACTGGTTGCCGTGCTTGATCGCCGCTACGCGCGGAGCGAGTTGCTCAAGCAGCTCATTGTAAATGTCCTTGGTGGCGATCAGGCGCTGGGCCGAGATGCAGACCTGGCCCGCGTTGCCGTAGCCGGTCAGCGCGGTGGCCTCGACGACCTTTTTGAGATCGGCGTCGGGCATGACGATCACCGGACTGTTGGAGCCAAGCTCCATGGTGACCCGCTTGATACCGGCCTTTTTGCAGATGTGCTCGCCCACGTCGCGGCTGCCGGTGAAGCTGATCTTACGCACACGGTGGTCGGCCACCAGAATGTCGCCGATCGCGCCGCCACCCCCGGTGATGCAGGCGATCGCCAGGGGTGGCAATCCAGCTTCGAGCAGCAACTCGACCATCATCAGTGCCGACAGCGGCGTATCGCTGGCCGGCTTGAGAATCACGCTGTTGCCAGCAGCCAGAGCGGGGCCGATCTTGTGACACACCAGGTTCATCGGGAAGTTGAACGGCGTGATCGCCGCCACGACACCGACCGGCTGGCGAATCGTGAAGCCGAACTTGCCCGCACCTCCCGGAGCGCCGTCGAGCGCCAGCACCTCGCCGCCGAGCCGCTTGGCTTCGTCGGCCGACAGGTCAATCGTCTCGCGAGCGCGATCGACTTCGATGCGCCCTTCATTGATCGTTTTGCCTTCTTCGCTGCTGATGGTGTGGCCGAGCTTTTCACGCCGCTCCTGCATCAGGACAGCGACTTTGCGGAGGATGCGCGAGCGGTCGTAGCCACTCATGGCACGCATGATCTTGGCCCCTTCGACCGCACCGGCGATGGCCGCCTCGACGTCGGCCGGATCGGCCTTCGGGACGGTGTCGATCACCGAGCCGTCGAAAGGATTATGGACCGGGATCTTCTCGGCCTTATCGACCCACTCGCCACGCACGAACATCCGCATGAGATTGGCTCCTGAACTTCAACCGGCAGTCTTGAGACCGGCAGTCTTGAGAATGGAAGGAATTATAGCTGGCAGGCAAGCCTTGGCCTTCTCCCTCCGGGAGAAGGTGACGACGAAGTCGACGGATGAGGGAGCGTCGCGTGTGACGCAGCTTCGTGCTGGTCGGCAACGGGAACGCTTGGGGCAGCGTCCCTCACCCGGCCTAAAGGCCACCCTCTCCCGGCGGGAGAGGGATGATCGTTGGGCAGCCATCCTTTGTACCACGTAGGGGGCGGCTTTTACAGGCACCCCTTTTGCACCCGCCCTAACACGTCTGACACACGCCCAAACTTTTTTTACGACCGACTCTTGCCCGGCTCGCAGGGGCCGTTATACTTTGCAATGCAAAGCAAACGTTCCTCCGCAACGCGGCTCTTCACGCAAAGGGGACAGCGATGGAACTTCACGAAGCGCTCGAGCAGATCAGCACAATCCGGGCCCAGGTAGCGCAGACCCAGACCTTTCGCGGCTACCGGGCCATCACCGTGGGGTGCACCGGCCTGTTGGGGCTGGTCGCTGCCGCGGCGCAGTCGATCTGCGTGCCCGACCCGCAACGATTTGTCAGGTCCTACGTCGACCATTGGTCGTTCGTGGCTGTAGCCAGCATCCTGCTGGTGGCAACCGAGTTGACCCTACGATGGTTCCGCACCGATTCGCGCCTGGCGCGCGAGCAAACAATTCGTGCGGTCGAACAGTTTTTGCCCTGCCTGCTGGCGGGGGGCGTGATCACCTGGGTGCTGGCCTATCGCCACGCCGAGAGTGCCTCGCTGCTGCCGGGCATGTGGGCGATTTGCTTCAGCCTGGGAGTTTTTGCCTCGCTGCGACAGATGCCGCCGGCCATCAAATGGGCCGGCGTGTATTACATGCTCGCCGGCGCCGCGTCGTTGATCTGGGCACAAGGGGATTACGCCTTCAGCCCCTGGGCCATGGCCGGCAGCTTTGGCGGAGGTCAACTGCTGATCGCCACGGTGCTGTACCGAACCTTGGAGCAAACCGATGACCAGTAGTCGCCGGCCCACCGACGCCAACGAGTCGTCACGCGGCGAAACGTCACGCAGTGAGTCGGGACGTTACGCCTACGAGGGGCTGGATCGTGTGATCCACGAAAAGGCCCGGCTCGGCATCATGACCTCGCTGCTCACGCGGCCCGAGGGGCTGGCGTTTACCGATCTCAAGGAGCTGTGCAGCCTCACCGATGGCAACCTCAACCGGCATCTGGACGTGCTGAACGAGGCGGGCTTGGTGGAGATTCGCAAAGACCAGGGGCGCGGCCGGCCCCGGACCGTATGCCGCATTACGGCCACGGGCAAGCGGAAGTTTGTGGCGTATCTGGAAGAGATGGAACGCGTGGTCGCCGACGCTGCGCGGGCAGCTCAGGGGGCGAAGGCCGTGAGCCCAGGGGCACGGCAGCGGCTTTCGCCCGCCTGAGAGCGTCGGTGTTTTTTTGCCCATAAACTTTGTATTGCAAAGTAATCCTGTAGGAGGCGACTCCCGTCGCCGAAGGTCGGGCCTGTTTGCGTCGCATTCGGCGACCGGAGTCGCCTCCTACACGACAACCAAGGAGCCTATCCCATGCGAGCGTTGTGGCAGCCGGCGGAGATGCGGGTCGCACCGCGGCTTGATCCCGAGTTGCGACCGGGCCCGGTGAAGCCGCGCACCGCGCTGCTCATCAATCCGTTTTATCCCAAGGACCCTCACGCCAGCTTCGGCAAGCACGTGCTCACGCCGACGCTCGCGCTCACCAGTGTCGCCGCGGGCACACCGCCCGACTGGGACGTGCGCTACTGGGACGAGAACCTGCTCGCCGGGCCACCGCCCCACGAACCGTTTCCCGAGGTTGTCGGCATCACGGTCCACCTGACCTTTGCGGAACGCGCCTACGCGCTGGCCCGGTGGTATCGCGAGCGTGGGGCGAAAGTGATCTTCGGCGGGCTGCACGTGTTGTCGTGTCCCGACGAGGTCGCTCCGCATGCCGATGCCCTGGCGATTGGCGAAGGGGTGCAGGTGTGGGGACAGATTCTCAACGACGTTGCCGCCGGCACACTGCAAAAAGTGTATCGCGGCGATTATCGGCGACCGTACCGCGACGATCCCCCACCGCGCCGCGACCTGCTGCCGCGCCGCGGCTTTCTGACCACCACCAGCCTCATTGCCACGCGTGGCTGCCATAGCCGCTGTGGGTTCTGCTACCTGTCGACCCGCGGGCTGCACATGCCTTACCTGCTGCGCGACGTGCAACAGATCGTCGACGAGTTTCGTGCCGACGGCCAGCCGTATGGCGTGTTCATCGATAACAACCTGGGCTCGCGGCCCGAGTATCTGCGCGAGCTCTGCCAAGGACTCCGCTCGGTGGAGAAAATCTGGAGCGCCGCGGTGTCGATCGACGTGACCAACGACCCCAGCGTGGTGCGCGAGATGGCGCTGGCCGGCTGCACGGGCGTGTTCGTCGGCTTCGAATCGCTCGAGAACGACAACATCGTCGCGTCGCACAAGAAGAGTCCTAACACCGAGGAATACGCTCGCCGCGTGGCGATCTTTCACGACCATGGCATCCAGGTGAACGGCAGCTTCGTGCTCGGCTTCGACCACGATCGCCCGGACACCTTCGCCCGCACGGTGCAATGGATCGAGGCGAATCGCCTGGAGTGCGCGACGTTTCACATCCTGACGCCCTACCCGGGCACGCCGCTGTTCGACCAGATGGCGGCCGAGGGGCGGCTGCTGCACCGTGACTGGTCTCGCTATGACACGGCACACGTCGTGTTTCAACCGAAACACATGACGCCCGACGAGTTGTTCGCCGGTTACGCTTGGTGCTACGAGCGGCTGTTTTCACACGCCTCGATATGGCGTCGTCGGCCGCATGACCTCCGCTCGGTGCTGCCGTACCTGGCGATGTCGTACCTGTACAAGCGATCGAACCGCTTTTGGCACTTTCTTATCCGGCAGCAGTTGACGCATGCGGTGTGGTGGCCGCTGGTGGAGTGGACACGCCGCCGACACCTGCGTTTTCGCGCCCGCCTGGCCGCCGCCACCGCCGAGCCAACGCCGCAATGGGAACCGCCCGGGGCGGTCGTCTCGGCGGGGGTGTGATGAAATTGGTTGCTACCACTGCTCGGACAGACGTACAATCACAGATATGGTGCAAAGCGGGCGCTTCCCATTCGCCAGGGTCGCTGCGGTGCTGGGCGCGATCGTGCTCAGTATTATGCTCGTCTACTACGGCGTCACCGGCACGCTGCCGGGGATTGCGCGGCCCGCAAACTTTCGGAGCCGTGTAACGCAGGCGATCCCTACGCCGACGGCACCTGCCGATGTCTCACGACAGGATAATTCGTGGGACTCTTGGCTTCAACGAAGCCCCCCGCCGCAAGAGCCGGTGCCGCCCGATGCGATGGAGGTCCAACTGCCGGAGTTGGCGTTTCACCCTCGCCCCGTTGAGGAGTCAAAGGCCCGCTGGATAGATTCTCGCCCCGCGAATACTTGGCCTGCTACCACCACGGAGGATGCGATCGCTGTCTCCGACTTGCCGAGCGTGTTGCAGGCGATACTCAATCTTCCGACTATCTCGCTCGCGTTATCGCAACCGTCTGAGGTGGTATGGCTGCTTCCAGCGGAGAACTCGATCCGGCTTCCAGAGTATGCCGGTTGGAATTGGAAGGAGCCGAATTCTTTCTGGCATTTTCGTGGGAACGATGAAGTTGACGAGTATGTAGAACTCATGCGACGGGATTTAGCCTCTTCGCTTTCCATGAGCCCAGCGTTACTCCTTGTGTCGAAGCTCGATCCACAGGCATTGCCTTTCTCTCCGCGGTTAGTTTTGGAAGGTCACGGACGCAGTGATTCCATTGGGAGCATGTTTCGTCGTTCGCCTTATCTCGGCTGGCATTGGCGGAATCGACTTCGCAAGCTGGAGTCGCTTACGCCGCCGAGCTTCATAGGGCGTGCTTATGTTCCTCGCACGCCAGAGCGATTGCATCCCGAACTATTGCCAGAGTCGCCACCGGCCACGCGACACAAGCATGAGTGGTTTGCCAACACGATCGAAAACTACACGCGCGTGACGACGAGCCGACAGGATGCCGAGCGGTTGGATTCATTGGCCGACGCCAAAACGCGTGATTCCGCTGGGGTTGTGCCTCCGGGTACGCCAGTACGGCAGGCGTCGCGACCCGATCCTGCTTTGTCAGGACTCGACCAGGAGTTGATCCTCAAGCGTGCCGACGCGAACGATCCCAGCGATGGGACCTGGACGCCATTGCAAGGGCCTCCTTGGCGATCGAGTAAGCAACTCCAATCCTTGCCGCCGTTTGAGGTCTTCAGGGAGCCGCTGTTGCTCGAAGCCCAGAGGTTGCCCGAGGTGAAACTCAAACAGCAGGACATCCTTTCTTCGCAGAGGATCCCGAGGTGGCCCTATGAAGGGGCTTGGCCTGTAACGCCCCTGTAACAAATCTCGCATCACGCGCGGTGGAAGGGTCGTGATTCCCGCTGGCTTCTGATGGCAGCAGGGCAGGGGGGCGTGGCAGTAGTCGGCGGTTCTCTTGCTGGCGTGCAGTTGCCGGGAGTAGAATCGCGGCTATGAAAAGCGGGCTGCTATTCGCTGGCAGGTTCGTGGCTGTCCTGAGCGCGATGACGCTCGCGAGTTCTTTCGTCGGGCAACTCGCTGCGGCTGAATTGCAGTCTCCACCCGCGACTGGAAATTCCAGGTCGAACTTGCTTCCGGGATGCGAACCGTTGCTGCCCGGATCAAAATGGCTCAGCTGCCCTATCAGCTTCAATGGAAACTGGCGAAGACCGGGCGACGCGCCGCCGGAGACTCCGGAAAGTTTGGCGAAGCATTGCCAGGCACTGGTCAATGAGTTGTTTCCCGCGCCTTCGATTGCCGTGGTGGTTGTCCCCTGCACGGCACTGACCGACACGCGGCGGCCGTATCCTCGTCATCCAACTCCGGAAATGGTGACTGCTGGCGTAGTCCACTACCGCCCACGAGCGCGTTACTCATTCACGGTAGAAGTCCCTCCGCCGAGCTTGTGGCCGCGGCCGCCTTACGATGACCCCGATGAGGGAAGCCCTGCATCGATTTTTGCCCTCGGAATCAGTCCTGCTGTGGCGTCGCATCAATCTCGCATGATCTTAGGTGGTGGGATTGAGATGCCGGTGGATTTCTTGCCACCACCGGCTCCGTTGGCCATGTTGAAATCACCATCTCCTGCGACGACCATCTGGTGGCCGGAGCCCCCACGGGCATTGCCGCCAGAGATGCTGGCGGAGGACTGGTACCTGCAGCGTGTTCGCTACGGGTCGTTGACCATCATTCCATCGGCCAGCGATGAATCAGCACGACACGCCAGGGGGAGCCACACGCCATGAAACGCAAACTCATCAGCGTGGCAAAAGTCGCGTCGGTTCTGAGCGCGATCATTCTCGGCAGCTCGTTTGTCTATTACCGCAGCACAGGCACGTGGCCCGGCGGCGTGCGGATCGACACGCTGTTCGGTCAGACTGCGGATGCCGCCTCGCCCAGAGTCCCACGTTATACGCCGATCCACATGGCGGGCTCAAAATCGGCAACTCTGGTTGAAATCCCCCTTACTCCGGAAGAAGAAAAGGAGATGGCTTTTCAGGAGCGTATCCAGGCATCGACGTTTGGTCCCGCGATTCATGTCGAGGTGGTGCCGAAGCCGGCGTTCGTGGACCACGGGCCTCCTCTGCCTTGGAGCCCTTCGCCCCTGGTGATGACAGGCGCAGGGCAACCTGCTTTTTCGTTTGCCGAGGATCACCCGCCGATTGGGCCGCTGGGCGTGATACTCTCCGCACCTTACCGCGATGCCGTTATCAAGCCTTCCGTGACGATCCAGCTTTCCGGCGTCAGTTTTGCGACGTCCCCTTTCGATCCCCGAGCGGTGTTGGAAGGGGGAACCAGCACGCTGGTGTACGATCCGCCGCGGCTAGGGCTGGCGGCAGATCAGGGTTTGGACCCCTTGCTTGCTGGGGCCATCCAACCATCCGTGGCAACGACAGCATGGGCGGGATATCCGGTGGATGCTTTAACAGCCATGCGTCACGCTAAGCTGGAGTCCATCGAGTTGGCGCCGATCCCGTTTTTTGTGAACGAGTGGCGTGCGTCGCTGCTGGTCAAGGATGTTCGGCCGAGACATTGCTTCGGTGGCCCGGACACAAGCGATCTGCTTCCAGCCAGTGGTCCGCCGAGCGTAACGCCCCCGACGCCCGACTTTGATCCTCGCACCCCCTCGCCGACGACGATCCGAGTTGCGGACCTTAGTCCAGAGTCCTGTCCGTTCGATTCCCAAGTGGTCTTGGAAGGTGGCACGGAGTCGCCGATGATCGGTCCCCCGCCGCAGATGTTGCCGACCGGAGCCCAGCCACATCGCCGCCCATTCCACGTTGTTGAGCCACCAACACCGAAGGTGGCACAGGCGGAGCACCCCGATGATTCGATGCGGGCTGTGACGCCCGCCAAATTGGTTGCGGTCGAGATGACGCCGGACAGCTCTTTTGCGGACGAACCTCCGCCAGAATCGGGTCACTCGTGGCAAACGGCTGAATTGACGACGGTGCAACTCGGTGGAATCATCATTTCGAGAGATTTTGCCCTGGTGACCCAGAGGCGTGAAGCCATCATGGATCCGACCGATCTTTGGTCCAACCGTGGCCCGCGGAGCACGTGGACGCCCGCTCCCTACTACGATGATCGTCAGAAGTCGCCGACGACGATTCGCGTGCCGGGGATGAGCCGGTCATCACCCACTTACGACTCTCGCGTGATCTTAGTGGGGCTCGTCGAGGTGCCGATCTATGGCCCGCCGTTGAATTCAACGTCTCCGACAGGACCACGGCCGCAGCGCCAAGTGGTTTACATCCGTGCTCCCGAGACACCCAAATTTCCACCCCCTTGGATGCGGGCCTATCCTCACTGGCCCTTAGAAAGCTGGCTGGAGCATTCCTATGTTCCGAAGCCATTGATGGTGAAGAGTGGGTCTTAGCTGGGCCACGTTCGTTCGCACGAGTCACGAAAGGCTTTCTGGAATTCCGCACATGCTTCGAAGTGGACTCTTCAAGCTAGCCAAGGTTGCAGCGGTGCTGAGTGCGCTGGCGTTCGCGGCGACGTTCGTGTTCTATCGCACCACCGGCACGCTGCCGGGAGGCGCGCGGATTGCGGATCTGCTGGGATACCGGGCCGAAGCGGCCGTACCGATCCCAGTCTCCGAACCTGCGGCAAGTCAGGAATCCGTGTCACCGGGAACGTTGATTCTGATGTCAGGTTCGAAGTCGTACACAGGCGGCTCCAGAATTCTTTTCAACAACGAAAGCACAACTACTAGAACTCCAGCCCAGGCAGCAGTTTCATCCCCCACCATGCCGAGTTCCGCCCCAACGAAGGCCCAAGAGAAGTACATTAGGGCGCAGGTGTTCCCACTTGGGTCCAGAGAGGCTTGGTCCTCCAGCAAATACTCAACCATCGCTCGACCATCCGATTTTCGTGTCGACACCGCTTCTGGAACCGTCATCCTGCAGACGCGGGAAACTGAGACGGTGCCGTTGCCAAGCGAACGGCAGGTGTTCAGCTCTTCCAAAGGCGGGATCCTCTTATCTGCGGAAGACCTGCAGCCGCAGGGGGTTCCGAAGGGGGCTCCTCCAACGCAGATCTTTGTGCCGCTACTCAGCCGACCGACGTCGAGCATCGACTCTCAGGTGGTGTTGCAAGGTGGCGGCACCGCTCCTCGTAAGCCAATACTCGAAGCTCCTACGCCCGTGGGTCCGCCGGAAGCAAACCATCATCTGTACTTCCCATCGCTACCGATGCTTGAGATCGAGGAACCGGCAGCGGAGCTGACTCCCGAGCAAATCAAACGTCTGGCAGAAGCCATCCTCGAAGCGGAACAGGATCGGCCAAAACCCTAACGGCCGCGACCACTATGACACTGCAAAATCTAGCCTTGGCCAGCGGCCTGAGCCTGCTGTTCCTCTGCCTGCTATTCGTTCCATTGGAAAAGGCCTTTCCGGCCAAGCGGGGGCAGCGGGTCTTTCGGCCCGACTGGTTTACCGATCTTTGTTTCTTCCTGGGACAGTACCTCCTGTGGAGCGGCGTGGTGTTTTCGGTGCTGTTTGTGTTTCGCGGTTGGCTCGACGGCATCGTGCCGGAACGTTTTCGCAGCGCGGTGGCGGCGCAGCCCTGGTGGTTGCAAGCGATCGAGGTCGTCGTGCTCAGCGACTTTCTCATCTACTGGGGCCATCGGCTGCAGCATCGCCTTCCGCTGCTCTGGCGGTTCCACTCGATTCATCACACGGCCGAGCATCTCGACTGGCTCGCGGCGCATCGCGAGCATCCGATCGACACGGTCTACACGGTGGGGCTGATCAACCTGCCGGCGTTCGTGTTGGGTTTTCCGCTGGAGACGCTCGCCGGCTTCATCGCATTTCGCGGCATTTGGGCGATTTACATCCACTCCAACGTGCGGCTGCCGATTGGGCCGCTGCGAATGCTGATCGGCGCGCCGGAGTTGCACCACTGGCATCACGACCGCGACCGCGATGCCGGCAACTATGCGAACATCTCGCCGCTGATGGACTTGCTGTTTGGCACGTACCGCTGCCCGGACCACGAGCCGGAGAGCTTCGGCGTTCGCGAGCCGACGGCCCGCCACTACCTGGGCCACATGTTGCGCCCATTTTTGCCGCGCCGGCAGGCCGCGGAGTCCTTCGCTGCTCAGGAGAGGGTGGCCGAAGGCCGAATGAGAGAGCCGCTGGACACGGCCTCGAATCCGGTCGTTAGCGATGGTGTTGCGTATAGCAGTGCCCCTTCACCCACTCAACAGCCACTCTCTGTCGACGAGCGAGCGGGTTGCGCTTGAGACTCCCTGCATTCCCCGGTAGGGTAACGCTCATTCGCACACCAGATCAGTGAGCTTCGCATGTCGTGGTTGAGGTTGTTGGATCGGCAGCACACGGTGGCCGGCCCGGGATTTAATCGCTGGCTGGTGCCCCCTGCGGCGCTGTCGATCCATCTGGCAATCGGCGAGGCATACGCCTTCAATGTTTTCAACGAGCCACTGACCCGCGTGTTGGGTGTCTCGCAATCCACGGCCGACGATTGGAAACTGACCACGCTGGGGTGGATTTTTAGCCTGGCGATGGTGTTTCTCGGCCTGTCGGCCGCGGTGTTCGGCAAATGGCTAGAGCGGGCAGGCCCGCGCCAGGCGATGCTCGCGTCGGCCTGTTGCTTCGGTGGCGGGTTTCTCGTGTCGGCCCTGGGCGTGTATCTGCACCAGATTGTGTTGCTGTACCTGGGCTACGGTGTGCTCGGCGGCATCGGGCTGGGGCTGGGCTACATCTCGCCGGTGTCGACGCTCATCAAGTGGTTTCCCGATCGCCCCGGCATGGCCACGGGCATGGCGATCATGGGCTTCGGCGGCGGCGCGATGATCGGTGGGCCTCTGGGTGTGCGGCTGATGAAGTACTTTGCCGGCCCCACCTCGACCGGCGTCCTGCAAACGTTTCTGGTGATGGGCGTGGGCTACTTTCTGTTCATGTTGTACGGCGCGGCCACCGTGCGCCTGCCGCCGCCGGGATGGAAGCCGGCTGGTTTCATCCCGCCAACGCAGCCAAAGAAGCTGATCACGTCGGCCCATGTCACCGCCGACAGCGCGATCCGCACGCCGCAGTTCTACCTGCTGTGGGCCATGCTGTTTCTGAACGTGACGGCGGGCATCGGCATCCTGGGCCAAACCTCCGTGATGGTCCGCGACATCTTCGACGACGTCACGGTCGAAACCGCCGCCGGCTTCGTGGGCTTGATCAGCCTGTTCAACATGGGAGGACGCTTCTTCTGGTCGTCTCTCTCCGACTACATCGGTCGCAAGCACACGTACATGATCTACTTCGTGCTCGGCGCGTGTCTGTACGGGCTGATTCCGACCATCGGCCACGCGCACTCGCTCTGGATGTTTGTGGCGTGCTGCGTGGTGATCATGAGCATGTACGGCGGCGGGTTCGCCACGGTGCCCGCGTACTTGCGCGATCTGTTCGGCACATTGCAGGTGGGGGCCGTGCATGGCCGGCTGCTCACTGCGTGGAGTGCCGCAGGCGTGGCGGGCCCGGTGCTCGTGAACTATCTCCGCCAGTACCAGATCGACCACGGCGTGGCGAAATCACAAGCGTATGACGTGACCATGTATTTAATGGCTGGGCTGTTGGTGATCGGCGCGGTGTGCAACTTTTTGGTGACACCGGTCCACGACCGGCACCATCACGTAGAAACGAAAGACTCGCCATGACGCACGAAACCTTGCCCACGCATGATTCCGGCAACGAGCCACGCGATTCGCACGTCGTGCGGCTGGTGATCAGTTGGCTGTGGGTCGGCGTACCGCTGGCCTGGGGCGTCTGGCAAACCATCATCAAATCGCTGCCGCTGTTCGAGTCGCTAGGTCCTCCGCGGTAGAGTGCCCAGTCGGCTCGAAAGCACCGTCGAATCGCCACCACCCCTACAATCGCACACTGGCGGGCCCCGCGACAAACGAACATGGGCCAGGAAAATTCCGTAGTCATATGGGGTGATCTAGGCTTTTCTACGCGGTTCTCAGCCCAAGGGGTGGCTCGAAGCGACCGCTTTTCCACGCACGGAGTTTTACGATGTCTGCTGCCGATGGCTTCGACAAGATGCTGAACTTTATCGTGGCGATCGGCCTCTGTGGTGCGGCGTACTTCATCTTCGGCGGGCCACGCGAGCCGGTGAAACCGCCGAACGACGCCTGGTTCCAATCGACGGTTGCCAGCAACCCCGGCCTGGTGCTGGTGAAGTTCGGCGCCGAGTGGTGCGGGCCGTGCCGCATGATGGAAGGGGAACTCGACAAGCTCTCGGCCCAGATGGGCGGCCGGGTCTCGGTGGTGCGCGTCGACGTCGACCAGCATCCCAATTTGGCTCAGCACTACGGCGTGTCGTCGATTCCTCGCTTGATGCTGTTCAAGCATGGCCAGGTGGTCGACGATCGTGTGGGCTTCATGGACACGCAGAACCTGGCCCAATGGGTCACAGCCAACGCGGCGAAGAAGTAACGCTCGCTGCCTACCGCATCCCGCCGGCGATGGTCAGCATTTCGCCGGTGATCCACGCGGCATCGTCGCTGGCCAGAAAAACCACGGCCGGGGCAATGTCCTGCGGCACCCCGGTTCGTCCGAGCGGCGTCTGGCGGATCGTGGCTTTGTGCATATCGCTCCCCATGATGCTGGCCGTGTGCGTTCCTTCGGTTTCGACCATGCCCGGGTTCACGGCGTTGACGCGGATTTTGCGTTCGCCCAACTCCTTGGCCAGCACGCGGGTGATGGCGTCGACCGAGGCTTTGGTGGCGGTGTAGACCGACGACTGCGGCGGCGTGAGCGAGGCGACGATCGAGCTGATGTTGACGATGCTCCCACCCTTGGCGCTGAAGTGCTTGACGGCCGCTTGCGTGGTTAGCAGTAAGCCGAGCACGTTGAGGTCGAACATCTTGTGGAAGTGTTCGGGAGTGATCCCTTCGAGCGGCGCGAACTCGTAGATGCCCGCGTTGTTCACCAGGATGTCGAGCTTGTCGTAAGCCTTTTTAGTCTCGCTGAACAGCCGGTCGATGTCGGCGGGCTGGGCGACGTTGGCCTGCACGGCAACGGCCTTGCCGCCGCTTCCGGTGATTTCTTTGACGACGCGTTCGGCCCCTTCTTTGCTCGACGAGTAATTGACGACCACGGCCGCTCCTGCCGCCGCCAGTTGTTTGGCAATCTCGGCTCCAATGCCTTTCGACGCCCCGGTTACAACGGCAACTTTTCCGGCAAGTTTCTGCGACATGACAGCGGCTCCTGGCAATCGAGTGTTGGATGGCAAAGCTCGATAAGAGTACGCACCTCCCCCTGCTCGGGCAAGCGCTTAAAAACCTGGTTTCTTCACGAATCGCAAGAACGTATGCTAAGAAGGTGTGGCTGAGCCGTCACGCCGGACGTGGCACGCTCGAAACCACACGTCGCGACTGGGGGTTTATTAGCAAAGGATGTGGGCATGATTCATCGGGGCAGTTGCGGAAGTCGGACAGTTCATTGGACGGCAGTCGCGTTTGCAATCGCTATCGTCCTGCTGAGTGCCGAGCAACTTTCGGCCGACGAAAATCCTTTCGGGCTGCCGGCGCCTCACGATCCGAAACGACCAGGCATGGTCATGCTGCATGGCGGTGGGTCGCAAGGACTGAACGATCAGATTCGCCAGGAGTTCGTCCGGCTCGCAGGAGGCCGCGAGGCACGCATCCTGCTGATCCCCTCCGACCAGGCCCAACGCGGTAAGGACGACGATGACAAACCGATCCCGGGCGGAGAAACCCTCGCGGCCTACGAACAGCGATTGTCGCAGTTCCCCCAGTATGGCCGCTGGCATGCGTTGCGAAAAAACGGTCAGGTCGCCGACTTCCAGTTCCTCATTCCCAATCGCGAAGACGATCCAGACCACGCCAAGTTTTATGCCCTGTTGGAGCAAGCGACCGGCGTGTGGCTGCCGGCCCTCGATCAGTCGTGGTTGCCGCAAGAATTTGCGAACGATTATCCGCGACAGACCAGCCGGTTTCAGTTAGCCCTGCGCGAGGTTGTGGCGCGCGGCGGAGTCGTGGGCGGACTCGGCGGCGGTATGGCCAGCTTGCCCGAGACCGTCATCGCCAGCAACGCCCCGGCCGAATCGGGCTGGGTGCGTGCTCAACTGCGTTTCGGGCTGGCGCTGTTCAACGGCGCAGTGGTCGACCAGAACTTCAATGCCCATGCCGGGCGTCTGGAGCGGATGACCGACTTGCTGCGCAGCGGTCCCACGCTCGATCGACTCGAAGGGTTGCCCGGCGTCGAGCGCCGCACGATCGGCCTGGGGGTTGAGCGCGACACGGTGCTTATCTTGCAAGAAAACACCATCCGTGCGATGGGCTCCGGCCGAGGACACATCTTTCTCAAGAGCAACGGCGACCGCACGATCACGTGGCAGACGCTCTCGGCGGGCGAAGAGCCGTTGGTGCTCCGCTCCAGTTCAAAAACGCTACCTCGAATGGCCCCGCAGCACGCCCGCGTGGAAGGGCATGACTTCAATCCCTTCGGAGTGCCCGATCCAATCAATCCATTGCAAGTTGGAACGGTTGTGTTGCACGGCGGGGGCAGCACGCGCGAAATCACCGATCTGCTGCCGAAACTCGCCGGAGTCGCCAAGCCTCGAATGGTGCATTGCCCGTCGGCGCGGGAAAGTTGCCGACCCGTCGACGGGAGCGACGCGCAGCAGTTTGCCGCCTATTTGGAAGACACGTTTTCCAATTGGCGTGAACTGCAGACCGACGGCCGTCTGGCCGAGCTGACGTTTGTCACCACCAACAAACCGGCCGACGCCAACCGTGCGTCGTTCGTCCAACCTTTACAGCAAGCCAACGCACTGTGGTTCTGCGGAGGCGATCAGGCTCCGCTGGCACAGTTGTACGTCGATCCCATGCGCCCGACGATGTTCCAAGAGGCGATCTACGACATCTTGCGTCGCGGTGGTGTCGTGGGGGGCTCATCGGCGGGCCTGGCGGTGATGTCGGACGTGATGATCGAAGGGGGCGAACCGGAAAACGGTCACCCCGCCGAGGCGAAACTCTCGCGCGGCATCGGCACCATGAAACACGTGCTGGCCGAGCAACATTTCGATGCCCGCAGCGGCCGCATCGAACGCCTGACGGGTTTGCTGCGCGACCACAAGCGGCTGGCGAACTTTGCGCCCACCTGCAAGCCGAAGCAAATGATCGGCTTGGCAGTCGAAGAGGACACCGCCCTGATCGCGCAGGGAAATCGCTTGCGGGTCACCGGCAAGAAGTTTGCTCACGTCTTCCTGCAATCGACCGACCCGCGCACGGTAACGTGGCACGCCCTGCACCCGGGCGACGCCGCGATCCTCCGCCCCGGCCACGACGGCTACGTGCTGCAACTCGAAGACTGGGAATTCCAGGAGTAGCCGGGAACAGCTTAATTCGCCGCGGGCTTATCTTTGTCGCTTGTTTCGACAGGTCCTAGCAGCGTTTCGAGCTGTTTACCCAACTCGGGTCCGCGGGCGTTGGTGCTCACCACTTTGCCTTCCTTGTCGACCAGGATCACAGTCGGGATGCCCATGATGCCGTAGTACGTGGTGAGCTTATTCTCTTGCCAGCCGCCGTCGTGCAACGTGATCCAGGGATATTTTTCCTTTTCCATGTACGCGTCGAGCGGCGCGCGTTCCTGGTCCAGGCTGATGCCGACGACCTCGAAGCCGCGAGCTTTGTACAGCTCGTAGTTCTTGCGGATGTTGGGGACCTCGGCGCGGCAGGGACCGCACCACGTGGCCCAAAAGTCCACCAGCACCACTTTGCCGCGGAGTTCCGTCAGGTCGAAGGGTTTGCCGTCGAGCTTGTTGCCATGAATCTTCAGTTCGTTGCCCACGAGCGACAGACGGCGCGCCATGCCGGCCAGCTTTTGGCTTTGCTCGACGACTTTTGGGTCCTGGTTGTCGGCCAGCAGATCACTGAGCTCTTTGGCCAGCGTCGCAGCCCGGTCGCGGTCCTTGCCGTAAGACATTTGATTCAGCAGCGACAGTGTTCCCATAATGGCCTGTGGCGCGGGAGCAGCGACCGTTGCAAAGTACGCTTTCAAATCCTGCACCACTCGGGCCTGGCCAGCAGGCTCCTTGGTCTCCTGGCGATCCATCGCACGGATCGCCAGCCACTTGCCGATCACCGGGCTGTAGCCTGCCAGTTGGCGATCGGCAGCGCTCGCATGCTGATGAACTTTCTCGGCCACTGTTTTGAATGTGGGGGCCAGGATGAAATAGTTTTCGACCGGGGCCGACGCGCCGGTCGCGGGCTTGTGCGTGAGCAGTTTCTCTGCAAACTCGATCAGCCCAGGCACGTCGTCGGTAGCCGGGTAGAAGAAGACCTCGATCTCGCGGTAGCCGTCGAGTTTTTTATCCTCGTCGGTGGCGATCTTCTGGATGCGGTCGATCGCGGTTCGCAAAGCGGTCGTAGCCTTCGCAACAGACTCGGGCGACGTGAGCCCGCTGGACGTGAGCGTTTGCGGCGGCATTTTGAATTGCTTGATGTATGCCAGCAATTCGGGCACGCCCCCTTCGGGCACCAGATAGGGATCGACGGTTTCGGCGTTCGCTTTCGGGTCGGTGGCCGTGGCGGGCTCGTTTGGATTGGCGGGTTCCTCGGCCTGCGTCATGGGCAGGCTCCACGCTCCAGCGATTCCCAACATTCCAACGAGCAGCCAAGAGATGCGCGACGAAGCCATGATCGGACTCCAGAAACGAGTAGGACTGTTTCAGCCCGTGTTTGACGCCGACAAGCCAGCCTTGCCGGCTCTGTGAGTTTAACGGTTCGCCGGGTCGGCGGCGAGAGAATTCAACAGGGTCTTCAACGTGCCGACGTCCGCGGGCTTGGTCAGGTGATGGTTGAAACCGGCCGATTCCGAGCGGCGGCGATCATCGTCTTGACCCCAGCCGGTGAGCGCGATCAGCATCACATCTTGAAACTCTGGTTGCTGCCGGATGCGCCTGGCGACCTCGTGGCCGTCCATACCCGGCATGCCAATATCGAGCAGGACCACTGTCGGGTGGAACTGGTGAATGGTTTCCAACGCCTCGGCCCCACTGAACGCCGTCTTCACGTCGGCGCCGAGCACTTGCAGCAGCATGCCCAAGCTCTGCGCTGCGTCGCGGTTGTCGTCGACCACCAACACCCGGCTGGGAGCCAGGACTTTGGCGGTTCGGGGCTCGGGCTCCGCCATGCCGGCCGAACGGCGGGAAACCGACAACGGCAAGCGGACGGAGAACTCGCTGCCACGCCCCAGTCCGCTGCTGGTCGCCATCACGGTGCCGCCGTGCATTTCAACGAGGCTTTTCACCAGCGTCAGCCCGATGCCCAAGCCCCCCTGGGCGCGGTCCGCGGTCCGTTCGACTTGGGTGAACATATCGAACACGCGCGGAAGCATTTCTGCGGGAATGCCGGCGCCTGTGTCGCGCACGGCAATCACGACCTCGTTGCCATCGCGGCGCACGGTCAGCCAGATTTGCCCGCCCGGGTCGGTGTACTTGGCCGCGTTGTTCAACAGATTGGCAAACACCTGCCCCAGTCGCACAGGATCGCCTTCGAGCATCAGCGGATCGGCCGGCAAGGTCAGCGCCAGTTGATGCCCAGCATTCTCGATCAACGGCCGGCTGGTTTCGACGGCGCTGCGCACGACAGCGGCCACTTCGATCGTCTCTTTGCGCAGCTCGATCTTGCCGCGGGTGATTCGCGAGACTTCCATCAGATCGTCCACCAGTCGGACCATGTGGCCGACCTGGCGTTCCATCATCTCGCCGACGCGCTCGGCAGTGGGATCGTTGCGTGCTGACATTCGCAAGATATGCATCGAGTTGCGAATCGGCGCCAGGGGGTTGCGCAGCTCATGCGCAAGCAGGGCCAGGAACTCGTCCTTACGACGATCGGCCTCTTGCAGTTGCTTGATCAGGTGCAGCCGTTCGTACGCCGCGGCCACATAGCGGCAAATGATCTGTAAAAACTCAAGCTCATCGGGCTGGAACTGAGTGCGCGAGCGGCTGGCGAACGATAGTGTCCCCAGCAATTGCTGACCGACCATCAGCGGATTGCAGGCGTACACGCGAATGCCGTAGCCTTTGACGAGCTGCACGCGTGGGTCGTCCGACTGCTGAATATCATTCGCCACGATCGGTTGTCGCTGCAGGGCCACGGTCCCGCACACCGCCTGGCCGAATTCAAGTCGAGTGATTTTGCGGGCTTCTTCCTCGGGAATGCCACTGAACGAAGCGAGCCGCAGTGCGTCGCCGGCATCGTTGACCATGAAATTGAAATACGCATCCAGTTCCAAGTGCTGCCGAATTCGCTCGAAGAGCCCGGCGAGCATGGAATCGGGATCTTCGGCGGTGAGCAGCACGGTGGCGGCATCCCACAGCAATCGCAGCCGCTCGGTAGCCCGTAACGCGGCGCGCTCGCTCTGTTTGCGTTCAGAAATGTCGCGGGCAATTTTCGAAGCCCCCACGACCCGGCCGGTTTCATCGAGCGTGGGAGAAATGGTCAATGAGACCTGGATCAACTGACCGTCACTGCGAACACGCACGGTTTCGAAGTGCTCGACCCGTTCTCCCCTACGTAGTCGGGAGAAGATCTTTTCCTCTTCATGCATCCGGTCTGGTGGAATGATCATCGAGATATGCCGACCGATAGCTTCCTGGGCTGTGTAGCCGAAGATCCGTTCAGCTCCCGCGTTCCAGCTTTGGATGATGCCGTCGAGCGATTTGCTGACGATGGCGTCGTCGGACGACAGTACTATTGAGGCCAGCAACTGGTGCATGCGGTGGTTGCGTTCCTGGTCCGCCAGATGGTCGCGGATTTGGTACTGCCGCAGCCGGGCCCGCAGGGCCGTCCGTACGGCGCTGACCAACGCCGTCAATCGAGTCGGGCGCTCCAACACCGTGACATTGCCTAGTCGGTTCATGGTCTGCGCCAGGTCGGGGGAGTCGTTTCCCAACCGGGCCAGGACCAGCACCGGCAAATCGGACCACGGAGGTTGCTGCGCCAGCCACCCGGCAAGCCGGCCATTGCGTCCCAGCTCAAGGGCCTCCTCAGTCAACAACAACGCCCCGGCGCCGTGCTCCAGTTGATCGCAAACCTCGTTCAGATCGCGGCAGCACACACACGCCACTTCCGCACGTTCCAGAAACGATCGCGTGAGCGCAGCGTCTTTGCTGGTGGGGGCCAGCACCAGCACGCGTTGCTCCAGGAGTTCGCGATCGCTGTCGATCATGAAGCTTTCTCTCCATGCTTGGCGCCGTCTGGTCCCTCGTAGATAGGGACGCCCGTCAGCACTCCGCGGAATTCTCGCAGAGGTTCGCCGACGCGGATGCCTCCTTTGAGCTGGAATTCGCGGATGGACCGCTCGTGCGCGCCACCCCGTTTTTTGACCACCGAGATGGCCTGGTGGACTTCGCCGCGCAGCTCGAAGTAGCGCATCAGAATGATCGCATCGGCCAGGTAGCTCGCATCGACCGGTGAGTTCATTTGCGAGCCGATCAATCCTTGATGGGCTCCGATCAGCAGCGTGGCGGCTCCCATGTGGCCCAGATAGGTCAGCAACTCGTGCAGTTGAATGATGAGGAAACGCTCTCCGGGCATGGCATTGAGATAACCATTGAGGCTGTCGATCACCACGACCGAGGCATTCCGGCGTTCGACGGCTTGGCGAATCGCCTGGGCGAACTCGCCGGGCGACAACTCCGCGGGATCGACTTGCTGCACACTCACCTGGCCCGAGTCGACGTATTTCCGCAGATTGATCCCCAGTCCATCGGTCCGTGTCAGTAGGGTATGGATGCTCTCGTCGAAGATGAAGAAGGCGGCATTTTGGCCTCGTTGTGCGGCGGCGGCCACAAATTGCGCGGCCAGCGACGATTTGCCGGTGCCGGGGGCGCCGACTATCAGCGTGCTGGTGCCACGTTCCAGGCCTCCGCCGAGCAGGGAATCCAACTCAGGTATTTCGCTGCTGAGTTTTTCTTTCGGCACGCTGGGCCGATGTTCGCCGGCCACCAATCGCGGAAATACCTCGAGTCCTCCGCGAGTGATGACGTAATCGTGGTACCCGCCTCGGTAGCGAACTCCACGAAATTTGAGCACGATCAAGCGTCGTCGCTCGGAGCCGTACTCGGGATACATTTGCTCCAATCGCACGACACCGTGTGCCAGGCTTTGCACTTGCAGGTCTTTGTGTTCCATGCTGGTCATGTCGTCGAGCAGCAGCACGGTGCAGTCGCGACCGGTGAAGAACTGCTTGAGCGCGAGGATTTGGCGACGGTACCGCAACGGGTTACCCGAGAGCAGGCGAAACTCGGAGAGTGAATCGAACACAATACGTTTCGGCTGGATACGTTCCACTTCGGCCAGGATGATTTTGGTCGTTTCGCTCAGTTCCACCTCGGCCGGATGGAACATCGTGTACTGCTCGTCCGGGCGTAGATTCTCGTCGGCCGGGATCAGTTCCCGAATCGTGACGCCGTCGAGCGACCACCCGTGCGATCGGGCGACCTCCTGGACTTCCTCCTCCGTCTCGGAGAGCGTGACGTACAACACGGGCTCGCCGCGCCGTGCTCCTTCGATCAGAAATTGCAGGGCCAGCGTCGTTTTTCCAGAGCCAGGGACTCCTTCGATCAAATACAAACGGTTGGATGTAAATCCGCCGCTCAGAATGTTGTCTAACCCCGAGATGCCAGTCACGGCCCGGTTGGGAGAAGCGGAAGTTGAGGAACGCGCGTCGGACATCAAGACGACCCCTGGTAGCAGTGCATGATAATGAGTCGAGAACCCTTGCGCGAGCGCGCTAAATTCTCGCCGCCACGTCGCAGATCCTATGGCGATGCATGTTCGCTGCTTCGCCGGACGGCCGATCATCTCACCCGCTCAAGCCCACAGGGGCCGGTTTATTGTAGAGTGGCGTTTAATGAAAACTACTAGCGCAGGGGGTGGTCGTTTTTTGACCATCTCTTTTGAGCAGACGTCAAAGTCGACGAAAGCGGAATACTATAGCGGCCCACTACGGAGGGGGGCGGTCATAGCTTTTTTGACGTGCGCGACTCGATGATTGAGTTGGCGTTCCCATTGGTTCCGCTGTCGGCTCAGCCAGTCTTCGGCGAGCTTCAAAAGCTTCGGGACCAGCCGATAGGTCCTGACGCGGCCCGACTTGATGGAGCGTACGAGTCCGCACCCTTCCAAAACCCGCAGATGCTGAACGAACGATGGCAACGCCATGTCGAACGGCTCCGCAAGCTCGCTGACCGACGCGGGGCCCCGGCTCAATCGTTCCAACACATGCCGCCGTGTGGGGTCGGCCAGCGCGATGAATAAGCGATCGATGCGTTTGGGCGTTTGAGCCTGCCTGGTCATGTCGCCGAGTATAGCACTACAAATACTTAGGTGGATACCTTTGTATTAGAAAGCGAGCCAGCTGAAGTGTTCGAGCGGCACGCGTGCCTCGTCCCCGAGACGCCAGGGCTCCACATCATTCGCTAACAATGATGGCCCGTGATTTGCGGGGCCCGAGCACATCCGGTATGGTGGGGCAGGGGAGCAAAAATCAGCCGGGTTAGGCGTGTATTGCATGGACGAGGCAAGTTCCGATCGAGCCCATCACCCCCCGTCCTTGCCGGTTCCGGCGGCTTTTTTTTTGAACGCGGGCTTCGGCCTCGCGGTGTTCACGAGCGCGTTGTTGCTGTTCATGGTGCAGCCGCTGGCGTGCAAGGCGTTGCTCCCCTACTTCGGCGGCGCGCCAGCAGTCTGGACCGCCTGCATGCTGACATTTCAATTACTGCTGTTTGCGGGCTACGCCTACGCCGACATCGCGGCCCGGTTTTTCAAGCCGGCGGTTCAGGCCTTGCTGCATGTTGGGCTGCTGGCTGCGGCGATGGGCTTTGATATTCTGCCCGCGCCGGGCGACGCTGGAGGCCGTGACCTCGCCGCGAAGATCGTCCTGGCATTGCTCACTTCGGTCGGTCTCCCTTTTTTCGTGCTGTCTACGAGCGCTCCGTTGCTCCAAGCGTGGTTCGCGCGGGCGACGCCTGGCAAGTCGCCATATTTTCTCTACGTGCTATCCAACACCGGCTCGCTCGTGGCGTTGCTGAGCTATCCCTTTGTGATCGAACCTTGGTCTTCGCTGCAGCAGCAAGTCACCTGGTGGCGCTGGGCTTACGCGGCCTTTGCGCGCTGTTCGGCCTGCTGGCGGCGGCGACGTGGCGCTACGGTGAGACGACGGTGGCCCCCGTTGCCGGTGAACCGTCGGCCGATCGGCACGCCTCGGTGGGGGCAACGACGTACGCCTTGTGGTTTGCGTTGGCGTTCGTGCCGTCGGTGTTGTTGCTGGCGACGACGAATCAGGTTTGCCTCGATGTCGCCTCGGTGCCGTTCATGTGGGTCTTGCCGTTGTCCTTGTACTTGCTGTCTTTTGTGCTGGGTTTTAACCAGGTGTCCTGGAACCAACGCAGGTTCTTTGCACCGATTTGCTACCTAGCGGCCGGGCTCTTTGGCGTCATGTTGAACTGGTCGGCCGACGCTTCGATCCTGGTGCAAGCCGGCGGGTACTTTCTGGCGTTATTTGCCTGCTGCATGTTTTGCCACGGCGAGTTGGCGCGGCTCCGTCCGCCCCCAGCACAGCTGACGTCGTTTTACCTGACGATGTCAGGAGCCGGCGCAGCGGGGGGTGTTTTCGTGTCGTTGCTGGCTCCGCGGCTGTTCAACTCGTACCTCGAACTGCACTTTGCGGTGCTCGCGGCGTTGGCGCTAGCCATCTACGTTTCCTATCGAAATCGAGATTGGCCCTTCGGTGTCCGACCGAGGAGACCGAAGGTCGCCCTGGTTGCCAAGCTTGCGATCGGTAGTCTGTGCGTTGCGGTGTTGGTGTTACTGACGCGTGCCGAGTGGCGAGGCAATTCCGACCTGGTTTACCAGACACGTAGTTTCTTCGGCGTGCTACGCGTGCTCCGCCGTCCCCAGCCCAACCCGGCAGATAATATGCTCAGCCTGCGGCATGGGCGGATTTCGCACGGGACACAATACCTGGCACCGGACAAGCAGCGTGTCCCGACGTCGTATTACACCCGGCAATCGGGCGTGGGACTCGTGCTGCGCGCTCACCATAGCGATCGCCCGCGCCGCATCGGCGTGGTGGGACTCGGCACCGGAACGCTGGCTGTCTATGGCCGGCCCGGAGACCAGCTGACGTTTTTTGAGATCGATGCCGACGTTGATCGCATCGCACGCGAGCATTTCACGTTCCTCCGCGATTGCGAGGCCAAATGGGATGTGAAGCTAGGCGACGGGCGGAGGTCCCTCGAGTTGGAGCAGCAGCGCGGCGACGCCGGTCGTTTCGACGTGCTGGTGCTCGATGCGTTTTCCGGCGATGCCATTCCCACCCACATGCTCACGCGAGAAGCCATGAGCCTGTACCTCGACCGGCTGGCGGATGATGGGATATTGGCTTTTCACGTCTCAAATCGCCACTTGGATTTGCGGCCCGTGTTGGCGGCGTCGGCCCGTGGGTATCAGCTGGCCTCACGTGTCATTGCGATGAAGGCGCTCCGCGACATGCCGCCGAGTACCTGGGTATTGCTGAGTCGTACCCCGAAGGCGTTTGACGACGACGTTTACGTCGGCACGAAGCCGCTCGACATGGAACGGCAAATTCCTTGGACCGACAATTACTGCAGTCTCGCTTCGGTTCTCAACTGGGGAAGCCAGCGTGCGGCGGAGGCGGGGGATCGGGGACCAAACAGCCCGCTGGTCGACCGCGGGGTGGCGTTGATCGAGGCCAACGATTTGAAGAACGCCGAGTCGTTGTTGCGCGACGCGCTAAAAAGCGACCAGCGCGACGCGGGAGCCTGGCTGCATCTGGGCAACGTTTTACGCCGGCAATCACGTCCCGCCGAGGCCATCAACGCCTATCGCCGTGCGGTCGAGGCCGCGCCGCAGTATGCCGAGGCCCACAATAATTTCGGCATGCTGTTGTTCAAGGTCGATCGCCAGAAAGGCCGGCACCATGTCGCCGAGGCAATCCGGCTCGATCCGCGCAGCGTCGAGGCCCACAACAATCTCGGTTTGATCCTGGCCGAGGAGTCCGATCTGCAGGGGGCGTTGCGTCAGTTCGAGCAAGCGCTGGCTCTCGACCCCGATTCGGACGCTGCCCGCAAGAACAGCGACGTCGTCCGGTCGATGCTACGTACCTCAGCGGCGCCTTAGTCACGCGTGGCTGTGTGGGTTTGAATAAATGCGTCCACGCCGAGGCAGTGAACGCCCATGTTCTGCAAATCGCGAATATTCGCCGCGGCCACATCCTCGCTCGCCGCTGACGTGGCATCCGTCAGACATGCCACTTGATAGCCGTAGCAGATTCCGTCGACGAGCGTGGCGCGTACGCAGCACGGGTACTGTGTGCCGCACACCACGATCGACTCCACGCCCCTGCGCCGCAAAATGAAGTCCAACTCGGTATCCATGAACCCGCTGAAACGGTTCTTCATGACCTGGTAATCCGACGGCTGCGGCGCGATTGACTGAACGATCTTCGCGCCTTCGGAGCCGGGCAGGCAGACTGGCTTGCCTCGCAAAAACGATTCGAGCCGCGTTACTTCGATGTCGCTCCCATCGCGGCGGTATTCACGATAGAGATAGATCACAGGCCAATCGAGCTTGTGCCAAAAGTCGAGCGCCTCGCGAATCTTGGGCAACGTGACGTACGCTCCCGCCACACACGCCGGTGCACCGAGCAGGACGAAATCGTTCTGCATATCCACGATGATTAACGCGTGTAGATCACCCGGCATGGTTGATGTCTCCTGGAATGTGTCCCGGCTCGATCGGCAGTTTTCAGCTACGACACGGTCATTGTTTTACCACCGTATCCAGCGCCGCTTACCGCGGCATCGAAGCATGGGTACGTATTTTGGGGAGTCTGTGCATGAAGGAATCCTAATTCTTAAGAAGAACTAACCGTCTTTTGCATTTTCTGCATCTTTCTTTGTCGATAATGCCGTTTATAAGGAATGTAGGGTCTGGAGGGTGGCGTTGCGCAGCCGCTAGCAGACCGTGATGTCACAAAGTCCGACTTTTCCCCGTACCGCCGTCAAGAGTATGGGGTGCGAAACCCACCGAAGCCCCTTCCAACGGCCCCATCATTCCCACCCAGTGATCCCGGTCGCAACCCGGGCGACAACCCTAGATTGCCAACCCTATGAAAGTTTCACTGATTTCGCCTTTTGTTCTGATGTTGTCCTGTCTTGCGCTCTCCGGTTGTCACAAGTCCGAGGCCGAGGAACAGCACGAAGAGCATCATGAAGAGGCCCGCAAGATCGTGGCCACTAGCCCTGAAATCGCGGATGTCATCAGCACTCAACAATATGTCTGCCAGATCCACTCGCGCCGCCATATCGAAGTCCGCGCACTCGAGGGAGGTTATCTCGAGGAGATTCGGGTCAAGGAAGGGCAAGCGGTGAAGCAAGGCGATCTGATGTTCAAAATCGTCCCAGTGCTTTACCAAGCCAAGTTCGATACCGAGGTTGCCGAGGCCCAGGTGGCGGAAATCGAGTTCAATAACACGAAAAAGTTGTTCGAGCAGAAAGTGGTTTCGGAGCAAGAGCTGGCGCTGGTCAAGGCCAAGCTGGCCAAAGCCCAGGCCAAGGTGCAATTGGCACGGGCGGAACTGAACTTCACGGACATCAAAGCCCCCTTCGACGGCATTGTTGACAAACAGCAGGAACAGCAAGGGAGTTTGATTGCCGAGGGAGATATCCTCTCGACCTTGTCGGACAACAGCGTGATGTGGGTGTACTTCAACGTGCCCGAGGCTCGCTACCTCGAATACATGCAGGACCCGAACAAAGACGACATGAAAATCGCCCTGAAGCTGGCAGATCATTCGAAGTTTCCGCAGGACGGCAAGATCGGCGCGGTCGAGGCTGATTTCAATAACACGACCGGCAACATCGCATTTCGAGGAGATTTTCCAAACCCAGATCGGCTCTTGCGTCATGGCCAGACTGGCACCGTGGTGGTCAGTCGTGTCGTCAAAAACGCCATGGTGATCCCCCAGCGAGCGACCTTCGAGATTCTCGCCAAACGGTACGTGTACGTCGTCGACAAGGATGACGTGGTTCACCAGCGCGACATCACCATTCGAAACATTCAGACTCGGCAGGACGACATCTTTGTGGTCGAGGAGGGGCTCAAAGAGGGCGAGAAGATCATCCTCGAGGGCATTCGCGAGGTGCGTGACGGCGAAAAAGTGGAATACGAGTACCGTACTCCCGAAGAGGTTCTTTCAAGTCTGAAGTTTCACGCCGAGTAAATAGGCGTCGTTCATGTTCACGAAGTTTCTGCACCGACCTGCACTGGCGATCGTCATATCGCTGCTCATCCTGTTCATGGGTGGGCTGTCGATTGTGACACTGCCCATTTCGCAATTTCCCGAAGTGGCGCCGCCAAGCGTGATTGTTGCGGTGTCTTTCCCCGGCGCCAGCGCCAAGATTCTAGTCGATTCGGTCATGGTGATTCTGGAACGTGCCATCAATGGCGTTCCCGACATGCGTTACATGACGTCCGCCGCCACCAGCGCTGGCGAGGCGTCGATCATGGTTACGTTTGAGCCCGGAACGGACCCCAACGTAGCCGTCTTGAACGTGACCAATCGCATCCAGATGGTCCGCAACCAGCTCCCTCCGATCGTGGATCGCGAGGGCATCATCGTCATGCAGAACATGACAAGCATGCTGATGTATGTGAACGTGTTCAGTAAAGATCCGAACATCGATCAGAATTTTCTCTACAACTACGTCTCCGCCAATCTCCTGCCCGAAATCCAGCGGACCCGGGGCGTTGGCCGCGCCCAGATTCTGGGCAACCGCGCTTATGCCATGCGGGTCGAGCTGAATCTCGAGCGGATGCGAGCTTACAACATCTCCTCGGCCGACATCATGGAGGCCATCAAAGAACAGAGCCTGATCGGTTCTCCCGGGCGGCTTGGCCAGGCGACGGGAAAAACCTCGCAAACGATCGAATACGTGCTCACTTGGATCGGCCGCTACAACGAACCAAAGCAGTACGAAGACATCATCCTCCGGGCCAACGAGAAGGGCGAAATTCTGCGACTCAAGGATGTCGCCCATGTCGAACTGGGCTCGTCATTCTACGATCTTTACTCAGACATCGACGGCTTTCCCTCGGCTTCCATCGTCCTCAAGCAGATTCCCGGATCCAACGCCACCGAGGTCATTGAAGAGGTCAAAGAAAAGCTCAAGGAGATGAAGGCGGAATTGTTCCCGCCGGGCATGGACTATGCGATCAGCTACGATGTTTCGAACTTCCTGGATGCCTCGATCGAGAAAGTGCTGCACACCCTGTTCGAAGCGTTCATCTTGGTGTCGCTGGTGGTGTTCCTGTTCCTCGGCGACTTCCGCTCCACGCTGATTCCGACTCTGGCGGTTCCGGTCTCGCTGATCGGAACGTTCTTTTTTATGCGTGTGTTTGGGATGTCGATCAATCTGATCACGCTGTTTGCCTTGGTGCTGGCGATCGGCGTGGTGGTCGACGACGCGATCGTGGTGGTGGAAGCGGTGCATGCCAAGATGCACGAGAAGCATCTCTCGCCCTATGATGCGACCAAAGAAGTGGTTGCCGAAATCAGCGGTGCGATCATCGCCATTACTCTGGTGATGACCGCCGTGTTTATCCCGGTGACTTTCTTGCAGGGGCCAGTGGGGGTGTTTTACCGACAGTTCGGCCTCACGATGGCCATGTCCATCGTGCTCTCTGGCGTAGTGGCCTTGACGCTCACGCCGGTACTGTGCGCGATGATTCTCAAGCCCCATACAAAGCACGTCGAGCAGCGCGGGCTGATTGGCCTGCTAAACCGCGGCATCAAGCGGGCCGCAGGTAAAGGCGCCAACGCCGTGCGCGGCGTGTTGGCCATCCTTCTCGGCCTCGGGGTCGGGTACGGCATCTTCCGTTTGCTGGAAGTTGAGATCGTCCACGAATTGGTGTCCGAGCAGATGACCCTCACGGAAACCAAGATGATCGTCATCGGCGGCGTCGTGGCCGTGCTGGCGATCCTCACGTTCCGCTCGATGTTTTCGGGAAGCGAACCGGGCGAGGAAAAGAAACGCGGGCCGCTCGGCATCTTTGTGCATCAGTTCAATCGCGGGGTCGATGTGGTGACGAACGGTTTCGTCGCCCTCGTAAGCCTCATCATCACCCGACGCGTGCTGACCATGCTCGTTATCGGGGGCTTCGGTTATGCCATCTTGCTAGTGAACCAGGTGCTCCCCTCGGGCTTTATTCCGCTCGAGGACCAGGGGGTGATCTATGGCATTATCCAGACGCCTCCCGGCTCGACACTCGAATACACCAACTCCAAGAGCCACGAACTGCAGGCGATTTGCAAAGAGTTTGAGGAAATCACTTCCGTCACGTCGCTGGCCGGTTACGAGATTCTGACCGAGGGCCGCGGCTCGAACGCCGGAACGTGCCTCATCAACCTGAAGCCCTGGGCCGAACGCAACCTGACCTCGAAGCAGATCATCGAAGAACTCGAAGAGAAAGGCAAAAAGATTGCCAACATCAAGCTCGAGTTCTTCGAGCCGCCCGCCGTTCCCGGCTTCGGCGCCGCCGGCGGGTTCTCGCTGTGTTTGCTCGACAAAACGAACAGCGGCGACTATGAGACGTTCGGAAAGGTGACCGAGAAGTTCCTGGCGGCGCTGAGAGAGCGCCAGGAGCTTAAGGGCATTTTCACGTTCTTCGCCAACAACTATCCACAGTACGAGATCATCATCGATAACGACGTGGCCATGCAAAAAGGTGTGTCGATTGGGGCGGCGATGGAGAACCTCTCGATCGTAGTGGGCAGCACCTGGGAACAGGGGTTCGTCCGCTTCAATCAGTTTTACAAGGTCTATGTCCAATCCTCGCCCGAGTTCCGCCGGTATCCCGAGGATTTGGACGACATGTTCGTCAAGAACGACCGTGGTGAAATGGTTCCTTACTCGGCGTTCATGAAGATCAAGAAGCTGCAGGGCATGAATGAGATCAACCGCTACAACCTGTATACGACCGCGATTATCCAAGGAGCCCCGGCGGCCGGCTACAGTAGCGGACAAGCCATTAAGGCCATCCAAGAAGTGGCCGAGCAAACACTCCCCTATGGTTTTGACATTGGCTGGCAAGGCCTCTCTTACGACGAAACCGACAAGACGAAAACGCCGGCGGTCTATGTCTTTTTAATCGTCGTGATGTTCGTCTACCTGGTGCTGGTCGGGCAATACGAGAGCTTCATTTTGCCGCTAGGCGTGCTCGTCTCATTGCCGGTCGGACTCTGTGGATCGTTTTTGATGCTGAAGCTCATGGGACTGTCCAACGACGTCTACTGCCAGATTGGTCTGGTTATGTTGGTCGGTCTGTTGGGCAAGAACGCGATTCTGATCATCGAGTTCGCCGTCCAGCGCCGTCAGGAAGGCCTGAGCATCAAGGATGCCGGCATCGAAGGTGCCAAACTGCGATTCCGGCCGATCGCAATGACCTCGTTCGCTTTTATTGCCGGTCTGATTCCATTGGTGCGTGCCACCGGCCCTGGCGCGATCGGAAATCGCACTATCGGCAGCACGGCCGTCGGTGGAATGCTCATGGGCACGATTTTAGGAGTCCTGGTGATTCCAGGTCTCTATTACCTGTTCGCAAGGATGTCGGACGGGCGCAAGCTTATCAAGGATGAACACGATGAACCTCTCAGCGAGATTCTCGAACACGAAAGCGCATAACCTACGCGCGCTTTCGATAGCGATTGGCTTCAGCGTCGTGCTGTGGCTGCCGGGCTGTTGCCTGCCGAAACTCCCATTGCCGGAGTGTGGAGCGCCGTTACCGGATAGCTTCAACGGCCTCACGACCGCCGATAACTCAGCACAAATCGGTTGGTGCGAGTTTTTCAACGACCCAACGCTCGCCAGCTTGATCGGCGAAGCACTCGTGGGCAACCAGGAACTGAAAATCCTGACCCAGCGCGTCCGCATGGCCAACTACGAAATCATGGCCCGGAAAGGTGCGTACCTTCCCTTCGTAGGCTTGCGGACCAGCGCGGGCATGGAGAAACCCAGCCTCTTTACGCCGTTGGGTACGGTTGAAGATCAACTCGAACCGATCCCCGGCGTCGGATTTCCCGAACCGCTGCCCGATTTCCTCATTGCCGCCGACGTTTCGTGGGAAGTGGACATCTGGCGCAAGTTGCGAAATGCACGAGACGCGGCCACGCTGCGCTTTTTGGGCACGCGCGACGGACAGAACTACATCGTGACTCGCATGGTTGCCGAAGTTGCCGAAAATTATTACGAGCTAATGGCGCTCGACAACCGCATGCAGGCCCTGGACGCCACGATCCGCATCCAGGAGCAAAGTCTCGAAATGGCCAAGGCCAAAAAGGCCGCAGGCCGCGAAACCGAGTTGGCTGTCCAGCGTTTCCAGGCCGAAGTTCGCAAGAATCAGAGCGAAAAGCTGATCATCACACAACAGATCGTCGAGGTCGAGAACCGGATCAACTTTACCCTGGGTCGCTTCCCGCAGCCTGTCGAACGAGATTCTTCGCGATTCATCGACTTGAAACTGCAAATGCTGAGCGTCGGCGTCCCCTCGCAGTTACTGCAGAACCGCAACGATATTCGCCAGGCCGAACGCGAGCTGGGGGCTGCCGGCCTCGACGTGCGGGTCGCCCGGGCTCGCTTCTATCCGTCGCTGAACCTCACCGGCGTCGTCGGCTACGAAGCCTTCAACACTCGCTATCTGTTCCAGAGTCCTGAATCCTTGATTTATGGCGCTGCTGGCGAGTTGGTTGCGCCGTTGATCAACCGCAAAGCCATCAAGGCCGACTACCTCAGCGCGAATGCGATGCAATTGGAGAAAGTCTACGATTACCAGCGAACGGTCCTCAATGCTTTCACCGAGGTCATCAACCGCCTGGCCAAGGTCGAGAATTATGGTCAGAGCATCGAGGTCAAGAAACAGCAGTTGCAAGCGCTCGAGGCGTCGGTCGACACTGCTACTAAGCTCTTCCAAAACGCCCGCGCCGAATACATGGATGTGTTGCTGGCTCAGCGTGATCTCATGGAAGCCAAGATGGTTCTGATCGAAACCAAGCAGCAGCAACTGGCCGCAATCATCAACGCCTATCAGGCCCTGGGCGGCGGCGGAGTGGCGAGTAGCGGGTATTTTCTGCCCGTCGACGAGGAACTTCCACCGCCCGCTGGCGCCGGCGACTTACCTCCGTCGCCCGAAGCGATCCCGTTGGGACAACCCCTTCAGCGTGGACAAGGAAACGGCCCGATGCCGCCGCTTCCACCGTCAGCATCACCGAAGCTTAATTTGGATCCGCCGGACACCGATCGTTCGCCGCCGAAGGATCCAGATAATTCCGGCAAGAGCGGTCAAAACAGCCCCCCACCACAATCTCCCGCCAAGCGATTCGCAGCCAGCTTGAAGCGTTCCCTCCAGGGAGGCGGATAAAGCTGCCGAAGACTGAACGGCTCACCAAGCATGCTTTGGTCGACCATGCGTTGGAGAAACGCCGAATAGCATGCCCATTGCTGTTGGCGTTCCTCTGCGGGAGTAAAAGGTGTGTTTAACGCTTCACGGAGCGGCGTGTATTCACGTGCACGCAATCGCCACTCATTACTCAAGTGGAAAAGGAAATACGCGGGTAGTCTTCCTGCAAGTGACTCTGATTTTTCTTTTGCCACCCCCCACGCCTCGGTCCAGCGAGCAAGACTTTTACGCATTGCATCTACAATGCTTAACTGCTCTGGGTGCGAAAAAAGCGTGGAGTCCAACTTTGATTCCAATGACTCCATCTTTTCATCTAATTCTTCTGCAAGCTGATCAGGTAGGAGTCTTTTCGTATCAATCCTTGCTTCGGAAAGCAGGTCCGCAGATTGGCTGACTAGATCGAAAAGCGATTGAGTCATAGCTCGACGAACAAGAACCCAAGCGAGCCCTTCCGGATCGTTTTCAAAACCAATCGAGGTAATGGCTGCTGTGGCTTCTCCTGCCGCCTTGTCCCATTGAAGTGTTACCCCAGCTGCAATGGCCTTCGTTAGTGAAACGAAAAGCCCTTTGAAGTCAGCCTTCATCGGCTTAAAGAGGATCGATGTCGGCTTGCGAATCTGCCGCCTTGGTTTCTTAGTCGCCATTGCTAGCCCCCAACTCCTAGAGAAAGGAAAACGACATTTTGGATGAACTTAGGATAGGTAGCAAGTATGCAAGGTGACGGTTAAAGCAATCCGCTAATCAGATGGGGACATGCCTGATCTGTATTCGATATTGTGTTAAAGCGGCTTATAGGCCCGATCGGCTAGAGATTCATTAACTGGAGAACAGAGAAGAGGGTAGAAGCGGGCCAGGGGAAGAGGGGCCTCGTCTTGCCCGGACTGTGTGTACGCAAAAAAGTGCAGCGGCGAAGCTGTCGATATTCTGAAACGTGGCTTTGTTTACCTGTTAGGGGAAAGCCTCGTGCAAACACGAATCCGGCAATTGTAATAAAATGACTCGTGAATGCTGGCGTTAGACAAGTGGGAAGAAGGTCGATTCAGGCCGATGACCATCCCGGATTAGGAAGCCATCGATACGACCTGTCAGCCAACAAAAAAAGAGCCCTTCGACAACTCGGTCGAAGGGCTCTCTTAGCAAACAGTCGGGGTGACAGGATTCGAACCTGCGACTTCTTGGTCCCAAACCAAGCGCTCTAGCCAGGCTGAGCTACACCCCGAGGCGCGACCATTCTTCTAGACACACTCGGGCGTCAATGGTCGAGCGCGGGCGAACGGCCCATCCTAGCGGTGCCTGCCAACTTCGGCAAACCACGATTAGTTGGCCCGGTAGTGTACATTAGGACACATAGGCGACTGAGCCTTCTTTTAGCCGCGAGAACCTTGCCTCGCGCGTCACGAGCGACGGTGGCTAAACTATCCCGCGTGGCTCTGGCTCTGGTCGTGGCCGCAGAGTTGGCGGCGGATGCGTTCGAACTCGTCGTGGTTCTTGAAGTGAATCGTGAGCTTGCCTTTCCCCTTGGCGCTCTGACGAAGTTCGACCTGCGTGCCGAGTGCCGTGCGGAACTCCTGTTCGAGCGAGGCCAGATGCTCGCTGCGAGTCTCGACCTTGGTCGGAGTGTGATCGTCGTCGAAGCCGACGACTCCCAACGGGCCACCGGCTGTGCTGTGCACGATCTCTTGCACCAGCGCCTCGACCACGCGGACGCTGAGTCCTTCGCTGTCGATCCGTTTGCAGACCGCCACCTGTTCGCGCTCGTCGCCCAAGGGGAGCAGCGCTCGCGCGTGGCCGGCGGTGATGGTTCCTTTGCGGAGCGAGTCTTGCACCGTCTCCGGTAGTTCCAGCAGGCGAATGAGATTGGCGACCGTCGAGCGATCGATGGTCAGCCGGCCCGCGAGCTCTTCTTGCGTGCAGCCGTAGCGTTCCAGGTACTGCTGAAAGCTCGCGGCCTTTTCCAACGGGTTGAGATCTTTGCGCTGCAAGTTCTCGACGATGGCCAACTCGGCCACCTGGCGGTCGTCGGCTTCGATCACGTGGGCAGGGACTTCGGCCCAGCCGGCCTTGATGGCGGCGCGCAGACGGCGCTCGCCGGCGATCAGTTGATACCGGCCATCGACACGGCGCACGGCGACCGGTTGCAGCAGGCCATGCTCGCGGATGCTGCTAGCGAGCGATTCCAGTTCGGCTTCGTCGAATTCGCGGCGAGGTTGGAACGGGTTGCTGTCCAGCTCGTAGACATTGACGCGAACGAGCCCCTGTCCAGCGGCATTGGCGGTTTCGTCCAGCGGTCGGCCCAACAAGGCTTCCAGTCCACGGCCCAGGCGTCGTTCCTTAGTCACGTTCCAGTACCTCCCTGCAAAGTTCCACGTAAGCGCGGGTCCCGCGACTGCGGGGAGCGTAATCCATCACGCTCAGACCGTGGCTCGGCGCCTCGCATACCGCGACGTCGCGCGGGATGACGGTCTCATAGACAATATCGCCAAAAAAGTCCCGCACCTGTTCATCGACTTCGCGAGTTAATTCCAAACTGGGGTCCACCATGGTCAGCAGGATGCCACCAAACTGCAAGCGTCGGGGGGGCTGCTGCATCACCTGGCGAATGGTTTCGATCATCTGTGCCAGGCCTTCCATGGCGAAATACTCGCACTGGATCGGCATCAGCACCTCGGTCGAGCTAGCAAGCGCCGTCCGGGTGAGGGCACCCAGCGACGGCGGACAATCGATCAGCACAAAGTCGTAAGCGTTCAATCCCCCCGTGAGATGCTGGCGCAAGGTCGCTGAGCGTGGGCCATCGGCCTGCGCCAGGGCGTCGATGTCTTGAAAGTTGCGCGAGCCGGGCAGCAGTTCGAGCCCCGGCGTCGTGGTCTCGCGGATCGAATTTCGCAGCGGCTCGTTCATCACCAACGGATGCCGGTCGGCCGGCGCGTGCCCGAGGCCCGAGGTGGCGTTGGCTTGCGGATCAAGGTCCACCAGCAGCGTGCGCGCACCACTCTTGGCCAGCGCGACCGCAAGGTTGGTGGCGGTGGTGGTCTTGCCGACCCCGCCTTTCTGATTCGCCACGCAAACAATCCGACCCACCGCTAGGTCCTTCCTTGAAAGAAGCGCCGCTGCATGAAGGGGGCGGATTGTACCCGGAGGTCGAAATCGGGAGCTAGAGCAGTGGGGGACCGTCCCTTCCGGCCCTGGACGGACCGACTATATGGATCAGCCCCGGGCTCCGCCCGGGGATCACATCGATTCAAACCTAGCTATGCTAGCATCGCAATGAACGTTTCACGTGGAACGCACACTCACCGCAGTCATCGTGTTTCACGTAAAACACGCAGATTCATAAGTCGGCAAAGTCACCGCAGTCGGGTTCCACGTGAAACGTGGTCTCCCGGCTACAGCCGTCGCTTCCGGCGTCGGGTTACTCCGACCGCGAGCGGTCGGCTTGGATAGGACTGCTGTTGGCGATTGGTCCCCGCCCGCGCCACAATGCCCACCATGGAACAGGGGCCAATCATTCGTCGGAGCCGTTGGATCAGGTGGTTTCCCCTAGTGGTCCTGGTGGGGCTCATCGGGGCGCAGTTTCATCAGTCGCTCTACACTTCTACCCGTTCCACGAGTTGGTCTCCCGCTAACGCCTCGTATCCGAGTGTGAGCTACGGCTGGCCGTTCGTCGCGTACTCTGGACCTTTTCGCTCTTGGGCAACGTGGAACTCGCGGTGGCTGGCAAATCGACATCGTCGCCTGCCTCGCGGTGGTGTTTGCCTGTAGCGTGGTGGGCCGCATCATCAAAATGCAATGGGACGGTCGTCTTCAATTGCGACTCTCCACTCTGTTTACGCTCACGACCACGGTCGCGCTAACGGTGGGCTTGTTGACGATGCGCCCCGATACGAGCCTATTGATCGTGGACGGGATCGAGAGTGCCCCCTCGGCAAGGTCCTGGAGCCTCACGCTAACGCGGCTCTCCGACTGTCCGATCTGGAGTCAAGGGCTCATCGTGTTGGGCATGGCATCCGCGGCGTACCTGATGGTCCGTATCACGGTGAATAGCATGGAGAGGGTGTGGCGTCTCGCTAAGCCCAGGCCCCCGCTCACTCCAGCGGATTGATTACCAGCCCGCTCACCAGCTTCGGGTAGAAATACGTGCTCTTCGCGGGCATCCGCTCACCGAGTTGGCTGATCTCGCGGATGTGTTCCACGGTGGCGGGCATCACCAGGGCGGCGAGGGGGAACTGGCCGCCGGCGCTCATCACGCCGGTGGCGTCGCGGCCCGCGACGTCGCCGCGGTCGAGCGCTTCGACCACCTCGTCGACGGAGTGGACATACAGCGGCTTCGGCAGGTCGCCGGCCGCGAGCAGCGTGTCGATCACCAGCCGATGTAGAATGCTCACGCCCAAGCCGCGCCACGGATCGCTGTGTTCGGCGGCCGCTTCGGCCAGGCGCTTGCGCCCCGCGGGAGTGATCGTCGCCAGCACCCAACGCTGGTCCTTGGTGGTAAAGAACCCGATCTGGCCCTGGTCTCCTTGCATCTCGATCTCTTCCCACACTTCGTGGGCGAGCTTGCTCCCTTCGCCCATCACGCGGCAGGTGAACGCGTCACCAAGCTTCGCGATGAACTCCTCGGCCGTGAGCGAGGGCAGCCCGCGGAACAGGCGATGCGTCGGCAGCACCAGCAGTCCGGGGTCCGACATGCTCACGCACATCATCAGCACAAAGTTAGCCGGATGGTTGGTGTCGAGCGAACCCTTGGCGGCCAGCTCATCGCGGTAGTTGCAGGCGGTCTCGTAGCGATGGTGTCCGTCGGCAATGAACAGCGGCTTGGGGCCCATCACCTTCTGCACCGCGCTGATCACGGCGACGTCGGTCATCGGCCACAGACGATGCACCACGCCCAGGTGGTCCTTCGCTTCGATCGCGGGCTTGCCGGCCACGGCCCGTTCGAGCAGTGTCTGGGCCTCGTTGTCGGGGTCGGGGAACAGGCCAAAGATTTGGCTGAGGTTTGCACGGCACGCGCGGGTCAGCAGCAGGCGGTCGGCCTTGGGCCCGGCGAGCGTCTCTTCGTGCGGGTAGATCTTCCCCTCGCCGAAGCGCTCCAGCCGGCAGCGGCACATGAACCCGCGGCGCGTAAAGGTGTGACCATCGGCCTCGAACGTCTGATCGTACACGTACAGGGCCGGGTCCGATTCGCGGAACAGCAGCTTCTCGCTCACCCAGTTCTTGAGGAACTGCGCAGCCCGGGAGTACTTGTTGTTGCGGTCGTCGTCGCCGGGCTCTTCGCGGTTCAGCTCCAGGCGCACCACGTTGGCCGGGTGCTGCTTGTAAAGCTGCTCGTGCAGCGCGGGCCCAATCACATCGTACGGCGGCGCGATCACATCGCTCAGCGAGCCGACATGGCCCAGGTCGTAACGCAATCCACGGAAGGCTTGAATGTCAGGCATGAGCGGGAGTCGGGCTCGGGGCCAGGGGTCGGGGCGGAAATAAAACAGGGCTGCGGGTGTTATCCCGCAGCCCTAGTGGATTGTCAAACCCCGTCGTCATGCGACGAGAGCTACTGGCTTAGTACCGGTAGTTGTCAGGCTTGTACGGGCCTTCGACCGGGATGTGCAGGTAGTCGGACTGCTTCTTCGTGAGCTTGGTGAGCTTCACACCGATCTTCTCCAGGTGCAGCCGGGCGACTTCCTCGTCGAGCTTCTTCGGCAGCACGTGGACGCCCAGCGGGTACTTCTCGATCTCGGTCCACAAGGCGATCTGGGCCATCACCTGGTTGGTGAATGAGTTGCTCATCACAAACGATGGGTGCCCGGTGGCGCAGCCGAGGTTCACCAGCCGGCCTTCCGCCAGCACGATGATCGAACGCTTGTTGGCAAACGTGTAGCGATCAACCTGCGGCTTGATCTCTTGCTTCTTCACCTTGCCCGCCTTCACCTGGCCTTCGAGCCAAGCCATGTCGATCTCGATGTCGAAGTGACCGATGTTGCAGACGATCGCATCGTCCTTCATCTGCTCGAAGTGCTCGGCACGAATGATGTCGCAGCAGCCGGTGGTGGTGACGAAGATATTGCCTTGCGAGGCAGCCTCTTCCATCGTCGTGACTTGGAACCCTTCCATGGCCGCTTGCAGCGCATTGATCGGGTCGATTTCGGTCACGATCACCCGGGCGCCGTAGCTACGCATCGAATGGGCACAGCCCTTGCCGACATCGCCGTAGCCGGCCACGACGACCACCTTGCCGGCCACCATCACGTCGGTGGCCCGCTTGATGCCGTCGGCCAGCGACTCGCGGCAGCCGTATAGGTTGTCGAACTTGCTCTTGGTCACCGAGTCGTTCACGTTGATCGACGGCAGCTTCAGCTCGCCGCGAGCATGCATCTGGTACAAGCGGTGGACGCCCGTGGTCGTCTCCTCCGACAAGCCTTTGATGCCTGCGAGCAACTCGGGATACTTGTTGTGCACCATGGCGGTGAGGTCACCGCCGTCGTCGAGGATCAGGTTCAACGGCTCGCCGTCCGGGAAGAACAGCGTCTGCTCGATGCACCAATCGAACTCCTCGTTGGTCATTCCCTTCCAGGCGTACACAGGCACGCCGGTCTTGGCGATCGCCGCCGCGGCATGGTCCTGGGTCGAGAAGATGTTGCAGCTGCTCCAAGTGACTTGGGCGCCGAGCTCCTTCAGCGTCTCGATGAGCACCGCGGTCTGAATGGTCATGTGCAAACATCCGGCGACGCGCGCCCCGGCGAGCGGCTTGCTCTTGCCGTACTTGGCACGCAGCGCCATGAGGCCGGGCATTTCGTTCTCGGCCAGCATGATTTCCTTACGGCCCCAATCGGCCAAGGACAGATCAGCGACCTTGTAAGGGAGCTTGGTTTCCACTTGTGCCACAATGACCTCCGCGAAAGGGTTTTCAGTGTTCAGGTTTCAGTCTCCAGGCGTCAGCTTTCACATAGACTGAAAGCCGAACGCCGAGCACTGATAACCCCCGCATAATAAGTTTAACCGGCATAACTGACAAGGGAGTGTGACAGCAGCGCAACGCCGTGTTACAGCCCGATCTCAGCGAAGCCGGCTTGGGCCTGGGCCACGAAATGGACCATTTTCTCGGGGTCTTTGTGGCCGGGAGACGATTCAACACCGCTGGCCGTGTCGACCGCCGCGGGCCGCACAGTGCGAATGGCTTCGTTCACGTTGAACGCTGTGAGACCACCGGCCAGCACGAGCGGCGGCGAGTTCTTCCCCCGCGTGTATTCAAGGGCCAAGTTCCAATCGAATGTCTTGCCCGTACCGCCGTAGTGGCCTTTCGTGCTTGAGTCGAGCAACACGGCGCGCGGCGAGCTCTGCAAGCATCCGCATTCGCCGAGATGAATCCAGACATCGAGTAAGCCACGCTCGCCACATCGATAGGCTTTCAAGACCTCGAAGCCTCTCAACAGTCCGAGGCCTTTCAAGTCGCGCATGTCCGTGGCCGGTTCATCGCCGTGAAGCTGCACGAAGTTCAACCCCAGGTGCCCGGCCAGGCTCGCTACCTGTTCCGGCGGGGCATCGACGAACACGCCGACTTTGACCACGCTCTTCGGAATCGCAGTCACGATCTGCTCGGCCACCAGCGGCTCGACGTAGCGCGAGCTGCCGGGATAGAAGTTGAGCCCAATTGCGTCGGCCCCGGCGTCGACCGCTGCCAGCGCATCGGCCACGCTGGTGATGCCACAGATCTTGATACGGAACGGGGCGGGTTGCATGTCTCTTAGCGTGGCCCAGGTCGGCGGGGAATGCAAGCCTTGCTGGCAGGGGATTCGGGCGTGATGACGGCGACTCTCAAGCGTCGGAGCCCTCCCAGTCGATGACGATTAGTGATCCACCGCGCGCCCATCTCCGGTCCTCTCGTTCAGGACACGCCCCTTTTCACATGGTTCACGTCCCGACCAAACGCCCTGGCACTGCGAAGCTCGACAGTACTCTGTTGAAGCGGCTGACATTGTTTAGCGGCGTGGTCATGCTCGTGGCTGGCTTGGGATGGTTGGCGGTGCAAAAGCTCACCGCGGCAGCATCCTCGGCCGCCAAGGCACCCAGCAGCGTGCGGTACATCAGCGTGGTGCCGCAGGACCTGAAGGCCGATGAACTGAATCCTCATGAGCTTGAGAAAACCATTCAATCGGTCGACAACGTGGCCCGCGCGGCGGAGCAGGCTGGCGTTTCAAAGAAACAGGCCGGCCCGATCGCCGAGCATCTGGCCCATTGGCTGCAGGTGCAGGTCGAGAACACGGATAAGCTGTCGCAGGTGACTGTTTCGCTGCCGACCGACTGCGGTTTCGATGCCGCGAGCCGTGTGTCGCTGCTCGATCACCTAGGCCCGATCGTGTTCGATGCCCTGCAAAAGAAACGCCTCGACACGGCCAGCGAGGCGCACGGCGCCCTGTCGGCCAAGCTGCAATGGTCGCGGCAGAACGTCGCGCGGCTGAAAACGCGCTTCGATTCGCAACTCGACGACTATCTGGCGCTGCGTGCCGCGGCGACTCCGAACTCGGTGGTGATCGCACCGCCGGCCGAGGCCCCTACCCCACCGGTGGCCGTGGTCGAGAATCGTGAATTGGTCGCCCTGCTCGCGCGGCGGACCGACCTGTTGGAGCGTTTCACGACGCAGCATCCCGACGTGATCGAGATCGAAGCCCAAATTCGCGATCTGCAAGCCAAGCTGCCGCCGCCGGCCCGCACGCCGAGCCGACCCGCTCCCACGCCGCAGGTGAACCGGTCGGTGCCCGTCGAGACGGGCGAGTTGCCTGCCAATCAGCTTCGCCTGGCCCGGCGGGCCCTGGAATCGGCCGAGACCGAATGCGAACAGATTGCCCGGTCGGAGCGCGACGCTTGGGAGCAGCTCGAGGCGGCGAGGATCAGCACCTGGCAACGCTTGCCCGCCTCATCGACCACCGCGCAGGCCGCTACCTCGACGTGGCTAGCGCTCGGTTTCGTCGCCGTGGTCTCGCTGATTGTCGGAGCTTTGGCGATGGGATACGTTCGCGTCCCGGGCAAGACTTATCGCCAGGCCGCCGACTTGCACCATCACCTGGGCCTGCCGGTGCTCGGCGTGCTGCCGGCGGAAGAAATCTAGGTTAGGTTTGGTCCCCCCTGGAGGGAGGTAGGGGCTAATCCGATCCGATTCATTTTGCAGGGTGCTATCAGCCGAAGAAAGACCATGAGCGGAGTTGTTCCTCCGTGCCCGATCGCGGTCTGCCCGTAGGTCGGGGAACGCTGGCCTGTCACCTTGCGGAAGTCGCGTATGTACGAAGAGTTTTTCGGATTGCGAGAACGGCCGTTCGCGGCCGCCCCTCAAGCCGAACGGTACTTCCCGGCGGCGGCCGCCGAGGCTGCGCTGCAAACACTCACGCGCGGCATCGAACGTTGCGAAGGAGTCGGCCTGCTCGTCGGCCCATCCGGCAGCGGCAAGACATTATTACTGCAGGTGCTGGCCGAACGGTTCCGCAGCCGCTTCGGCGTCGCGCTCATCACCAACACACACCTCACCACGCGGCGCGAACTGCTGCAGGCCATGCTCTTCGAGTTGGGCCTGCCGTACCGCGGACTCGAGGAAGGGGAACTGCGGCTGTCGCTGATCGACCACCTGTCGAGGTCCGCGATCTCGGCCGACGGTATGTTACTGCTGTTGGATGAAGCCAACAAGCTGCCGCTGCGTTTGCTCGAAGAAGTGCGGATGATCACCAACCTGGTGCGACAAGGCCAGCCACGCGTGCGATTAGTACTCGCCGGCGGCGCATCGCTCGAAGAGCGCCTGGCGAGTCCCAAGCTGGAATCGTTCACCCAGCGCATCCGGGCACGCTGCTATTTGGAATCGCTCAGCGAAGCGGAAACCATCGAGTACGTTCGGGCCCAGCTCAGCGGTTTGGGCGGTGAACCCGACGCGATCTTCACCGCTGACGCGCTCCGCAAGGTCCACCAGGCTACTGACGGCATTCCGCGATTGATCAACCAGGTGTGCGATCACGCGTTGGTGTTGGCCTTTGCTGGAGGCAAAAAGCCGATCGACGGCGCGGGCCTCGAAGCGGCCTGGGCCGATTTGCAGCAGTTGCCCACGCCGTGGAACGAGACCCGACATCAGCAACTTGCCGCCGCACCGTCGCAGTCTGCCGCGCCACTGGCGGATCCCAAGCCGCGTGACGACAGCTTCATTGAGTACGGCTCGCTCGACGAAGCCGAGCAGGAGTCGGTTCGCGTGGAACTCAATCCGCCGCTGTACACTCCCGCGATCGACGAAGAGCAAGAGCAGGCAGAGGCCGATTTCCAACCCATGAGTTCGGTGAAGCCGGAGGTCGAATTGGATTTCAGGAACCAGACGAACCCGTTCGCCGAGAGTTTCGAAGAGGAAGAAGTCGTTTTCGATCGCTACTCGGCGGCCGACCCGGGCCTGAAAGCTCGCAAGTCGGTGTACAGTGTCGAAGGCTCGCGGCTCTCGGCGCTGCTCGATCCTTTCCTACAAGCGGCCAAGCCTAAACTGGCGATCACCGACGACGCCGACTGCGAAGCGACCGAAGGCGAGGACGTGGATCTCGAAGCGATCGAAGAGGCGGAGTACCTTGCCGCGCAGGCCAAGCACGCTGCCCCGACGCCCTTGCACGACCCGCAAGCCGCGTGGCTCGATCCGGTTGCCGACCCCGTGATGCCCGAACCGAAACGGGCCATTCCGTTGTCGCAAATCGCGACACCGCAGGTGCGAGCCTCGGCCCCGTCGAGCGTCGCTCCCCACGTTGCGCCGCGCGTCGAGCCGACTCCCAGCTCGATCGGCGCCGGCCACGAGGTGATCATCATCGAAGAGGACACCGACACGGCGGAGTGGACGACACATCGGCCCCCCTTGGCACGCCGCCAGGAATATCGCCAGTTGTTCGTTAAGCTGCGCGGCGACAAGTGAACACGAGGCGGCGCGACCGACAGGAGTGCGGAGAGCCCATGAGCCTGATGCTCAATGCCATTCGCCGCATCGAAACTCGCGAGGGACACGCGGCCACTGCGCCGCGGCTGGCCCCGCAGCCACCCGCGAAGCCGACCAAGCGCGAGCGCGTCGTGCCGGTGGCCCGGGCGGTGCCCAAGCTGGTGCCTCGGGCGAGGCCTGTGAGAAGCAGAGTGACTGGACTGAGGGTGGCTGGGGTCGAGCGGAGCGAGCCCCCAGCGGCTCGCGTGCCAGCGTCAGAACGTCTGCCGGAATTGCCGGTATTCGAGGCGACGCCATTGCACTCGGCGGAAGTTCACGATCCAGCCATATCATCGGTGGCCCACTCGCACGTGGCCCCCACGCCTCGCGTGATCGATCGACCTTTGCTCTTGGTCGACGACATTCTGCCGGCGGGCTTGCAAGCCGTGGCGTATCGCGCCCTGGCCGAAACGCTGACCTCGCGCGTCAGCCTGACGCATCCGAGTGCGCTGACGCTCGTGAGCGCGGAAGGGACGCTCTCATGCACGGCGGTGGCGCTGCGATTGGCGGCGCTGTGGGGTGTCCAGGTCGAGGGGGAAGTGCTGCTGGTCGAGGCGGCGCGCGAGTTGCCGTGGCCCGGTTTAATGCCGGTGCTCGAAGCGAGGCCAGGAATCACCGACGTGTTGCACGGCCGAGCGACGATCGACGACGCGTTGCAGCCGACCTTGATTCAACACGTGAGTCGGCTGCCGGTCGGATTCTCCCCATGGAATGAGACGGCATGCGCGGCGATTCCCAACTTGTGGAACGAACTGAAGCATCGCTACCGGTTCATCATGGTCGACGCTGGTGTCGCGGGCGATGTGTCTGCCACGGCACTGTCCACCGTGTGCGACGGTGTCTGCCTGGTGGTGCAGCTTGAGCAAACCAGCCGCCAGGCGATCGAGGCGGCAGTCGCTCGAATCGGCGAGTCCGGGGCCCCGTTTTGGGGCTGCGTGCTGGTGGATGGCCGGTAATTCGGGCCTGCACAACTCTCCCGCCCGGGCCTTGGCAGCATGCTAAAATGGTAACGGTCCCTATTTCTGTCGCTCTGCCGAGATAACGCCCCATGTCCGCCGCCGGTCAGACGCTGATCACGATCGCCACTTACAACGAGATGGAGAATCTGCCGCGTCTGGTGGACGAAATCTTTCGTCACCTGCCGGAGTCTCATTTGCTGGTGATCGACGACAACTCGCCCGACGGCACGGGCCAATGGGTCGACGAGCGTGGCCAAGCCGACCCACGCGTGCATTGCCTGCATCGCGAGGGAAAGTTGGGGCTTGGCACGGCGATCCTGGCCGGCATGAAGTACGCCGTCGAGCACAACTATGCGTACGTGCTGAACATGGATGCCGACTTCAGTCACGATCCAAAATACCTGCCCGATCTGCTTGGCTGCATGAATGGCGGCGGGCCGTCGCATGTCGACGTGGTGATCGGCTCGCGCTACATCCCAGGAGGCGGCATCGAAGGCTGGCCCTGGAAACGGCATTTTATGAGTCGGGCCATCAACGTTTATTCCCGCGTGCTGCTCGGGCTGAAACCGAAGGATTGCAGCGGCGGATACCGCTGTTATCGCACGTCCCGGCTCAAGCAGCTCGACTTTGGCGCCCTGCGTTCGACCGGCTACTCGTTCCAGGAAGAACTGCTTTGGCACCTGAAGCGGCTCGGCTGCCGCGTGCGGGAAACCCCGATCGTGTTCGTCGATCGCGTCCGGGGGCAGTCGAAAATCGACATGCACGAGGCCACCAGCGCGCTGAAAAACATCGCTATGCTGGGATTCAAGAACATGTTCAATCGCTAAGCTGCTTGTTGGGCTGCCAACGGGTGTTGAGTTGGCGGCAACCATGCCTCCGCGGCTAACTTGAGGTTTCTGCAGTCCAAGGGTATCTTGAGGAGCTAGGTGGGAAGGGTTTGGGGGTGAAGGCCCTTCGCGTTTTTGGGGGATACATGCGTTTCTTTCGAAATTTGTGGTACCGGATCGATTGGCGGGTCGTGCGCTTGTTGGTAGCCGCGGCTGCG
>JADMIO011417968.1_pt1 | contig 62506 bp, 48 predicted proteins | sample 8958161 | NCBI WGS metagenome assembly JADMIO01 (sample SAMN16585339, study PRJNA669376) | soil metagenome | isolation source: Crop rotation soil | place: USA: Cullars Rotation, Alabama | collected 2011 | reverse complement strand
GCGACAACTTGTCCACGTGGAATTCTAAGCTTAGGATCCCAATGTGCTGGAAAGAGAAATACGCAACAGTGTTTTACTGCACGGTCAGCCGCGATGGTACTCTGCGCTGGGTCAACGCCGGGCACGTCACTCCCTTTCTTGTTCGCAGCGACGGCGAGATGCTGGAGCTGAAGACGACCGGTTTACCTTTGGGCATGCTCGAGATCGCCCAGTATGAAGTTGAGACGCTCCACATGCAATCGGGCGACAAGATAGTGGCTTATAGCGACGGATTGTCGGAAGCGCAGAATGCGGAGGGGGCATTCTTTGAAACTTCTCGGATGACGGATATGATTGCGGCCCACGCGAGCCGGAGCGCGGCTGAGATGCACCGTGCGCTTATGCAGCAAGTGGAAACGTTTACGCAGGGTACTGTGCAGCACGACGATATTACTGCGTTGGTTATGGAATTTCGCGGCTGATTGGAGTGTGCCTATGAGAACCAGAGTGTCGCGGTCTATCTTGGCGCTCCTGGTTGTCCCGCTATTCGGGCAATCGTATTTCCCTCCTGCGGGTACCTGGCGGCACAAACAGGCCGCCGAGGTCGGTCTGAACGCGGCCAAACTCCGCGAAGCCATAAAATACGCGGAAGCCAACGGCAGTAAGTGGGACTTTGAAAAGGATCAGGTTCGTACCTTCGGAGTGCCGCTCGGGCCTGTGCCGAAGAAGCGTGCGGCGACGAACGGATTGATTGTCCGGCACGGCTACATCGTTGCGGAGTTTGGTGACACCAAGGCGAACGACCCGGTATACAGCGCCGCAAAGAGTTTTCTTTCGACTGTCTGTGGTCTGGCAGTAGATCGAGGCTTGATCAAGAATGTGAACGATCCCGTCGGGAAATACATACGCGACGGCGGCTACGATTCGCCTCAAAACGCAAAGGTCACATGGAAGCAGCACCTGCAGCAAACAAGTGAATGGGAAGGCGTGCTGTGGGGCAAGAATGCTGACTTCGTGGGTGCGGAGCAGTTCGGCAATGGCCAGCGGAAGCCGCGTGCTCTACAGGAGCCAGGGTCGTTCTATGAATACAACGACGTTCGCGTGAACCGCTTTTCTCTATCGCTGCTGCGGCTGTTGGGTGAGGGCGTTCCCGCCGTTTTGAAGACGAGCATCATGGACCCCATCGGGGCATCGCCGACGTGGCAATGGCTCGGCTACGACAATTCGAAGGTCGATATCGACGGACGCCAGATTGCATCGGTAAGCGGCGGGACTCGATGGGGCGGCGGCATTTGGATGAACTCGGAGGATCTTGCGCGTTTCGGACTGCTGATCCTGAATCGGGGCAAGTGGGGTGAGCGGCGGCTGATCTCTGAAAAATGGCTGAAAGAGGCTGTGATGCCGGGCGAGCACGGCCCCGACTATGGTTACCTTTGGTGGCTGAACACAAAAGGCAAGCAATGGCCGAGCGGACGCAGGTCAAGCTTCGCGGCTATAGGAAACGGGACGAACATCGTCTGGATAGATCGCGAGCATGACATCGTGCTCGTCTGGCGGTGGTGCGAGGGAAAGGCTGTCGACGGCATGATCGCGCGGATCATGGCGGCAACCGGCGGAGTTTCGTGAGGCCGGTTGACTTCCTGTGCAATTACAACCTACGCTACCGGTATGCAGTGTACACGGCGCAGTTTGTTTCACAAAATCACGGGAGTCGCCGCCAGCCAGCTTGCGCTCGCTGCGCAGGTGAACTCGACGGCAGCCCGAACCCGCCTCTCAATGCCGGGTTTGTATCGTGGCCGCGTAATCAGTGTCGAGCATCCTCGGAGCATTGTCTCGGGTACTTATCAGGCCGAACCGATCAAAGAAATGATGCGGCAGGGCATGACAGGACTGACCGGTGCCCCTGATGTCAAGGCAGCCTGGAGCGCGCTCTTCGAACCGGGTGATGTCGTGGGCATCAAGGTGAATCCCGTCGGCGCGCCGCACGTCATCTCGAGCCCTGCGGTTCTGAACGAGATCATTGGCGGACTCAAGCTCGCCGGTGTCAAACCGAAGGACATTGTCGTTTACGATCGCTATCGCGCTCAGTTCTTCAAAGCCGGTTTTGACAAGTGGCTACCTGAAGGAGTGCGGCATTCGAATGCTGTCGAGGACTATGAGACGGTTCAGCAAGCCATCGAAGGCTATGATCCCGATCACTACGTAGACTTCCCGCTGGTTCTTCCAGGCCAGGACCTCAGTAATCTAACCGCGCGGCGGTCGTACGCCTCCCGCTTCATCACGAAAGAAGTGAACAAGTTCGTGAACCTTCCCGTGCTCAAGGAGCACCAATCGGCCGGTGTTACGCTTGCGCTAAAGAACATGTCGCATGGGTTTGTGAACAACGTCAACCGCAGCCATCCAACCAAGAGCTTGAACGCATGCGGCTCGTTCATTCCGGCGGTGGTGTCGATGCCGGTGATTCGCAACAAAGCCGTCTTGCACATTCTTGACGGCATCAAGGGTGTGTACCATGGCGGGCCAAGCGCGCGGCCCGAATTTGTCTGGGAACACAAGACCATGTACTTCGCGACCGATCCTGTTGCCTTGGATCACATCGGGTGGGAACAGATCGATAAGCAGCGCCTCGCGGTCGGTAAGAAGATTCTCGTTGAAGATTATCCCGACCGATTCAGCACCTACGTTCACCGTCAAACCGAGCACATCGAGATCGCCGGAGCGTTGGGCCTCGGTGAGTTCGATCGCGCCAAGATCGATCTCAAGCTGCTGAAGCTGAGCTGAAGTCCGCTGATAAAATAAAGAAAACGGAGGCATTTCGAATGGCGGCATCCCCGCGCCGGCAAACGGTGGCGGCGAACGTTGGCGGTGTGATGATCGGCGGCAATAATCCGATCGTCGTTCAATCCATGACCAACACCGATACGGCCGATGTTGTGTCGACCGTCAACCAGGTGATGGCTCTGGCACAGGCCGGTTCCGAGATCGTGCGCGTGACCGTCAACACCGATGATGCCGCGCGCGCCGTTCCAAAAATCGGGGAGACGCTTTACAAATTCGGTGTCCGTGTCCCGATCGTCGGCGATTTTCATTACAACGGCCATCTTCTGCTCAAGAAATACCCCGATTGCGCCAAGACCCTCGCCAAGTACCGCATTAATCCAGGCAATGTAAATATCGGGAAAAAGCACGACGATAATTTCCGCACCATGATCGAGGCGGCGATCGAGTACGACCGGCCGGTCCGTATCGGCGTCAACTGGGGCTCGCTTGACGGCGTGCTGCTGACACGCATGATGGATGAGAACAATGCGCTGGCCGAGCCGCTCGATGCCCGATCCGTCACGATGAACGCGATCGTGGTGAGCGCGATTGAGAGCGCTCGCGCTGCCGAGCGCTACGGACTCGCGCGCAACAAGATCATCCTCAGTGCTAAGGTCAGCGGCGTACAGGATCTTCTCACCGTCTATCGCAAGCTTGCCCGAGAGGGTGACTATCCCTTGCATTTGGGGCTTACCGAAGCCGGACTTGGAGCTAAGGGGATTGTCGCCACCACAGCCGCAATCTCAGTCTTGCTCCAGGAGGGCATCGGCGATACCATTCGTGCCTCTTTGACTCCATTACCGAACGGGGACCGCACTGAGGAGGTCATCGTCTGCCAGCAGATTCTGCAATCGCTCGAGCTGCGCAGTTTCAGTCCTCAGGTTGCCGCGTGTCCCGGCTGCGGCCGCACTACGAGCACGTTCTTCCAGGAAATGGCCGACGATATCCAGAATTATTTGCGAAAGCAGATGCCGGTGTGGAAGGAATCTCACCCTGGTGTGGAAGAGATGAAGGTCGCCGTAATGGGATGCGTTGTAAACGGTCCGGGCGAATCGAAGCATGCCAATATAGGCATTTCCTTACCGGGTACCTTCGAGGAGCCTGTCGCTCCCGTCTACGTCGACGGCAAACTTGTCACTACGCTTCGCGGCGACTCGATTGTCAATACCTTCATCGGCATGCTGAACGATTATGTTGAGCGCCGGTATGCGCGGCCGGAGATCGAACCGGAGCTGACCGCATCCCTCTGACGCATCTCGCGAACTTCAACGGAGAACCCACCACTTGAAAGTTGGAATCGGAATCATCGGCGGCAGCGGCCTGTACTCAATGCCGTGTTTCGAAGCATGTGAGGAGCTGATGATCGAATCGCCCTGGGGCATGCCGTCTGACAATTACATCGCTGGCAAACTTGCAGGCAAGGATGTGGTGTTTCTCGCGCGCCACGGCCGCGGTCATCGTGTAATGCCGTCCGAGCTGAACTTCCGGGCGAATATCTACGGGTTCAAAACACTGGGCGTTGACCGCATCATTTCTTTGAGCGCCGTGGGTTCGCTCAAGGAGGAACACCGTCCTCTCGATTTCGTGGTTCCCGATCAGTTCTTCGACCGCACCCGCGGACGCGCATCGACATTCTTTGGCGAGGGGTTGGTCGCGCATGTGAGCTTTGCCGACCCCGTGTGCCCGGAGTTGATCGACGTTGTTACCGGGGCATGCCAGCAGGCGGCGGTGAACGTAAAGCCCGGAGGCACCTATCTGTGTATGGAGGGCCCGGCCTTTTCGACCAAGGCGGAGTCGAACGTCTATCGGAGTTGGGGGATGGACGTGATCGGCATGACCAATCTTCAGGAGGCGAAGCTCGCGCGCGAAGCGGAGATCTGTTACGTCACCATCGCCATGGTTACCGATTATGATTGCTGGCACCCGGAACATGAGGCGGTGACCGTATCGGACATAGTTGCGAACCTCATGAAGAATGCTGAAAACGCCGCCAAGGTAGTCGCCATCGCCGTGGCGAACATGCCCCACGAGCGTAAGTGCAAATGCGGGGCGGCGCTCAAGCACGCGATCATCACCAACGCCTCCGCGATACCTGAAAAGACCAAGCAGAAGCTGGAGCTGCTCGTTGGGAAGTATCTCCGTTCGTAGCGCGTCGCAGGAGTTGCTTCAGCGCTGCCTGTCGGACGAGGCTTGGCCCGATTCGCTTCTGTTCGAATCAATCAGGGAAGATGAGGGCCGCGCGTTCCTTCGTATTGTTGTCGAAAGGCTCGCGGATTTGTTCGAGCCCGAGTTGTGCACGACCTATGCACGGCTGTTTACTCGATTGATTGAGGCCCTGCGCCCGGAGTTCACGGCGCGAGCACTGTTTGACAGGTACCAGCGGATACGGCGGCCCCGTCTATGCGCCACCGATCCTGATACGGTTTACGTGTTGTCGCGCGTGACTCTAGGCGCCGATGTTGCGGTGACGAGTATCGTACTTGACGCTGTGAAGCGGAGGTTTCCGCGTGCCGCCATCGTCCTGGTCGGATCGCGCAAGAACTACGGCCTCTTCGCCGCGGATTCGCGTATCAAGCTGCTCGAATTCGAATATCCGCGGGGCGCCGGCCTTGCAGCGCGCATCTCGAAAACTCCCGATCTCTCGCAGCCGCGAAGCATTGTCGTCGATCCGGATTCACGGCTTACACAGTTGGGCCTGCTGCCGGTGTGCGCGGAAGCCGATTACTTTTTCTTTGAGAGTCGCGCGTATGGTGGCGAGGGAAACGACTCGCTGGTCACGTTGACTCAGCGATGGCTGGACGAAACATTTTCGATAGCAGATGCAAAGGCTTATCTTGCGCTCGCTGACACAGGAGTCAACGCTGACATCGCCGTAAGCCTGGGAGTCGGCGAAAATGAAGACAAGCGTCTTGCCGGCGACTTTGAAGAAAGGCTGCTGACCATGCTGGTTAAAACCGGCAGGCAAGTGGTTATCGACGAGGGACTTGCGGAAGAGGAGCGTGAGCGAGTGCGACGTCTCATGAAAACCATGCCGTCAATCGAGAGTTGGCGCGGTACCTATGCTCCATTTGCGGAAACGATTTCACGTGCGCGTTTGTATGTCGGATACGACTCCGCAGGGCAGCACGTGGCAGCGGCCTGCGGGGTACCGCTTATTTCGATCTTTGCAGGATATCCGTCAGAGAGAATGTTTCGGCGATGGCACCCAAGCGGGCCGGGACCGATCTCCGTCATCCCGGCCAAGGGGCGCGATGCCGATGCTGCCTTGGCACAGGTCTCAAACGCTCTTCAGAACTTTACCTTGTGACCGTGCTCGCGAATAGCGGTCCCCCAGGATTTGCCCATTAGGTTCAGCCCTGGCGTGACGTTGCCATCCACCTTAACGCGTACACCCCGGTTCGGCACGCCATGGCTTGAGATGACGTAGATCTTGCCGGTTCCATCTTCGACTTGGTACATCCCCGCAACCAGTGCGCCGACCACCTGGGTCACATGTCCCTCAACGGTCACATTTCGGCTGTTGTAGCGCATCGGATCGGCGAGGATCCGGCCAATCTTGGTTGTCCCGCAGCCGGAAAGCATCAGGGCCGCCGGAACCAGAAGAAACGTTAATCTTTTGCTCACTTAGCCTCCAGCATGTCGTCAACCAGCATGTCGTCAATAGGACGCGCGAGTTGCGCAATGAGGTTTCAACTTCGGCTACGCGGCGCGGTCAGCGATGCGGGAGATAGCGGCGACCACCTTGCGATAGGGAATCCGGTCGAGGGATTCGAAACGAACCCATTCCCCGTCGCGCCAGCTCGAGTAGAACCAGCGAGCAAGAATTGCGAGGTGCTCCTGCCGCTCACGCACGGTTGCGGACGTGGGTTGAAGAGCCGCGACGATATCTTTCATACGCCGGTCCATTGAGACTGACTGATCCTCCAGCGCGACTGAGAATACCTGCAGCGGCTGCCAAACGCCCTGCAATACAAATGCGAGTGCTACCTTAGCTGGCTCACCTGCGCGCACCAGCGCAATTCCATACAGTTGATCGATATCGCCGGCCAGTTCATCGGCCAATCCGAGCACGCGAGTGATCTTCTCGATGCGCTTGTGTTCGCGAGCCGCGCTCTCGAAATCGAGGTCGGCACTCAAGTGATCCCGCGCAGCTTCAGCGGATTGCAGCAGCGTCCTGCCTCCGGTGCGGAGAAAATCGGCGACCCGCGACACTTCGCTCGCGTATTCGCCGACCCCCACCGCCTGCTGGCATGGGCGCAGGCACATGTTCATCTCGCCGTACATGCAGCCGGGGTGATCGGGGGACGGAATGAAGTCCTCCTGGCAGCGCCGCAGCTGGAACAGGTCAAGAAGCTCGTGATCAAATAGCTCAGCCGAGCCCCGAGAGCGGAACGGTCCGATATATTGGCCCGTGCTACTGAGACGACTGGTGATCTGCGTCCGTGGGTAATCGATTCCCGTGATCAGTTTCAGGTATGGCGGCATTCGGAGGCGAATGATATCGAGATACCGATCCGGAAGGTAACGGCGCGCGACCTCGTAGAGTACGAGAGTGCCCTCGAGCTGCGATGCCACGGGCCAGAACTCGACACGCACACAGATGCTGCGGAGATTCAAAGACCGCGAGCCGGCCGATTCGCGCAGTAGCCTCTTCAAGCGCCGCCGTAAGACAGCGGTCCGCGAGACGTAAGGTTTGCCTTCGCGCGCCCAGATGGCAAAAACTGCCGGAGATGCGGGCGTCGATTCGAGCTCAGCGTCCAATCCGGGTGCGCCGGCACAGTCGATGACGCGCGGAGGTCCGCTGAAGTTCACGTCTGAATTGTAGCGGAGATAACCGGTACCACAGACGCAACTGGGGTCTTGACAAGACTTACGTCTCCCTTACAATTAATGATGTTTCGCGTATGGAAGGTCCGTGCAGTCACGATCGAACAGAGATGATTGCCCGCCGCGATGGAGTCGATTACGTGCGTTGCCTCCAGTGCGGGCAGGTTTATGAAGCGGAAGACCTCGATCCAGTCGCGGTCTATGATGATGAGTAACTAGATCGATCGCTATCCAGTTCATCTCCACGATCGCCGGGGGCTTTGTGTGTCCTGATCAACTCCGGCAATCTGAAGGCCTGGATTGTGCCCAGAGCAATCTCCTCGGCGGCTACGTTGTAAGAGGTCAGCAGCGGCTTTACCCGCAACCCGACGAGCGTTCGAAACGGCCTCGCTCCCGCCGGCGTTTCAATCAAATTGATGAACGAGTCCACCACCGCGTGCGGATCCTCTGCATCGGGGGCGCTCATCGCTGCCTCGAACGTTCCACTTACACGGTCTGAGTAATCCGCTTCCCCGTAATCGGCAGCCCGCTCGTAATCGATCGGCGCGGTGGTCTTATCAAAGATGGGCGTTTTAAAAATGCCGGGTTCGACGATAACGGAATCGATGCCGAAGGGAGCCAGCTCGAATCGATAGGCGTCGGCGATCGCTTCGAGTGCGAACTTGCTGGCGCAGTACGGCGCCATATACGGCACGGATATGCGTCCGGCGGCTGAAGTGACGTGAATCAGCAATCCACTTCGCTGCCGTCTCATTGCGGGCAGCACGGCCCGGTTCACGCGAACGGATCCGAGCACGTTGACATCGAAAAGCGTCTGAAATTGCGCAGGGGTAAAGGCTTCAGTGACGCCGATCGCGGGGGAACCGGCATTGTTGATCACAACGTCGATATGTCCAGTTTGCTGAAGCGTCTGCCCCACCGCCGCTTGAATGGAAGATTCATCGGTGACGTCGAGTGTTAGTACGCGTAGCGACAGGGCGTGGTTCTTTGCGATCGAGAATAGTTCTTCGGCGTTGGCTCGATTGCGGCCCGTCACGTCACGCATGGTGGCAAACACAGTGTGGCCGCGCCGCGCCAGAGACTCGGCCGCCAAACGTCCGAAACCTGAGCTGGCGCCGGTAATGAGTACGACGGAAGGCATTTTCAGGCGGCCGCCACTGGCGGGCCCGGTGCCACCCGTGTCCGCCGCGGACGCTCCCACTCTCCGCTCTGCTGGAGCAGCTTCGCCACCAAACCCGTCCAACCCGTCTGATGACTTGCGCCGACACCCGAGCCGTCGTCACCATGAAAGTATTCGTTGAACAATACGAGGTCGCGCCAGTACGGATCGTCTCGATAGAAGGTGACACCTCCGTTGGCGGGTCGCGAGCCGGTTTCATCGCGAAGGAATATTCGTGTGAGGCGTCGCGACAGCTCGGCAGCTATCTCCCACAGGGTCAGGTATCGTCCGGAGCCGGTGGGGCACTCGATCTTGAAGCCGTCGCCGAGATAGTGATGAAACTTCTGCAGTGACTCGATCAGGAGGTAGTTGACGGGAAACCAGACGGGGCCTCGCCAGTTGGAGTTGCCTCCGAAAAGGCCCGTTCTCGATTCCGCAGGTTCATAGGCGAGGCTGTACTCGTTGCCGTTCAGCGGCAGGATAAAGGGTCTATCTTTGTATATTCGCGAAAGTGAACGGATTCCGAACGGCGAGAGGAACTCTCTCTCATCGAGCATGACCTTGAGCACGCGGCGCAGCTGTTCCGGATTCAAAACGGACAGCAGACGCCTTTCACCGCTTCCCGGCACGTCCATCGCGGCAACGTTGCGCGTCAAATCGGGCCTATGCTCGATAAACCAGTCCAGCCGGCGCTTGAAACCTGGAAGCCTGTTGACGAACTTCGGCTCCAGCGTCTCCACTGCGAACAGCGGAATCAGACCCACCATCGAGCGCAGGCGCACGGGCAGGTGGCGGCCATCCGGAACGTGTAAAACATCGTAGAAAAAGCCATCCTCTTCGCTCCACAAGCCCTCGCCATCTTCACCGAGATGGTTAATGGCGTTCACGATGTAGAGAAAGTGCTCCCAGAATTTGGTCGCCACGTCTTCATAGGCCTGGTCTTCGCGTGCCAGCTCCATGGCGATGGCGAGCATGTTCAGACAGTACATTGCCATCCAGCCGGTGCCGTCCGCCTGTTCGACAAATCCGCCCGTTGGCAGCGGCGCGCTGCGATCAAAAACGCCGACGTTATCCAGCCCGAGAAAGCCGCCCTGAAAGACGTTGCGGCCTTCCGTATCCTTCCGGTTCACCCACCACGTGAAGTTCAGCAGCAGCTTATGGAACACCCGCTCCAGGAAAACACGATCGCCGTAACCGCGGCGCTTTTGCTCGATCTTATAAACACGCCAAGCCGCCCAGGCATGCACCGGCGGATTCACGTCGCCGAGCGCCCATTCATAGGCCGGGAGCTGTCCGTTGGGATGCATGTACCATTCGCGAAGCATAAGGACAAGCTGCTCCTTCGCGAAGTCGGAGTCGATCAGGGCGAGGGGGATGCAGTGAAATGCGAGATCCCAGGCAGCATACCAGGGGTACTCCCACTTATCGGGCATCGAGATGACGTCCTGATTGAACAGGTGGCGCCAATCGGAGTTTCGTCCTCGCTTGCGCTGTCCCGGCGGAGGCGGACCGACCGGATCGCCGTCGAGCCACTCGGAAACCACATAGTGATAGAACTGCTTCGACCATAGAAGACCCGCGAAGGACTGCCGCATCACATTGCGCGCGTCATCGGAAAGCTCCTGCGGGATTACGCTGGCGTAGAAATCGTCCGCTTCGCGTTGCCGCTGGTCGAAGATCGCGTCGAAATCGTCTGTGATTCCCGCATTGACGACATCGCTGAGGCGGACACGTACCTCGGTCGCGGCTCCTGGTTCGATGTTCAGGACGTAATGGGCGGCCGCTTTGGTGCCGACGCCGGCGGCATTCACGGCAGCGGAGTTGCCGTGGACGACGTAGTTGTCGATGCCGTCCTTGACGTACGGTGATGAGTTAGCAGTGCCGAAGAGGCGTCTATTATTCGTTTCGTTTTCGGTAAACAGCAGCTCGGGTGAGGCTTCGAACGAGATCCAACGCTTCCCATACTGCGGTTCGTTCAGTTCGATAATAGGGCGCTCTCCAGCCAGCCGGCGCAGCATCGGACGCGGATCGCCGCTGCCCCATGACCAGGTGTTTCGAAACCAAACCGTCGGCAGCAGGTGAAGCGTCGCGGCCTCCGATCCACGGTTGGCGATTGTGATTCGAGCGAGAATGTCCTCCACTCCAGCCTTGGCGTACTCGACGAACACATCGAAGTAGCGGCTGTAGTCGAAGATACCTGTATCGGAGAGATCGAACTCGCGATCAGACTTCGATCGCCGCCGATTCTCTTGTAGAAGTTGTTTGTATGGAAATTCCGCCTGCGGGTACTTATACAGGAACTTCATATAAGAGTGCGTCGGCGTGCTGTCGAGGTAATAATACAGCTCCTTCACATCTTCGCCATGATTGCCCTCGTCTCCCGTCAGGCCGAACATGCGCTCCTTCAGAATGGGATCGCGGCCGTTCCACAGTGCGATCGAGAAGCAAATCTTCTGGTGACGGTCGCAGAGTCCGGCGATACCGTCTTCATTCCAGCGATAGGCTCTCGATCGAGCGTGATCGTGCGGGAAGTATTCCCATGCGTTTCCGTACGCGCTGTAATCCTCACGTACGGTACCCCAGGCGCGTTCGCTGAGGTAGGGACCCCAGCGCTTCCAGTGTTCCCGGCGCTCCTGCGATAACTGGAGGCGCCGATCTTCACCGGTCATGATTCCGTCAAGGACGTTTCTCACTCGATGGCGGAACGACGCCTTTCAGCCGCATATACACTGCCATATAGCCGTACTCTTCATTCGAGTGGGAAACATTGCCGGCCAGAGCGCCGAGCTTCGACCGCTCGCCCCGGCCTGTTTTAACCATTTGAGTCGCCCCAGAGTCGGTCAGCGCGTTGTAGGCAGCATCGCATAGCTCGAAGGATTCTTTCAGGGCGGCAACCAGATCAGCCTTCGACGTTTTTGAAGCGGCATTAATGTTTTTCGCCTCCCCACTAACTGCCGAACAGGTACGTGCCTGAGCGTCGGCGACGTGCGCCACCAGTTCGCCAAAGCTGCGGATATCCGGCGTGGGTTTGAAGGAGTAGTGCTCCTCGGGCATTTTCTCGGCCATCCTCGTGAGATTGTTCTTCACGCCTGTGTACATCTGTTTGAGCTCGGTGCTCAGGGGGTTCTGTGCCTGCAGCCCGAGAGTGCCGGCGAGCGCGGCAACGACGAAAAGGGTAGCGGAACGATTCATATCACCTCCAGATGATGTTTTAGCAGTTTATCGTGTCGCGGGCGCAGGTGCGTGTCGAGCAATATCAGCGCGAGCGGCAACTACACCTATTGCGAGCAGAGCGAGCACCTTCAGGCTCTCGACGACGATAAAAAGACCATGATGGAACGAAGATGGTGCCGGGTTGCCGTCAATCAACAGCTGCGCCCGAGCGTCGAGTGCGGGCAGCAACCAGAACGTTTGCATAATAACTATGGCAACGATCAGGCTGACCAGAGCGTACTGAATCCCGCTTCGTTTGCCGCTTCTTTTGAAGATCAGCGATCCAAGGAGTAGCACACCGAGGACGAGCTCGACGCGATTTAGCGCGGTGAAAACGAGCCGTCCGATTCCGAGTCCAATCGCGGTGGTGACACCGGGGGCCTGAAACTTAAGTGGAGTTTCTATGAAGGACAGCCCCAAAATCAAACCGGCCCAGGTGAAAGCGACACCAACCCGGAGGACAGCGGTGAAATTGATGTTTCCACTGTCCTCGTTTGGCTTCATCGCCGGCTAGGTGAACATGTACAGCGGTGTTCCCGGTGAATCGGCAACACCTGCGCCCACCGTCGCCGCCTCTTCTTCGGTATCCTTGCCGACCTGCCGGCAGTAGATGCCGGTATCGCCCAGGTAGACTTCGAGTTCGGCAGGCCGCGGCAGCGTACCCTGAATGAGAGCTTCCGAGAGCGGATCTTCGATGTATTTCTGCAGCGCTCTGCGCAACGGACGCGCCCCGTAGGCGCGATCCGAGTTCTTTTCGAGCACATAGCGCGCGGCCTCATCGGTCAGATGAATCTTGATCTGTTTGGCGACGAGGTTGAGATTGATCTGTTCCACCAGCAGGTGAATGATCTTCAGCATGTCTTCGTCATTCAGCGAAGTGAACAGGATGGTCTCATCCAGCCGGTTGAGAAACTCGGGATTGAAGGCCCGCTTTACCTCAGCCATCACCATATCTTCCACCTTTTGCGGAATGGTGTCCGACGGCGTTGCAAAGCCCATGCCCTGACGTTTCTCGAGGTGCCGCGCGCCGAGATTCGACGTCATGATGATGATCGTATTCTTGAAGTCGACGGTATTGCCGAGGCCATCGGTCAGCTGGCCGTCTTCAAACACCTGCAACAGGATGTTGTACACATCCGGATGCGCCTTTTCGATTTCATCGAGCAGGACGATCGAATAGGGCTGGCGCTTCACACGCTCCGTGAGCTGGCCACCCTCCTCGTAACCTACATAGCCCGGAGGCGAACCGATCAGCTTCGAAACGGAGTGCTTTTCCATGAACTCCGACATATCGAAACGGATTAGCGATTTCTCACTTCCGAAGAGAAATTCCGCGAGCGCGCGCGCGACCTCGGTTTTTCCTACGCCCGTGGGACCAAGAAACAGGAAAGAACCGGAAGGCCGCTTGGGCGATTTAAGACCCGCGCGCGATCGCCGAATGGCGCGAGAGAGAGCGCCGATGGCTTTGTCCTGGCTGATGATGCGCCGGTGCAGCTCTTCCTCAATGCGTAGCAGTTTGTTGACTTCCTCTTCGCGAATCGCCGTCATCGGCACGCCGGTCCAGCGAGCGACCACATCTTCGATGTCGTCCTTATTCACCACACCGGTAGAGGTATCGTCGAGGTTGTACTTCTCCCGTAATATCCGGAGGTTCTCGCGTTCTCTGCGTTCTTCGTCCGAGTAGAATCGCGCCTTCTCGAACTCGTGATTTGCGATGGCGTTCTCCATGCGATGGACGATGAACTTGATGCGCTTCTGAATATCGGCGACCTCTGGCGGCAACGTCGTCTGCCGCAGCTTGACGCGCGCGCCTGCCTCGTCGATCAGATCGATGGCTTTATCGGGCAGAAAGCGATCGGGAATAAAGCGCGTAGATGTGAAGACCGCGCTTTCGATGGCGTCGTCGGTGTACGCGACGGCATGAAACTTTTCATACCGCTCTTTGATACCGAACAGAATTCGAATGGCATCGGATTCGTTCGGAGGAGGAACTTTGACGGCCTGAAAGCGCCGTTCGAGCGACCGATCCTTCTCGATCGACTTGCGATACTCAGCGGGAGTGGTGGCCCCGATGCATTGAATCTCACCCCGCGACAGGGCCGGTTTGAGGATGTTGGCCGCGTCCAGCGAGCCTTCGGCCGAACCCGCGCCAACAAGGGTATGAAGCTCATCGATGAAGATGATGGCGTTCTGATTCTCCATCAGCTCTTTCATGATGGTCTTCAAACGTTCCTCGAACTGGCCCCGGTACTTGGTACCGGCGACGATGAGGGAGAGATCGAGCGCCAGAATCCGTTTGTCGGCGAGAAACGATGGAACATCGCCCTCCGCGATCCGTTGTGCGAGTCCCTCGACGATAGCCGTCTTTCCGACGCCCGGCTCGCCGATCAGGACAGGGTTGTTCTTTGTCCGCCGGCAGAGAATCTGAATGACGCGATCCAATTCGTGATCGCGGCCGATCAGGGGGTCAAGCGACCCGTCCATCGCAGCCTGGGTCAGGTCACGGCTGAACTCGGTCAGCAATGAACTTTCCTTGGGACGATTGGCGGCCATTTTTTCCGACGACGAACGCGCGATCTCCTCGCGCACCTGGGAAAGACGAAGCCCCCGCTCATGAAGAATCTCGGCCGCGAAGGATTTGTCCTCGCGCAGCAGTCCTAGCAGCAGGTGTTCGGTGCCTATATGCTTGTGGTTCAACCGCTCCGCTTCTTCCGCGCCGTATGCGAGTACGCGCTTGCATTCATGGCTGAGGGGCAAATCAACAGAGGTGGATACCTTCTCCCGGATCGTCGTGTGCGCTTCGATCTGCTTACGAATCGACTCGATGGCCGCATGGGACCGGAGGAAGCGATTTGCCAGGGCCTTATCCTCTCTTAAAAGACCCAGCAGCAGATGCTCGGTCTCGATGTAGGGGCTTCCGAACTGGCTGGCCTCATAGCGCGCGAAAAAGATTACGCGCCGAGCCTTTTCCGTATATCGTTCAAACATACTCTGTCCCACCTTCTCGCCTTGCAGTCGTCCGGGCCGGGCCCTCGCGCTGCAAGTCCGCGAGGGAGCCCTGTTCTAACTTTAGAATGCGATCGCACCTTTTGGCGAATTCCAGGTTGTGGGTTACGAAGACAGATGTCAACCGGTGATTACGATGAAGCTCGTCGAACAGATTACCGATCATCGCACCCGTCCGAAAATCCAGATTTCCAGTCGGTTCATCGGCAAGCAAAACTCCCGGGCCGCCGACCAGCGCTCGCGCAAGTACCACGCGTTGTTGTTCGCCCCCCGATAGTTCCCCGGCCCGGTGAACCGCACGTGCTTTCAAACCAACCTCCTCCAGCATGCTCATCGCCGGTTGTGAGGCGCTTGCACGTCCGACGCCACGGACCAGCAGCGGCATCATGACGTTCTCAAGCGCCGTGAATTCCGGCAACAGATAGTGTGTTTGCCAGACAAATCCTATTTCACGATTTCGAAAGATCGCCATCTCCGGTTCGCTAAAACCGGTAATTTCCTGCTCTCCGAAAAATATCTTCCCTTTGCTTGGACGGTCCAGTCCGCCTAAAAGGTGCAGCAGAGTAGACTTACCGGCGCCCGACTCGCCTACGAGGGCGACCCGTTCACCCGCGTCTACCTGCAGCGTCAGATTGTCGAAGATGAGGAGGTCGTTATCGCCCGACCGGTAGCGCTTTGCCAGGTCGAACGTTTGGATGGAGACAGGTTTGTCCCGTGGCAATGGCCCGAAGCTGTCCTCTAAACGTATTGTAACCTGACAACCTACACCCGAAACAGGATACCCGCCCCCGCGTCCCTCTTGTATGCAAAAAGAACGCGAAGTGACCAGGAGCCTCGAGTTCGACGACCTGAAGGGAATGGCCAATACCCAGGGGCCGTGCCTGACGATTTATCTTCCCAAGGAGAAGTCACCCAACACCTACCGGCTCGAGGACATGCGTCTGAAAAGCGTCATCCGGTCTGCCGAACAGGCGCTCGCGGAACGAAAGGTCCCGGCCGGCGACATACGGTCTTTGCTGGAGCCGCTGGCTGGAATGGGCCCGGAGCGTGAGCACGCCGGCAGCACCAGCGGTGGGACTCTGGTGGTGCTTCGTTCCAAGGATGTGTTCCGCGCTTTCGACGTTCGACAGGCAATCGATGAAACAGTTTACGTCGGCGATTACTTCAATATCCGTCCGATTCTAAAGTGCCTCGAAGAGGACGGGCTTGAGTTTTATCTTCTGGCGTTGAGTCAAAAACACGTGCGGTTGCTCCGGTGTACACACCACGAATCGGCCGAGATCCCGTTGCCGGCCGGCGTTCCGACGAATCTGGAGGGTTGGTTGAATACGCGACTTCCGAATGCCGCCCCGCATCACGGCACTTCCGAGGGCGGCGATAACGGGTCAACCGGCGGGTCATTTACCTCCACCACCGATCGCGACAACAAGGACGAGCACCTCGCCAACTTTTATCGCATGGTCAACAAGGGCATTACCGAAATGCTGAAGGATCAAACCGTACCCATGGTCCTCTGCGGTGTCGACTACGAGCGGTCGATGTACCGGGCTATTAACAGCTACGCGACTCTTGTTGAAGACGGGGTGCAGGGATCCCCCGAAAGCTTGAAAGGCGGGGAGATGCACAAGCGCGCGCTCGAGATCGCGCAGGAGTACGCCAAGGAGCCGATGAAGAAAGCGTTGGCGACATATGAGAGACTCGGCGGCACCGAGCGCGTCTCCTCGAAGCCTGAAGAGATCCTGAAGGCGGCGGCCCAAGGACGTGTGGCGTATCTGTTTCTTTCCGATGGCGCGAGCTATAACGGCCGCTTCGACGATGCCACGATGCAAGTGTCGAACGACGGGTTCATGGAGGATCTGTTGAACGTCGCGGCGTTACGGACGGTTGCTTACGGCGGTGAGGTGTTTGTCACCGTGCCCGGGCGCGTGCCGGCGCAAGCACCGATGGCGGCGATCCTTCGTTTCTAGCGCTGCAGCGTGGGACAGGCGTCCTCGCCTGTCCGCGATAAATCTTCTGCCAACACCGTCAAAAATTCCGGCGCGCTTTGAACGAAAAAGTGCCCTCCGGAAAATTCACGCCGGCAAAAATGCCCCGTCGTCTGCTCCCGCCAGGCTTCGAGGTGCTCAGGCCGGACATTCTGATCGTCCGATCCGCCGTAGGCAAATATCGGAAAATCAAACGGCTCGCCGGGCTGATAGAAGTAGTTGCGATAAAGATGCGAATCGGCTCGCAACGACGGCAACACGACACGCATGAGTTCCTGGTTGTCGAGGATCTCGCGCGGCATGCCCCCTAAGCGTTTCAGCTCCTCAACAAAAGCTTCTTCGGAAGGTTCCGGCGGAGGTTGATGATGCAACCGGAACTGCGGCGCTCGGGCAGCCGATACATACAGCGCTGCGGGTAAGGGCTTCGCGTCCCTTCGCAAGCGGCGAGCCAGTTCGAACGCGATTGCGGCACCCATACTGTGTCCAAAAAAGGCGAATGGAGAATCGAGATAGTTCGACACAACCGGCGCTAGAGCGTCGATTAAAGCAGCCATTCCTTCGTAGGAAGATTCTTCGAGACGTGACTCGCGGCCGGGCAGCCGCACAGCAACCACGGTAGAGATATCGCGGAGGCGGTCGCGCCAGCTGCGATACAGGATCGTCCCGCCTCCCGCATAGGGAAAACAGAACAGCAGCAACTGGCCCGGCTCGCGGTCCTCGATACCCGGCAGCCACACCGGCTTTGCGCGCTGCCGCAGTTTCAATGCAAGCAGTCTTCTTTTTTCCTCCGACATGCGCGGCCTCGCCGGGCGCTTCAGCACCTGCAGCAGAAATGCCTCGAATGGCTCGACGCTCAACGCCGCAACATACTCGAGGGCGGCATCGCGCGATTTGATCGATAAGTCTTCAAAATGTTCGCGATCGTTGAGGAGGCGCCGAAGTGTCGATTCCCAAGGATCGACACTCTGCGGAGGTACGTCGGCAACGGGAACTAAATTCATGTCCAGCCGCGGGTGGTAGCGTGTGATGGGGCTAATGGGAATCAGATAATCGACACCGAGATGAGACTCGCGCAGGCCCCCGATATCGCTCGCGATAACGGGGACGCCGCGCGACATCGACTCCATCAGGAGCCGCGATCTCGCTTCCGCCCAAACCGAAGGCACCAGCAGGATTCTCGTAAGCCGGAGCAGATCGTCGATATTGTCAAACGGCGGCAGAATGTGAATGTTCTTGTGCGATCTGAGCGTACTGAGATCGTCGTGTGTGGTGCCCCATGTGGGGACGGCCGCGAACTGTACGTCCGGCATGCGATCCGCGAGCTCCAGAAAGATACCGATGCCTTTAACCACGCACGGGTTCACCATCGACACATAAGGATTGTTGAAGCGGGCCAGGTAAGGGTACTCGGAGGTCTTCTCAAGCAGCGAGATGGGCACGTGAACGGAATCGATACCACCCCACTTGCGCACGTAGCTCGCGACGTACTCACTAACTCCAACAACTCCGTCGACGGCACGTAGGGCCGCCGTCTTCGGGATACTCTGCGCGGAAGCGTCGGGTCCAAATGGAACAGCAATGGTGGCGCGCACCAGGTGTACGATGCGCGCGCGCGGTGCCCGCAATGCCACTTCCAACAGAAGCTGGCCGGGATCGTCCGTCGAAGTAATGATGATGTCGGGATCGAATTCGGCAAGTTCAGTAGCGAAGAAGCCCCGCAGGTTCGGATCCCTCGTCAGCACGCGCACGTCCACTCCGTTTAGAACTATGCGAACTGCGGTTGTGCCGGAGGCATCCGCTTCGACCCCGCGCCTGGTCAACTCACGTAACAGCTGCTTGTGCCCCTCTTCGCCGAATCGTTCCACTCGTGTCACGACACGTACATCGTGTCCTCGTTCGGCGAGCGCCTCCATCAGCAGCCGATTTGATTTGTCGCCTCCTCCATGAGACGGGTAGTACGTCGAGTTGTGAGCGAGCAGAATGCGCATTACTGTTTTCGCAGTCTGTGCAGCAAAAGAGCGCGCTTCACCGCCGATAGATTGTCGTGACGCGGGATCTTCCGATCGGCGGCAGCGTTCGGTTCGAGGCGCATCAGCATGGCTTCGAAATCAGCGGCGCGCAACCCGGAAACAAACGCTACTGCGGCGCGCCGCGATCTTTCGGCTTCTTCCAGGTAGACTGCGCCATTCGCGAGCAATGTCTCGAGCGCATGGGCCCAGGGTTCAATGTCCTGCTCGATCTCGACCGCTCTCGGCATATGCGTTTCATCGAACACGGGTTCGAACCGTTCGATGGGATACACCGGGATGATGAAGCCTGTCCCGCGTTTTGCCTCCTGCAAGCCGCCGGAATCGCTCGATATTACCGGTAAACCGCGCAGCATCGCCTCCATTGCGATCAAACCGAATCCTTCATACCAGAGGGACGGCATCAGGAGAAGTCTGGTTTGGGCAAGCACATCGTCGATGGCGGGAACGGTTTGCAAGAGCCGCACGTTCGACCGGCGACGAAGCTCCTCTACATCGTGTGCGGTGGTGGCCCAACCCTTTAGCGCGCCGAATTCGTATTGCTGAAATCGATCGGCTAGCGCGAGAAAAACTCGAATGCCTTTCACGATGCTGGGATTGATCATCAGGATCAAGCCGTCATCGAAGGAACCGAACCTTGGAAATGGTGGATTGCCATAGATGGGGGGATGAATTACCTCGGCATCGCGTTCCAGGTGTTGCCTGATGTAGCCGGCCATGTGCCGGCCGATAACAACGATGGCAGCGGACTGCCGGACCATCAACCCGGCCTGCGGATCGGGATTCCAGCTGGCAGGACCGAAAGGAAAAAACTGGGGCGTGTGCGCAACGTAAACAATGCGCCCGGCCGCCGCATGATGAGCTTCGCGCAGAAGCACGTGAGCTACGTCTTCGGAGGAAACCAGCACCCAATCGGGATGGAATTTTCTGATCTCGTCGGCCAACAAACTGCTGCGCCGGCTCAATTCGCGGATTGAAACGATGCGTGTGCCGCTCGCATCGAGCGTCTCGGTATCGGGTACGGCGCCATCGAGCGTTGGGCAGACGACGACGCATTGGTGTCCCGCCTGCGACAGATGTGAAAGCCAAACGAGATTACTACGTGTGGAACCGCCGCGCGGCGGAGAGTAGGACGCATTCGACGTCAGCAGAATTCGCATCCTGCGTCAAGCCTGTCCCGCCTGTTCTCTTTCCAAAAGCGCGCGGGCCTGCTCGTCCGACATGTTTTCGATTTCATCCAACAAGGCGGCATATTCATCCGGGTCGATGGCGCCCAACCGGGCAGCCTCGATCTGCGCTGCGAGATCGGCGAGAGTAAGCGTACCCGAGTACACATCGTCTATCGAAAGTTCCACGTCGAACGCTTCGCGAATACGAAGCAGCAGCAACACAGCGAGCAGGGAATGTCCGCCGATATCGAAAAAATTGTCCGCAGGGCCGATGGAATCCCTCTCCAACAGGTCCGACCAGATCCCGGCGAGCTTCGCTTCGAGCTCCGTCATACCCGCAGCGGGTTTGGAAGTTCCACGCGCCGCGCGCATTCTTAAAAGAATGGTATCGGCGGAGGACAATGATTGCGCGATCTCGCCGTAATCCGCCTTGCGTGAGGTTTTGGGGAGCGGTTTACGCGATCTCGGCGCGACCGGAGCAATCGAAGGCTTCCACTTCACCTCGGCCGCTTCGGCAGCTGCCAGCCGCAATCCACCGACAGAATCGAGAAACTGCTTCGCGGGGAGGTTCTTGGCAGTGGGCGAATATCGCAACATTACATGATGCAACCCACGTGACACCGCGTTCTGTCCCAGAAACGCCAGCATTCGATGTTCGACACCGCGCCCCAGCGCGCGGCAACTGAGCAGAAATGTATCGACCTGCAACTCATCGGACTCGGCTGTTACGAGCAGGACACCTACAAGACCGTAATCTCCGAAGCGGTCACCTACGTGAACGGTGAAGCATTCGTAACCGGCGTCGATTAGGGATTGAATGTCCTGTTCTGTCCGGCGAATAGTCGTCAGGTTGAACTGGTTCGTGCGCTGCGTCAACTGGGCTACGCGGGCGAGCTTATCCGAAGAGAGCGGTGCGATGATGACGTGAAGCTCGAGCGCGGCCATGAACTCCTCGAGACTGGAAGCCTTCTTCACTTCCGCTCCGAACTCCTGCTGCTGCTGATAATAGACGTTGCGGTTGCGGTCCTCTTCGGTGATCACCGGATGATCGAACGCCCACACGTGACGGAGAAAATGGGGTGTTTCCTGGATGTTTTCAGGCAGCGTAATCGTCAGCACCTCGGGAATCGCCTGCTGGAGCTCGGCGCATTCCTTCGGATTGTCATCTATGAAGATGAAGCTGTCGAGTCCGAGGCCCAGTTCTTCGGCGAGCTGTGTCAGATTGTCCGCCTTGGCATCCCAGTTTAATCGCCATGCCGCGAAATGCCGCAACTGCAGAGGCATCTCGGGATGTGCGGAAAACGTTTCCAGCACGTCGTTCTCATTATTCTTGCTGGCCATCGTGAGCAGCATGCCGGCTTCTCGCTGTTCGAGCATGCATTCGTGCAGCATTCGGCGTGGCGGATCCAACTCCACACCCTCGGGACCGTCCTCGCCGCAAATTCCGCGCCACAGCGTATAGTCGCAATCGAGCGCGATGACTTTGAACGGGAGATGCATGAGCGCGTGGGTGTAGCGAACGAGCGTCGTCCCAAGCGCGCAGTAGTACAGGTCCGTGTAGGGAATCCTGCCTAGCCGCTCTCCTTCCGGGTTGTGTACTGAACCGACGGGATACATTCGCTCCACATCGCAATAATCCAAGTAATGGATGCCCGTTACCTCATCCAGCTCCGCCGAGATCCGGTTTCTTAATCTACTAACGAAATCTTCAGATGCCGGGAACGCGGGCGCAGAGGGACACAAGCAAAACAATAGCGGTACCTCGAAACGCGAGCCGGCACGTCTCAGTTCCTGAACCAGGTCTATTATGTTCGGTTCGATGCGGCTAACCTCGCCGAAGTCTTCCAACCGGGCCAGCATGATGTTAATGCCGTGCCTGTTGCGCGCGAACTCGCTACCAGGATCGAGCAGCGTTTGGAGGAGCTGATTATAGGGGGCAAAAACTATATCGAAATCGGATTCAAGCTGCCGTCCCCAGAACTGGAATGTGGAGCGGAGCGGATCTGCCGTAAACGTCGCGCTGATTGCCAATTGGAATTTGCTGTCCTGCTCGTTTACCTGCAACTTTCATTGTAAATGTGGTGTACCTTAAGGCCATGAGGATTGCTGTAGCGCTATTATGCATTGCCTCGACGTTCGCCGCGGCCGCGACCGAGCCGAGGATTGCCAACGTCACGCTCCGCAATGGAATGAAAATGCTGATTGAGGAAGATCACGACATTCCAAATGTCGCAATGTACCTGTTTTTCCGCGTCGGCTCCCGAAACGAGCGGCCGGGAATTACGGGCATCTCGCATTTTTTCGAGCACATGATGTTCAACGGGGCGAAGAAGTACGGACCGAAGCAGTTCGATATCGAGATGGAGAAGAGCGGAGGGAGTAATAACGCATACACGGGCAGGGATGTCACCGTCTATACGAACTGGTTTCCGAGCAGCGCTTTACCTTTGATGATGGACATGGAGGCCGATCGCATCCAGAACCTCTCGTTCGACCCGAAGATAATCGAGAGCGAGCGCGACGTTGTTGCCTCAGAACGCCTGCAGAGCGTCGATAACAGCAACTTCGGGCTGCTTGATGAGCAGCTCAACGCCACTGCCTTCGCAGCCCATCCTTATTCGTGGCCCGTGCTCGGTTGGGCCTCAGACATCAAAGCGTGGACCATGGATGATCTCAAAGCCCACTTTCGAATGGGATACGCGCCCAACAACTGTGTAATGGTTATCGTGGGAGCCGTTAAAACGGATGAAGCGATCAAACTCGCCAAACAGTACCTCGAGCCGATTCCTCGCAATGATCCTCCTCCGCCCGTCCGTACGGTTGAGCCGCTGCAACGCGGCGAGCGGCGTGTCACCGTCGTGAAAGCTGCCCAGCTTCCACAGCAGTTCATCAGCTATCACATTCCCAATTCCGCGCATGCGGATTTTGCGGCGCTCGAGGTCCTGGGAGCGATCTTGACGCACGGCAGAAGCTCCCGTCTCTACAAAAGGATGGTTGATGGCGAGCAGATCGCGCTGGCGGCGGATCACTCACTGGATGAAAGTCTCGATCCGGGACAGATGACATTCTCTTTACAACCCCGTGCGGGTGTAGATCCGGCGAGAACGGAGAGGGTGTTCTTCGAAGAATTGGAACGGCTACGGACCGCGCAAATACCTGCGGACGAGTTGAGGAAGGCAAAGAACCAACTGCTGACGGACTTCTTCCGGCAGATGAAGACCATTGCCGGGCGCGCGAACCTGCTCGGCAGTTATGAGGTATTCCGGGGCGACTACCGCAAGCTGTTCGAGGCGCAAAAGGAGATTGAAGCCGTGACCGCAGCCGATGTCCACCGTATCGCCAGGCAATACCTTTCGGAGCTGAACCGTACGGTAGCAACTCTGATCCCGGACAAGACCGCTGTACCGGCGGAGGTACAGCAATGAAGCGAGCCGTCTTTGCGCTGATCTTGGTCTCGGCGGCACGGGCTGATGTCCGGTTACCTTCTTACACGCGTGCGGTGCTTCCAAACGGGGTAGTGCTCGACGTCATGCCGCGCGCCGATGTGCCGCTGGTTACGATTCGTATCGCCGTCAAGGGCGGAACAGAATCGCAGCCGGCGGAGTTGTCGGGTCTGGCCTCGGTTACCGCCGAAGCTCTGCGACGGGGCACGGCGAAGCGAACGGCGGATCAATTCTCGGAGCAACTTGATGCGCTAGGCGCAAACTGGTTCACCTTCGTCGACAGCCAGGCGACGTCGATTGCTTCCGAGTTCCTCGCAAAAGACTTCGATGCGGGACTCGACCTCGTCTTCGACGCAGTAGCGCATCCGTCATTTCCGCAGGAGGAGATGACAAAACTGCTCGCGCTGCGGATCGATAGCGCAAAAGCTGCGAAGGATAATCCCGGCTTCATCGTGAACGAGTACTACAAAAATTTTTTCTTCGGCGCCAAGCATCCCTATGGACGCCCCGCCGATGAGCTTTCCTATGCACGCATAAAGCGCGATGATGCTGTCCAATATCACAAGCGTATGTACACCGGGCGCAACATGATCGTCATCGTAGCTGGCGACATCAACGGCGCCGAGGTAATGAAAAAGCTGACCTGGACGTTCGGGTCCCTCCCCTCCGGGCGCGAGTACGCCTGGCTGAAACCTGAAAAATCTCCGGTGACAACGACGCGTGTCGCGATCATAGATAAACCCGATTCGACCGAGACCAGATTTCTAATCGGACAGCCCGGTATCGAGCGCACGAATCCGGATCGTATTCCGCTCTGGATCGTGAACACGCTGTTCGGCGGACGATTCACCTCTATTCTGAACGACGAGCTGCGCGTGAACACCGGCCTCACCTATGGCGCGGCTTCACGTTACGACCAGAATCATTTGCCCGGAAGCCTCTACATTTCGACATTCACCAAGACGGAAACCACGGCTAAAGCTATCGACGTCGCCCTGGGATTGCTGAAGCGTCTGAGAGAGAAAGGCATCACTCCGGAACAACTGCAATCGGCCAAGAACTACCTCAAGGGCACTTATCCCAGCCAGCGGCTCGAAACCGCCGATCAACTGGCCGATGTGTTGAGCGAGATCGAGCTGTTCGATTTGAATCGCGGCGAGGTGGATGACTTGTTTGCCCGCATCGACGCGGTAACCGTAGAGAAGTCCAACGAAGTAATCCGGCGCTACTTCAACGCGGATAGTCTAACGTTCGTGCTGCTGGGCAACGCGACCCAGATCGCAAACGATGTAAAGAAGTATTCGCCTTCGGTGGTGCAGGTTCCGATCACGAAACCCGGTCTGTCGTTGACCCCGTAGCCTGAGCGACAAACCAAGGGTGCCACCCGAGTGTCGAGCCGAACAGGAACCAGCCCGTCATCAGTATCGTTTGTGACGCGTAGACCGGTAACAGAGGCGCCCATTTTTTCCAGAAAAAGAAATAGCACAGCGCGTACCATGTAATGGCGATTCCCAAACCGAACAGCCTTCCGCCCGTGGTGAAAACGCCGTTAATCGCACCCACGACTCCCGAGAGGATCATGTGAACGGCGCCGCCAACCAGCGTTACGACGCCGGCGCCCGCACGAAGCTGATTGTCCGTGTAAAACTTCGAAGCAAAGAGATTCGGAATCAGCCACCATGGATCTCCGATAATTGGAGAAACTAGCGTGAACCAGGCAAGCGTAACCAGCGCGGCGATGACACCCACTTCAATTCCGACGATGAAATTCAGCAAGCCTCCGCCGCTTCCCCGCCAGGTGCTTGCATCCATGAGAACAGCCTACACTAGGGCACTGGAATCCAATTACGAATGAACGCGCGCGTTGTTGTGACAGGTGTTGGCGTGATCAGCCCCAACGGTCACGGACGCGAGGCCTTTTGGGGCGCTACCAGGAGTGGCATCAGCGGCGTTCGCCGCATCTCACGCTTCGATCCTGAGTGCCTTCAAGTGCAGATCGCGGGCGAGGTCGTCGGTTTCGACGAAGAGCAGTGGGTAACGGCGAAGGAGCGGCAGCACGTCTCGCGCGTCACTCCGCTTGCTATCGCGGCGACCAAAGAGGCGCTCGATGATGCCGGACTCGATTGCAGCAGCCTCTCTCGCGAAGAGTTGCGGCGCGTTGGCGTCGTAGTAGGGTCCGGCGGCTGCAGCCAGGAGTTCGCCGAGGAGCAATACCGTCTCTATTATGAAGGTCTCCAAAAGCAGGCGAGTGTCTATGTCATTCCTACCTCGACCCCCGGATCACTGGCGAGCGAGGTGTCGATACGCTTCGGCTTTCGCGGCCTGAGTCATCTGATTTCGACAGGATGTACTTCCTCGAGCGATGCGCTTGGATACGCCATGCGGCATGTTCAGCGTGGAGAACTAGAGTATGCGGTTGCGGGCGGGGTGGATGCTCCGATAGCGCCGCTAATTATTCGCGGATTTCAGTTGTTGCGCATCATGACGTCGCGGTGGAACCACGCTCCCCAGCGCGCCTCACGCCCGTTTTCGCGCGATCGGGACGGGTTCGTTCTAGGGGAGGGGTCGTGGTTCTTCGTGCTTGAACAGCTCGAGCACGCGCGCGCGCGGGGTGCGCGTATTTACGGCGAGATTGCCGGCTATGGATCGACATGCGATGCTTACCATCGTGTGCGGTTGGAAGAATGCGGCGAAGAACCGGCCCGAGCCATCGGCCTGGCGCTCGCCGATGCCGGAGTGCCGGCCGAGGCTGTCGAGTACCTGCAGTATCACGGCACATCGACGGAGCTGAACGATCGCATCGAGACAAGGGCGGTCAGGTTGGCGTTCGGTTCTCACGCACAGAAGCTTGCCGGATCGGCGTTAAAGAGCATGATCGGACATCCGCAGGGCGCCTGTGGCGCGGCGGCGGTTGCGGCAACGTTGCTCGCCATGCGCGATGGGGTAGCTCCGCCGACCATTAATGTTGACGAGCCCGACCCGGAGTGCGATCTCGACTACATCACATGTACCGGTCGTAAGATAGACATCGAATACGCCGTGGCAAACTGCATCGCTTTTGGAAGTAAGAACTCCGCCCTGGTGCTGAGGCGCGTGTCATGAAGATCGCGATTGTGGCGGTGTTCGCGTGCCTGCCCTGCATCGGGCAGAAGCTGTTCGTGTACTCGGAATTGACGCGGATCGATCCTTTCGGCAAGGTCGTTACCCAGGATCGCGGCCCAGAGCCGCGCCACATCCTCTCGCCCGGAATTCCGCGGAATGCAACTTCATCGCTGCGCGTTGTTGTCTGGCTCGAGAAGCCGAGCGCTTTCAGTCTCGATATCGCGCAGAACCCGGAGAATGCAGTTAAGCCGACGCTGTATAAAGAGGTGTTCGAAAAACACGGCGATAATTGGGTTCCCGACAAACTCCAGCCAGTCACAATTCCATACAATGGCGGACCGTCCGATTTCCCGATCCCCGGCCAAACTTCCGTCACGTTCTGGTTGGACATGACGGTGAGCCGCACCGCCCCGGTGGATCGCGTAAAGGTAGAGCCGCAGCTGTGGGCTGCCGCCGTCAACGATTGGGTCATCTATCCGATGGAGGTTCGCATCATGGAGCCGGTCATTGAGGATGTGAGGGCGGCGTCCGCGATGGTTCCACCCGTAACCGAGCCCGCCGACGCAGCCGTGCGCGGACCGCTAAAGCAGGCGCTTTGCGGAGAGAAGGAACCCGCCGGTCCTGGCTTGCTGACCGCCCGCCATCTGGTACGTCGTAACGCGGCACAGCATCTGTCCTTGGCAAGTTCGCGGGCGGAGATCACTGCGCTGTTATCCAAGCTTTCAGCATCGCCCGCAGTTCAGGGCTTATGCAGCGCTGGTGTGACGAAGAGTGTGGCTGGCCCCGAATGGTATCTGCGATTTCGTGATAATCTGTTTCGCGCGCACAGCCGCGAGATGCCCTAAAAGCTGAACCGGTTCGCGTGGGCTGCCACCGACGCCATTGGGGTTGTCAGGGGGGACGGGATGACGCCGGCAGCAGCTCTCAAAGACGAAGCGACTGTTACGCCGCCACCGTCTTCTCATCGACGACGCGACCGTCGAAGAGATGAATACTTCGTCCCGCGGTCCGCGCATAACGCGGATCGTGCGTGACCATGCAAATCGTAGCGCCGTCGGCATGAAGCTCATGCAGCAGCTGCATGACAGCCTCGCCATTGGCGGAATCGAGGTTGCCTGTGGGCTCATCCGCCAACAGGAGGGAAGGGGCGCCGGCGAGCGCGCGGGCCACGGCAACGCGCTGCTGCTGCCCGCCCGACAGCTGAGCCGGATAATGCTTCACGCGATGCGACATACCAACCTTTTCCAGAGCCTCGTGAACTCGCTTTTTTCGTTCCGAACCAGGCATACCGCGATAGGTCAGCGGCAACTCTACATTCTCATAGACGTTGAGATCGCCAATTAGATTAAACGCCTGGAAAATAAAACCGATCTCCCGGTTGCGTATGCGCGCACGCTCTCCGGCTTTTAATCCAGCAACAGGATGACCATTCAAAACGTAATCGCCATTACTCGGAGTATCCAGAAGACCGATGATCGCAAGCAATGTGGACTTTCCGCAGCCTGAAGGCCCGGATATCGACAAGAACTCTCCCCGTTCGATCTCAAGATGAATGCCCGCCAGAGCGTGCGTCTCAATTTCATCCGTTTGAAATACCTTGGTCACCGAGTTCATTCGAATTACAGGTTCCATTCTTCCTCTCTGGCTAATACCGCGGTGTCCAACAGTGGTTACATCTGTGCGCTGAATACATCCGTGTCTTCAATACGTACTAGCGAGTTAAAAGTTCCTCAAAAAATCTGGTCGCCCGTGGATCTTTTGACTGGCCCAGCCAAAATATAGCTTTTTTTCGAACTTGGAGATTGCGATTGCTCTTCGCCACCTCGATCAGCAGCGGCACGCCTTCATCCTTCGGCAACTGGCTTAAGGCGAACACGGCGCGCTCTTTTACACCAGTTTCCGGATCGTTATCGATCGCGCCTCGAATTGCAGGCACAGCTTCCCTCGCGCCCTTCTGAGCTAGCCAAAACAGGGCCTGCCCACGCACTCGCACGCTGTTATCGGAGCGCGCCAACTCGATCATCAGCTTGAGCGCCTCCGGTTCCTTGCTGACGGACAATCCATGCAAGGCATGCTCGCGGACGCGGTCTCCCTGCCTCTCGTTCGCGAGCAGCTGCTTCAGCAACTCGTAACCGCGCCGGCCGCGAGCGGAACCCAGCCAAAAGGTGACATTACGTCTAACCGATTCCGGCTGTTCCGGCGCGATGTACTTCTCTAAATACGTGTCGGCCGCCGGATCCGAATGCAGAGAAATCGCCGCGATGGTTGATTTGCCGTCACTCACCGAATCGAGCAACGTAAGGCTGTCGGAGGCACGAACACCGGTGAGCCAGATGAACGGCAACCCACCCGCATCGAGTTCGCAGTCTCCGGTGAAGGACCGGATTTTACCAACTTGCCCATTCTCGACCCGTAGCAGAACCAGAAGTTCTTTCGAAGGTTCCAGCGGAATGGGACCCGCTGCGGGTGTTGGCGCCGGCGTTCCACGGCCTCTCGGCTCTAGATTGCATCCACGCCCGGACATCCCATCAGTGGAGTAGTAACAACAGCTATTTCGCTCGCCCGGCACAATGGGGACTGAATATCCTATCCAGGCGGGCTGTGTCTGCCCGGCAAACAGAGCCTTGAATGCGTCCACTCCACCTGAGAACGCCCGAGTCTCGAGCTTCGCATTCGCTATACGCGGCTGCGCGACGATGGTCGACGCTGCGATGATCAGGATAGCGGCGAACCTCATTTGTTCAGCAACTCCAGCAGATAGTCCGTTGCCTCCTTCGAGCGCATTTGCGACAGGATCTGAACCAGCTGGCGCTTGAGCTCGGGATCGGATTCTTTGCGGGCGATCTCGACGATCTTCGTCACGTTGCGCTGGGATGCTAGGGACCCGATGATGTCCTGCTTGATCTTCTTATCCGACTCTGAGGCATACATAGCGACCAACGCGTCCAGTACTGCGGGCGTCCTGCTCATACCCCCAAGGTGGCGGATAGCCCGGCTGCGGAGGCGGGGCTCCTTCTCTGTCTTTGCCAGGTCGATGAGCTTGTCGGAGGCCCCGGCTGCCACCAGCCCGTGCATGATGCTTTCGCGCACCTCGACATTGCTCTCACCGGCATAGAGTTGAGTAAGTTGATCCACTCCCCTGCTGGCGCCGAGTAATTGGATGGCTTCTCGACGCAGTTCCGCATCGGGCTCGTTCTTAGCCGCATTGAAGAGGCGCTCGGTGTCCCTCGTGTTCACATACGAATAGAGAATGCGGCGCTTCAGGTTCGGATCGTTGGTCGTGCTGTAGACATCGCTAAGAAGCTGGACAGTGTCCTTACCTGCGACCATGCCGAGGTACTCGACGGCTTTGTACTGCATGTCCGGATTGCCCTTGCCCTTGGCATATTGAACGACGACCTCTCGTGCCTGAGGCATGCGGCTTTGCGCCAGCACGAAGAGCGCCTTTTCTTTCAACTTGGGAGAACCGCCGCGCGAGAGCATCGTCTCGAGCAGCGGTATGGCTCGATCGGGATCGCTATTCATGAGAGCGTTGATGGCCATCAGCTTGATATCCTCATCGCTCTGCGATTCCGGAGATACCGTTTGTCCGCTCGCCTGGCGAACCTCGACCGCGAGCGCTTTGGCATCGTTCAGCCATCGGCTGTTGGGATGCGACTTCTCGAGTTCGGCTACTGCCGCGAGCGCCTCATCTCGCCGGCCGAGCTTTGCTAACGCATATGCCTTCCAGTACTGCGCGCCATCGGCCTTGGGTCCCCGCTTTGCTGCGGCGGCATCGAAGGCTTCCACAGCACTGTCGTATTCACGGCGATCGAGATGGCGTTGACCGTTACGGTAGAGGCCTTCTTCGGATCCCCGGTCCGCGCTGTACCTCACGCGGACCGCAGATGAGGGTGACGGCGCTACGACAGGGTGCGGAGGCTGGGGGGGCTGAGCCTGGGCGAGGAGCGCCATTTCCTGGGCGAGCCGGTCCAGTTCGCCGGCGAGCGCGGGCATCGGTGGTATCGGCGGCATCGGCCGTAAATGAAAGTCTCGGAGGTGGAATTCGCGCCTACGATCCGCCATATCCGCGTCCAGCTCAGACAAGGCTTTCGCGGCCCGCTCGAGAGAATCTTCAAAGTCCGGTATCGCCGCTACAGCCGGAGGCGGCGGAACTGCCGGAGCCGGTGCGGCGGGCTGTTGCGCAAGTCCAAATCGCGCCGCCAAGCCGAACGCCGCAATCGCCAACAAGCTCGATTTCATAAGAGGTATCGCCATTTGGTTTTAAGCCTTCTCAAAGTGATTTGCTGCCGTCAGCAGCAGGTTCTTGCGCGCGCTCGACAAGGGTCGAGCCCATGATCCGCATTTTGAAAATAAGCCCCTGGCTCTCGATGCGCTCGCGAAGTTCCCTAATCTGCGCAGCAGACATGGTGCTAGGACTGTGTACGAGTTCGACAAGAACTCGCTCGAGATCTTCGAGTACGCCGGCCACGGTTGTCTCACCGGCGGCAAGCGCGGTTTGCCGGTACAACCGGTTCGAGCTGAGCAGGTCCTCAGCAAGCGATTGTTCGTCGCTGACATCCACCTTAACCTTGGCGGGCGAATTCACCAGCTCCACAAGGATCATCTGTGAACGCTCAAGATGATCGCCGAGCGCGACAACGAGCACCCGTTCGCGAACGGGCTGTTGCGTGACGATCGTTTTCGGCGTTTCGCGGACGGGAGAGTATCGGCCGGCCAGGAATGCGACAGCAGTGAGACCCGTGACGGCTGCCACGGCCGCCCATCTGCGAGGGACCCACCACGAGAGCCGTTGACCGCGTCCCAACCGCCCGGCGAGCCGATTCCAAACGCGCTCCTCGTAGCTGGAGTCGCGTTCGGGAACGGGTATATCGACCACATTGAGTACCTGTTGCAGCTTGCGATATTGGTCCCGGCACGCAGGGCAGTCGGCAAGATGAATATCGATATCTCCCGGCTCAGGCTCGCCGTAATAATGCAGGATCAATTGTTCTTCGGTCGCGTGGGGTGTCATATGGAACTCACTACTGGCTCCAGCAGCTCCCGAAGCTTGCGAACTGCGCGGAAGATGCTGTTCTTAGTTGCGCTGGTGCCGAGGCTTAACACAGCGCCTATTTCGTCAATCGACTTGCCCTCGAAATGCCGCAATACGAATGCGGTCCGCTCCTGCAGGCTCAAGTCGTCCAAAGCGCTGTCGAGTTTTTCACGCACCTGAGCACTGTAATAGACACGGTCCTGTTGCGGGTCGGAAGTCTTGATGTGATCGAGAATGTTGCCGCCATTGCTATCGTCGGCGGCGGCGCGCAACGCGCTGTGACGGCTACGGGAACGGATCAAATCAAGCGCATAATTGGAAGCGATTCGGTAGATCCAGGTGCCGAAGCTGGAGCGCGATTCGTAATTGTCCAATTGTCTATACGCTCTCAAGAACGTCTCCTGGACCACATCTTCGGCATCGAATTCATTTCCCGTCAAGCGATAGGCCAGCCGGAAGACACTTCGACTGTGGCGCTGGACCAAGATGCGGAAACCGTCGCTGTCGCCGGCTTTCGCCCGCTCGATGGCGATCGCGTCAGCGTCTTCCATCTGGCATTTAGACTATCGGGTTTTGTCGCGGTTAGCCGGGGATGGCTGGAAGGAGGACGAAAAATCGCTGTATGCCAAATGAATCCATTCGACATGCAGCCGCTGGATACGGAACCCCCTGATCGGGGAACTCTCCGCTCGGTTTGATGTTGTGCTCGGGTTTACATCCTAAGTTTGAGGATGGGCTGAATGATTAAGGCGTAGTGGGGTAAACGACCTGGATCAAATCAGAAAGCTGGATCTGTGAGCTGGCGCGAAAAGCAATTATCCGGCTGCCTTGCCGATCGTAGTCGGATCCCGGAAACTGGAGGATGCCATTCCGAAAAACCTGAACTTCCGTGCTCGGACTTCCGGTGAGGGTTAACGTCTGCGTTACCGGCAGGGTTCGAAAATCGAAACGGTCAATTTTCGGGGTGCCCGCGCACGGACCGCTGGTACCGTCCACATGAACGCAATCTGAGGAGTTTCCCGCGGCGGCGTCGAGTGCGCCTGTTGCTGTGATCACCGCTGTTCGGCCAGCCAAATACGAGGGTCCGCGGACAGGACGCGCCGCCAGTTCGCCTTCGAGACCGGACACATCGGAGGTCTCGAGGTTGGGCACAATCCAGTGGCCCAGTTGCATCCACGTGTTCGTCCCGCTGTTGTCTTTATCCCAGACCCGCAAATAGGTATGTTGCATACCTGCAAAGGTAGCCTTTAGGGTCACGGGTATCGTTAACGTGTAGTCGTTCCCCGACGCCTCCCCAGAAGCGCCGAGACCGCTTATGCTGCACTGGCTGTTGCTTACCTCTGATTCCGCGCCGAACGTAACCGACCCCGCCTGTCCGTTCCCGCTGTCGTTGCGCAAAGTCAGGGTCGTGGTTCCAACGATGTGCTCCACATAGCATCCGCGGTTCCCCTCCGGATTGGCATTCATGAGGAAACGAATTGTGCTCAGGTCATCGGCTCCGTTTGGATCGGTCACTACGGCCGTGAAAACCACAGACGATTTTGTGCCATTTAGCGGCGATAACGAGACAATACTCGGGGATTGCGAAATGGCCACAGTGGAAGCACTGATTAGCAATAGACAAGTTTTCAACATCATGGAACACCTTTCTGCGTGCGGCCGGCTCACAGCGGCCTGAATCGAACGATAGCAGCCTCGGCGCCCGCAATCGCCCTCTTTATCGAGAGACGGCGCTGGTTTGTGTCCATTTACCCTAGTCGAACCATTGACTTAGCTGTCGCGAACGGATTGTTCCGCCGGATGTGAATGAGGCGCGGCTGAGACGAAAATTCAGAGACGCGATGCCGATAATTGGATGTCCGCTCGCGTCGAAGTTTTTGTGCGTTTTGCCTTTATCCCGTCAGCCTGCCGCGTGAGGCCTTGGCTGCGCAGCGACTGTTCGAGCCCAACCAGCGACCAGCCGTTATCCCGGTGGCGATCGAGATCCTCGCGGTACACTCGCTCCGCTTCTTTAAATCGTCCGGCGGCAAGCAAAGTCTCACCGAGATATTGCCGCGGAGGAAGCATCCAGTCCGGTGGTTCGCTGTAGAGCAGCCCATCGTCGATCTCCACCGCCTTGCGATATGCGGCAATCGCTTGAGGGTAGCTTTTCGAGCGGCGCGCAATTTCACCTTCGAGCATCGCAATAGCGATCCCGGCCATTTGGGCCAGGGAGTTCAAACCCAGAATCTTCACGTTCGCGAGCGAGGGATCGGCGGAAGATTTCTTCAGAAGATCGAGCTCCTGTTTGGCTTCCGCGGATTTGCTTTGCGCTGAAAAAGCATAGCCGCGAGCGAAATTCCGCATAGCGCGCGCGAAGATCTGATCTGCGGGCGGTTCCGCTTCCCGGAGTATCTCGTCCCAGCGGCCGAAGCGAACCATTGTCAGCAACGGAACGCTCTTTAGCAGATGTGCAAAGCCGCCCATGGAAGGATCGTTCAGTGCCGCATGATCGTGCTTGCCCGCAAGTTTGCGCGACGATTCGAGCGCCTCGCGGCTGCGGGCATTCATTGCCAGAACCGCGTTCAAAAAGTGGACATTATGCGGATAATATACAGCCGGATAGATGCCTTGAGCGCGGCACTGTGTAATGTAATCTTCATCCGCCGAGATTGCTTTTTCGTTAGCAGTGGCAGCGTCATCCCAACGGCCCACACGGGCGTAAATGTGAGCGGGCATGTGCACGAGGTGACCAGCGGCGGGAACGAGGCTCCCAAGCCGATCCGCGCTAGGCACCGCCTGATCGACCTCAGGGGACGCCTCCATGAGGTGAATGTAGAGATGATTAGTGCCTGGGTGCCCTTTCTGCTGCTTCATGCTGGTTTCAAGCGCGCGGCGAACCTCCGCAATGCCGGGCTTCGGCTCACCCTTCTTTGTCCAATAATCCCAGGGCATCGTGTTCATCACGGCATCGGCATAGATGGCAGTCACGTCCGGATCGTCTGGAAATCGTGCGTACACGCGCTTCATCGCATCTGCGTACCCGTTGTTGAGCGCCTCGCGATCCTGGCCCTTAGCGGTGGAAAAGCGCGTAGTAATTGCATCGATGAAGGCCTGATCGGATTCGCTGGCGCCCGCTTTGCGTTTCATCGCTTCGGCGGCGGCATGGTGTCCCTGCTGCTCGCGATCGGCACCGATCGCCGGATCGTTGATGTTGGGCGCGAGAGCGAGCGCCAGCCCCCAATAGGCCATGGCGCATTGGGGGTCGATACGCGCGGCTTCTTTGAATGACCGAACAGCTTCAGCGTGATTGAAACCGTAGACGAGTGTGAGCCCCTGGTTGAAAAATTTCTGCGCGTCTGGCGATTTGGTGGTGATGGCGTGATGCAGATTACCCAGGTTCTTGAGAGCCGGCGCGAGACGCCCGTCGCGTGTCGTGTTTCCAGGCTCGTCTCGTTTCTTCGCACATCCGGCGAACAAAAGTGCGAAGAGCATAACAAGTATGCTTGCCAAAATACGTTTAGCCATATTGAGATAAAATCTTGCCATGAAAATCGATCGCCGCCAACTCCTTCAAGCAGCCGCCGCATCTGCCGCAGCCTCTCAGACCCGGTCCAGTGCGATCGATTGGCCCGCTGTCAGGAATGATTTTCCGTGGCTTCAATCGCGCCTCTGGCTTACCGCGGCCGATTATCATCCGATGAGCATTCACTCCTATCGCGCCATGGAGGAACACCTCAGGTCGCGAGTCTATGGCGAGAACGAGCACCGCCCTGAGGGCGAGACGCGGGAGCTCTTCGCGCGCCTCATCAACGCCAAACCCAGCGAAATCGCCTTCGTGCAGAGCACGACCGACGGCGAAAACCTTGTCATGTCCGGCATGGACCTCGCGCGACACAAGGGCAACGTGGTCTTCGACGATCTGGCCTATCAATCGTCCAAGTTCATGTACCACATGCTCCAGAAAGAGTATGGCTTGCAGGTGCGAATCGTCAGGCATCGGAGCAAGGACGGTATCCTCACCATCGACCGCCGCGATATGGAGAAGGCGATCGATCGGAACACGAAATTGGTGACGGTGGCTCTCGTTTCGAATATCAATGGCTACCTGCACGATATTAAGTCAACAAGCGAAATCGCGCACGCGCATGGAGCCCATGTTTACGGCGACATCATTCAGGCCGCCGGTGGAATACCTGTCGATGTGCGTGCCATGGGCCTCGATTTCGCTTCCTGCGGCGCCTACAAGTGGCTGATGGGCGATTTCGGGTTTGGGTTCCTTTACGTTCGTGAGGACCTCCAAGACAGGGTTGTGAAGCGGTCGCGTTACGGTGTGCGTCAGTTTGCGAGCCCCAATCAGGCCCAGGCGGACTCGAAGTTTGATTTGAGACCGGGCGCGGCGCGCTACGAACTAGGCAGTCTTTCCTACAGCGGCGTCGCCGGCGCGCACGCGGCTCTAAAGTACATTCATTCACTTGGCACCGACAATATCCGCGCTCACGCGAAACCGCTGACCGATCGGCTGCAAAAGGAGCTGCCGTCAATGGGGTATCCCTCACTGACCCCAGCGGACAACCCGACGCCGATTGTCAGCTTTCTTCTGCCCGACTATGACAAGTCCGCCGCCAAGCTGCGCAAAGCTTTCAATGGTACTGTAGTGGCACTCAGACGGTGGGAATTTACCAGCGACTCGGGCGAGGTCAGCATCGTGAAGGGCATGCGGATCTCACCATCGGTATACAACAATCAGGAAGACATCGATCGGCTGCTAAACGCATTGTCGTAGCAGGTTTGTCCCGACCTACTCTTTTTTCTTCGGCGTGTTCAACGATCGCTCTACCATGTCATGTACGTCCGTGGACACGCCATGATCGCGCCACAGCCACCGCATCATCTCCGGGAAGACGGTCTGCAGCATTTTTTGTCCATGCCGCTGAATACCCCACGAGTAGTTCACGTCGTAGCCCTTTTCGGTGAGCGCCTGTTGCAAGCGAACGTTTTGATAGAACCAGTCGCGGCTCTGGTCGTAACTTCCGTCGGCCCGCAGCGCGCGATTATCGTTGCGACCGTCCACCAGAAAAACACGAATCGGCTTCTTCTCGCTCTTGCGGATCAGGTCGGGATACACATGTCCTCCGCGGATGTTGGTGAAGCTTCCCACGTTGCTGAGCACTTTTCGAAAATGATTCGGACGCTCCCAGGCGACCGTGAAAGCAGCTATCGCGCCCGAGCTCGATCCGCCGATACCGTGGCGCTCCGGATCTTTCGAGATGTTGTACTCCTTATAGAGGGCGGGAAGCAGCTCGTCCACAATCACGCGAGGGTACTTGTCATCGAGAGTGTTGTATTCGGTTGGCCGGTTGGTGTCACGATCGCCCCAGTTCTTTAGGTGAGGCTCCGGTTGATCGGGGCGTCTTCCGGGATTGATAAAAACGCCGATCATCACGGGAATCTCGCGGCGGTAAATGAGATTGTCCATTACCACGTTCGCGCGAATATCGCCCTCCGGATGCATAAAAGCCTGGCCGTCGTTGTAGATCATCAGACTCGCGGGAACGGCAGGATCGTACTGAGCGGGCACATAGACCCAATACGTATGCTGGGTACCGGGATAGGCCTCGCTCGGCAATATGAAGGGGCCTTTGATTTCGCCCTTCGGAACGCCATCTTGAGGCATCGCATCGGGCGCGAGCTTGTAATAGAGATCGGTGTTCTGGGTGGTTGCTGGTGTCTGGCCTGAGGCTGCGGCCGCAAGCAGCGCAAACATCGTCGCGAACTGGCGTTTCATCACGTCAGAAAGTGAACCTTCCCACGATTTGCATCTGTCTTGCCGGTTTTGCCGAGAAGATATGCCCAAACGTTGCGGGCTCGTCCGCATACAGCTGAGGAAGATCGAAGTTGGTATGGTTGAAAACGTTAAATGCCTGCCAGCCTAGTTCAAAGCTTGCCCGCTCGTTAAGAGAAAACGTACGTGACAGCGATACGTCGGTGCTGAAGTACTCCGGTCCTCGTACGATATTTCGACCCGCATTCCCGAAGGTATAACGTGGAGCAACTGCAAACGCGGAGGTATCGAACCAAAGCTCCGGTGTGGGGTTCGGCAACTCGGGATTGCGCAGAAGATTGGGCCTGTCTGAGCCGAACTGGCCGCCCGAATTTCCGGTGTTGCTGTTGTCGAAGCGAAGGATGGGAGTAAACGGCTGACCTGAGTTCGCGGCCACGATGGCGCTGGCCTCAAACCCTTTCAAATAACGGCTCGGCAGAGACCAGACGACCGCGCCGCTGAACCGATGACGTGAATCGAAGCTCGAGACCGCACGTTCCAACGCATAATTGGAGCTGTTTTGCGGAAAGTTCTTGTCGGCCTTGGTACCGAGAAATGCGGAGGTGTCGTCGATCGACTTCGAAAACGTATATGCCGTGACGATCGAGAGGCTGGGAGTGATTCTTCCGTTCCACGATCCTTGAAGCGAGTGGAAGTTGGAATTCGATCCGCTATCGGTAAAAAAGATATTGCCGAATCGCGGATATGGGCGGCGCGACTGAACATCGCCGGGGCTCGGGGGTGGCTGGTTGAGGTCACGGGAGCGGATCAGGTGCGTGCCTTTCGATCCTGCGTAGGCGACAGTCACCGTGCTGTGTGATCCGACGCTGCGCTGAACGTTGAAATTCCAGTGCTGCAGATAAGCAGACACCAGGTCCGGGCTGACGGTGCTGAGCGAAGCCGGCGGCGTGATGCCTCCGCGTGTGGGGAACGGATCGTTCAAGGTCAGCAACGAGGTGGCTGTTGGAAAGAAGACGCGAATGTTGAAGTACGGGGGATTGAAGTAAAGCGCGGTGCTCGCAACCAGCAGCCCGGCATCGTAGTAGATGCCGTATCCGCCGCGTACCACTGTGTTGTTATCGATGCTCCAGGCAAAGCCGGCACGCGGTGCGAAATTATTGCGGTCTGGCCTAATGCCGGAACGCGATGTGCCGGCTTGGCCCACCTGAACCAGCTCGCCCGTAGCAGGATTGAGCACGCTCATGCGATTGGTAGGATCCGTCGGCGGTGTGTTGTATTCATACCTCAGACCCAGATTCAGGGTGAGCCGCGGCAGTACCTTCCAATCGTCCTGCACATAAAAATTGGTAGCCGTAGTCCGCAACGTCTGCACATTATCGGCTTGAGCCTGTATGCCGAGCGTCGGAAAACCGAGGAGCAAATCCCCGATACCGGAGCCTGTGATCTGGCCGGAAAACGTCAGCGTCCCGCGGGTCAGCAAATCGTTAATTCCATTGTGCTGGTTGTGGCGGAACTCGACGCCGAGCTTCAAAGCGTGGCTACCGCGCACGAGTGCGAGTCCATCGGTGATCTGATAGATGTTACCGGCGCGATCAATAGGAATCTGCGTCACATCGCCAACACTTGAAAATCCGGCGACGTTGATCGTGGGATAGCCGAAATCGACAGGTTTGGTAGGCAGCCAGGACACACCCCAAAGCGCATTTACATCAGTCGCATAGTTCTGTGGCACAATCCTGCGGGTGACACGGTTGAAACCGAGCACCAGGGAATTGACCGTACGGGCTCCGAAGACGTGCTGATGCTGGAGGGTCGCATTGTGACCGCCGTCATCGACGAAGTCACCGAAGCCGGGCAGGTTGGTTGCGTTCTCGGCGTAGGGCTCGATCAAACTTCTTGTCTGTCGGCTGTATCTGAACATCAGGGCATCGTTGCCGGTCAGGCGGTGATCGATACGAATATTCGCTTGATCCTGCTCGTCCGAACCGACCGGCTCCGCAAGAAAGTTGACCGCACTCGATCGATTAGCCGCGGGAAACAGAGCGAGCACTTTTTGCGCCACCGGACTTATGCGGGAAGCGGGGATACGGTTATCCGGAAATGGCCGCTGCGTAAAGGGATCGATCACAGTTCGCCCAAGGGAACTTAAATCGCCCGAACGGAGATCGGCGGCGGGTACGGTTGCCAGGCGGCTGTATCCGCGACGCTCACGCAGTCCATCATAATTTCCGAAAAAGAAGGTGCGGTCCTTGATAATGGGCCCGCCTACTCCTGCGCCGAACTGATTGCGAATGTATTTCAGCGGCTCGCTGCCTTCAAAAAAGTTGCGCGCATCGAGCACGCGGTTCCGCAGGTACTCGTAGGCAAAGCCGTGGAAAACGTTGCCGCCCGAGCGTGTAATTACATTCACCTGTCCGCCTGCGCTGCGCCCGTACTCGGCACTATAGAGGTTGGTAGCAATCTTGAATTCCTGGATCGAATCGACAGCGGGCTGGAGGTTATATCGATTCACATCGGGGTCATTATTGTCGGCGCCATCCAGAAGGAAGTTATTAAACTCTTCACGCGCACCGTTGGCATGCATAGAGAATGATCCCCGCGAGGATAGTTCTGAGTCTTCGACAGGTGGAAGAACTCCGGGCGTCAGCAATGCGAGTTGCAGAAAATCGCGGCGGTTAAGCGGCAGGCTGTAGATCTCGGAACGGCTGAACACGGTGCCGAGTTCCGATGATTCTGTGGAGATTGGGCGAACCTGCGAGACCACGTCGAGCGTCTGCGTAATACCGGCCAGCGAGAGACTGAGATCCAGGCGCACCCGTGAGTTGACGGCGATGCTAACTTCTTTCTTCAGCTCTGCAAAACCGGACGAACTCGCAGTTACGGCGTAGTCGGCAGGCGGAAGCTCGCGAATCTGATAGAACCCGGACGCATCGCTTTTGGTTTCCCGCTGCAGCCCCGCTGAAGAACCCGTGATGACAATGGCCGCATTCGCAATGGCCTTTTGCGAAGGATCCGTAATGTATCCAGACACACCGCCGGTGGTCACCTGCGCGATCGCGCAGGCGCAGGGCAGGAAAAAAAGAATAACTCTCATAACAATTCGGGCCGATGCGTTGGCCGCTAAAACGTAAGTACAGATACCACTATCGCATCCGGCGTTTAACCCCGGTGCGCATATGGCACCCTTCCACTAATTTTCGAATTATTGACGAACCGCAATTTTCAGCGGCGCCGGGCGCAGTGTCCAGGTGCTACCCTGCTCGGTGCGGCTGACGTTGCGCGGGTGAACGGCTCCCATTGAGGAATAAAGCTCGCACGGCCGGACGGCGAGCTTTCTGTTCGGATTAGGATTGACGTAAATCTCTGCCATTAACTTGAGGAACTGGGATGCATTTAACCTGTTGCCTTCGACGCTGACAAACGTAGGAATGGCATTGGTTGGGATGCGTTTCGGCATTGTCTCGCCGGTAAGTTGCGGAGCGATACTCGCCGCCGCCTTGATTACGGAGGCGGGCTGAAGGCCTTCTGCAACCACACCTGCATCGGGAGGAAAGTGAATCGGCCCGTGGATCCTCTCGAGTTTGATCGATACGGGCATCTCCGCACCCTTCTTCCCGGCAAGTGACTTCGCCAGCAGTTGGAACATATCCGAGAGTGAAAAATACCACTGCCCGCCGTGAGCGAAATCGGCCGCGAATACACCACGATGTTTTTCATACCGGTCCAGCAGATCCGCCGCCGCAGCGCGGATATCTTCACGTGAAATATCTTTGCCGGCCGGAGTCTCTGCCATTGCCATAAGGTCGGCAACCCTGACGAAGCCGCTACCGGGATTGGCCGGGAAAAATTCCGCCGCCAGCCATTCGAGCGTTTGTGCTTCGGCGGCGTAGGCAGCATCGACCTGAACGCGGGCGGCAAACGCCGGAACTGCGGAAGGTACATTGGGCGCATCCGGATGATCGTACGCCCACACCAGTGGATGAAAGCGAGGGGGCCCATCCGTCGTCAACTGCAGGTATCTCGATTCGTCGCCATATTCCATGTGCAGGACGCGCGGTTTGCTTCTGTTGAGCTTCGCCAGAAGAGCCTTAAGTTTTTCAGGTCCATCCGAGGCGTTAACAGCACGGATGTCGCTGCCTCCCGTGTCCGAGGACCTAAGCACATCTTCGGACCAGTAGATTTCGGGCGAGAGGTTTGGCGCTGACGAGATCAACTCCGCAAAGCTATTGGCCGATCCACGGAAACCGTGAATCGCGAACAGCGGGTTGGGGTCCGGCATTCCGAACGTCATGAATCTTGGGTTGTACTTCCGGATCACGCGAATGGCGGCGGCATCGCTGCCAAGGTAATCGACTGCACCCGTGACGAGCGCGGAGGGTCCAAATTCCGCCTGTACACGTTTCAGTCCGCCCGGCCGCTTCGGGTCGAGAGCGCCCGTCAGTGGATCCTTGTATTGTGTCAGGAATTTCTCGGCCACTTCCGTTCGCGCGGTCCAAAATTGATCGCCAGGAGATTCGTTCGCGAGAGTCACCTTCGGCCGGTTGCGATAAGTAGGCTCGTTGCCGCCGTGGTAGCCAATTTCGATCAGGCCGTTGCGAGCCGCATCGCGAATAGCGTCCGCCAGATGGAGATCTTTGTTCCCTGCGGCGAGCACATCGGTCATGGCTCCCGAGAATTGAAACACCGGCGTGATCGCCATACCGGGGTGCCTCTTGCGAAACTCGGCGACACTGGCCAGGAGCCGAACGATGCGTTCCTGGCTGCTCTGTATATGGATGTGATCGTCTATGCGTGTATACAGGAGTATAAGGACGGGCTGTTGTTTTGCAGTCTCGGTGGCGCCCATCGCTACTCCGCCACACACCGAGACCGCAACGAGCCACTGCAGCAACTTCATGCTTTTCCCTTTCACGATGGCTTGGTTCATTTTTTGACAACAGTCGCGGGTCCCAAATCACGGCACCGTTTAAGAATTGATCGAATTGTCTTACCGATTCCGAATCGTCGCCGTGAACGTCTGGTTCGACTGACAGGTTTCGGTATCGTTCAGAGTCGCTGGGGCAACTCGATAGTAATAGGTATTGCCGTTGACGACATTGGTGTCAATGTAGACACCCTGCGTCTGGCCCGGGGCCAGCTTTCGATTGCCGGCGATCAGCGCGTAGGGCCCGCCGTTGGCGGTCGCTCGATAGATATTGTAATGATCAGCTCCGGTGCCAATCCAGAGGAGCTGCACCTGAGCCGGACGTGCCGGAGTTCCGAACGTTGGCAAGGCCTGCGCCGTGGCTACGCACTTGCTGCAGAAGGGATCGTTCGCGTTCAGGACGAAGACCTGAGTTGATTTCACATCGACTCCGGCCTGCGATCCAGGAAAAGCCAGATTGTTGCGGTCGGTGACACGCAGCTGCAGGTTGAAGCTCTGCCCCTGCTTGCCTGCATAAGGACCGGTGTTATTGAGCCCCAATGCCAGCGGTTGTGGACCCGCGTTTACGAATTGGTTGTTGCCGAAGAAATCCCACTCATACGAAACGATCGTGTCACCCGGGCAGTTGGGACAATTCGGATCCTTCTTCCCCTCGTCCGGATTGGTTGACTTCGTTCCATTGAGATAGAACGGCAGATACACGTTCTGCGGACATATGTTATAAGGTCCGCCTGGGTTCGCGGTCGGGCTAAGCGGGGGAGCGTTGATCACGATGTTTATAATCGTGTCGTTAGTACCGCCCGCATTATCCGTTACCCGCAAGCGAACCGGGATAGTACTGCCGACCGGACCGCTAAACGTCTTCGAAACATTCACTCCGTGAAGCGTGAAATTCGTGCCGCCCGTAGGATCCCAATCCCACTGGACAATTTGCTTGTTCGGATCCTGATGGAAAGAGCAGGTGCCGCGAAGCTGAACCGTCCCGCCATTGAACACGGGATTCGGAGTCGCGGTCGCGCACGCTACCGGTTCGCCGGAGGTGAACACTGTGCGATTGAGCATAATCACAGCCCATCCCACGTTGAATGGAATCTGATCGCCACTGTAGTCGTTGCCTGGCCAGTCTCCATTGGCGGCTTGCGCATTCACCAGAGTGCGCGCGACACCGTCCTCGGGTTCGCCTTTGGACTTTTCGGCCGCATACCAATCCTTGATCGGTAGAATGCCCGGCGTCTGGGAGCGGAGATCCTTCAGTCCCAACGTTCCGCTTCCGTTATCGTGCAAGAGCATGGACTTCGTAAATGAAAACAGCCCGTAAAAATAATTCTTCGGGCTGCTCACCGCATTGCTCGTCGGGGGACCGAAGTTATCGCGCATAAACGTCTCTGCTTTGTCCCACATCGGGTCTCCGCGCCCGATCTTGTCGAGCGCCAGTTGAACCATGCCGGACGGCGTCGTCGCAAACGGACCCCAAACAGGATTGGGCCCCGTATACCCGAACGCTCCGTCTGCTCGCTGAGAGTTGCCCACCCAGATTTTGTTGAAGTTTTTTACAGCCGGTGGCACAGCTATTCCGAACTGCCGTTCTCCTGCCAGCAGCCCGATGGCCGCCCATTGATTCACGGAGTTATCCGGGAAGTTGTTGCAGCCGTAGCGCCAACCGCCGCCCGGATCCGAGTCGTACTGACAATAGGAATGGTAGTCCATCATGTCCTGGACGATGCTCTTATAGCTGCGGTTGATTATGTTGGCGGGTCCGGTGGTCGCCAGCGCGTTGGGAGTACCGCTGGCAACGATGGCATCGATAATCATTCCGCTCTGATACAGCTCGTTACCCTGATTCAGATAGATACCGAGCCCGTTACCATTGCTGTCGGGGTTGAACGTGACACCGCCGGTGCCGTTCTGTGTCTGCATGCTGACGGGCGTACTCGCCAGCTGGGTAAAAAGGTACTTCATTCCGCGGGAAACCGTCTCTGTGTAGGGATTGCCGGCGGTTCCGGTTTCTAAGTGTCCGTTCACTTCGAAAGCATTGATGAAGGTTCCATTGCGACCCTTGGCGTAGTATGTGTTCTCCCAGTTGCCGCAGGCAACGGCGCCCGCGCAATCGAAGCGATTCATCAGCTTGTGGATGTACCAGAGTCCCTCGTCGAGGGCGACGTTGACCTCCACCGGCAGCGCTTGGTTTTCAACCTTTATGAAATACTGCGCACTGGCGGAATTTGGCTGCGGCGAGCTCGTATCGGTGACAGTTAAAGTGGCGGTGAAGATCTGTCCGGCTGCGCCCGCATAAGCATGGGACGCTTCTATCGCGTAGTTGTCCGTCACGATTCCTGTGGCGTCAGCGCTTCCGTCGCCAAAACTCCAGCGATAGTTCACGGCGGGTCCCAGTACGTTGGCAGTTCCCTTGAGCCGAACGGTCTTACCGGACCAGGTATCATGCGGGAGCAGCGGCTGCGCCGGGACCCAAGGCACGGTCTTTACGACGGGAGCTGCCGCCCAGGCGATGACGGGCAGCACGACAGTCGCTACAACGTTCAAGCAAATCCGGTTCATGAGTGGCTGCCCTCCTAAAAAGATTGCGTTGATCTTTTCTGAAATCCACGCCACATGAATCCGGCGATGGCGGCGATTGCCGACAAACCGAATGTGCCGGGCTCCGGAATTCCGGGCGGTCCTGTCGCCGGAATGATCCTCAGACTGGAAGAGAGATAAAGGTTCTCCGGGGTTGCCGCGCCTGCGGCATCAAAAATATCAGGATCGGTCAGCCGTAGCGCAAAACCTCCCGGCGGAGTCAACCCGACTGTGTAAGTAACCACTGCCGTTTCATCCACAGCCAGAATGAAGGCGTGTCCCAGCGCCAGCGAAACGTTGCAGCAGGCGTTAGGCGCGGGCGCGGCCGTTGGCACGTGGTTCGTGTTGTCCAAATCGTTTGTCGCCGCGGTCGCGTTCGCGAAAATTGTACCCGTAAACGGATCGTCGAGCTGGTAGGAAACACCTGCCGGAGCACTCCCCAGAACGCCTGCGAATTCGTTGAAGGAACTGTTGATCGCCAAGTCTACATCGTGATCGAAGTACGCGTTGATGAAGTAGTTACCTGCGGGACCGGGCTTGTAGTTGATAGTGAGCGAGCCTAGCCCGGTTGCAAAATCGAAACCTGAAGTATTGAAGATCGCGGCCGGAGTGGTTCCGTAAATTCCGTAAGTTGTCCCACTACCGTTCAGATTGAAGTTGTATTCCGGCAGCTCGATGGTCGCCGCCGGGCTGTGGCTGATAGCCAATGCAAGCGCCACGACAAGCGTTTGCCAGAGTGCTTTCATAGGCCCTCCGATGGCCGAATAGCGGATTCACGCTTTAACTTTTAACGGCTGTTGGAGATTATACGACCAGTGCCTGAAAAGCACCATCGGAAATAGAAGCTTTTGGCGGAATTAATGTGAAATTACTTACGCAAAAAGGCACAATGTTTCCAGGCTGCCATGACAGCCGTGAGCCCGGCATTACGACATTACGATTTTGTTTTCTTACGGGATGCCTTCGCACCTGAGCCGCGAGTCTTACCAGAGGCAACCCTCGTACCCTTCTTTCGGCTGGTTCCTGTGCGGCTCTTATGTGACGTGGCGGAAGTCCGGCTTGCTGTTGCGGCAGGGGTATCGGCTTTGCCGCCGGTCTTGGCCACCATTACGTGCTCCTGGTCGTCCGGGATGCCTTGCTTCTTGAGCCGTTGTTTGCGATCCAGCATTTTTTGCCCGAGGGCCTCGAAATCGATCTCGAGATCCTTGGTCTTAGGCAGCATTTCCCCTTCTTCTTCTTTGATGTGATGCCGGATATTCTCTGCCAGCACGGTAAACTTTGCATTCCGGTGGTCATGGTCTACGCCATTGTGATCGAGTTCTGCAATTAACACCCGAGCGACATGGTGCTCCTCGTCGGCCTCGTTCATGATCTCGCTGCCGACATACTTGCGCACCGTGGGATAAAAGATCTCCTCCTCGAGGATGGCGTGGATCTTCAACTCGGTCACCGCCTGCGTAATGATTTTCTCTTTTTCGGCGCGACCCTTCGCTTTTTCGAAGTTGTCGAACAGCTTCTTCACCGTCTCGTGGTCTTTCTTGAGAATCGAAATTGCATGCTTTTCCGGCAGTATCCAGTCGAACATCTTTTCTTGTTCCGCCTCCTGTTGTGATCGTCGTAATCGCCGCGGGGCACCATGACGCCCTGCCACAGGAAACAACAGGAGCAATTTTGCATCCAAATCTGCCGACCGCTAAAATTCGGCGCGGCAGACCTGGTTACTGTTCGCCGATGGTTACTGGTCTCCCAGAATCAGCGCGCTCGTCGCCTCTACTCGATTGCTTTGCAGGGTTGCATCGCCCCACACGGCGGAGTCGCCCCAAACGGCGGACGTACCCGCGACGGAATCACCCCACACCGCGCTGAATCCACGGCTGACCCGATCGCCCCACACCGCAGAATCGCCCCACACTGCCGAGTCACCCCATACCGCAGATGAACCCTTTAGGAAAACCGCATCGCCCCACACGGCCGACAGGCTGAACATGCCCGAATTGCCCCAGACTGCCGAATCGCCCCACACCGCGGAAGTCCCGTTCACGCTGACAACACCGGTTGACGAATTGTATGTCGCTGTCGGCGACAGCGCCAGTCGCCCGGCGGGAGCCGTCTCGTTGCTTTTAAGTGCGCTGGCGACGTCCAGATATCCTGCGCCTATCGTAAAAATGTCGTATTGAGCGGTGTAAGTCTGGCCTGTCGCCGGATCCACCGAAAATGTCGATACCGGGAAGTTCTTCCTGGCGGTTTTCATCAACCGGGCCTTCACCTGGTCGGGCGTCAGGGCCGGTTCTTTTTGCAGTAGAAGAGCCACCGCGCCGGATACCATTGGTGCGGCGATACTGGTCCCGCTCAGGCGAAAGTAGTCGGAGTCACCCCCTCCACCGTTGAATTTGATCTCCGCATCGGTAACACGATTCGACGCGTATGTTTTCCACAGAATTCCGTCCGCCCTGACGGAGGCGATCTGGTTGCCGGGAGCGACGAGATCGGGTTTTACCACATGGTCGATGAGCGTAGGGCCCTTCGAACTGTAAGTGGCAATTACATCGTCGCTGCGGGTGGGCGTTTTCTTACTGTTCATTGCGCCCACGGTGATAACCCAGGGGCTGTTCGCCGGAGAGCCGATCGTCCCGTAGCCGTTGTTGCCCGCATTGTTAAGCCTGCCATTGTTGCCGGCGGCGACCACCACCACGATGCCGGCTTCCCACGCCGCCCTGACCGCTTTACACAACGGGTCTGTTGTGTAGCTTTCCCAGACCGGACGTCCGAGTGACAGGTTGATGACTCGGATGTTGTATTGCGTTCGAAGTTGAATCGCTCGTTCGATCGCGTCGATCACGTCACTGTCTTTGCCCGCGCCATTCTTATCGAGAACGCGCAGGTTGATAATATGGGCGCGAGGAGCCATACCGTGCAGTGTGGCTTTGAAGTCACTACCCGTGGACTTGCGCCCGTTGCCCACCAACACACCGGCGACGTGCGTACCGTGACCGTATTCATCCTTCGGATCGTTGGTGAAGTCGAGAAAGCTCTCCTTATAAACAATTCGGCTCTTGCCGTCGTACTTGAGATCATCCGGAGCGTCCTTAACTCCGCTGTCGATGATGGCGATGCCGACGCCCCGTCCGTCGAAGCCCCCGCTTAGCGCGAGGTCGGCGCCCACAGTGGCGGTTGCAACATCGAGCGTCGGCCTGACCTGCCTGTCCGGCGAAATATACCTGACGTTTGTGTCGGCAGCAATCGCGTCCAACTGGCCTGCCGTGATGCTGTACGCAGCGGCTTTCGTAGCAGCAAAGTTCTTCTTCAGGAGACCGCCTTTGCGGCTGATCTTCTCAAGATCCGTATACTGTGGACTCTTCGTAAACTGCACAATCACGTTGACCGTCTGGCTCTGCGATTTGCCCCGCAAATCTTTCGCAATCTTCGATGCCTGCACCGGGAACGCAGCCAGAAGCAGGGCGCCTGATATCCAAAAATATGAAAGTTTCGAGCGCATGTTAGTGTTTCTTCCCGCTTCGTATAGCTACTGGTCGCCTTTGACCGACAGCGACTCAGAGAAGAGCGAGCTATCGCTTCCAGCCACGCTGTCACTCCAGACAACGCTGAAGCCCACGGCTGTTGAATCACCCCAGACGACCGAATCGCCCCACACGACGGAGTCACCCCAAACCACCGAGTCACCCCAGACGACCGAATCACCCCAGACGACCGAATCGCCCCAAACCACAGATGCGCCGTTAATCACAACGATCTTCCCTTTTGCGATATCCCGCTGCACCTTCGGTGAAAGTGCGAACCGGCCCGTACTTACAACATCGGAATTGTTGAGCGCCGCCCAGACGTTCACATATCCGGCGCCCACCGTGAACAAATCGTATTGATTGGTGAACGTCTCGTGAGTATCCGGGTCGGTATAGCTGCTTGCGGTAGGAAAGCTCTTCGTGGCCGTCTTCATCAACCGTGCTTTCACGGTGTCGGGAGTGGCCGAGGGGTTTTTCTGGATCAACGCGGCAGCTGCTCCACTGACAACCGGTGCCGCCATACTTGTTCCGCTGAGCTGGAAGTAGTCTGGCGAGTAGTACGGCAAAGTCGTGTTCATGTAGTAGCTCAACTTCACGGCATTATCCGGATACTTGGCCAACATCGTCGCCGTTGCCAGATTCCTTGGCAGAACCGAGACAACCCGGTTCCCTGGTGCCACCAGGTCCGGCTTCGCGATGTGATCGACCGCCGTCGGGCCTTTGCTCGAGTACGTAGCGATCTGATCATCGCCGCGGCTGGAGCTTCCCATATCGCGCATCGCGCCCACCGTGATCACAAACGGATCGTTGCCGGGCGAACCAATACTCGCGTAACCCTTCGTGCCCTTGCCATTGTCGCGGCCGCTGTTTCCGGCGGCGACTACAACCACGATTCCGGCCTTCCATGCACGCTCAGCCGCCTGGCACAGCGGATCGAACTGATAGCTTTCGTTGACGGGCCGTCCTATCGAAAGATTGATGACACGGATGTTGTAGGTGCTTTTCAGTGCTATGGCACGGTCGATCGCATTGATAACAGAAGAGTCGGTCCCTTTACCCTGGCTATTGAGGACACGCAGATTGATGAGAGAAACTCCGGGAGCGACGCCCTTAAGGCTCCGAGTACATGTAGTGCAGCTCGAGTCCGCTCCGCTACCTCCGACAATTCCAGCCACATGCGTTCCATGCCCGTACAGGTCTGTAGTGGTAGGTTCGGAAGGCACAAAGTTTTCGGAGTAAACGATCCTGCTCCCGAAATCCGTGTCGGCTGAAATGCCGCTGTCTATGATCGCAACACCCACACCCGCACCTGTCCATCCATATTGCTGCGCAATGTCCGCTCCGGTGGCGGGACGAACGCTGTCGAGATTTAAACTAACGGGGCGGTCCGGCGATGCAAAAACGACGTCAGGGTTATTCTCAAGCGCATCAACGGCTGATTGCGGCAAGGTAAACAGCCCCACCTTGCCGTGTAACATCGCGGCTTTTTTCAATCCGCCTTTCGACATTATCTTTGCAAGCGCCGACTTCGAGGGAAGGTCGGCAAACTGAACGATTACGTCGACAGGCGCGTCGGTGTGCTTGCGTGATTTCAATTCTTTGGATAGCTTGGCGCCACAAAGGCTGGATGTGCAGAAAAGCACAGCCATTGTGAACAGCGCCGGCTTCAAGATCGTGCGCATAGATGGGAATTCTCCTCCGATATGGGCAGCCGCTAAGAGCTTCGTTGCCATAGGTTCGCCTCATCGGCCAAGCTGGCGGGAACTATGAGCGAATGCCTTCACTGAAGCTGAAAAATGAACCGGTCGGCATCGGGGATTCAGGGAGATGACTGAAACCTCCTATGCCTTTGGAGGTACATCTGGTACGAAAGGCGGGCGTATGCCGTTGAAACCTAACCTTCGCAGCGTAGTCTTTCAAAATAGCGGCGATGGCCAAGATGCGAACGGAACGGCCCTGGTGGATCGGGTCAGGAACGGAAACCTGCTCCTGCTGCAACCAGACTCACGCGTACCATGCACAGCGACGATGCGAGCATTGCGATGTCATTCTCTGCTCATGCTGTGCTGGCGCGATTTTCAAAGAACCCCTCCTTTGCGCCGATTGCAGGAGCGTTACGCAAGTGCGTCAACCGCGGAGGAACTGACTCGTGGCGGCGCGCGCAATCTGGAAGGGAACGCTCGAACTCGGCAGATCCGACATCCCGGTGAAGCTTTACGCGGCAGTCGAAGACCGCACGGTTCATTTCCACCTGCTCGAAAAGCGCACACACGCCAGGATCAAGCAGCACATGGTGAACCCAAATACCGGGAAAGAGATCAGCAGCGATGAAATCCGAAAAGGGTACGAGATCGACACGGACACATTCGTGATCGTCGATGATAAGGATCTCGTTACGATCGAGCCGAAGCCTTCAACAACGATCGAAGTCCCGCATTTCTTACCCGAAGGGCGCATCGGGCACGAGTACTACGATCGGCCCTACTATTTGGGGCCCGATGGCGACGCGAAGTCGTACTTTGCACTTGCCGAGGCTCTCGCAAGACAGGAACGCGAAGGCCTCGCGCGCTGGGTTATGCGCAAAAAGCAATACATGGGTGCGCTACGTTCCCGTGACGGTTATCTCCTTTTGATTACCTTACGGCACGCCAACGAAGTACTTTCGGCGCGCGATCTCGGAGCGTCTCCGGGCAAAGCGCCCGATGCCCGGGAAATCAAAATGGCTGAGCAACTCGTTGCGGCGCTTGAAGACGAGTTTCGTGCCGAAGACTATTCGGACGATTATCGTGAGCGCGTGCTCAAATACATCGAGACCAAAGCGAAAGGCAGAAAACCCAAACTGGAAGCAATCCCTAAGCCTGGACGAGCACCCAAATCACTTATCGATGCGCTGGCCGCCAGCCTGAAATCGGCGACCAAGAAGGGTAGAGCCGTTGCCTGAGGATTTCGACGACCAGCAAGCCTCGACACGTCCGTTTTGGTCTGGCACCATCACCTTCGGACTTGTCAGTATCCCGGTAAATCTATTTCCGGCAAATCGCGGAGCGGGCGTCTCATTGCGAATGCTGGGTCCTACGGGCAAGCCCCTGGCACGCCGTTACTACTCCCAAGATTCGGGGCGCGATTTAGATACCGAAGATATAGTTCGTGGCTACGAGATTAAAAAGGACCGGTATGTTGAGATCACCGACGAAGAACTCGAAAGACTCGCGCCGGAGCAGTCCCGCGACATCAATCTTCGCCGCTTCGTTGACGATAAGAGAATTCCGCGGCTGTACTTCGAGCGTGGCTACTTCCTGGCGCCGGCAGGCTCAACACGGGCCTATCATCTGCTTGCTGAAACCATGCAGCGCACCGGTCGCGCGGGCATCGCGACCTTTGTCATGCGCGGCAAGGAATACCTGGTCGCAATCACAGCCGACAACGGGATTCTTCGCGCAGAGACGATGAGATTCCATGACGAGATCAGGTCTCCGCAGGATGTCGGCCTTCCGAAAAAGCAAAAACCCAGCCCGACCGGCGTCCGCTCCTTCGAGCGGCTGATCGCACAGCGGTCACGGGCGAGTGTGCCTGCTACGGAACTGCGGGATGAAGAGGCCGAGCGTTTGAAAAAGCTGATCGACCGCAAGCGCAAGCGCGAAGAAAATGTTATCGGGGCCCCAGGTCGCGGCAAGCGCAAGGCGGAGGTAATCAATCTTATCGATGTTCTCCGGAAAAGTTTAGGCGAAACCGAGAAGTCCACGCACCGAAGAAGGTAACAATAGGCTTACTTGCGGCACAAGGGATTACTAATGGTCTGCCGGGGATCGGTTGGCGCAGGTAAGACAAGCTGCGTTCCGGCGTAATCGTTGAACCACAGCGGACTGCGTACGAAGAGAATGCAAGGGACGACATCGTTCGGTCCCGGCCCTGAGCGCGTGCCGGGAAGATCGACCAAGACCTGGTCGGTCACATCCGCACGGCTGTTGTTGCTGCTGTGCCTGAATCGCGAACCGGTTTCATAGCTCATATACACGGTCGTCGCACTCAATCGACCTGCGGCATTAGTGACCTTGAAGATGAAGTTGTCGATGACATTGTCCATGTTGTAGTAGTTGTTCTCCAAACGGACGATGTAGTTCCCGATCTGATTGTCGGGAGAATTGTCAAATTGCATGATGTACCTTCCTGCGTTGCTCTCGAAATAATTCCCTTCGATCGCTACTTGAAACAATCCGTTGATTTGAAGCGTGGTCGCGGCGTGGATCTTTTCGAACTGATTTCCACTAATTTGGAGCTGGACTCCCTGCTCGAATCTAATAGATTCGGGTCCGTTTGCATGGAAGAACCGGTTGTTGGCAATCCAGTTCTGATTTGTCAGGGGAGTTCCTGGCGGAGGTGACTGGGGAACGCTATAGATGTGCCGGTGAGGCCAGAAGGGGACATCCCCTGCTGTCCCGAAGTGATTTCGCTCTATTCGAGTGGATTGCATAGGCGCATAGATGCCTTCAGCCAGATTAGTGCTGAAGAAATTGCCGCGAATAACGGAGTTGTATAGCCATCTCCCACTGGCTGCTGCAATTCCTTTCGCTCCGCGGCCGTCAAACGTTAGTCCCGTAATAGTAACGGAGTCCAGATTCTCTTCAAAGGTGAAGATGGCCTGATCGGGAATGCCTTGAAGAATACTCCCGTGCTTTAAATCCCCGCCGCCTTCACCGATGTAATTCAGGTAAGACACCAGGCAGACAGGCCGTTTCAACATGTATTTGCCCGGCTTGAAGGTTACGCTCCCGGCCGCCTGATAGATGGCCTGCTGGATGCGGAAGCTATCGTCCGTGCTGCCAGCTTGCGGCAGAATGGTTACTTCCGCGAGGCCGCCTGATGGTGGCAAGGAGGGTCGTGGCGGGCAGCGAAGCTGTGCCATGCACGTCACAACCGGCAGCACCTCGGCGGCAATCAATAAGAAACCTATTCTCGACATGTAAAGCTCCCTTCCACCTGGTTCCTTCGGAAACGCTTTGAAATGTGGCTAGCGAGCGGGTTTTTTTCAAATATTCTTCGCCTAATCAGGCGCTTGCATCAGCAACTCCTCTTGGAATATGGTGCAATGGACCTCATTGCCGATTTCCTATGCTTGAGCCTCCGGCTATCACGCGATTGCTGATCGAATGGAGTAATGGCAACCGCGCCGCCTTGGATGAGTTAACGCCTCAGGTACACGGCGAGCTTCGCATCCTTGCCCGTAGTTACCTCAGCCGTCATCGCCGAAACCAGACTCTGCAACCGACAACCCTGATCAATGAGCTGTACCTGCGTTTAATCGATCCGTCTCAGCACGTTCAATGGGAGGGCCGCTCGCATTTCTTCGGCATTGCCGCCCGTCTGATGCGCAACATTCTCGTCGATTACGCGCGCGCACGGGGCGCAGCCAAGCGAGGCGGCGACGCTATTGCTGTCACCCTCGAGGAGTCAGCGGCCTTGTCGCCTAATCATGGTGCCCCGGATATCCTTGACGTGGACGAAGCACTCCACAGGCTGGCTCACATCGACGAACGTAAAGCGAAGGTGATCGAGCTTCGTTACTTCGGAGGCATGACGCGCGAGGAGATCGCCTGCGCCTCGGGTCTGACACTGGCGACAGTGAAGCGCGACTTGCGGTTAGCCGAGGCGTGGTTGCGGCGAGACCTGATGGGAGAGAAATAGGAGGCAGACCTGGAGAACGGTCGTTGGATCCGGATCGAGGACCTCTTCCATGAAGCTGCCGAACTGAGGCCGGGCGACCGGGCTGAGTTTCTGGATCGGGCATGTGATAACGACCGGGAGCTGCGGCGCGAAGTGGAGTCGCTCCTTGCAGCCGACGCGCCCGAGAACGTGCTCCTCCAAGCTGCGGTGTCTCAAGCGGCAGAACAACTGCCGGACGTTCCTGAAGAAGAGGGCGGGATCGTCGGCAGCCGGATCGGGCGCTACCTCATAACCGGCCTCATCGGCAAGGGCGGCATGGGAGCCGTCTATCGCGCAAGTCGCAACGATGACTTCCGCATGCAGGTCGCGATCAAGCTGCTGAAGCGGGGAACTGACACTGACGCTGCCTTGAGCCGATTTCGCGCAGAGCGCCAGATTCTTGCCGGTTTACAGCATCCCAACATCGCGCATCTGCTGGACGGCGGCGCCACCGAAACAGGATTGCCGTACCTGGTGATGGAGTACGTGGAGGGCACTCAACTGCTGGAGTACGCCGCCACGCGCTCCGTCGACGAACGCTTGCGGTTATTTCTAACCGTCTGCTCCGCAGTCCAGTATGCACATGAACACAACGTCATCCATCGCGACATCAAACCCACCAACATCCTCGTCAGCGATAGCGGCGTGCCGAAATTACTGGATTTCGGTATCGCCAAACTGCTGGCCGAAGACGGCGACGCCGTCACCGGACTCACCCGACCAGAAGCTCCGAGATGGATTACGCCGGAGTATGCGAGCCCGGAACATCTTCGGGGAGAGCCGATCGGGGCGGCAACGGATATTTATTCGCTGGGAGCACTTCTTTATGAACTCTTGACCGGACAGCGGGCACATCAACCAGCCTCGCTCTCCGTAGCCGATGTCCACAACGAGGTCTTCACTCGCGTCCCGAAGCGCCCAAGCGTTATTATTCCCCGGCTCGATCGCGATCTGGATCGAGTCGTCATGAAGGCGCTCGCCAAGGCCCCGGAGGCGCGATATCGCACGGTTCAGGAATTCTCAGACGATGTAGAGCGGTTCCTCCAAGGGTTACCGATTCGCGCCCGCCGCCCGAGCCTGCTGTATCGCGGACGCAGATTCTTCAAGAGACATCGAGTCACTTTTGTGGCAGCATCGCTCACAGCCGCAGCCATCGCTGCGGTCATGGGCACGGTCGCCTACTTTGTGCTCGATCGCCGGCCGATACTAACCCAGCGCGACTCTATCGTTGTTGCCGATGTATCGAACACCACCGGTAACCCCATCTTCAACGATGCTCTGCGACAGGCTTTGTTCGTCAAATTGGCAGAATCGCCGTATATAAACACGCTTACGGACGAACAGGTCAATCGGACTCTGCGGCTGATGAGGCGCAAGGCCGATGAGCGCCTGACTGTAGAGCTTGCTCGTGAGATCTGCTTGCGAAACGCAGCCAAGGCCGTTGTATTCGGATCAATATCTCAGCTGGCGGGTCAGTATGTTCTGGGATTGGAAGCAATAAATTGCGCGACGGGAGAATCACTGGTCCGCACGGGCACGCAAGCGCAGGGGATAGCAGGCGTTCTGCCCGCGCTCGGCCGGTCCGCCACTCAGTTCCGCCGCAAGCTTGGTGAATCCCTGGCTTCCGTCGAGCGGTTTGACAAGCCTTTCGAGGCGACGTCCTCCTCATTGGAAGCGCTGCAAGCCTATGCTCTGGCCAAAAGGGCACGTCAGGAGGGGAGGCGCGGCGATCAACTCGGGTTGCTAAAGCGCGCGATCGAGTTGGACCCTAATTTCGCGTACGCCTATGCAAGCCTGTCCGCTGAGTATTCCAATTTAAAGGACACAGCGAAGGCTTACGAATATGGCCGGCGCGCGTTCGAATTGCGCGATCGAGTTACCGAGCGCGAGAAGTTCTATCTGCTCGATCGCTATTACGGAGCGGTCACCGGCGAGTTGGATGAGCGGATTAAGTCCGCGCGGCTGTGGAGCCTCACCTATCCGCAAGACTATCTGGCATACGCAGGCCTGAGCACCGCCTACGGGCACGCGGGCCAGGTTGAGAATGCTCTTGCAGCTACGCTCGAAGTACTTCGGCTGAACCCCGACGGGGCAACGACGTCCTGGGTGAACGCGATGGGCTACTACGCCGCCCTTGACCGCGTGGACGACGCCATACGGACTTATAAAGAAGCGCAGCGGCGGGGCGTCTTGTACTCACATCTGGCGGTTTATTACTATCCGATCGCATTTCTTCGCGGTGACACCGCCGGAATGGCGGAAGCGATTCAAAGTGCGATGCAACGAGATGGCGGCGCCTACGAGATCCTGATTGAGCAGGCATTGACGGCGTCGTTTTCCGGACGCGTAACAGAATCGAGCCAGTTCCTGGAGCGCGCCATCGATTCTGCGGGTGCAGACCGGTCGAGAAGAGCACGCGCATTCGCCACTCGCGCACACATCGAATCCCTGTTCGGAATGCATGACCGCGCTCGACAGGATGCAAAGGACGCTGTGAAACTAGCGGCGGATCGTGAGGTGCTGGCTCTGGCCGGTTGGTCTCTGGCACGTGCCGGCGATCGTATTTCTGCAGAGGCCGCTGCTAACTCGCTAAAGAAGCGATACCCACTGCACACGCTGGTGAACCGGGTCTATGAGCCAGCAATTCGAGCCGAGATCGCAAAACACGCAGAAAAGCCGGGAGCGGCGATAGAAATTCTTGCAATCGCCACTCCCTACGAACTGGCGCCCAGCGGGCTGACCATGACCATGTATCCGGTATACGTCCGGGCCGAAGCTGCACTGCAGGCAGGCCAAGCCGCGACTGCAATCTCTGAATTTCAGAGGATAGTGGATCGGCCGGGCCTGGTCAGCAATGCTCCCATTGCTTCATTGGCCCGCCTTGGATCCGCACGAGCCTATGCGTTGGCAGGCGACCGCAGCAACAGCTGCAGCGCTTATAGACGACTCTTTGGGGTGTGGAACAATGCCGATAAACAGTCGGCCGTCGTCCGCCAGGCTATTCGAGAACAAACCGTGAATTGCACGCACCATTGAGCTGCGGAAAAACACCCCGTCTCTCCGCCACAACTGCAGCCACACCTTCAATTGTTCGGTAGTTGCCTGCGAGCCGTTTTCCACTCAGTTCTCGAATGATCCAGGTGAAGGAGGAAATACAACATGTTCACTTCAATTTTGAGAAACATATCGCAGCTACATTCACGCAACACACAGAGGAGTTTGTTTATGAACGTTCACAAGTATGGGTTGCTGGCAGGAATTGTGGCTACCTGCCCGGCGCTGCGAGCGCATGGTGTCGAATTGCCGTTTGATGCGGTCGTCGGAGGCCGCGATGCTTCGGGCTACCTGCTCTTAGTCTGTGCCGGCACCGTGCAGGGTTCCGGCGGGCGCCTGGCGTTTATCCGGGTCCGCCGATGGGTGCCACATCGGAAGCTTCCAACTGGGCAGGGAAGCGATTTCCGACCACGGCTCGGAACGATTCCTCACGCCAACGTGGGCGACAAGCTTGACGGGCACGATACCGGCCAACGCCGTTCAGGGCGGCTATGAGGTCTCACCAAGGCCAGGCTTGCCCCCGACGGCTATCTACATTTGCCGTGGCCATCTGGGCGGCGCTCTGATTCCTGGCGAGATCCGGAAGGGAACGTCGGCATGCCTGGTGACCACCTCCGCAAGTACCGTCGTCTCGCTCAGCGTCTATGACATCCTGGTCGCCGGTCTGCCGCTGACGAGGGTGCCGAACTCAGCCGTGGGACACCAGCCCCCGCTCGATGGAATCAAAAGCGGGTATGACGTGACGCCGGTTGACCCGCTGTACATCTGCACGGCGTCTCATAACGGGTCAGTCAGGCCAGGCACACTGCGAAAGGGATATGCTGCTACATCGCATACCAGGGGAGCTCTGTATGGAAAAGCACGTATAACGTCGTGGCAGCTGCGTGGGAAGCCAGTTCTCGATTCTCGTCACAGCCGCCGAAGTTCGACTTTGCCTTTGGAACCGATGCATCGGGCCAGCCGCTGTATGTGTGTCGCGCGCAAGTCGGGCCACTGAATGCGGGCGGATTGCGACCGGGACTGATCGGAAAGTATCTGGCGCCCTGCCAGGTAGGTTATGGTGGAGCTACTTATTATCCGGGTACGCTCGATCTGCTGACCAGTTATCCGGGAATGTTACCGCCCGCGGCAACGCCTCCCTCCGGTCCGTAATGTAACTGTCGGGGGCCAACTCGGGCGATTCGGGTTGGCCATACCCAGAGCGATTTATGGTGGGCGCGACAGGACTCGAACCTGTGACGTCCTGCGTGTGAAGCAGACCGTCTGTCGTAATTCATTGATTACACAGAATATTTTCGGAAGAAATCTCGATTTCAACATCAAGAATACCTAAGTGGTGGGCAGTTGGGCGGGTAATTTGGGAGTGCCTGCACTGTCGCGTCGCTCAAGGAATGCCGGTGGCGCATCCGCTCCACCGATGCTGTGCTTTGGCGAGTTTGCTTCCGCCCAGCTTTCTGTCAAGCCTTCGAGGAAGTTCGACAGTACTTCTTGCACGTCACAAACAGAAGCAAGTAATCTCACTGGCCCAGGGCAGACGGCAATTTCTGTTCCCAGCACTCGCACTGGAATCGCTGTTCCTGGCTGCGTAGCACGACATGCGTCCCGATCAGCGCGAACCTGCGCTATGCCGCCAGTTCTGACACTCTCGTTCTCACCGGCGCCACTCACCATTCGTAATCAGAGCATTCTCAATTAGCGACGCCTGTTTGCACTCTGTAAAAATATTGTGAAACTGCTGAAATACTCTTGTCATTAATTCCCGCACCGGGCTATGGTTACTAAATGAATTCCGGCCCAGTACTATTGGCCGCATAGGTTAGGGAGACAGGGAAAGACAGGGTAACTAACGTACCGGGGCATCGTCTCGAGTCTGCGTTTTAAAAACCGTTCGAGAACGCAAACGCCAGACGTGTGCCTGAAGCCGTTGGGTTACATGCCGCTACTCTGCATGGACTAATGACAAGGCTGTTGGTCTATTCGCATGACACGTTTGGTCTAGGTAACATCCGCCGAATGCTTTCGATATGCACGCACCTGGCTAATGCTACTCCGGATATTTCTGTTCTGCTGCTGACCGGCTCACCACTGGTGCACAACTTTCGTCTTCCGCTACACCTCGATTACATCAAGTTACCTTGCATAACTCGCACAGGCCGTGAGGAATACCGCACCAAGTATCTCGATATCGACCTGGAAGTAATTATGCGGCTGCGTGCCGGCATGATTCGGAATGCCGTCGAATGTTTTCGACCGGATGTCTTCCTTGTTGACAAGAAACCCCTCGGAATACAAAGCGAACTCAAGGCCGCGCTGGGGCACTTGAGAAGACATCACTGCCGCACCCGAACAATTCTCGTTCTGCGAGACATTCTTGACAGCCCTGAGGCAACGATTCGCACGTGGCGAAGCAGGAGCTATTACGAGACGATTCGCCGACTGTACGACGATATCGCCGTTCTCGGATCGCCGGAGATATTCGACGTTTGTCGTGAGTACCAATTCACAGACTGTCTCGTGAGAAAGACCCGGTTCTGCGGGTATATCCGGCGGGAGCGCGGCCGACGCGACGCCCAAGAGCTGCGCGCATCTCTGCAGGTGACGCGCGGAGCGCCGCTCGTTCTAGTGACCGTTGGAGGCGGTGAAGATGCATCCAGGTTGCTCGAAACCTATGCCCGAGCCGTCCCGGCGGTCGGCCGTCTGGTTCCCGGAGTGAGAACGCTGATAGTGCACGGCCCGGAACTTCCACAGGCTGCAGCGATAAGGCTCGCCCACCTTACACACGACTGGCCCGACGTTGTAATCCGCGACTTCAGCGACGACTTGATGAGCTATATGGCCGCTGCAGACGTCGTGGTCTCGATGGGAGGGTACAACACGATCTGCGAATTCCTGAGTCTAAATAAGCCTGCCATCGTCGTCCCGCGGGTGCGACCCGTCGAAGAACAGTGGATTCGCGCCGAGCGTATGGCGCGATTGGGATTATTACGGGTCATTCATCCCGACCGCCTGACGCCCGCCATTCTGGCGGAAAGCGTTGCTGCCGAGCTCTCTCGAACACGGCCGGTGACACGCCCGTGGATTGATATGAATGCTCTTGATCGTCTCGCCGAGATGATTGCCGCTCCGCTCGCGGCCAGCGGGCGTCCGCTAACCATTCCGCTCCTCGCCAAAGAAAGCGCACTTGCGAGTGCGGAGGCAATATGAAGGCACGTACAATTCAGAGCCCGACTGCGGCCGCGCGGCTCGGCGGAGAGCAAACGACCGACGCCTCTGTGGGATGTGAAGGCGAGGTGGCCTATATTCTGAAGGCGTTCGGCCGGACCTCGGAGACGTTCATCACCAACGAGATCTATCTACTCGAAACTCTTGGTCTCCCGCTTCGCATCTTCTCCGTCAAAAGGCTCGAACAGCAACGAAGCCACTCAGCGATAGAGCGTATCAGAGCGGGGCTGACGTTCCTTCCCGCCACAACGCCGCTGACTCGCGACATATCCTGGCTGCGTACGAACCTGCCCGGGTACATTGGCAGCCATTGGCGGCTGATGCGGCGCGTGCCGTGGGCGTACGTGAAGACATTCCTCGAAATGCTCCGCATGAGCGTTGTGTACCGGAGCAGTCGCTGGGGACCGCTGCGCACCGTCTTCGCCAAGGAGTTTCTCCAAGCCGGTTACATTGCGCAATGCGTGTTGGTGTCAGGCGGCGCGGTCCGCCACCTGCATGGCCACTTCTGCCACGGCGTTGCGACGATTACGATGCTCGTCAGCCGGTTGACTGGTGTCCCCTACAGCTTTACGGCGCATGCGAAGGATATCTACCTCGCAAAGCTGAATCCGGGCGATCTGCTCGCTCGTAAGATCCGTGGCGCTTCCTTCGTGGTGACGTGTACGGACGCCAACCGCGAGCACCTTCTGTCTGTTTGCTCGAATGGTGCACTCATTCAGACCGTTTATCACGGGCTCGATACGGAACTGTTCGCGCCGCTGGACCGGCGTACTGGCGGGTCGCTGCGGATTCTCTCCGTCGGACGGCTGGTTGAGAAGAAGGGCTTCGATTGTCTGGTACGCGCGTGCGCCATTCTGCGCGATCGCGGCTATAGCTTCTCCTGCCGCATCGTTGGAGGCGATGACGCCTATGGCTCGGTGCTGCGCGAACTGATTGCTGCACTCCGCCTGCAGGACTGGGTGACGATCGAGGACTCCGTCACTCAGGAACGTCTTCGAATGACTTACGCCGAGAGCACGGTATTCGCGCTGCCGTGTCAGGTGATGGAGAACGGAGACCGCGATGGAATTCCCAACGTCCTTGCCGAGGCAATGGCGATGGAACTGCCCGTCATCTCGACCGACATCTCCGGAATTCCGGAGATTGTTCGCCACGGCGTAAACGGGTTGCTAGTTCCGGAAAGAAACCCCGCCGCCATGGCTGATGCTCTCGAGATGCTCTGGCGCAATCCGGCTTATGCACGCCGGCTTGGCGCGGCCGCACGCGCCACTATCTGTGACATGTTTGATTCCCGGCGCAACACCGTCGCTTTGCACACATTGTTTGCCGAGCGCCTTCGTCCGAGGCAATCATGACCGGAGCGGCCATCGAAACTGGCATCACCGCGGTTCTCTCGCTGCCTTTATGCGACCTGGAACCAGAGGCCGTTCTCGTGTACTACCAGGACCGCCGATCCGTGAAGTATTTTCCCGTTGCCGATGCGGATGAGGTCCAGCGCCACAAGATCGATGCGATCCTGACCGATCGTTTCGAATTCAACGGAGAAAGTCACCAGTTGGAGCGGGGCCGCCTCTGGCTGCAGAATCCGAGCCGCGATCTCGAGTGGCTCATCCAACTGCACAAGTTCTACTATGCAGTCGGCTTGGGCATTGCCTATGCCGAGACCGCAGACGAGGGTTACGCGCGGAAGTGGGTAGAACTGACTTCGACATGGATTCAGTCGACCCCGCTCGATTTTCTGCCCAGCGATGTGACTGGCCGTCGCCTGCGTAACTGGATCCACGCTCACTACTACTTCGTTACCCTACGGCGCTCGCCTTCAGTTACGGCGGAATTCTATCTGCAGTTTCTGGTTTCGCTCTGCGAGCAGGCAGAGTATCTGCGTAATCATCTGTCGCCGGCTCGAAACCACCGCACATTGGAGCTTTTTCCAGCACAGTGGGATCCGAAGCTTGGAATTCACGTGACTTGAAGTCGCGGCC
>JADMIO011054743.1_pt1 | contig 62507 bp, 40 predicted proteins | sample 8958161 | NCBI WGS metagenome assembly JADMIO01 (sample SAMN16585339, study PRJNA669376) | soil metagenome | isolation source: Crop rotation soil | place: USA: Cullars Rotation, Alabama | collected 2011 | reverse complement strand
GCCGCGACTTCAAGTCACGTGAATTCCAAGCTTCGGATCCCACTGTGCTGGAAAGGAGTTGGACACCAGCGCAGAGCGCCTGCAAATGGATGAAGAGCAGACGCGACTCGCTTCCCTGACGCCGCAGATACAGGCGCTCACGAGCGAAATCGCCGCCGAGGAGCAGGCCATTAATGAGCAGCGTCAAGCAGGCGCGGTGGCGCAGGATGAAGCGCGGGCGCGCGTAGAAGAAGCGGAAGCCGCTGCGCTGTACGCTGAGGAACAGGTCAAACGATTCTCGCAACTCTTCCAGGACGGCATCATCTCGGAGATGGAAGTGCTGCGCGCAAAGTCCGAGGCGAAGAGCAAGCGCGCTGCCGTGGACAGCCTGAAGCTCGCAGTCAGCCGCATGGAAAGAGAGCAGCAGACGCGCGAGACGGAACGCCGCGCCAACATCGAAAGGCTCCTGCGTGAGCGCGGGCAATTGGAGGGACAGCGCGCGACCACGGCTTCCGCCATCGAAAGACTACGCAACGAGATCGAGAGGAGATTTATTCGCTCGCCGGCTGCGGGGCAGTTGGGCGAGGTCGCAAGCTTCAAGTCCGGCGCGGTCTTGCGCGAGGGCGATAAGCTCGGCACGATTGTTCCAGCGGGCGCTTTGAAAGTAGTCGCTGAATTCTCACCCGAAGCGCTTGGTCGAGTCCGCCCTGGGCAGACCGCTCATATGCGGCTTGCGAATTTCCCCTGGACTCAGTACGGGACTCTGACGGCGACCGTCTCCAGCGTGGCGAGCGAAGTCCGTGACGGAAAGATTCGCATAGAGCTTGCTCTTCAAAACAACTCTGCTTCGCCCGTGCCTGTGCAGCACGGCATCCCCGGCACAATCGAAATCGAAGTCGAGCGTGTTTCGCCCGCCACGCTTCTCTTGAGGGCTGTGAAATTCCTCTCCACGCCACAGGCACGCAATGTGGAGCCGTCTAACCGGGGCCGAGGTTAAGTGATGATGAAATCCTCGCTCAGTAGTCGTCGGCTCCTGGTGCCGGAGGTCGTGCAGACCTCTGCCATGGATTGCGGCCCTGCTTCATTAAAGTGCCTGCTCGAAGGTTTCCGCATCCCGGCCAGCTACGGTCGCCTGCGCGAAGCCTGTCAAACAAGTGTGGACGGTACTTCTATAGACACCATGGAAGAGGTCGCCGTACAGCTTGGCCTGGAGGCCGAGCAGATAATGGTTCCACCGGACCATCTGCTCATGCCCGAAGCTCACACCTTACCCGCCATCGTCGTCGTTCGCCGCGCCAGCAATGCCACGCACTTTGTGGTCGTCTGGCGAAGACACGGCCCACTGTTGCAATTGATGGACCCGGTTGTAGGCCGTCGCTGGGTTCCGGCCAGGAGTTTTCTCGAAGAGGTTTACGTACACAATTCTGCTGTGCCTGCGGCTGCGTGGCGCGAGTGGGCTGCAACTCGGGAGTTCTTAGGCGCTTTGCGCGGGCGTTTGTCGGCCTTAAAGATTTCCGGCGCGGCGGCCAGGCGAATGATAAAGGCAGCGCTGGACGAGACGGGCTGGCTGCCCCTGGCCGCCCTGGACGCGGCTGTGCGTATGGTCGAAGCGGTCGCAGATTCAGGCGCTATCAGTCGCGGGCTGAAGGCCGCGCGCATTGTCGAGCGCTTGACGGCACGCGCGCTGGCAGAAGGCCCGGAACAGGTCATTCCTCCGGAGTTCTGGTCTGTGCGCACAGCACCCGAAGATGAAGATGGAGAAGAGCAGCTCTTTTTGAAAGGTGCTGTGCTGGTTCGCGCTCTGCGGCGACGCGAAAAGAGAGAGAAGCAATCTCAAGATGCTTCGAGCGAAAGCGAAGAGGTTGAAGCGCCGATTGGGTCTGAGCTCGCCTCTGCGCTTAAAGAGCCGCCCGTGCGCCCCATCAGAGAATTCATCAGGCTCACCTCTGAGGACGGTGTCTTAACGCTCGTCTGTCTGCTGCTCGCGCTCCTTTTGGCTGCGGGCGGCATCACCATCGAAGCGCTGCTCTTTCGCGGTCTCTTCGACATCGCGCGCGAGTTAAACCTCGCGGGGCAGAAGCTTGGAGCGATGACGGCGTTGCTCGTCTTCGTCACTGCGCTGATGCTCGTGGAGTTGCCAATGACGAGCGTCGTCCTGCGCCTCGGGCGCGGTCTTGAGACACGCGTGCAGATGCTCTTCATGAGAAAGATACCGCGTCTCGGTGACAGGTATTTTCACAGCCGTCTTGTCTCCGACATGGCCGAGCGCAGTCATAGCTCTCACCGCATACGACTCCTGCCGGTGCTCGGCGCGCTCTTTCTGCGTATCACTTTCGAAATCATATTGACGACCGCAGGCATTATCTGGCTAGACCCTGCGAGCGCCCCATTTGCCATCCTCGCCGCCGTGCTCATCATAGGACTGCCGCTTGTCGCGCAGCCCATGCTGCTTGAGCGAAATCTGCGCGTGCGTAATCACATCGGAGGATTGAGCCGCTTTTACTTCGACTCGCTCGTAGGTCTCTTTGCTGTGCGGGCGCACTCTGCCGGGCGCGCAGTGCGCCGCGAGCACGAAAGCCGCCTCATAGAATGGGCTGACGCATTCCTTGGATTGCAACGCGCGATTGTCGTCGTCGAAGGCTTACAATTCTGCGCAGGCTTCGGACTGGCCTGCTGGCTGATACTCAGCTACTTCTCGCGCTCCGGCGAATCCGGCGGCCTGCTCCTTTATGCCTACTGGGTGCTGAATCTTCCGGTCATAGGACAGGAGATTGCGCTCCTGACACGCCAGTACACAGATTATAGAAATATTATGCTGCGCGTTCTGGAGCCGCTCAGCGCGCCCGAAGAGACTCTCACCTCATCAAGCACGCTTGAGGCGCAAGGTGAGCGACCTGCGCTTCTTGATTCATCGCACGGCGTCTCCATAGATTTTCGGGATGTAACGGTGCGTGCAGCCGGGCACAGCATCCTACAGAACATCAACCTCTCAATCGCTGCGGGCGAGCACCTTGCAATCGCCGGCGCTTCGGGCGCGGGCAAATCGACTCTGGTCAGCCTGCTGCTCGGCTGGCAATACGCGGCCACTGGAAGCGTTCTCGTTGACGGTCTCGAGTTGGACGGCGAGCGGCTTAAGAAGTTGCGGCGCGAGACCGCCTGGGTTGACCCGGCAGTGCAAGTCTGGAATCGAACCTTTCTGGAAAACTTGCGCTACGGCTCTGAAGAGAACACGCACTCGCCCGTTAATCAGGTCATTGAACTCGCAGACCTCCTCGATGTGTTGGAGCGATTGCCGGACGGGCTGCAAACAGTGCTTGGTGAAGGCGGCGCGCTCGTCTCTGGCGGGCAGGGGCAGAGAGTGCGAATCGGTCGCGCTATGATGCGCCCACGCGCCAGGCTGGTCATCCTGGACGAACCCTTTCGCGGGCTTGAGCGCGAGCGTAGACAGGCGCTCATGGAGCGCGCGCGAAAATTGTGGAGCCAGGCCACGCTCATCTGCATCAGCCATGACGTGAGCGCCATGCAGACGCTCGCGCGCACGGTCGTTATACATGAAGGCGAAATTGTAGAAGACGATTCACCCGCTCGGCTTGCCTCTCGTGCAGGCTCACGCTATCGCGCTCTGCTTGAAGCGGAAGCGCAAGTGCGTGTGGGCTTGTGGTCCAGCCGCGAGTGGAGGCGTTTGAAACTTCAGGACAGGCAGCTATCCGAGGAGGTTCAGAGAACGCATGCCGCGCGATGAGAGCCAACTGTTCTGGCCTGTCTCAAGAGTGGGCGAAGCCCTGGAAGCTTTGGCGCGCGAGAGCGGTCTTGTCTCCGGCGGCACGCTTGCGCCTCCGCCTTCGCAAATAGTGGAGAGCAATGAGGTGCTGGGTCAATGGATAATCGCCGCCGCAGACTGGCTTGGATTCGAAGAGCCCAGAGAGGTTCGCTACGCTACGGTTGAAGAGATAGTTGCGGCCTCTGCTCCTTCCCTATTTCAGGTCAATGTCAAAGGCGAGCCACACTTTCTTGCACTACTCAAGAGCAGTAAGCGTTCTCTGTCCCTCATCGCGCAGGACAGTTCTGTGCGTCGTGTGCCCGCACCTTTGATTCACCATGCGCTGCGCGAGTATGTAGAGGAGCCGCATGTGCCGGAAGTTGAGAGACTGACTCGTGAGCTGGGCATACAAAAGCGAAAGCGCGCGAAGGCCGAAAGTGGTTTGCTGCGCCAGCGGCTTGGGCGCAAGCGCCTGGGGGCTTGCTGGGTGCTGCGCCTCTCTTTGAGTGCCAGTATCTGGCGACAGGCGCGCGCTCTACAGTTGCCGCGCAGGCTTCTCTTTACTGCGACTGCCTACACCATACAGTACGCGCTCTGGCTTCTTTCATGGTGGCTCCTGGGTCGCGCCACCTTCGGCGGGCAATTAGAGCGCGGCTGGCTGCTGGCGTGGATACTTCTGCTCATCACCATTATTCCTTTCAGGCTGCTCTACAGTTGGTCTGCGGCGCTCTTCTCTGTCGCCGCGGGCGGGCTGCTCAAGCAAAGATTGCTGTACGGTGCGCTGCGCATGAACCCGGAAGAGATGCGTCGTGAAGGCGTCGGCCATCTGCTCAGCCGCGTCTTCGAGGGCGAGTCCGTGGAGTCCCTGTCACTGTACGGCGGTTTCCTCTCGCTCGTCTCTTTGATAGAACTCGCGCTCGGCGGAGTGGTCATCTGGTTCGGCGCAGGTGGAGCGCTTCACGTTCTACTGCTCATTGTTTGGACTACGGGGCTTGCCCTACACAGTTGGCGCTTCTTCCGCCGCAGACTTCCCTGGACGAATGCACGTCTTAACATCACGCATAACCTGGTGGAAGTGATGGCGGGTTATCGCACGCGTCTGGCGCAGGAGCGGGAAGAAGACTGGCACGCGGGCGAAGACAAGTCTTTAGCCTCTTATCTGAAACTCTCTGCGCGGACGGATCATGATGTGAAACTCCTGATGGTCTTCGCGCCGCGCGGCTGGCTCATCCTGGGCTTGTGCGGAATCATTCCTGCTTTCACTTCCGGCCTTGCTTCGCCCGAAAGTCTGGCTATCAGTCTGGGCGGGGTGCTGCTCATCAGAAAGGCTTTCGATAAGCTGGGCGAGGGACTGGCGACTTTCGCCGCCGCTGGCATCGCGTGGCAGCAGGTCAAGCCTTTCTTCCGCGCGGCATCACACCAGCAGGGCGAGGGCTTGCCTGCTTTCGCCGCCATCCCGCGTGCGGACTCTGTAGAACAGGTTGCTGGCGGGGCACTGATAGAGGCGCATGACGTGTCGTTTCGTTATGAGGGACGCAATGAGCCTGTGCTCAAGGGCTGCAATCTCTCCATACGCGCAGGCGACCGTGTGCTATTAGAAGGGCCTTCTGGTGGCGGGAAATCCACGCTCGTCTCGCTGCTCACGGGCATGCGCTCGCCCGATGCGGGGCTTTTACTGCTCGACGGCCTTGACCGTCAGACTTTGGGGGCGGAAGGCTGGAGGCGCAGGGCAGTCTCGGCGCCGCAGTTTCATGAAAATCATATTCTGACCGAAAGCTTTGCCTTCAACCTGCTGATGGGTCGTGGCTGGCCTCCGCGTGTTGAGGACATGGTAGAGGCCGAAGCTATCTGTAGAGAGTTAGGACTGGGCGAACTTCTGGCGCGTATGCCAGCGGGTTTCGAGCAGATGATAGGCGAGAGCGGCTGGCAGCTTTCGCACGGCGAGCGCAGCCGCCTCTTCATCGCGCGTGCGCTCTTGCAGGATGCAGAGCTCGTTGTGCTGGATGAAAGCTTCGCCGCGCTGGACCCCGAGAATCTTCACCTCACGCTGACCTGCGTGCTGAAAAGAGCCTCAACCTTAATCGTCATCGCTCACCCCTGACCCGAGAGTTTCCGACTCGTGTGCCTGACCCGCACGAGTTAGTAACTAATTGATAAAAACTTAGCGCGTACTTAATGACTTATCTCGATCTTTTCATGTATACATACGCGCGCGTTTGTTCATAAATGCTCGCCGTCCACCGGGGAAACGCCCGCGAGCCTTCCCGACTCGCGCTGCGGCGGGTTTATTTATGAAACCGAGGAATGATCTGGAAGGGAGGAGACACCCGTGAAGGTCAAAACTGATGTCAAGGCCGGTGGCGTGTTCGCTAGTGACTAACAGAGAGCAGGTGAAAGACTCACAGCTTTCACCCCGCAGTAATTAAAAGCCTGTGAACCTGAGTCGGAGAGCGTCAATACCTGCAAGGACTTCCTCGCCGGCGATGCGAAATCGGCTCACCCGCTGAATATCTCATGAAAGGAGGTTGCTCAATGAAAGTTAAGACCAACGTCAAAGCTGGCGGCGTTATTGTCGGTGGCTAAATAACCATTTCCAGAGCCGGTCTCAAATAAGACCTGCTACCATCTCTTTATTCTGAAAGGTAGGATTCCCCAATGAAAGTTAAAACTGACGTCAAGGCTGGCGGCGCAATACTCAGCGACTAATCAAAGTCCGTCGAACCGGCATATTTTCTTCTCGCCCATCAGGGGGAATGAAATATGCACCTGCGAAAATTGCAGATGAGCTTGAGTGCCGTGGAGAATCTTCTCCACGGGACTAATTATGAGCAAATTTATTCATAGCGAAGCGCGATGGTTGGTTCTACTCGTACTGCCTTTCGGACAGGTACGTAGCAAGCCAGCAACGCTACGGCAGCAAGGACCAACGTGACTAAAATGAATGTTAACGGGTCGAATGCACTGACGCCGAATAAGAGGCCGGAAAACGTGCTGGATAGAACGCGCCCAAGCAATAGCGCTGTTACTAAGCCTATTCCTAATCCAATTAAAACAACAGACATGGCCTGGAATATAACCAGTTTAAAGATATCGGACTTCTGCGCCCCCAGAGCCATACGTATACCAATCTCTCTTGTACGCTGTGAGACCCAGTAGGACAACACGCCGTAGATGCCAACTGCCGCCAGCAGAAGCGCCACCGCAGCGAAGATTACCAGTAGCAGTAGATTAAATCTTCTGGATGAAAGAGAGTTGGCAAGCAGCTCATTCATGGTGAATACCGATGATACAGGCACGTCTTTATCAATAGCTGATACCTGCTGGCGCACTTCACCGACCAAGGCTGTAGGATTACCTTTAGCCCGCACTACTACTGCCATGCTGCCGATAGCGGCCTGCATAACTTTCTCGGGCAACTGAGGGTAGGGAATGAACATTTCAGGGTCGGGCTGTGTATCCAAGCCGCCAAATTTGATATCTCCGACGATCCCTACAATCACGCATTTCTCTCTGGCAAGCCCTCCATCCGTCACGACGACCTGGCCTATAGGGTCCTGGCCGGGCCAGATTGTGTGAGCCGCGCTCTCATTGACGATGGCTACAGCGGCGCCATTCTCGTCATCATGGTCGTTAAAATATCGTCCTTGCTTGAGCGGTATACCCATCACCTTGAAATAATCGGGGCTGATGATCCGATACCTTACTGTGTAGCCGCCGTTTTGAGCTTCGTCTGAGCGGCCTTCAACCTTGAACCCGTAACGAGGGTCTGTCCCGCTCAAAGGCAAGTCTCTGATAACCGCTGCTGCTTCGACTCCAGGCCGCTGCTCCAGCCCATCAACGAGTTGTTGATAAAAGAGTCTCTTTTTTTGAGCCGGGTAAGGTTTGGAGGGAAGCGTTACGCGCGCCGTCAACACGTTCTGCGAGTCGAAGCCCGGAGCCACATTCAGCAGGCGGCTAAAGCTCTTGAGCATTAGACCGGCTGCAATTAACAGGACGAAGACCAGTATTACTTCAGAGACTAATAGCATATTGCGCAGGCGGTTCTGGCCCACCCCGGCAGACACGCTGCGGCCACCCTCTTTAACTCCCTCGTGCAAGTCTGATTTCGAAGCATGAAGGGCTGGCGCCATCCCGAATAGAATCCCTGTCAACAGCGAGATTGACATGGTAAAGAGTAGAACCCGAAAGTCTACGCTGACCTCGCTGATGCGCGGGATGTTTGCGGGAACGTAAGCTACCAGTGTGCGTGTGGCAATGACCGAGAGCAGAAGACCTAACAGCCCGCCTATTACGGAGAGCAACAGACTCTCAGTCAATAGCTGTTGCAGAATCCGGCGACGGCTCGCGCCCAGAGCCGCGCGGATAGCGAACTCTTTTTGACGGACTGCGGCGCGTGAGAGCAACAGGTTGGCGATATTAGCGCAGGCGATTAAGAGTACGAACCCGACTGATGCAAGCAAAGCCAGCATCGCAGGCCGCAATTCTCCAACCTGGTTTTCGCGTAACGTAGTGACCGCTGTGCCCAGTCCATCATTTTCTACCGGATGCTCTTCTATAAGCTGTTGAGCAAGCGCCCTGACATCGGCCTGAGCCTGCTCGATGGTCACTCCGGGCTTAAGGCGGCCCACGGCCCTGTAGCTGTGGCCGGAGCGATCAGTCCTTTCAACGCCCGCGACCGGCGTAGTGAGCGGCACCCACAATTCTGTGGCCGAAGCGAATTGCTGGCCCGGCGGCATCTCCGCTCCGCTAGGAAACTCGAAGCCCTGCGGCATAACGCCAACCACCTGGTAATCCTCGTCGTTGAGTTTAATGGAGCGTCCGACCACCTTAGTTTCGCCGCCGAAGTCGCGCCGCCAGAGGTTATAGCCCAAGACTACAACGTGGCCCATGCCCTGCTGCTCATCATCGGTCATGAGGGTGCGACCCATGAGAGGCGTAACACCCATCGCCCGGAAGAAATCGCCTGTAGCGCGCGTGCCTTGGACTCGCTCCGGCCCGGCTATTCCTGTCAGGTTAAAAGTTGTGTTTGAGGCAGCCACGTATAAGGCGAGCGTCTCGAAAACGTGATTCCGCTCCTTCATGTCCATAAAGTTGGCATAAGTGACGCCGAACTTCTTTATCCCTGCTTGCGGAAATGAGTCCCAAACAGTAACGATTCTCTCCGGGTCCGTGTAGGGCAGCGGACGAAGCATGACAGTATTGAAGGCGCTGAAAATTACTGTATTGACACCAATACCTAGAGCTAATGCCGAAAGGATTATGACTGTGATGGTAGGCGTCTTACGCAGTAGCCGAAACGCATGTCGCAAATCTCGAACTATATTTCCCACAAGTCCCTCCCAACAGGATGCACGCATTACAAGGGCAGGGTCAGCTATCCAGGGCTTGGAGAGCGCGGATTAGCTGTCGAATGCCTTCTGATAGAAATCGTAGCTCTTCTCGGTCTCGAAAGTCGCCGATGTGCCAAGTTCGGCGGATAAGATCTGCCCAAGCCTTGTCGCAGTCCATTACAGCATCATCTAAGCGGATAGGGAAGAGAATTGTTTGATGTCTCAGACGTACTTCTTCGAGCGCACTTTCGTTATGTAGGTCAGTGTAGAGCCGATCTGTGAAAACCTGATCTTTGGATGAGCAGCAAACCTTTCTTGCTACTCAACACTGACAACAGGGACTTTCATGGCACTTTTGATAGATGAAACCGAAAGGGCCGCTCCGCCATCTCTATTGCTTATACGCGGTGATTGGAAAGAAAGGGTAAGACTTGAGAGTTTGGATATAGAAATGGTTCGCTTTACGGGAGAGAACATTCCACAGAGAGAAAGTGAGCTTAACGCTAATCTGTGAGCCGCCACTTAGAGAGCGGGTTATGGTAAACTTTACGGCTGATAATCGTTATCATGTAGCACCAGGGAATTTAGAAAAGCTTGACACTGATCTACCTCATAGTGCAAGCTTATACATAGATAATCTATAGGAAAGACAATCTATGGTAAAAGACCAAGGGCAGACGAGGAGTGAATTGCTACCAGGCACCCTCGAAATGCTGGTCCTCAAGACATTGACGCGAGGGCCAATGCATGGCTACGGAATAGCACAGTATGTTGGACAGACATCCGATACAGTGCTGCAGATTGAAGAAGGGTCCCTCTACCCGGCGCTCCAGCGACTTTTGCTTAAGGGCTGGGTGACTGCCGAGTGGAGACAGACGCCTAACAATCGGCGGGCGCGTTACTATCAGTTGACACCGCTGGGACGCAAGCAGCTGGTAGTTGAGGCTGCCAACTATAACCGCATAATCGAAGCCATCGCGCGCGTGATGCAGTCAGCTTAAAGTCCATGCTTCATCATGTCCAAGCTTCTACAACTCTTCAACCGGCTACTATTCCTCCTGAGGAGGAAGCAGCTCGAAAGCGAGCTTGAGGAAGAGATGCGCTTTCATCTCGACATGAAGGTGCAAGAGAACATTGAAGCTGGCTTATCGCCGGAGGATGCCCGTCATGTGGCGCTTCGTACCTTCGGCAACATCACTTTAGCGAAGGAGGAGAGTCGTATGATGTGGGGATTCAGGTCCTGGGAGATTTTATGGCAAGACCTGCGCTTCGGCGCGCGGATGCTCCTCAAAAAGCCCGGGTTCACTTTGGCGGCAGTCATCACGCTGGCCCTCGGGATCGGCGCGAACACCGCGATCTTCAGCATCGTGAACTCCGTGCTGCTGCGCCCGCTTCCGTATGAAGACCCTGACCAGATCGTGATAGTCTGGATGGATAACCGCAAACTCAAAATAGATCAGGACATTCACTCCTACGCTAATTACGCAGACTACCGGGCTCAGAACCAAGTCTTTTCAGAGATGACGGCCATTTCCCAGCGTAGCTTTAACCTGACGGGCGAGGGAGAGCCCGAGCGCGTCATGGGGGCGGCGGCTACATCCAGCTTCTTCTCGGTAATGCGAGTGACGCCAGTTGTGGGGCGAGCCTTCACCGCAGATGAAGATCAGAGCGGGCGCGGCCAAGTGGCCATATTAAGCTATGGCCTCTGGCAGCGCCGCTTCGGCAGCGACCCGCAGATCGTCGGAAAACCTATCTCGCTGAACGGCGTTAGTCGAACCGTGATTGGTGTCATGCCAGCCGGTTTCTCTTTCCCGGGAAAGGAGACGCATGTCTGGATCCCTCTGGCACCTGACCCGCAGCTCATAAGCAACAGGTCAAGCTTCTGGCTGACCGTGGTCGGGCGTCTCAAGCCTGGCGTCACTGTGGAGCAAGCGCGCACCGAGATGAGCACGATAGCCAAGCGTCTTGAGAGTCAGTACCCGGACATAAACGCGAGCTACGGCGTCAACCTTGTCCCTCTTCACGAGCAGGTGGTGGGGACGATCCGGCCCGCGCTGCTACTCCTGCTCGGTGCGGTCGGCCTCGTACTTCTGATCGCCTGCGCGAACGTCGCCAACCTGTTGCTGGTGCGCGCCGCCGCACGCGAACGCGAGATCGCCATCCGCGCCGCGCACGGAGCCAGTCGCATCCGCATCATCCGTCAGCTTTTCACGGAGAGCATGCTGCTGGCTATTCTCGGCGGGGGCTTAGGCGTGTTCGTCGCCCTGTGGGGCCTCGGAGTGCTGAAATCTTTCAGCCCGAGCGACATCCCCCGGCTCGAACAGATCGCCATTGATAAGCGCGTGCTAGTCTTTACACTGGCCGTTTCATGTTTGACCGCGCTCGTCTTCGGGCTCGTGCCCGCGCTCCAGGCTTCAAAGCCGAACATGAACGAGATATTAAAAGAAGGAGGCAGGAGCGGTTCGGCGGGCGTGCGCGCCGCACGGGCGCGCCATCTGCTTGTCATCTCAGAAATCGCCATGGCGCTGGTGCTCCTGATCGGGGCCGGTTTGCTGATAAAGAGTTTCAGTCGACTACAAGAGTTCAACTGGGGCTTTAACCAGGACCATCTGCTGACAGCCCGCCTCCAACTCCCGCGCTCGAAATACGCGGACGAAAAGCAGGTACGAAATTTTTACGAGCAGCTTTTACAGCGTCTCAACAATATGCCGGGAGTTCAGTCGGCTGGTGCCGTATCGAGCATCTTCCTCAGCAAGACTCCGAACTCGACGAACTTCAGCATAGAGGGGCAGCCAAATAAGACCGGCGCGGAATCTATAGAGGTCCCTTACGATTCAATCAGCCCTAACTACTTCGAGGTGATGGGCACACCCATCGTGAAGGGGCGTCCCTTTAATGACCGCGATGTCGAAGGCTCGCCCCTTGTCGCCATTATTAACGAGACTTTTGCCCGGGAATTCTTGCGCGGCGAAGACCCCCTCGGCAAGAGGTTCAAGTATGATAGTCTCGATGGCCCTGCCCCCTGGTTCACAATCGTCGGCGTCGTAGCCGACACGCGGCGCACAGGCTTCGACTCGGAGGTAAGGGCTGAAACGTACATCCCTCATGCGCAAGATCCGTCTGCCGGGATGACCCTCGTCCTTCGCACTAAAACAGACCCGGCGGGACTCACCGCCGCCTTACGCAACGAGGTCTTATCAGTGGACAAAGATCAGCCCGTCTACGATGTCAGGACAATGGACCAGCTCCTCGTAGAGAAGATTGCGCAGCGCCGATTCAGCGCCCTCCTGCTCGGCCTCTTCGCGCTCCTTGCGCTGCTACTCGCCGCGGTGGGCATCTACGGCGTGATGGCTTATTCAGTCGCGCAGCGCACGCACGAGATAGGCATACGCATGGCGCTGGGCGCACAGAAAAGGGATCTACTTAGGATGATCGTGAGGCAGGGTATGATCCTGACGGCTGTAGGCATAAGCCTGGGACTAGTCGTAGCTTTCGCCCTCACCCGCGTTATGTCGGGGCTGCTTTATGAAGTGAGCGCTACCGATATTCAGACGTTCATTATTATCCCACTTATACTTGCCGGGGTAGCGTTGTTGGCCAACTACATCCCGGCGCGTCAGGCGGCTAAAGTAGACCCGATGGTTGCGCTTAGATACGAGTAGAAGGCGGCCAAATTTAATTTTCGCTGAGATGTATAGACAATCAGCCGGCAGGAGAAAGACCTCGTTGGCGTCCGCTAATTTGTGTTATGAACGCGAATCTCGACGCTACTGCAACCATCTAGCGGACGTGCACTTACTCCTTGAATGGAGAGTTCAGCAAATAGTCCACCGTCGACGCCCGCTTGTAACCCGGTACGAAGCGCTCGCCAAAATCGCCTGCGAAGTTGTCGTAGGTCGTGGCGGGCCGTGTCTCGACAATGCGGCAGACCGCGCGGGTAAATCGTTGCTTCATCTCCAACCGAGGAAACGCTTCGACAATCGCAGCCACCTGAGCCTCTGGTATCGCCTCGTAACCCCAACCGCCCCAATCGAGCCCGATGCCCCCGGTGCACAACGCGACCTCGACCTCCTTGTAAAGGCTGATGGAAGGCGTCGAGTTGAGCGCCACCCCGTCCCATATCAACTGGGCACGACGCTCATCGATGCCCTCGTTGCGGGCGAACGTGCGTGCGGCATTAGCTCCCTCCACTTCAAATCGCAGCGGGCCGTCGAAGCCCTCGGCCAGACCCAGGTCGTGTAGGATAGTAGTCACGGCAAGAACTTCGCCGTCGTGGGCAGTATGGTTGAGTTGGGCGAGGGTCGCCGCGAAGAGCCAGGAACGCATGACGTGATTGAACAGGTAAGGCTCAGAGCGCTCGCGTGCAAACTCTATGGCCCGTGAAATGGCCGGCGTGTCGGGCACGGAAACACCGGCCAGTAAACGTGTCGCGGCTTCGGGTTGCGGCCTCAGGTCGATTGCACTCATTTCACGCTCTCCTCTGATGTATGCACCGAGTTCTCAAAGACGTGGCCCGTGCCGTCAAGCGCCGTCAAGGGTCCCGCCATGTCTTCTGCCGCCGAGACTCATCCGTCACGCCCAAGCATGATGCCGGGCGCACCGCACCACTCGGTCGTCAACGATCCTGGAAACGACTCGATAAACAGTTCATCAATGTAACACCAGCCCCAATCCTCACCCGGCTCGAAAGATTTGATGAGAGGATGAGTGGTTGAATGAAAATGCTTTGCCGCGTGTTTATTCTTTGAATCATCGCAGCACCCGACATGACCGCATGTGACGCAAAGCCGCAAATGAACCCATCGATCACCCATTTTCAAACACTCTTCACAACCGTTCGGCGTTTTCGGAGCAGCGTTGCTAATCTCAAATAAATGCGAGCAGCATCTCATTATTGGAATCCTCCTGAGGTTGGCGAAAAGCGAGACGGGAACCCTTCGTCAAGAATGCTTAACTGACTCCAAGCTGCTTTTGCATTTCATCGAATCATTCGTCGTGCCGGTCAATCTCGCTAAGGTGCATGTCAATCGCCCTGACCAAAAGCCACCTTGTAAGGGTCATTATCAATAACAGCTTCTGCTCGATGGTTGTGTCGCCCCGTTTCTGGAAACGGCTGTCCGGGCCACGCGACGATGTGTTCAGCCCGAAGATGGTTGAAGGTATCCTCTTCCTGGGCATCCCATGGGTCATCCAGTGTTATCAGCAACTGCAAGTCTTCTTCGCTCATGTGAATCTCCTACTGTGCGCGGGGCTTACTTAAACCAAATAACATTCATTCCTTAATCTGGTAATTAAAGCCGCCGAGCTCTGCCGGTGATAGCACTCATAAAACAGTTTCCTTTTTGCGGCGTACCGTTCGCAGCCTCAAGTTTCCTGAACTGCAAGAGCGGCGACGGTTGCAAACGGCATAGCTGCTATTCCTACTGCACTTGAGGGTCGTGTCACCTCGTTTAAGCAAAGTCCGTTATTTTTGAGGGCCGCCGGCTCCTTTCGAAGCAGCTGCAACAGTTGTGGGCTGCGGGTTCGTTGGCGGCATCTGACTTGCGGAGCGGCTAAGCCAGTCTTCGAAGCGCGTCTCGCCGAGTTGTGCGTCATCATTGGGAACGAGTGAGCGCTCGCTCAACTCAGTCCCGAAGTAGCGCGCGTGCGGGTCAGCAATAACCTCTCGCGGATCCTTCCGGGCGCTGAGGCTCCTGCGAATGAGTTCATCGAAACGGAACTGCTCCGGCCCCGCCCTCAAGAACTTCGGCGAGTCCTTCGCCGGTCAGGGTATTGACCCCTGTGTTCGGTGAAGCAGCTACAGCCTCGTGGCCCTGCTCGCGGAGCTTCGTGACGACCTTTGATCCGATGAGGCCAGTGCCGCCGATAACCACAATCTTCATCTTTGATTCTTCCTTCGTCATCGTTAACCTCCTCAATGTTCGCCCTTTAGTTTGTCGTCCGAAACCAGACGAGTGAGCTCTGAGATAGACTCGGAGCCGGGTTGCGGATTCTGTTGATTCATTTCGGCACAGGCACCAGCACCGGAGCGCCCTTGTCCTTAATAAAAAAGACCACGAACTTTGCCGGCTTGCTACTGCTTGCGTTCCGGCCCACGAGATGAACATCGTCCGGGCCTTCATAAAATGTCTGGCCCGGTGTCAGCGTCACTTCCTTTCCACCTTTCACCTGCATCACGATTGAGCCCTCCAGCACGTAAACGAACGCATGTGCATTGTGCCGGTGGATGGGATCAATGCTGCCCGGCGGATATTCCACCGTGATCATCAAGACTTCTTTGCCGGGAAACTCTGGCAGGTCTTTCGACATGAGCTGTGTGACCGTGGCCTGTGGGGCCTGCGGTGTGACCGTGGGCCGTTGAGCAGAGAGCGTACCCGTCATGAGACATAGCAGAACCAATGTTAATTTCGTGTTCTTCATGAATAACCTCTCGTTCGGTCACCTGCGCCCCAGGTGGTCCAGGCGGCATTGGAATTCAGGACGCAACGGCGATTGCTTGCCCCCACCTGGCGAACCGCCGCTGCGTCTATAAATCAGGCTACTTGTCTTGAGCGGGGAGCTATTGGAATTATTGACGCAGAGGCAGAGCGCATGACACGCCCTGCGGCGGCGCCTCAAGCTTGCGCTGCCGCTCTCAAGCTTTGCTGAGCAAACTGAAGCAAGTCGGCATTGATCACGTCTTTGTGCGTTTGACACATGCCATGTGGCAATCCGGGGTAAACCTTGAGGACCGCGTTCTTGACGAGCTTTGCCGAGAGGAGCGCGGAATTAGCAATCGGTACGACCTGATCATCGTCACCGTGCATGATGAGCGTCGGCACGTCGAACTTCTTCAGGTCTTCGGTGAAATCTGTCTCAGAGAATGCCTTGATGCCGAGGTAGCTGGCGGGAAAGCCTGCCATGCTGCACTGGCTAAAGAACGAGTCAGCCAGGCCCTCGGAGATCTTAGCGCCCGGGCGATTCCAGCTGTAGAAGGTATTGCCAAACTCCTTCCAGACTTGATAGCGGTCGGCCTGGATGCTCTTACGGATACCGTCAAACACCTCCATCGGCAAGCCGCCAGGATTAGCTGGCGTCTTCACCATCAGCGGCGGAACAGCACTGATAAGTACGGCCTTTGCGACGCGCCCCGTGCCATAGCGACCGATGTAGCGTGTAACCACACCGCCTCCGGTTGAATGGCCGACCTGGATCGCATCCTTTAGATCCAGCTTCTCAACCAGCTCGGCGAGATCGTCGGCATAGGTATCCATATCATTGCCATGCCACGTCTGGTCCGAGCGCCCGTGGCCTCTTCGGTCAAGGGCGATACAGCGAAAGCCATTCGAGGTCAGAAAGAACATCTGGTCTTCAAAGGCATCTGCCGAGAGCGGCCATCCGTGGCTGAAAACGACCGGCTGGCCGGTGCCCCAGTCTTTGTAGTAAATCTGCGTTCCATCTTTTGTCGTGATAGTACTCATTTCACTCTCTCTTCCTGGTGTTGGACACCTTGTAGATTTACGTTGCGAAATTCGCGCGATTAATGGTCAAACCGCTCCATGCGTGGTCTCCGAAAGGCGACCGCCAGCCAGTTCCAGCGGTTGATGGCGATGACGACCACCGTCAGCTTGATTAACTCCTCCTCGCTGAACTGCGCGCGGGCGGCCTTGTACTCTTCGTCCGTCTCGTAGATCTGCGGTATGTTCGTGACGGCCTCGGCCCACGCCAGCGCGGCACGCTCGCGCTCGGAGTAGTAGAGCGTCGCGCGCCACGCGCTCAGGCCGTAGAGCCGCTGCTCCGTCTCGCCCGCGACGCGCGCGTCCTTCGTGTGCATCTCGATGCACAAGGCGCAGCCGTTGATCTGCGAGACGCGAGTCTTCATGAGTTCGAGAAGCCGCCGCTCCAGCCCCGACCCTTCGGAGAACTTCTGTAGCTTGTACAGTGCCTGCACTGAGCCCGGCGCTGCCTTGCCGTAGTCCAAACGGGTCTGCATCTCTTCACCTCATGTCCTGTTAGTAGCTCTCTCTCTGGGGCCGCTTCATTGGCTGTTATTGAGGTAAATTTATTCTTGATGTGCTCTACGGCGAAACCCTAGATAGTACAAAGGGGAAATACCTCAATCGGGTGAGCAGTTGATACCTTCCGTGGGGTGACCGCCGGTGCTAATCAGTTTTTTTGCCGGGAGAGATGACCGTGACGCGGCGCCCGAACAGTCGCGCATCCACCGAATAAGCTCCCGGCCCGAGGAGGGCGAGCGCAGCGGCGTCTATCACCGAGGCAATGTGAATGAGGTTGCCCGAGCCGGGGCCAAGTAGCAGATTCGCGATAGCGGCGGCGCACGCGATAACGGACAGATACGGCGTCAGAAAGCCTGCGCTCAAAGACACGGACGCCAGCACGACACACGCGAAGAGCAGGCGGAGAGAAGACACGTTAAGGTAACTCGCCGCGTTCATGAGGAAGATTGCCGCCACCGAAATCCTTAGCAGCAATAACGCGACGCCCGGCCCACCGTGCGGAAACATGGAGAACAGCCTTTGCACGAAAGTGAGGGTAGCGGCTTTCTTTAATACGGCACACCCGAAATGTGGCTACGCTTCTGTAACTCTTTTGGGGAGTCGCCTCTTCAGAATTGAAGCTTGAGCGCGAACTGGACAGAGCGCGGGCCGCCAATTTGGTAGAGAGGGTTGAGGCCGCCGTTGGCGCCGCCTGACCCAAGGCTGCTTGCCAGCGTCTGCGTCGAGCGACCGAACAGGGGGCTGGTCAGCGTGTTGTTGGGATTGCCGAAGTTCGGGTGATTGAAGATGTTGAAGAACTCGGCGCGGAAACGAAGCACTACCTTGTCGGTAAGTTGAAACTGCCGCTGCAACGCAACGTCCGCTTGCCAGGCTCCGAAACCACGCAGCACGTTGCGCCCGAAATTACCCTGCGTCCCCGCAGGCGCGGCACTAAAAGCCGCACGGTTAAAAATCTTCCCGCCGGGAAATTGCGCGCCGTATAGCTCAAGAGGCACGCCGGGGTTTACGTTCGGGCGAGGAGCAAGCTGTGTGCCCGTGGCAAAGAAACTTGCGCCGACGACGTTAACGGGCGGCGACGTTCTGGCAAAAACGAAACCGTCGAGCGACCAGCCGCTCAATATCGCTTTGACGATTTTTTGCGACACCGGAGCGGGCAGGTCGTAAGTCATGCCGGCGTTGAAAGAATGGCGTATGTCAAAGTCGGAATTACCACGATCTACATTCGGATCGGCAATCGTGCCCGGCGTGTTGATGTTCGTAGCAATAGCATCCGTCGAGGCGATGTCAATAGAGTGTGACCACGAATATGAAGTCAACACTTGCAACCCGCTCGACAGACGCCGCTGGAACTTTAGTTGCAAAGCGTGATAGTCCGATGTCGCCGTGTTGTCAGTCAACGCAACGAACTGGAAATTCGGATTCACGTTGAACAGATTAATCACGCGTAACAAGTCGCGCCCGACAGCGCCGACGTAGGTCACAGATAGGCTTTGGCTGCTTCCAATGGACTGGTCCAGCGCGAGATTCCACTGGTACGTCCGAGGCAGTTTCAAATGAGGGTCGGATACAAGCATAGTGTCTGCGGGTAGATTGGTGGTAAGTACGGGAGGAACAGCATTCTGAGGGCTGAGCGGAAACGCTCCGGGCGCAAAGTTCCTGCTGGCGCTATACGGAAAGAAACTGGAGATGCCTCCCAGCGACCCTTGCCCTAGATCGTAAAAAACGCCGAAGCCCGCGCGAAGGGCGGCGCCCCAGCTCGACCCCGCTCGAAGTTGATAGGCGAGTCCTACTCTCGGCGCGATATTTCCATAGGTCGTTTCATAAAGCGGAGTGCCGCGAGGCGCCAACGTCATCGTCGCAGGGTTGTCCAGACCCACCACGGTAAATGGATCGTTCGCCGGGGTCTTCCCTTTCAGCGGCGGATTTACGTCCCAACGCAAGCCGTAAGTCACCGTCAATCGGGGAGTGATGTGCCAGGTGTCCTGACCATACAGCGAGAAGTTTTGTGACAGGAGCTCGTTGGTTTGAAAGGCCGTCGCTTGGGCGAACAAGGCAGTCCCCGAAAGCACGCCACCCGGCACAGCCGTCACCCCCGAGAATTGCACAGCTTGACGGTATGCAGCTGGACTGCTGAAAGGCGCGAGCCAGCGATAGTCCATGCCAAACTTCAGTTGATGACTGCCCTTGGTTATTGATAGGTTGTCAACCACGTTGATTTGGCGCTGCTCGTCCGTCCCCTGTTTACCCTGCACGTACTGTCCTGCGCCTCCGATGACCATTATGAAATTGCTATTCGCGGACGAGTAACCGGAGGGGAAAAAGAGGGAATCGGGAAGCGGTACAGCGCCGCCGAAATTATCCGCGACGAACCTGATATTAATTTTGTGGTTGCTGTAATTGACACGCACTTCGTTGCTGATTCCGGGCTTGATTAATTGGGTGAGGCCGACTGTTCCGGTTTGCACGAAAGATGATAACGAATTAACCGTGCTGAGGACTCTGCCCGAAGAGAAAATAGGCCCTCGTTGATCTGAGCTTGACGGTGAGTAGTTATATCTGCCGAACAGGGTGAGGTTTGAGTTGACAACGTGATCAAAGCGGATGCTGTAGGCGTCGAGCGAGGAAGGATTCGAGAAGCTGGCGTTAAATTGGGCCAGGCCGCCTCCGAGCGCGGCCCCGTTTGCGACCGGATAGACATTCAGGTAGGGACGAATGGCGGCTGGCGCTGATTGTCTCGATGCGTTGTCGGGCACGGCGGTTTGCAGGCTCGACGGCTGGCGCAAACGCAAGGCTTCGTAGGAGAAGAAAAAGAAGGTCTTGTCTTTAACGATGGGGCCGCCGACCACGCCGCCGAAGTCATTCTGCCGCTCGGCAGGTTTCGCCAGACCATTGAGGTTCACAAACCAATCCCTGGCGTCAAGCACGTCATTCCTGAAATACTCGAACAGCGTGCCGTGAAAACTGTTAGTGCCGGAGCGCGTCACAATCGAGACCTGTCCGCCGGGCGTTCGTCCGAACTCGGGCGCGAACGAAGACGTTTGGATGCGAAACTCCTGCATGGCATCCACCGACACGAGGCTGTTCGTCCCGCCAGAGGCGCTGAGCGCAGGTAATGCACCGGAGGCGCTCTGCATCATCGCGATGAAGCCGGTGACGCCGAAATTGGCGCTGACCCCGTCCACAGTGAAGTAGTTGGCGTCCGCGCGTTGTCCGTTCACACTGAATTGTCCCTGGTCATTGAAAGTTGAAACGGTCAAGACCACACCCGGCGTAAGCGTTATCAACGTCTGAAAGCTCCTGCCGTTGAGAGGAAGATTCTCGACGAACGTGCGGTTGATAACCGTGCTGACCGTCGCCGACTCGGTATCCACCGGAGGTGCGCCTGCCTCGACCGTGATCGTCTCGGACAAGGAACCGAGCGTCATCTCGAAGTCGAGTTCGAGGGCATCCTGTACGTGAAGGGTCACGCCCGGCTTGATTATCTTTTTGAAGCCCGGCTTTTCGATTTCGATGCGGTAGTCGCCGGGTGGAAGATTCGCGAGGTAGTATTCGCCGTTGGCGTTCGTCGTGGTTTCGTAACGAACGTTTGTGCCAGCCCTGGCGGCGGCGACTCTGGCGTCAACAATCCGTGCTTTCGCGGGGTCGGCTATACGACCCGTGAGTGAAGCATTAGTTGACTGGGCGCGAAGGACGGGGGTAAACAAAGCCGCGAGGAGGCAAGCTAACGCGAGACGGTGCATAAGCCGGACCTCTGAATTTCAGCGTGGAATTCGTAAGCCTAGTTGCGGACTCGCGGTTCTGTCAATCCCCAAATGTGGGATGTCTTTTGAGTTCGCTGAAAGTAAAATGCGGTGACATGGTGAAGGCGCGCGGACGAGAGTTTGTCTTGCAGGGCACTCTGCTGGCTTGCGTTCTGCTGGCCTTGTACCCTTCTGCGTTCGCGTTGAATCCGTCGTTGGACGTAAGTCAGTACGGGCACACGTCCTGGAAGATTCGCGACGGCTTTACCAAAGGCCAGATCATCTCGATTGCTCAAACGCCCGACGGCTATCTCTGGCTCGGGACGGAGTTCGGCCTGCTCCGCTTCGACGGGGTAAGGAACGTTCCCTTTCAACCGCCAGCGGGTCAGCAACTCCCCTCTACTCAAATCTTCAGCCTGCTCGCGTCGCGCGACGGGACTCTCTGGATTGGCACCTTAAAAGGGCTCGCGAGCTGGAAGGACGGCAAGCTGACGCAGTACGCTGAGCTTGACGGCCATGGCATTTTCAAACTCCTTGAGGATCACGAAGGCTCTGTGTGGGCCAGCGGATTGACGATTAACAACGGCAAGCTCTGCGCGATTAAAAATGGCAGCGCCCGGTGCTACGGGGAGGACGGCGCTCTCGGACGCGGAGCATTCAATCTGTACGAGGACGGCAAGGGCAATCTCTGGGCGGGGGTGAAGGACGGGCTGTGGCGATGGAGACCCGGCCCGCCAAAATTCTATCCGCTGCCCGGCGAGCCGAACGGCATACGAGGTCTGGGCGAAGACGATGACGGCGCGCTTCTGGTCGGCTGGCGCGGCGGAGTCCAAAGATTCGTTGACGGGAAAACCGAGGCTTATCCGCTCCCGGCTACTGTGGACCAGTTCCATGCTCGAAGGCTGCTGCGCGACCGCGACGGCGGTCTGTGGATAGGCACACAGGAACGGGGTCTTGTGCATATACACAGGGGAAGGACAGACCTGTTTACGACGCCCGACGGCCTCTCGGGCGAAGACATTTACGACCTCTTTGAGGATAGTGAAGGCAATATCTGGGTGGCGACCGCCAGCGGCCTCGACCGCTTCCGCGAATTTTCCGTCGCCACGCTGACCGTGAGACAGGGCCTGTCGAATGATTTAGTCGGGGCCGTTCTGGCAGACAGAGACGGGAGCGTCTGGCTTGCTACCCGTGGCGGCCTGAACAAGTGGAACGATGGGCAAATGACTGTTTACCGCGAGCGTGCCGCGCCTACGACGACAGGCGTGCGCGAGGTCGTCGGGAGCGGAGTGCCGGATGAAGGACTGGTCTCTCTTTTTCAAGATGATCGCGGTCGAATCTGGGTCTCCACGGTTCGCGGCATAGGCTATCTGGAGAATGATCGGTTTACTTACGTAAGCGGCCTTTCCGACGAAATCTTTCTTTACATCGCCCAGGACGGTGCGGGGGCTATGTGGTTCGCCAGCGAACGGGGCGGCCTTTACCAACTGCCCCGCGAGGGTGAGGTTCGGCATCTTCCCTGGACTGCGCTGGGACATCAAGACCCGGCCAGCGCCCTGGCCGCCGATCCGTCGCGGGGCGGACTATGGCTTGGATTTCATCTCGGCGGCGTTGCCTACTTCGCAGACAATCAGGTGCTCGCATCGTACACAGCCGCCGACGGGCTCGCTGAGGGACGTGTCAACCACTTGCGTCTGGACCAGGACGGCGCGCTCTGGGCCGCTACCGACGGCGGACTCAGCCGGTTGAAAAACGGTCGCGCTGCCACGCTGAACGGCAAGAACGGCTTGCCCTGCGATACGGTTCATTGGTCGATGGAAGACGACGCCCGCGCTCTCTGGCTGTACACGGCCTGCGGTCTGGTGCGCATTGCGCGCCCAGAGTTAGACGCGTGGGCCGCCTCGGTTGACAGAGGTGAGGAAGCGAAGCAAGCTATCCGGGCCACGGTGTTCGACAGTTCCGACGGAGTAAGAATCCTTGCCAGCGGCGGCCACAACAGCCCGCAGGTCGCAAAGTCTTCGGACGGAAGATTGTGGTTCTTACCTTTGGACGGTGTCAGCGTCTTCGATCCGAACCGCCTGCCCTTCAACCGACTTCCGCCGCCGGTGCAAGTCGAACAACTCACCGCCGACCGCAAGACCTACGACGCGACTTCCGAAGCGGGCGGGCGCGTGCGGCTCCCGTCGCTGATACGCGACCTGGAGATAGAGTACACGGCGCTCAGCCTCGCCGCGCCGGAGAAGGTACTTTTCCGCTACAAGCTGGAAGGCCACGACGCCGAATGGCAGGAGGCGGGCAATCGCCGTCAAGCGTTCTACAACAATCTCCCTCCGGGTGACTACCGCTTCCGCGTCATGGCCTGCAATAACAGCGGCGTGTGGAACGAAGAGGGCACCTTCCTGGATTTCTCAATCGCCCCGGCCTATTACCAGACCACGTGGTTCCGTGTGTTGCTCCCGGCCACTTTTCTCATAGTGCTCGGCGTGCTCTATCAACTGCGGCTGCGACAGGTGGCGCGACAAGTGCACGGGCGCATGGAGGAACGGCTCGCGGAGCGGGAGCGAATCGCACGCGATTTACACGACACTCTTTTGCAGAGCGTACAGGGACTGATCCTGAAGTTTCATGCGGTCGCAACACAGATGCGCGCTGACGATCCGGCTTACGGCGCTTTGGAGAAGACACTCGATCAGGCCGACGAGGTGCTGGCGGAGGGAAGGGATCGCATCAGGAATCTGCGCGGCACCACGGCAACGTCCGGCGACCTGCCCGCGGCATTCCAGCGTGTTGTGGAAGAGACATCACAGGGCGGCGGCGTGGCCTTCAAGACCGTGGTCGAAGGAAGCGTGCGAGAGTTACATCCAATCATCCGTGAGGAGTCCTATTGCATCGGACGCGAGGCGCTCGTCAACGCCCTCACACATTCCGAAGGTCGCAACGTTGAAGTAGAGATTACCTACGACCCGAGGCAGTTTCGTTTGCGAGTCCGTGATGACGGGCGCGGCATAGACCCAGCAATTATCGCAGAGGGCCGCCCCGATCACTGGGGCCTGCGTGGGATGAGAGAGCGTGCTCAACGAATCGGCGCGCAACTGAACTTGTGGAGCCGTGCTGAGACCGGGACCGAAGTGGAGTTGACGGTTCCGGGCACGACTGCTTATCAGGCTACCGGCACCAAACCGAAGAGGTTCTGGTCTCGCCGCTCTCCCCACGCTGATTAGCCGGGGCGGCTCAGATTTCGATAATGCCGCGCTTCAAGGCGATGGTAACTGCGTGTGTGCGGTCGTTCGCGCCGAGCTTGGAAAGAATACTCCTCATGTGGGCTTTGACGGTCTCCTCCGAAACGGCGAGGCGCAGAGCGACCACCTTGTTGGCGTTTCCCGCCGCCACCTCCCGCAGCACCTCGATTTCGCGCTCCGTCAGCGCATCGTCCATGTGGTGCTCGGCCATCTCGACGGCGATCTCGGGAGGAATTCTTTTTTTACCGCCGTGAACGCTCCGAATGGTCTCGACCAGTTCCTTCCGCACCATGTTCTTTAGCAGATACCCGGAAGCGCCCGCCTTGAGTGCTCGAACCGCCTGGGCATCGCCGCTGTAGGTGGTCAACACGATGATGCGTGCGTCCGGGTAATCTTTGCGAATGGCCAGAATCGCATCCGTCCCGTTCATGTCCGGCATCTGCAAGTCCATCAGAGTTACGTCCGGGCGGTGGGCGCGAAATTGCTCGACCGCTTCACGCCCGTTGGCGGCCTCCGCGACGATAACCATGTCTGTCTCGTTGGCCAGCACGGCGGCTATCCCTTCGCGCAACAGCGGGTGGTCGTCCACAGTTAGAATCCGAATGGGGGTTCTCGCGTCCATAGTGACCTGCCTATCAATGCCGCGAGGGAGGCGAAACCGGGAACCACTAGCTTCGGCACGAACCTGCACGATAGTCCGTCGCTCAGAGAACTACCGATTCGATGCCGAAAATAATCGCCGCAAAATCTAAGTTTAGACCTTCCGGCGGCTTTGCACAATTATTGGCAGTATCGTCGATCATACAACTGTCTGGAGATGGGAGAGAGCGTTACGCTCCAGAGATCAACAAGCGCATTCGCCCTCATTTGAGGATGAGTGGCACTTCTTATCGTGTCGATTTTTCGCGCCTTAAAATATTTTTCGCAGCACAAGCCTTAACTGTAGCCATTCCGGTTCGGCGTCCACACAACTGTGCGGGTGTGCTCGCGCGTGGTCTTATCCCATTCGCGTAGCTCGCAGGGTTATCACTTACTGAAGACAGTTCCGTAGCTAAAGCCCCGTCAAGGTTTAGCAGGGGGCTTGTTGAACTGCGCGTCATCAACGGTGACGTTCTGTTTGACTTCTGTAATCTTACGGCCCCAAGACCTTCCGGGAATCGACCACCGGATGGTGAAGGGCAGTTTCACTCCGTCCACTTCTCTGTAGTCTTCGTAATCCGTCTCGGTGGGGAACTGGCCGAGGACTGTTTTCGCCTCCGAGTACTTGCGCACCAGCAAACCCGTCTGTACGTCGAAGTAGAGTTTCTCTGGACTGCCGCCTTCCGTTGGCGTAGCTTCTACGACGAAAGCCTCTCGTTCACCGACAAGAGCCCTGCCGACGACCGCCAACTTTGAGTACAAATCTTTCAGCCGCGTCTCCTTGTAGAACTCCGCCTCGCGTCTAACCTGCGCAAGCATCTCGGCGGGCAGGTCTCGCGCCGTCTCATTACTTCTGGCCCACCCTTGAGAGCCGTTAAAGCCCGTGCGGAAGACCTGCTTGGGGTAGCTCGTAATGACGAGCAGCTTGTTCGGCGCTTTACTGTAAATCTCCTCTGGCACCAGCACGCCGTCAGCGCCGACGCGCGAGCCCTTCAACACGCGACTGGTTACTTTCTCAATCGCTTCACGGCCTCCCACGGCCTGCACGTAGCGCTCCAATAACTGCTCTACAGTGGGTAGAGGCGACGCCTCTTTCGTCGCCTGGTTAGATTGTTGCCAGAGGTTCTGCCCCACTGCCGGGACCGAAATGGGCTGCGGCTGACCGCGATGGCAGGTGTAGCATGAAACGGATGCTTGCCCGTTGAAACTCTCCTTGTTGAGGTCGAAGACCATCTGAATCATCTTGCGGGCCGCCAGCTTCTGCGGCTTGTCATCCTTCTCAAACGGATTGACGTGGCAGTAACTGCACTTGACGCCGAGAGAGCCGGAGATGAAGGCCATGGCGGGGTCTAACTGGGAGGCGGGCAGGCCCTTGAAGACTTGAATGTTCTTATAGACCTGCTCGGCGGTCTTCTCCTGTGCAGCCTGTTTGTTGTGGGCGGACAAGGGGAACAACTCAAGGGACTCGGGCGGAACGTTAGAGCTTTTATCGGCCCTGCTGTTTGTGAGACCTACGAGGCACGGGGCGCCAATGATAAGAAGAAGCACTAGAAGCTTGACGCGCTTTATCATCTCTTTACCTCTGTCTGAAGGTTATGTCAGACGCGTGAACTTTCAGGTTTGATTACTCTATCTTCTTCGCGTGAAGATAGGTTTCCGGCTGGTTCAGACCACGAACGCGTGAGTCCAGATGAGTAACTCGTCCATCCCCGTCTACGATAAAAGTAAACTCACCGTAGAAGGGTTTGGTAAAAAAGCTTGCTTCGGACGTGGGAAAGAGTTCGACCTTCTGGCCTATACACTCCAGCGTCAGACGCCCCTCCTCTTTCTTTACATCAAAGAGCAGCTCAGGTCTGCGCTCGTCTCTGTAGTGGCCGGAGTAATTATCGTAGACGGCTGGCTTAATCTCCACCACCTCTCTCAAACACTTCTCAAGAGTGACGTGGCTGTAGGGGTGACGGAATCCTAGCCTCTTATTTAATGCAAGGAGCGCGGAGTGCTCAGGGCGGTTGAACGCGCGTATTGTTCTAAACCCGTGCTCTTGTGCGTATTCAATAGCGCGCGCTTTCAACGAGGTGGCGATTCCACGGCGACGATATTCGCGCCGGACGCCTGTGAAGCCTGCGGACAGTCCCCCCGGTATGGCTTCGAGTAGATTAAGGTCTGTGACGCCTATGTAATCTTCGCCATCCTTGGCGATGAAGTAAGCGTCCTCGATAACGTAAGGTCTCTTCAGCCAGAGCCGCGCCTCGCGCTCATAGTAAGACGGTGGCTGGAAAAAATCGCGTGCCGGGTCGTCCTCTTTGAGCGTCGTGGTCAGCTCATAAAGTTTCTCCACGTACCTTGGCTCACGCTGACGTTCCTCGCGGAGAGTACTGATGGTAATGCCCAGCGCTTTGACTCGTTCCGTGAGATCATGGAAAGGCGAAAGGTCTGCTTCAGCCACCGCCAGCCTCAAATCCAGCAGCCGCATCGTCTCGGTAAAGCCGTACTCTTTGAGAAAGCTTTGAACCTCACTTGAAGATGAAGACTCATAGTCTCTGAAGGTGACGGTCACGGCACCGACTTCGCGCAGGTCATTCATGAGCTGGTCAAGCAGCAGGCGGCCAACGCCGCGCCTGAGCCATTCGGGGGCAATCACCAGTATGAGACGGTATTTAGGCAGGAAGACGGTCTGCTCTATGGAGCCGTATCCCAGAAGCTCGCCCGTCTCTGAATGTTCGGCCACGTAGTGACGCCTGATATAGCTGGACTCGTTAAATTCCTGACGATTGCGCAGCCATAGCTCATGGCCTTCATGGTCGCTCGGCTCGGTCGCAGGCGTGATAGTTGAAATCGATGTCCAATCTTTCTCTATGAAGGGGCGCAGCCGCGCCTCTACTTTGCCGGCGAAAGATTCGTCGCGTGAAGGCCGCCGTTGTCTGAGATTGTCTTTGAACATTTCAACTACGGCGCTCTCTTTCAAGCGCTGCCTCGCCGTATAAAGGCGCTTATTGACGGTCGAGATGGGCACCTGAAGGAATTCGCCTATGTCTGCCTGCGTATATTCATTGATGTAAAAGAGCGTTACGACCTGCCGTTCACTCGGGGGTAATGCCTTAATCGCCGCCGTTACCAGTCGCTGGAATTCGCGCTGCTCCGCGACGGTGTGAGGGTCCGGGCTTGCGGCTTGTTTTTTCTCGCCCATCTCCAGCGGCACAATCATCAACCGTTTGCCGCGAGTCATGCGATTACATTGAGTGAGCACAATACGCCTGAGCCACCCGGGAAACGCCTCCGGCTGGCGTAATTGACCGAGCCTCTGCCAGACTGTGATGAAGGCTTCCTGCGCGGCGTCCTCCGCGAGATAGAAATCGCCCAGCACCCCGTAGGCGTAAGCGAACGCTATGTCCTGAAAGCCCTTCACCAGCTCGCTGAAAGCATCGTGACGCTCCGCGAGCAGCCTGCGAGAATCAGCAGCCCTTTGGACTAAACCGTGAAAGTCTCTCAACGTGCCTCTGCTCTTTTACCCCCTCAGAAGGAAAGAGCCATCCTACAGAAAAAAGCTTACCTGAAAAGCATAAATTATTTACAGAGGATGGAAGGGTGCTCCCCCTGGGAAAACGATGGCGGCGGAAGCTGATAATTTGAGTAGTGGGTCAATTTGAAGTTGAGTATGGAGACGATTGACGTTCACCGCAGAGGCGCAGAGCAACGCAGAGGGGGCGCTGAGAAAAGATTAAATCTTCTCTGCTCCATCTCCGCGTCTCTTTGCGTCTCTGCGGTGAGGTTTTTCAAACTGGGCCACTACCATAATTTGTGTTATGCGCTAATGTGATGCTAACATTCTGTACGCGGTACTTTCCCAATTTTTTCTGCTCCCTAAGCAGATAAATCTGCATCAGGTGGCGCGACCATCTGCTAATACCTAATGGGCTGTGCGTTGCTTTGAACGAGAAATGCTTCAGACACGCAATACTTTCTGCTCGCAGCGATGTTTTTATTCGGTCGTATCCAACTCGCTGACAAAAGATTAATTGTCCGTATCCCTACCCTGGCCGGGCGCACTTCCCGGTGTAGCCAGAACGATCTCAAGGGTTGTGCCATTGCGAACATAGCAATATCGCCCGCAGACATGGCGGGCAAAGGTAACGGGAACGGCGACTCCTACCGCATATACAGCAAGGCGCACAAAGTGAAGCTTGAGGTGCAGGGGAAGCAGCCTTGCGTCATCTCGCAGACAGAAGTCTTAGCCGTTAAAGGCAAATTCTTACAACATCTAAGGAGATTATGACATGACAGAGCAGGTGGTTGGAGAGGTGAACAACCGTGGATTGGAAACCCTTCCATTTCAAATCTTAAACCAGTCGGGACTTAAGACGCCTTTATATATATGGATTCAGGGCATCATCCCGAACACGAATGAGTACGTTTATGTCAGCGACCTCAAGGGCAACGTCACGGATATCCCAAAAAACTCAAAAAAGCTGACGTTGTCAATGGCGCTGCCCGGTGACGATACGACCATCCGGCTGCCTTGCCTCATCAGCCTGCGCGTTTACTTGTCGTTGGACAAAGAGCTTTTCAGCACTACCGATAACCTCGGCATTCCGGTTTCACCCGCTGGCTGGCTTCCTCGTGACCCAGTTCAAGGTGAGAATTACAATACATTGTTTGACTTCGCTGAGTTGACCTGGACGCGAGACGATGCCACCACGACTTCGCTGGGTGCGAACTGCTCGCAGTTAGACTTCCTGGGGCTGACGCTGCAACTCGATAACTACGGCTACAAGCCCGATTTGAAAACGCCGGAACACATCGTCACCGGTTTCGAACGTAACGCCCGAAGCGCCATCTTCAAGATGATAGAGGAGCATGGCGAGCCCTGGAGCAAACTCGTCCTTCCCGCTCTCAATCCAGCGTTTCCCGGCATTCCCATACGGGTTCTATCTCCTTACCACGGCATAGAGCTTGATCTGTTCCCGAAAGACCAGCTTGAGAAATATATCAACGATGTCTGGAGCTACTACACGAAGAAGCAGCTTACGGTCAAGGTTTCGGGCGGTGAGTTCACGGGCATGGTACAGAGCGACGGCCCGCACAAAGGGCTCTTCGTCTTCGAGCCGGCAAAAGGATCAGGGAATAGTCCAGTCATGTTTCAGAACCCCAATACAAACAGCCGTGTGGGTTTTATATCTGGAACCAAGGATGTGTATGAGTGCCAGGTCCAAGTTGACATCGTTCCGCAGAACCCACTCCCGGTAAACGCGACAGACATCGCCAGGGACCTCGGGGCCGGGTTCATGCGCTCGACATTGGGGCAGGGAGTCGTGGGTGGCGTCAACCTCGACCAACTGCCGCTATGCGAAGAGGTCGGGCAGTATTATCAGCACGAGCCGATTAACAAGTACGCAGCCGCGATCCATAAAAATTCAATAGGCGGAACTGCCTACGCATACGGTTACGACGATGTTTGCGGGCAAAGCAGCGTGGGTATTACCAAGAATCCTACGAAGTTGGTGCTGACGGTGCATCCGCTTGCTGTCTGAGACTCGGAGACCGACTTTAACAAACCAGCGAAAGGTGAATAAAGACTCATGAGCAACTTTACGTTCAAAATCGTGAATAACCGTGGCGACGAAACACAGTTGAATCTGCTGCTGACCGTGGCAAGCGGTGAATCCGGGCTCCAAGGCATCACAATCGGAAAATCGACGGTGCTGGCAGATTTCTTTTCTCAGAATCCATCCCATTCGTTTTCTGCGGAGAAACTTGTGTCATGCCGCTTGTATGTAGGCTATGGGACGCAGCCCGCAAACCCCGACCCCAACAGCAATCAATACTATGGCTGGATAGAATTCAGCAGGGACCCTTCAGTTGACAAGGGAGTGTGGCTCAACCTGTCGAACGTGGATATAGTCGGACTCCCGCTGACGCTGAGCGGCAAGTCGGTTAGTGGCGAACCGTTCTCGTTAGGGTATAAGAAATCTGTGAAGCAGATCATCAGCGACATAGAGAGTAACGCCCTCACATCGCAAAGCCCGGCGGTGGTGAAGGACTGTGGCGGCGGCAGAATTAAGATCGTCGCCCCTAACATTCAATTTCCGTTCTACCGTGGATACGACGATTATCTGAACACACTGACGACGGCGGGCGCGAACCTGACTATTGTAACCGACACGCCGATAGGCGGAACCTCCAAAACTTTCACGGGAAGCTTTGCCAAGGGCGCGTACCAATCCCTGGCCGATACGGCTCCCATCCTCACCATCAAGTCTGGTTCTGACACATTTCAGATTTTGAAGAGCCAATTTACTACGGAATACCTCTATCGTTGTGACGGTGGACAGATCATCTTCAATGGACAGAGCCTCCCTCAAAACCGAAACGACGAAAAAGGGACAAACGCGTCGGCTGTCTACACGAACTCGCTTTTCCGTAATCTCTGTATCGGCATCAATGAGGGGTATTTCACCGCTGATGGTACGAACGACAGCTCGAAGTTTTCGTCGGACAAGCCATTCCAGAACGGCCAGGGGAGCGCGTATGCACAGATTATTCATGAGACCAGCAATTCTTACGGCTTCCCGTATGCTGATTCGAATCTGAAGACCCTGCTTGTGGCGTCGATTGACACTCCAATTACCCTGACTATCTTGACGGATGACGAGAGTGGGGGCTATCAAGGATAGGGTTTGGGGGGTGGAAATGTGCACGTCTTGTAGCAGCCCCCTCAGCCTGGCTGTACACTATTTCCACCCCCACTCGCGATTTATGATTTAGAAGAAAAGGGGACACCTCACACGGATGCGTCCGGACTCTGGCAACGCGTTGCGGGGCACAGGCGCGACGTGCGACCGCGAAGCGGCTGAGGTACCTTGAATATTTCCGCCCGATAAGTCTCTGGTGTGGCACAGTTTGTGCAAGCTTTGCCTTTAACAAAGGCTGGGGTGCCTTTGACGCTTCTCTTGAGGTAAAAAGCCCTGGAGAAACGCCCGTACCTGTCTGTTCTGCCTCATTCTTTAGTTATGACTTTCGTAGCGAAGAAGAGGGAATTAAGAGCAGATTACGCACAAGCTCAGTTGACACATGCAGTCTTCTTCTTTACTCAGAATGCCATAACTCTTTTGAGACACAACGAAAAACTAAGAATCTACTTTGCCACAGCCGAAACGCGGAGATAAGGGCTTTTACCTGAAACTATGTCATACGCCTCGCCTACGCAGACATCTGCCTCAACCACAACCCCCTCTCTCTTAACCGAGATAGATAAGCGCATCTTGATTGTCGATGATGAAGAGAGCGTGCGCTCAGTGTTCAGCTCGTGCCTGGGTCAACACTACCTCTGCTCAGATGCAGCGACAGCGGACGACGCAATGGAGCTACTCCGAAAAGAGTCTTTTGCGCTCGTGCTAACGGATGTCCTCATGCCGGGCCGGAGCGGGATTGAGCTACTTAGAGAGATAGGAACGCGCTATCCGGAAACCGCCGTCGTGGTCATCTCCAGCGTAGACCGCCCGCAACGTGTGCTGGACGCCTTGCGGTTGGGTGCATATGACTACCTTTTGAAGCCTTGCGATCTTGAGGTATTGGAGGTCGCGGTCGAGCGTGCGTTGGAACGCCGCGCACTTTTACATGACGCGCACCGTTACAAACAGGATTTGGAACGCCGCAACGCCGAGTTGCAGGAGAGCAAGGCAGCGCTTGAACGGCTTCAGATGCAAATCATCCAGAGTGAAAAGATGGCTTCGCTTGGAGAGCTGGCCGCGGGCGTGGCGCATGAGCTGAACAATCCGGCGGGCTTCATTCTAGGCAACATGGACATCCTCGGAGAGTGCGCCGTAAACCTTGAGCGTCTTCTTGAGTTTTACGGTGCGATGCCTCGCTCGACTGTAGATGATGAGAAACTCTGTCGCATCAAGAATGAGATAGATTACGAGCACACGCTTCAAGACTTGTCCTCTATCATCACAGATTGCCGCGAGGGAGCCGAGCGAATACGTGACGTGGTCAAAAACCTGCGCCTCTTCTCAAGGCTTGATGAAGCGGAGCTTAAGAGGGTAGATATTCACGAAGGGCTGGAATCAACCATACGCTTGCTCGCACGCCACTACAATTCAGGACAGATTTCGCTGCGGACCAGCTACGGCGCTCTACCGCATGTCTCCTGTTTTGCAGGGCAGCTCAATCAGGTTTGGCTTAACCTTCTGGTTAATGCAGCACATTCACTGAAAGAGGGCGGCGAAGTCGCTATCTCCACCTGGCATAAAGGAGAAATGGTTTATGTGTCTATCAGCGATAATGGTTGCGGTATCGAGCCACAGAATTTGAAAAGAATCTTCGACCCCTTCTTCACCACCAAGCCCGTAGGCGAAGGCACCGGGCTGGGGCTTTCCGTCACCTATAGCATCATAGAGCGACACGGCGGAACAATCGAAGTTGAAAGTACGCCTGGCCACGGCACCTGCTTTACCGTGGCCATTCCCTTAGAAATGAAGGCCGGGGCGGAAGCAGAGCACGCCGTTGAATATTCAGAACCTGGGATAGGAGCTTATAAACTGTGTCTTACAAAATAATGGTCGTCGATGATGAACCTGCCAATCTTCGTTTGCTTGAACGCCTCTTCCGACGTGACTATCAAGTACTGACGGCATCAAGTGGTGCGGAGGCCCTCGCGCTTCTTAATCATCATGATGTGGCGCTGCTTTTGACAGATCAGCGAATGCCGGGCATGACCGGCATCGAGCTGCTCAAGCGAGCAGCCAGTTTTCGCCCGCACATGGTCCGCATACTTATCACGGGCTACACGGATGTAGCCGCGCTCGTAGAAGCAATCAACTGCGGACAAGTTTACAAATATATCCCCAAGCCCTGGAACAACGATGAGCTGCGGCTGGCCGTTGAGCGCGCTTTGGAGCACTATCGGGCGAACAAATCGCGTTATGAGCTGGAAGAAGCCAACAGGCGTCTCTCGCAGAGATTACAGGCCATGACGCGAGGACTCGTGCGTACCATCGCTGATGCGCTGGAAGCCAAGGATGAGTATGTATACGGGCACGCTCGACGTGTCAGCGGATACGCCTCTGCCATAGGCCGGCGCATGCGTTTGGAAGTCGCCATGCTTGAGCAGATTTCTCTAGCAGCCTTTCTGCATGATATAGGCAAGATAGGCACCCCGGACCATGTGCTCCTCAAGCCAGCCGCCTTTACCGAAGAAGAGCGCATGCTGGTACAACTTCACCCGGAGCGCGGGGCGCGTATGCTTGCCGGCACCCCCGGAATGGAAGACGTTACGACAGTGGTACGGTATCATCACGAACACTTCGACGGCTCCGGCTATCCAGAAGGTTTAAGGGGCGAACAGATTCCTCTCGCCTCACGCATCATTCTAGTGGCCGATGCGTATGATGCTATGACGAACCCGCGCCCTTTCCGTCAAGCCTTCTCGCACGAAAAGGCTGTCGAGCAGCTACTTGAAGGGGCGGGCAGCCATTTTGACCCCGAGGTCGTGCGTGCGTTCTGCGGCCTTCAGGCGCTCGCTCTAATACGCCGAGCCATCTCACAGGGAAGCTGGGGCGGAAACCTTTCTCCGCTACCGATTCATCTGGAATTAGACGAGTTGAGTCCTGATGAGATTACGGAAGAGATAAAGAAAGACCCTGCGCTGGCGGCCAGCGTCCTGCGGGCGGCTAATACAAAGGGAGAAACGGGTGTGCCCTGCGTGAGTATAGAGACGGCATGCGAGCGCCTCGGTGACCCGAGCTTACGCCAGCTTATAAAGGAGAGCTGCTCCGGTAAAAAGCGAGACTTGGATTTCTCAAGGCTACGGGAGCATTCCGTCAGGTGCGCCGTCGCCGCCGAATTGTTGGCGCGACAAACGAAGCTGATTGAGCCGGACGTAGCTTATAGCCTTGGCTTGTTACATGATTTGGGGGAATGGCTTCTCAGCATCCTCTTTCCCGAAGAAATGGAGAACATCAACTGGTTAGATGATGCCGATACGAGAACCGAACACGAGGTCATGAGGTTTGGCGTGGATCACGGTCAGGTTGGGCAGTGGGTGCTGGAATCATGCGGCATCCAACGCGAGCTCGCTTTGACGGTTCAGACGCATCATGATGCACTGCGAAGCAACGACCCGGTGGCTCTGTTGTTACACGTCGCAGATATGGTTGCCAGTGCTACCAACTCAAGCGAGATAGCGACCTTCGACCACCTGGGCTCAGATAGACTCACTATGCTGCGCCTAAGTCGCGCAGACTTGGCATACATACACGAACGTGTAACTGAGCGAACGGGTGAAAAACTGGTCGGTGTTTGATACTACTGATTAGCCCGAAAGCTTCAACCTATAGCATTTCTCGCTTGCGTCGGACTCGAAGATAAGATTCACCGCAGAGACGCAGAGAGACGCGGAGATAGCGCAGAGATTGTTTGAATTAACTCTCTGCGCTATCTCCGCGTTCCTCTGCGTCTCCGCGGTGAAGGTTTTTAGTCGCATTCAACTGAGAATCGCTATAACTCTCTTTATCCTTTGAGCCCCTTCATTATCTCGGCATGGGATTCGAGGATTCGAGTGCTCTGTTCAGGTTTTGGCATGAGCGACCAGTCATTATGGTCCCACGTGCCTCCAAGAATAATTCCGTCCCGGCGCGGGAACATATAGCCGCCACTAAGGTAACAGTAGTCAACCTCGGGTTGCGGCAGCAGCACCTCCAGTTGGCCGCGCACCGGCCCCAGTTTCTGGTCTCCGAATAACGCACGCGCGCCTAAGCCCGTGCAGTTGAAGATTACGGGCTCAGGCAGGCGCGCAATCTCTTCGCGACTGCGGAATTCCTTTACCACGAGCCTCCCACCAGCGATGTAAAAGTCACGAAGAAGCGCGTTTAGATACACCGGGGGCTCAATCAACATCGTGCTGTACTGACGAACAAAGGGGAAACCGAAGTAATGCTCCGGGTCTCTATGAGCCTCTTGTTGTGGATAGAGTTCGTTTCCGCCGGGTAATTCACTATCAAGTGAAGCTTCGTTGCGGTAAAGCTCAAAAGTGTCTATCCAACGCACGCCATAGTCTGGACCGACGAGCAGTTGAAAAGCGCGATTGGAAATCCGACACGCGCGGCGAAACTGTTCAGTAAATTTAGATGATGCAATTTGTGAGTCGTAGACAGACGTGGGAGACCAGAACCCTCCTGCGATATTCGAAGTCGTCTCGGGCGGCAGCTCCCTCGCGTAGATGGTCACCGTCCCCGGTCCATCCTGGAAACGCCGTTGCAGAAGACGGGCGGTCGCAAGACCATTTACTCCACAGCCGATGACGGCGAAACGTCGGTGAGCCGCCTGTCCGTAACCGCGTTTCTGGCGAGAAGGCATCGCCCTCAGAGAGTCAGGGATTAAATCCACCGCAAGCGACGCTGTCCCCCAGGAGAGAGTGATACCTCCGCCGCCATGCCCGTAGTTATGAATCAGAAGTTTATTGCCTGCGCGTTCCGCGTCAACGACAAATCCTTCGGCGCGATAAGGTCTGAGACCTACGACCTCGCGAATAACTCGGTTGCGCGCAACCCTGACGGGCGATAAACGGCGTTCGGTATCAAGACCGGCGGCAAAAAGATTCTGCCGGGCGACAGCAAGTAAGCCGCCAGTGGCCAGTGCGCCGCGAATGAAGTTGCGCCGATTTATCTCGTTCATAGTAGCTGCTTAGATACTACCGTGATGAGTGGTTTTGTTACCAGACGATGCTGTCACTGAAGGACTCCGATAATGGGGCCAAGGTCCGCTCTGGAGTCGTTTCGTTGCAGGTCGGTCGAGTACAGGCTGGAGACAACCCCGTCCAGATACAAAGCGTCCGGGCAATGCAATTCGTCGCGAAAGTATGTAGCCAGCTCGTAGAAATTGACCGGCTGCTCGCTGATGACGAAGATAACTGTGTCGCCTGAGATGCCGACGCCATTGCGCAGCAGCCGTGAAGTTGACGCCGCTTTGATTGCCGGATGAAGGACACCATTGCGGACAAGCAAAGGGCCTGATTGAGTTGCAAGACGCACGCCTTGAGCTAGGCCCGGATACTCAGACGATTCGACGATTCGCGGCCCGGACTCGGAGACGAAGAATACGCCATTCGGCTTCATGAAGAAGTTGCCGGTGCCGTCAGAGAGGTTGAGAGGGGAGACCTGATGACCGTACTGCACAAACAAGCCTACGGGCGAAAGGTCAGGTTGGAACATTCCGGCGTTCATGGCGAAGCGCAGCCGCTCATTTCTGTCCGCGAGCCAGGACTTCAGACGGTCGAAGCGCTTGAAGATGTGTCCCGCATCGTCCCGCAGGAAAAGCTCAATGCGCTCTGTTCGAACATCAACTCGAATTGTCGTGAAGCGCGGCCCCGCGACGGCCACAGGTTTGGAATCATCTTGAGTGGCAACTGGCGGCGGCGTGCTCTTGGTCTCACGCGAACATCCGCTCCACGCCGACAATGCGAAGAGTGCCAGGATGAGTAAAGTTGATGTCTTCATGGTTTCAGAGTCGTCTAACGCCAGAATTAACCTGGCGGGAATCAACAGCGAATGGCATTCAACTTCTCTATAAGAGTCTTGCTGATTCGGCTCGCGTCGAATGAGTGGTCAGGCGCGGTATGGCTGAGTCATACATAACCCAAAATGTCATATATCCTGTGACGGGAAGCAATCGGAAACAGTTCTGACTGATGACACCATGCGCATACAAAATTAATATCCTGACAATAACAAGTCGTTTGCAGCAGACTCGGAGTAGCCGCAAGCTTTAACTTTACTGCTTCTACCGCTTCATCAAAATCCGGGTGCTGATTTTCTTTCCGGTAATCTCCCCAGACTTTTCTAGTTACAGCCATATCCGCCATCCTGGAAAGTAAATCGAATTGCTCTACGTATTTCGGATCAACCGGCTTGTCTTCAATAACGGAACAGGTAATTGATAATAATTTTGCCAGAGCATCTTCAGCCGAGACAATGCGGCACGACAAATCACCTATGGCGCAATCAATCAACCGCTCAGCGAGCGAGTCTGAGCCGGGAGTAAATATCTCTATCCGTGTAGCATGTTCTTCATCTACGAGTTGCAGCAGAACTTTGCCCTTCTCGCGGTAAGGATGGAAATGGTTAATCAGGAAATCTCGACTGAGTGAAGAACGAATGGTGGACAAGCCCGCGACGGCGACCGTATCAATGTCATTGAGTTGCCTCTTTTTCAGCCGCTTCTCGGCTTTAAGCAAATGCCAGCCAGCGGCAATGCTGCCAGTGATGATAACCGGCTCGTCAAGGTGTCGCGCCAATTTAAACAGAGAGCCAAAACATTTGGAAATATCTTCGGAGGTAAGAAATAGCTCTTGAAGAAGACCAGTATTCGTAATTGAGTATGGAGCCTTATTCATAACTTTAATTACGCTTAGTTGCAGGGGTATGGCAAGGGCAACTAGTCATTCGCACTTTAAATGACGACAGGCATTTGCGATATTCAAAGCTTAGTGCTATTCTCTCGCACACTGGGGCGGCGGTGAATCCAAAGCCTTAAGTGATTGCTGGGGTGAGGACAGTGATCACCATTAGAATAGGCGCGAGGTCTCCAAAGGACTGCCGCGCCTATTCTGCTTTAATCAGTATTAAGGTTGTGGCTATCGACAAGCCAACTCAGGTGAAGAGGCCCGCAAGTAAAGATTGAAGTGTCTTCCTAATCACTTAACAGAACAGCCCCGAGGTCGAAAACATCTTATTCTCACGTAACTTCGCCGAAGGGCTAATCTGCCCGCTAATCGCCTCGAAAATTTGATTGTTAATGGAACTTAACTTCACACGTTAATAGTACCTGGCCGCAGGAATGACAAGCCGCCGGAATAATTGAATTATGCAAACCGAAAAGAAAAAACTCAGAAGATTAATCGCTTTAGTTATTGTAGCGATTTTACTGGCCCTGACATCCGGCGTTCTTTATTTTCAGATATGGAAAAAGCCGCGCGAAGTTGACGGCGGGGTAGCAAAACATCACCTCACGTTTGCGGGCCACTCCAACACAGTCTGGCGGGTCATGTTCAGCCCCGACGGCGAACAGCTCGCGAGTGGAAGCGTCGATAGTACCGTTAAAATCTGGCGGAAAAATGACGGCCAAGTCCTACGCATTCTAGAACACCCTGTGGGCGTCACGGGCCTGGCGTTTAGTCCAGACGGAAGGTATGTAGCCACGAGTAGTTATGATTCGAACGTGAGGCTCTGGGAAGTCGCGAATGGTACGCTTCTCAAGACCTTTTCAGGTCATTCGGGAACTGTTTGGGCTCTCGCCTTTAGCCCGGACGGAAGCACTATTGCAAGCGGTTGCGAAGACACCACCATTAAGTTATGGGACGTAAATCGGGGCACCTTACTACGCACTCTACAGGGACATTCCCTCAATGTTTGGTCAGTAGCTTTTAGCCCCGATGGGACCACGCTCGCAAGCGGAAGTTTTGATAAGAAGATAAATATTTGGAATATAAGCGACGGTAAATTAATCAGAACAATCTACGGCCATTCAGAAGCAGTTTTAAGCGTGGCGTTCAGTAAAGACGGGCGGTATTTAGCGAGCGGCAGTGATGACAGGACTGCAAAGCTCTGGGAAGTTGCGAGCGGGAATTTGATACGTACTTTTCAGGGAGATTCCGAGCACATATATACGGTCGCTTTAAGCCCTGATGGGAAATGGCTGTTGAGTGGAGGGCGAGATAGAAATAGTCTGGGGGAGCTTTTACAGAATATCTTTGGCCCTTCCGATTCAAATAGATGGGTTACCGTAAGACTTTGGAATTTAGAGGATGGCAAGTTGATTCAAACCTTCGCGCAGCACTCTAATGATGTATTCTCGGTAGCCTTCAGCCCCGACAGCCGCTGGATCGCAACCGCCAGCGAGGACAAAACTGTAAGTGTGTGGCAGATAACCCAAAGCCAATAATGATAAAGAAAGATTTAATCATTACAGGTGAGTCAAATATATTTATGCCGAGTTTTCTGATTCAAGCCTCGAAACCTTTAGAGCCGACATTATAGCAGCCTCACTATGGAACAATCGTGACAGTGACTATGCTTGAAGATGCACTGGCCCGACTATTATCCGTGGCTCGCGCCTGGATGCTGTATCTGGTGGGCTTACGCACAGATACCCGCCAGCTAAATTTATATGTGCCGTCGGCGGAGCCGCTTCTTACCGTTCCTATCAATTTATCATTCACGTAGAAGTCTACCTGCACAACGTAGCCGTCCATATCGGCTGCACGCGCCAGCAGTTGAATAGGCTTGTTATCTTTGAGAGTCTGGCCTTCGGTCGGACTGATAATCTGCACGCTCGGCGCAACGTTTGTCGGCACAGGCGTCGGCGTAGGAGTTGGTGTTGGAGTAGGTGTCGGTGTCGGCAAGGGAACGCTTGAGACTCTGCGCCACAGCACGGCGACGGTTGTGCCGTCGGGTCGCTGTGCCAGGCCCACTATGTTTCCCAGAGCATCTATGTCGTAGGCTATAGAACCGCCCCGACTGAATTCCGCTGGCAGCAGTGCGTGCAAATCAACAACGCTTCCAGCCGTGCCGGACCAGCGCAAAGCGTGCGACTGATAGTTGGTGGCTTGGCTGCCGCCATATCCGACTTGCGTGGCTCCGTTTGTTGCCAACGCTGCGGTTGAAAGATATCCGGCAGGATGCAGATTGACGACGCTCTGAGCCGTGCCGTGCCAGAGCAGGGCGCGACTGTAACCGTCTCCGAATACGTTATACGCGTAGCCGACCTGCTCGTTGCCGCAGACGCCTTCAGCGAAGGAATGACTGTAGCCGGGTGGATGAAGCACCACGGCGCTCGCAGCCGTGCTAGACCAAAGCAAAGCGCGATAAGGCGACGTATTGGAAGAAGCGGGGAAGTAGCCATACCCGACTTGCCGTAGCCCGTCTGTGTCGTTGCCGTAACTTCTCTCGCACCCGATGCCGTTGGGGTGTAAGTCAACGACACTCTGTGCAGAGCCGCGCCACAATGCGGCGTGCTCTGCGCTTTGGGGCGACGACTCGTTTCCTTGAAAGTAGTAGTTGATGTTGCCGACTTGCTGATCGCCCCCGATGGCTCGCGCAATGGAATCAGTCCAAATACCCCCCGGATGCAGGTCAATATAGCTAAAGGCGCTGCCGCTCCATAACAAAGCGTGCCGCTGGAACGCAGTGGCGGGACCATTCCCGTATCCGACCTGTCGCAGTCCGTCCGTTTCCAGGGCGGCTGAGTAACGGAAGTCCGGCGGTTGCAGGTCAACGCTCAGACCGCTGTCTTGCGACCACAGCACGGCATGTGTCTGGTCCGGGTCAGGCGCGTCCGCGATGCGTCCCGTGCCGACTGCCTGTCCCAACGCGATGCCCTGTCCACTTGTATCGCTAAGCTGTGCGGGAGCGGGCAGCACAATCACCTCATACTCCGCTACAGGCAGCGCGGCATTACTTGGCTGAACTTGAGAACGAGCAACCCCGTCAGAGGTTCTTATAAAGCTTGAAGCGCTTAATAAAAGGAATACTGAGCAGATGAGGAAGAACGACAATCTCCTATTGCGTAGAGCGTATCGCAAGAGCATGTTCCGTAACCTCCCCCTCATGTTCAATACGGCGGTCTAGCTTGGCTGGGCTAAGCTAGACCGCCGTAAACCGCTGCTTAATTTCCAAACTCGCCGGGTGTCGGGGAAAGCACCCTTGAAGTGCATGGAGCGATTCCCCTATATCCGACGCTTCAGTTACCTGCTCCGACCTATGCCGGTGCGGCGCACGCCTCTGAAGTCCGTGAACTCGAAGCCCGCGAAGTTCTCGTTATAAGTGAACCCCCAGTCCTCAAGCAATGAAATCGCCACGTCTTCACCGCGCAGGATTGAGGCGGTATTGTCGGAGCGCCAGTGTACCCCGGCGAGGTCGCGCCCGAACCCTATGTTGGCGGCGAGCTTATTCAACTCGCTCCCGACAGTCATTTGATTTGCGTCCGACCCCGTGTACGCCACGAGCGCACTGCCGGTGGCGTTCGGCTGCTTCGGGTTCGGGAGAGGTGCCAAGTCGTTGAAGAACGCCTTGAGGATGGTGACGCAAGCCCCGGCTGCCGTCGCATGCCCCGCAGTATATGACGGGAAGATGGGCGAGCCTTCGGGATATGCCTGCGGCAGGAAATAGTAGCCGCCCGTCTTCGCCGCGATCTTGGGTATGACCGTGGAAGTCCCAAGCACGGAGTTGATCGGATAGTCCCGCTCACCCCTGAAGTCGAAGTTGACCCAGCCGCAATATTCCTCTGGTCGCAGGCGGCGATGCACGAACCACTTCTCATGCCACGTGTGCGTGTGCGCAGCAAACGCCGCCTTCTGGATCAACGCGAGAATGTGCGTCATGCCGAAGGTAACGAAACCTTCCTGTGTGCAACTGTGAAGGTACGGATTATTAGGATCGAAGGGAATCCCGTATCCGCCGCCGTCGATGCGTTGCGGGTCCGGCGGCATCAGCAGAAGCCCAAGAGCGTTGTTGTAGGGCTGTGTGACAAAGCAAAATTCAATGTAGCGAGATAGGTCGCGGGAGTTAGAGATGAGCCGGGGCGTCGGCAGGAGCGGTAGAGGGCTAGGCATACAGCCCTTCTGCACGAACAACCAACTCGATGGATCCATCATGTAGTCCTGCGCCACCGCCGGCTGAATCTTGGCGGGAAAGGTCTGAGGCCCAAACGGTACGTCCCGAATCAGGAACTGTGATAAGAACGGCCCTATCTGGTCGCCTTTGGTGAAGCCGCGGAAGAGCGTTTGCACCGTGATGTTGTTGCCTGGGCCAGGAATCTGTCCGAGCGGGGTTATCGGCTGGGTCGGGAACCCACGCGGCTCAAGGCGCGCAGGTCTGCCCGGCGGCACAATCTCGTACTGCGGAAGTCCCGCATAGAATTTGAACCTCGCGTTCAAGTCGGAGATGGCGGCGGCGATGGTCGGGTCGCTGCCATAGTTGATGAAAGGCACATCGCGCGTCAGGGATGCCCAGTATAACTCAACCGTCTCAGCCGCTACGTCGGCGCTGGCGAGGGCCGGAGGCGGCGGGGCCGCTAACTGCGTGACGGCAACGTCCTCAAGCTGATAAGCGAGGCCGCCCTGCGGGTCGCCCAGACGACGCTGTCTGTTGGCCGCTGCATCCGTGATGCCGCGACGGGACTCCGACTCGTTCGGCACGCTCGACGCTTGATCGTTGAGCGCCTGTTGTTGACCCGCCTGATCCTGGGCGTCGCTATTGACTGAGCCGCCGTAGATTCTGGACTGATCATCAGCCGAGAGCGTTGATGCATCGGAGCCGCTGGAGTACGGTTGCGCATCAGGAACGCTCTGTTGCTGAGCGTAGGAATCCTCATAGACTGGCTCGTAGTAGGATGGATCGTCGTCGGTGTAGGCAGTGCCCTTGTCCGTTTCGAGTGTGGTGCTGTTGCAGGGAACACAGCCGAGCGGGATTCTCTCAAAGTCTGCCGGACTGTTGGTGCGAACCGCTTTCAGCAGGGCGCAATAGGCGACCGGGTCAACTTCTCCGAAGTTATTAATCTTCCTCAAGGCTTTGGTGAAGTTGCCGATATAGTTTCGATTACTGTAGAGCGACTCGTCGCCGTTGCAGGGATGTGGCGGGACGCCCATGCTGCGGTCAAAGATGGCTGCGGTGACGCGCTTGGCCAATTGGACGTTGGCGCGCCCCGTAGGCGTCAGAATCTCTATGTCACAGCCCGGCGCAGTAGAACAGCCCCTGGAAATAACTTCAGTTCCGGTAATTCCCGAGTCGGTCTCCTGCGACTTGATGAGCTTCGGGATGCCCATGACGCCGGCAGCCAGGGCAGCGGCAGTGACCTTGCCTAAGAAGGAGCGACGGCTGCGAGAAATTGCGGGTTGCTCTTCCTCATTCTTAGCACTCGTCGCATGAGCACGCTTTACTTCGCCATCGGAAACCTCGCGCCGTTGCTTTTTATGATTTGGTGAGCCGTGGGCCTTTTTCGATTTTTTCTTCATTGTCAGTCATCTCCCTTAAGGAAAAGCATTGGTGATGACCGCACAGACGCACTATAATACCTCTTTGTGAAGAGGCATCAGCTATCTGCGCGTCAGTGCGGCAGTTGGTGTCATCGTCATGGAAGAGCGCCTGCCGCTGGCCTTGGAAATCCGCAGCGGGTGCTCTTCTTTTACTTTTGTGCGAGGAAAATCAATCCGAATTACTGGAACGTCTTCGAGTTACTTGAACTCGCCTGCTAAAACTTTTAGGGCCGCCTTTAAATGACGGTTAGACTTGCCGTCACGGCTTTTTTTGTAAGACAGTGCTGTGTAAAGGATTGTTAGTTCTTTACTATCAAAGAAAAGCTCTTCAACTCACAACAAGGTCAATTAAAGGTTGACTATAATCAGGAATGCGGCGCAGATGTTTAGTCTGGTAACCGGCTTGCTTAAAATCATCGGAGATGTAGAAGCTGCTCTGCGTCGGGCGGCTGGTGCGAAAGTATTGATAACAGGACTCCGCCGCGCAGTTAGCTTCGATTGGAACGGAAATGAAAGCCTGGTGGTTTTGGAGAGGATGAGCGGTGTTAATCCAGCATGGAGTTCGCTGAAGGCATTACATACTTTGTGAAGGCCGGAGATGCGCTCCTGTTGAGTTAATGATTCTCCCACGCCCCGGTCGCAAGACCTTTTTTGCTGCGACATTGATGCTACCCCTTCGCTCTGCTAAGCGAAATTCCTCACCACCTTATGAAAATACGGCAACACAAAACTGTTTTGTCTTGCTACGGGGGGATTCATTCAATAACGAACGAAAGGCTACAGCCAGCTCCTGCAAGTCGGGGACATACTATTTGCTGAGTGAGCAGTCGGATTAAATTAATTAAATTTCAATCGGATGTCAGGAATTATACGCCTTGTTATATGGGTGTCAAGAAAACTTTTTTTGAGCTTGAGAATCGGAAAAGCGAGAAAGGTAACGAAAAAATCTGTCGGTACAATTCGGCCAATAGGACCATCATAGCGAGCGCGGCAGGAACGTCTTACGTCAGTAATTTTTCGCAGTATCTATGCTGCTTGCGTTAAGTTCTGAATTGCTGTAGAAAGCTCGCCAGCATATGACGGCGAACTGTCTGCTACTTCTTGTGACAGAATTATTCTCACTCCTCAATGCCTGCTCTATTGTTCTTTCGCTTTTAGCCGCAGGCACGGCGCGTAATAAAAAGTGGCTTCGTGTCATTAGAGATAAAAGCGTTCGTGTAGGAAGCTATGCGAGATGTACGCGCACAAAAAAATGAGATGCGAGGCCATAAGCTATGGAGAGAGAAAGACCTTCAGTTGTCTTCTTTGATATAGGGGAGACGCTGGGCACCGTGCGGCTCAACGCCGCGAGCGACCGCATAGAAGGAATCAGCGTGTTTCCGCGAGTGATTGATGTGTTGCGGACGCTGGGCCAGGGAGGCGCACGGCTCGGAATCATCTCCAACCGTGGAACAATCCCTGAAGCGAACGTCAACGACGCGCTCAGACAAGCTGGACTCCTGTCCTTCTTTGCGCCCGATCTGATTCTTTACGGCCCGAAGGACTCTACAGCCATCTTCCTGCAAGCTGTCGAAAAAGCGGGCCACAAGGACGACCCGCAAAGATGCCTGTTCGTAGGAGAAAACAGTAACGAGCGCGCCTTCGCCTCCGCAGCCGGTCTACTTGTCGCCGAGAGGCCCGAAGGAGCGCTGTAAGTGTTCAGTCGGATTTTGGGATAAGGCTAGAGGAATAATCAGCTCGAAAGGTTTCGTCTCGGAGATATTTTGAGCGAAGCGCCTTCTATACAAACTAGCAACGTGATAGCGGCCAACGAAACAGAAATAATTACCACTTGGGCAATTGACTCAGAGTATAGCTGGACGCTATGACTCTGCCCAGAATGGAGGGCAATTATTAATGTCTAACTCAAGTTTAGAAACACCATTCGAAAAGACTAAGATACGCGTTCTCATCGTCGCCGAAGGCGATATAACATTTGCTCTGGACTCGCCTGAGCCCGACAAGGCGACAGGGTTTAGCCTGATTGAGCTGATTGACAAATCGCTCAATCCGAGCGCTATGCCATGGGAGGAGTTGACAATCATAAAAGCGCATCGCTCGTCCGTGATTCCAGGCAGGAATATAGGCGCTGATATACCTGACTTCAAATTCGACGCGCCGCCGGCTGAGCACCCCTTGGATTCTTTCGACCAAATATGGCTGTTCGGCTACGAAGAGGAATTAGTAGGCATAGATAGCCACCCGAATCCGCTTTTTCTCTCGCCTACAGAGTTGAGCGCGCTGGCCGATTTCATGAATAAGGGCGGCGGCGTTTTCGCCACGGGTGACCATGAGACGCTCGGCGCGGCGTTGTGCGGCAACCTGCCGCGCGTGCGCAGCATGCGCAAGTGGCTCGCGAAGGATAATCCGCCGAGCAAATTTGGCTTAACGCGCTTTGATACCCTACGCGAAGGGATTGACCAGGGCTTCAACAAATCCGATCAGTCAGACACTATTCCACAGGAGATTCGCCCGCTATTCAGGTTGAACAAAACGGACGACGGCTCGCAGCCACACGACCTGCTCAAGAACAGAGATTTGGCTATCATGGTCCTGCCGGACCACATGCACGAAGGGGAATGCCTTATTCCTACAGCTCTTAATGAAACGCTGACGCTTAGCAACGGGAATCCTTACATGGAATATCCGCCTGAGCGCGGCAGAACGGAAAAGCTGTTGCCCGACATCGTCGCCGTCTCTACCTCTGTGGGCGGGTCTGTCCTGGACGAAGAACAGCCCTCCCCTCCCGTTCCTCCTCGTCTATTTAACATCATCGTCGCTTATGACGGCCACCGTGCCGGAAAGGCTGCTGAGACCTATGAGAAAGATTATGTCGGGCGGGTCGTGGTGGACTCCAGCTTTCACCATTTCCTTGACATTAATCTAAGGGGAACGGGCAGCAATAAGAAAGGTCTTTACGACGACAACAATAATCCGACGAGGGATTATCTGGCAATCAAGCAGTACTATAGAAATATAGTTCTGTGGCTCCTCCCGCCGGAAAAGCAGGCGAGCTATTACATGAATATGCTGCGCACCGTCAGACGCCTGTCGCCGCTCATAGAAGAGATAAGACCCATTAAAGACCCTACATTGGAAGAACTGTTATTCGCGGGCCGGGCTACTTATCAGGCAATCAGTGAGAGATTTTCCAGAGCCGACGCTATAAAGTGCGCGCTTGTGGCCGCCAGCACGCTCTCGGATGCGCTCAGGGCAGCGGCGGAAGAGTTTCTTGACCCGTGGCGACCTGTGCACGAGGCGACAGTTGACCCGGCTCTCATGTTTATTAATTCAGACATGCTTCTGAAGTTGATTCTGGGAGGGGCAATGCTGGGTATCGCAGTCGAGTTACCATCTCAACCCATCGTCACCCCGGCCCCGCTCGCTGCGGCAGTAGCAGCAGCACCAGTGCCGCAGCCGCCACTGCTGCAAAATCTTATTGCGGATGGCTTAAAGAAGACGGGAGCTGTTCTGGACAAGGTTATTCCGCAGCCTCATAAACCGCTTGGAGATTTCTTAAACGCGCTCAAGTAGCACACGTAAGTTCGGACTGCTTAACGCACCTGTCAAAGTAAGAAGCAGTAGAGTAGAAATGCTTCTGCTCTTTTGTTCATATCAAGGTGGAGGACGAAACGATTTTGATTGCGATAAGGGTTTCGGTGCCGGGAGCAGCGCTTACGGTTAAGTTAGCAATCAGTCTCTACTCTTAGCACGCAGCGACCTTTACCATAAGGAGGAAGTTATGCCTATTTGCGAGACGCAGAAAATCTGGACATCAAATGTGACGAGACAGGGGGTAACGATAGAGATAGCAACTTTCACTATAGACAGCATACAGCCGAACGGGGATTTCGTAGGAACATTTACGATAGCGGGCGGCGCCAGTGGAGAGATTGAGGGAAAATGTGCAGGAGCTGCTCTCACGTTCGTAAGGCCACGAGGCGCTCCCATCTACCGCTATAACGGTGCAATAGTTACCGTAGGCTCAAGAATCTTCAACGTAGGCACGCGCGCTCAAATAGGTTTCTCCCCGGACGACATCAAGGAACTGGGATTGGAAAGTGCGGGAGCGTCCGGCGTGACGGATAGCGAGAGAGAGGCGCGTGAACTCGCCCTGATAACGTGGTTGAGAACTATAAACCCGCTCCTCGTAGGTGATGACTGGGTTGCCGAGAAAACGGGAACCTGAGGAGTAGCTCAAACTCACCTGATAATCTTGTCGAACGTGACTGGCGCTCTGCGGATTAAAGTTTCGCGGAGCGCCTTCTTCTGCTTTCAAGAGATTCAGTGCGACTCGAAGATGAGCTTCACCACAGAGACGCAGAGAGACGCGGAGGCGACGCAGAGAGTTAATTCAAACAATCTCTGCGAGTCCTCTGCGTCTCTCTGCGTCTCTGTGGTGAAGGTTTTTAGTCGCATTCAACTGAGAACCGCTATAATTAACTGATATACACGACTTAGCATTGCGTTGACTTCTTGTTAGTCTCTCTCTAGAATCCCCATTTATTAAGAGCGCCGGATGCCCTGCTCGTCCCTATCCGCTGTGAAAGCATTTACATATTCAGATTATTTGCCAGCTCTCCGGCGCGAATTTTGTTGCTCGGTCTTTAGACCTCAAGCCGGAAACGAAGGGTTATTTTAGACACTCCTCGGTGCTAAAACATGCGAGCATATTATACCGTCCCCGCCGCTGTTAGATTCTTAATCCTGTGCGTAGGCGCTCTCGTTTTAGTTGCAACGCTTGCAGGAACGGGAATCGTCGGTGCCTCTTCGTACAATCCATCGCCTGTCGCCCTGCCGGACCAAACGCAATTCGCATCGGGCGGAAGCAGCCTGCCTCAAACCGAAACGGTAGAACTCAAACCCGGCCAGACCATCGAGCGAAAGATTAAGGGTGGTGAAACTCACGCATTCAGCCTGAGACTCGCCGCTGGAGAGTACGCCCGGCTTGAGGTTAGATGGAAGGGGATTAACCTTGCCGCCCGCGTGACGAAGCCGGATGAGAAACGGCTATTTGAATTCGACACTCAAATCACTGGGCCAGGAGCGACATCGCTTTCAATCATTGCCGACCAGACGGGACTCTACAAACTCGTCTTGAGTCCTTCGCCCGAGCCGCAGTCTGTTGCGAGCGGCTACGAGCTAAAGCTGGAAGATGTGCGCCCGCCGACACCCGCCGATAATAATCGTCTGGCTGCCGAAAGGGCCATGTCAGAGGCGCAGAATCAAAAGTCGAAAGATGCTGCCATAAGCAAATACGAAGAAGCCGTTACGCTATGGAAAAAAGCGGAGGATGCGCAGGGCGAAGCCAACGCCCTGCGTGCTCTGGCCAACCTTTACCGAACGGCAGGTGAGTTCGACAATGCCGAAGAAAAATACAAAGCAGCCCTTGACCTGTGGGAGAAAAAGGTCAACGACAATCGGGGCAGAGCCTACCTGCTGTTAGATCGTGGCGCGGCGTATCAGCGCTTGAACTCTTCAGAGGATGCAATCGTCTTCTACACTGAGGCGCTAAGGGCATTTCAACAACTTAAAGATGACATGGGCGTGGCGCTCTCTAACTATAATCTGGGGAGCGCCAATGCCAAGCTCGGCAGAATGTCCGAAGCGTTGAAGTTTTATGAGGCGGCCCAGAAAATTTATGAGGCCGAAGGTGATAGCTTCTGGGAGGCCAGAGCGCTTAATAGCATGGGCGGGGTGAATGGGGTCATGGGCGAGCACGATGAAGCGCTCAAACTATACCGCCGCGCGGTTACGCTGCTGAGTCAACTGAACGATCACTACCGGGAAGGCATCCTCATTAATAACATGGGTGTCACTTATGATGACCTTGGCGATTGGCAGCAGGCCAGGGAAAGCTATGACCAATCTTTATCTATCTATAAATCGTTGAAGGGAGATATGTCGAAGGTCTGCGTTGAAGGGTTGTCCGAGCAGGACGCAGATGTCTGCGGCGCAGCCGCATCTGCGCTCGATAATATAGGAGAACTCTACAATACTTTGGGCAATCCCGGCGCGGCTTTGGAAATATTCAAAGAGTCGCTCGCTATTCGACGGACATTGAAAGTAAAGAGTGGAATCGGCACGACGCTTTCGCGTATCTGCTATTCGACTTATCTGGAAGGTAGGTACAAAGATGCTTTGGCCTCGTGCCAGGAGGCGCTCTCTAACCAGGTCCAGCCAGCCGAGCCGGGTGGGCAGGTCAAGGAAGATTATCGCGCATCCTACACCTATGCCTTCATGGGAATGATACATTCCGCGCTCAATGAATCGGAGAAGGCGATAGGGTTTTACGAAAAAGCTCTGAAGCTTCAGGAGAAAGCAGGAGAGCGGCGCGCGCAGGCCATCGCGCTTGATAGAATGGGCAGTTCCTACATCTCTATTGGTAACACCAAAGAAGCGTCCGCGAGCTATGACCGCGCGTTGGGGCTCTGGCGCGAGATTAAGGATAGAGACGGCGAGGCGCTCACGCTCTATAACATGGCGCGGGGAGAGCGCGAGCGAGGAAATCTAGCGGAGGCGCACCGACTGATTGAACAGGCCATCGCGCTGGTCGAATCGCTGCGCGTTAATATAACCAGCAAGCAGCTGCGTGCCTATTATTTCGCCAGCAAAGTAAATTCCTATGAGCTGGATATAGACCTCAAGATGCAGTTAGCTCGCAAGGGCGGCGGCGATGACCTCGTGGCCGACGCGCTTCAGGTCAACGAGCGTGCGCGTGCGCGCAGCCTGCTGGATATGTTGACCGAGGCTCGTATAGAAATTCTGCCGGACGCGACCCCGGAGCTGAAAAGGCTGATGGAAAATAGAGCCTCCATCCAGCGGAAGCTGAACGATAAAACGCGGGCTCTGACCGTATTGCTCGGCGGCAAGTACCGGAAAGAGCAGGCCGACGCGATGGCAGCGGAGATTGACCGTCTGAATCTTGAGTATGACGAGACGGAAGCGCGAATCAAGATGCAGAACCCTCGCTATGTGGCTTTGACCAAACCGCAGCCTCTGGGCTTGAAAGAGATTCAACGGGAGTTGCTTGATGACCGCACGCTGCTGTTGGAATACGCGCTTGGCGAGCAGCGAAGTTACCTCTGGGTTGTAAGCTCGACGGCAGTTAAATGGTACGAGCTGCCGAAGGGCGCGGAGATAGAAGAGGCTGCAAGGCGCTTTAAGCAGTCCATAACAGACAGCCAGCGAGCCGTGGGCGAGACGGCGCAGCATTACCAGGCGCGTCTTCTTGAAATAGATAACGAGTATCGTCAGGCGGCGACGGCGCTTAGCCGCATGCTGCTAGGCCAGGCGGGCGGGGAACTCAAGGACAAGCGGTTATTGGTCGTCGCCGAAGGAGAGCTTCAGTCTATACCCTTCGGAGCGCTCTATGACCCGGCCCGGCCAGAGGCGAGTCAGGGCACAGTGTCAGCGGGAGACGGCGCTTCATCATCAGAGCCGCAGCCGCTCGTGGAGAGCCACGAGATAATCTCTCTGCCGTCGGCAACTACGCTCGCAATGATACGCGGCGACCAGCGCAAGCGTGCCCTTTCCAAATCTGTTGCCATATTGGCTGACCCCGTTTTTGAGAAAGACGACCCTCGATTGATGACGGCCAGCAGGACGAAAGGAACGGGCCAAAGGCCAGCCCCCAAAGCTCCACCGCTCGAACAGGTGATAAGGGACTACGCTCTGCCGAGGCTGATGGCGTCCAGGCAGGAGGCCAGAGACATCCTGGCCGTGATTCCGTCCGGGACAGGATTGGAGGCGCTGGATTTTAAGGCCAGCCGTGCGACCGCTATGGACCCGTCACTGGGCCAATACCGCGTGGTCCACTTCGCAACGCATAGTCTTTTCAACGATGAATATCCAGAGCTGTCTGGTATAGTGCTCTCGTTATACGATAAAGACGGTCGCCCGCAGGAAAACGGCTTCTTAAGATTGCAAGACATCTACAACTTGAAGCTGCCGGTTGACCTCGTTGTCCTGAGCGCCTGTCGCACGGGCTTGGGTAAGAACATACGAGGCGAAGGCTTGATAGGACTGACGCGCGGATTTATGTACGCGGGTGCGGCGCGCGTCATCGCCAGCCTGTGGAAAGTAGATGACGAAGCGACAGCCGAGCTGATGAAGAGATTTTATCAGCATCTATTTCGGGACGGGATGACGCCTGCGGCCTCTCTTCGAGCGGCGCAGGTCTCACTGCGCGAGCAGCGCAGGTGGCGTGCGCCCTACTTCTGGGCAGGTTTTGTCTTACAGGGCGATTGGAAGTAGCGCCCGCGCGCGCAGCACCTGCACAGTCAAGAAGAGAAGCGAGCGGCAGGCCAAAGCAGAGGAGAAATCTTGTTCAGGCGGAGTGCAAAAGTTGGAGAGCTTGCCAAGGCATAAGCAGAAGTGGGTCTTAACTCAGGAAGCGTTCGATGTTTTTCTCGGATGGCTGGATGCGGACCGCGAGCTGGCTGGAAGAAAGTATGAAGAGATTCGCCGCAAGTTAATCAAGATATTTGTTTGCCGCAGCTGTACCGCAGCCGATGACCTGGCAGACGAAACCATTAATCGCGTCGCGAAGAAAGTTCCTGAATTCAGAGACAGCTACGTAGGCGACCCGACACACTACTTTTACGGCGTAGCGCACAACGTTTATCTGGAATATTTGAGGAAAAAGCGTGAGGCCGAAATGGCTTCTCCGCCTCCGCAGCCGAGCCGGTACGACGATACGGAACTCGAATTTGAATGCCTGGAAGAGTGCATGGAGAAGCTGGCCCCGGAGCAGCGCCAGCTGGTTCTGGAATATTACCAGGACGAAAAACGAGCCAAGATAGAGCACAGGAAAAGACTTGCCGAGCGTCTCGGGATAGAACTAAACGCGCTACGCATCAGGGCTTACAGAATCAGGGCGGGGCTGCATGAATGTATGCGCGAATGCCTGCGGCAAGGCGAGGCGGCGTGAAATGGAATAAGCGTATATGACAGTTACTATAAGAGGGGGGAATTAAACGCCGCTTTCATTCGACGATGCTGAAAGTTAACGAGGAAAAAGCTCTCAGGAGCTATTTGTTAGGGCGTCTCTCCGGGGATGACCGGGAGCGACTCGAAAAACGCCTTCTGGCCGACGAAGACTATTTTCAACAGCTGCTTTTCTTAGAGGAAGAATTGATAGACGAGTATCTCGCGGGTGAATTGACAGCCGAAGAGCGCGAACGCTTTGATAGCTACTTCCTGAGCGCACCCGAACGCCAGCAGCAGTTAAGGTTCGCCAAAGCTTTCAGAAAATATGCCGTCTCAGCTGCCGTCAACAGAGCGCCCGAAGCTGCCGTCGGTGCGAGGCGCTCTGCCCTTCAAGCATTTTTCCTCTCTTTGCGTCCCTCCCGTCCAGCTTTTCTCTTCGCGCTCGCCGCACTTCTGGCAATAGTCATCGGCGGCTTCTGGCTCATTCGACGCCGCTCACAGCCCGCGCCTGTGATGACCCGCAACGAGCCCGCCTCGCCTACGCCCGCCCCACAACCCGGTCCGACGACAAATCTGAACGGCGGTGAGATAGTCGCGCAAGCGACTCCCGCGCCTGTAAACAATAACGCGAAGCCAGGACTGGCTCCGACCCCGCCCCCCAGAAATGAAAGTCCCAAGTCTGTGGTCGTCCCTGTGACGCTCGCCTCGGGGCTTGTGAGGGGAGACGGAGACTGGAAAAGAGTTAAGGTTTCACCGGACATCTCTATCGTGCGTTTGCAATTAGAGCTTGATGCAAGCTCTGATAATTATCAAAGCTACAGGGCGGTGCTGCAATCGGCCTCTGGCCGGGAAGTTTTAACTAGGAGCGGCCTGCGTGCCGGTGGCGGCGCTCGCGGCAAGACGATTACGCTCGACGTGCCTGCCCGCCTGCTCAAACGCGATGATTATTACCTCAGACTCAGCGGCCAGAACCCGGAAAAAGAGTTCGAGGCCGCAGGCTCTTACAGCTTCAGGGTAATCGAATAAGCCCGCCCGTAGAGCGTTCACTCCTTCATCACTCGTCTCTAACCCTTCGACCTTACGGAGCTCAATCCACGACCGGCATAAAAAAGAGGAAATACTTTGTGACCTATTCTCATAAGGGAGTAGAGAGACAAACCGGGACGGCCCTATTATTCACAGCCGCGCCACAAATGATTCCCGCTGCGAGCTGGCTTATAAATCGAATGATGAAACGTTTTGCCCGCCAATATCATGTAAGAGTAGAAGCCCTGAACAGCGACGGCCTGTGCTGGCCGGTTAGTTGAAGGGCCGGGAGAGAGCCAACTCGGCAACAGAATGAGAAGCTCGGGCGATAAGCTCAACTTAATTGGGACCGCCGGGTAATTTCACCTTCTTCTGATATAGGAGACATCTATCATGAGCACGATACGTGATTATAGTAAAGAGACGCTGAATAGACTTCCTTTTCTGGAGAGCATGGATATCGCGTCTTTCATGAAAGCGGCGCAATCACTTAATGAGTTGTCACTTGATTCGCGCTACGTGATAGACATGCCCGGTTGCAGTCAGGATGTGCTAAGGATGGCAACAGACCGTCCGGGCGCAGAGTGGTTCGAGATTCCCGTCAACATAGTAGAGTCGCTGACCCCTTTAGGCTTCACCGGCAGCGACTCGACAAGGCTTATCGTATCCATCGCTTTCAAGCCGGAATTTCGTCCGCTTGCCGCTACGTTTCAACGGGTCGGCGCTTCGACCGATAGAGAAAACGGCTTCGCCGCCCTTGATGTCGCCGAAGCGGATGAAGACCCCGGCGCGCCCGCACTGGAAGATTTAGACAGGGATACGGATTTAGATTTGGCTGCTGCCCTCGCCAATTACGGCGCGGTCGAGCCTGGGACCAACGAGCCTCCCGCCATGGCGACGCCGGAAATCTTGGGCGAGTCGCTGTTGACGGAAACCGCGCGCGGCCTTCTTGAGCGCACGCTGCCGCTCGACATAAATGCTGCTCAAGCCTTTCTTGATGCCTGTATTCATTCGTCCCCGCGCGTGCGTTACGGCCCGCGTCCTGGGGCCAAGGTGCCTTTCCACGGAGCGCGACCGGGCAGGGACTTTACAGCGGTAGATTGCAGCGGCTTCGTGCGCGAGGCCATCTGGCGAGCCACTACCCCGCACCTTAATTTCCCTGACGGCTCCGTCGTTCAGCACGAATGGATACGCGCGCAAGGGTTCACGCGAAGCTCGCCCGACGCAGCTTTGCTCAGAGACGGCGCCGTCCGAATAGCATTCCTGCGACCACAAGACGCCCCCAGACGCCCCGGCCAGAGGACAGGTGTCGGACACGTCGCTCTGGTCCATAACAGCAGGACGATTGAGTCTCATGGCGGAGGCGTCGGGCCAGACAGTCGTCCGTGGAATAAGACGGGCTGGCAGGCGAAGACTTTCGTCTATTTTTTGACGCCGTCCGCCTCCTGACAAGATTTGAGCCGCGCGGCGCTCACACTTCCCAAGCGCCGCCACGTTTCTCTCGGACTCGATTGATGTGACGAAAGAGGAATAGCCATGCAGATTGAGGAGAAAAATGAAATGGCTGAACAGATGATGCAAGCTTCTGCTTCGAGCTATACGGGGATAGAAAAAGTAATCGCCGACAACAGCGCGCTCTTTCAAAAGCCGGGCGTGTTGGCCGTAGAGCCAGGCAACCTCTTTGTCAACGGCTGGATAACTTCCACTCCGGCCATTGTCGTCCGTGTGATGCGTAAGATTCCTTTGTCCGAGCTTGCCCCGGAAGACCGCCTCCCCCGCCGTGTCGGCGGATACCGCGTAGATGTCATCCCGTCGTCGCCCACCGAACAACTCGCCATGCTCAAAGCCTCTATGGCGGCTGCGCCTCAGCCTCTCGCAGCCGCCCCTCATCCTTACGTCCCTATTCCGGGTAATCCTATAGACAGGGTTTTCGAGATTTCAAAACCAATCCTGTGTCATGCAAGCCCGGATGCCGGATGGCCTACGCTGCAAAGGTTTCTCTCCGGCGTCCAAGACCGCTTGACCATTGCCATGTATGACTTCAACGCCGAGTACATTGCTCGCGAGTTGATAAAGGACGTAGAGACCTCGAACGCGAAAGTAGAGCTGGTCCTTGACCCTCAAGAGAACGCCCAGGAGTTGGACATTCAGACGCGCCTCAAAAACAGGCTGCCGAATAACTACAAACTGGGCCTAGCTTCCGTTGGCTCTAATCAGAACTTCAACACCGCGTACCACGAAAAGGTGGTCGTGCGTGACAGCAGCGCGTTCTGGCTTTCGAGTGGCAACTTTTCCGTTAGCAGCCAGCCGGATATTGACCCCTTCGGCCCGAATCCGCCTTCCTCAAACATCTACGGATTGGGCAACCGCGACTGGCACATCATTGTTCAAGACACAATGCTGGCGCAGGTATTTGAGCAGTATATAGAGCATGACATGAATGCCACGGGCGCAGGGCCGACCCCTCCGGTGGCCTTCTTTCCTGACCTTCTGCTTCCTCAGGAAGTGTTTGCGGAAACGCTGGCTGTGGCGGCAGCCGCCCCGCCGGCCCCTGTTGCTCCGCGTGCCCTCCCGACTCCAGATCAACTGCCCGTGCGTGTACAACCTCTGCTGACGCCGGACAATTACATAGGCCATATACATGACCTCGTTCTAAAGGCTGAGAAGAGCCTCTACCTGCAACTGCAATACATACACGCGTCGGACAGGGAGGGTGATGAGAGGTTTACCGAGCTGCTTAAATTGGTTGGCCAGAGGACGAAGCAGGCGAATTTCGATGCGCGCATCATCATAGGCCAGGGTGACGCGCATCTCTGGATTACAGAACTGAAGAAGCCAAAGTGGGGATTCGACCCGTCAAAGATTAAGGTTCAGCAGAGGGTTCACAACAAGGGGATAATCGTTGACGGCGAGACCGTGGTGGTAGGCAGCCACAATTGGTCGGGCGATGGCACGCTACGTAATCGCGACGCCAGCCTGATTATCTACAACTCGCAGATAGCGAGTTACTACCAGAATATTTTTCTCAACGACTGGGCAGCTCTTGCACGCCCTGACGTGCAGGAGAATTTCACACCGCTCGTAGTGATGCCCGGCCAGCCAACTCCCGCAGGAATGGTTCGTATCCCCTGGAGCGATTTTTATGATGAATAGGAGCGTTGAGGCCGAGAAAAGTTTTCACTCTTAGCCTTATGCTATGCCGTTTGTGTAAGAGCAAGGGACTATAAAGTTAAGAAGTCCGATGCTCTGTCTTCGCATCCCATACGCTGGTTACACCTCACTCCTGACTGGCTGCGACAACCTCACGGTCGCGGCTGGAGACAGCCGGAGTGATGTCGTATCGCGGAACCTTTAACCTGCCGACAGCTCTGCCGCTCTCTATCTCCCGCATGTGCGCGTCCCCGTCTTTATATCCTGCGATAACATATTTACTGTCCGGCGATGAGGCTGGGTATGATTCTGCGTGTTCGGCTCCGCTCGAATGGCAAAGGCGGGATAAATATTGCCGTACAGGTTGGATAGTGGTAATTTCGTGTCTCTCTTATAATAAGCAGGTAAGCCTGCTTCTCACGCCTGCTCATTGTCATCTATAACACGGACTACTTCAACCGCGATAACAATCGGAGCGGGCAAGAGTTCAAAGCGATGCTTAAGCTCAAACAGTTTCGATTTGAGCATCTGCCGGCAAACATAAACTTGAGAGGAGTCTGATGAGCGAACCAGAGTCTTACAAATCGGAGCTGAGCATTTATGTCGTCTGGCATCCCATGTTTGAGAAGGATGAGAAAGGGAAGGATAAAGACGTATCAGAAGGCGGTCAGATAGCCGAGCTTATTTACTCTCGCTTTGCGCGCGACATAAAGGAGCCTTTAGCGCGCGGGTTAGGCATACCCGTCTATTTCCGCTACGTGCCCGTCTCACCCTCCGGGCCGCAGCCTGCCGGGATTGATTTCAATCAGTCGCGGCGCACGGCAGTGTTTGTTCTGGTTGACGCCGCGATGATGCTGAATGCCGAGTGGGTGAGTTACATCGCCGGACTTCAGCAAAGCGTGCAGGACTCGCTGGTGAAGCTCTTCCCCGTCTCGCTTTTCGATGGCGCGCTCAGATTCGACCCCGCTTCTTCCAACTGGAACGCCATCCGCTATCACACCTTTGAGGGAGAAGAGAAGGATGGGCAGCTCATGGTCTGGATTACGCACGAGCTGTGTCGATTTCTTGGAGAGCCACGGCGGGGAGAAGAAGGGAGAGAACCGATTAGCTCGCTTCCGGTCAAGCTCTTTATCAGCCATGCGAAGAAGGATGGCAAGGACCTCGCTAAGAACCTGCGCGCGCGCATCCTTGAGACTCCGGCCAAAGAGTTCTTCGACGCCGTGGACATTGCCCCCGGCTATGACTTCGGCAAAGAGATAGAAGGGCACATACAGGACTCCGTGCTGGTCGCAGTGCAATCTGACGCTTACTCCTCGCGCCCCTGGTGTCGGCAAGAGGTACTGGCCGCAAAGCGTATGCAGCGCCCAATCGTCATCCTCAATGCGCTCGAAGGAGAGGAGAAACGCAGCTTTCCTTATCTGGGCAACGTGCCCGTCATACGTTGGAAAGGTGATAACTACAATGAGATTATCAGCCTGGCGCTGCTGGAAAATCTGCGCTTCCTCTACACGCGCTTGCGTGTGGAGAGGCTGCGACAGGCTGGCGAGATTAAGTCCGGCTCAAGCGTACTCTTGCGCCCGCCGGAGATGCTGGACTGCTATAACCTGAGCTGCTCGCCGGAAGGTGTTTCCGAAGGGGAATCAAGGTTCGTAGTCTATCCAGACCCACCCCTCGGCGCTGAGGAGATTAATGCCCTCTCAGAGGCTTACCCCGGCACCTCCTTTACTACTTTGACCATGCCGAACGACAACGTACTGCTTAAGAAGAAAGTCATAGGCATCTCTATCTCAGACAGCCTGGACCTGGCCGCGCTTGGTTTCGGACAGACGCAGCTGCGCGACGCCATGATTGAAGTGGCGCGACACATGCTGGCACGCGGCGCCTATGTGGCTTACGGCGGGAATCTGGATGAAGGAGGCTTCACGCAGGTTCTCTTCGATCTGGTCAGGGCACACAACGCCACGGGCTGTGCTCCTTACGAGGCCGTCATAAACTATCTGGCGTGGCCGCTCTATCTTAAGGTCACGCCAAACGAAGAGGCGTCCCTACAGCAAGTGGCGACGATACGGCGCGTGACACCTCCCGAAGACCTCAAGACGGACTTTGGCCTGAACACGACCGCCTCATTGGAGCCCAATACTGCATTCAACCGTTACGTATTCGCGCGCAGCCTGACAGCCATGAGAGAGGCCATGAACAAGGACGTGCAGGCGCGGCTGGTGATGGGAGGGAAGCTGCAAGGCTTTCAGGGTAAGTATCCGGGCCTCGTCGAAGAGGCTTATCTGGCTCTTAAGGAGGGCAAGCCGCTCTTTCTCATAGGCGCCTTCGGGGGTGCGGCAAACGCCGTCATCAAACTTCTTAAAGGCGAAGTGCCCGAAACGCTCACAGAGGCTTTCCAGATGAGAGATGAGAACCATGCGGGCATGGTGGAGGAGTATAACCGCGAGGCAGCCGCGAAGCCGCACCTCCATCTTGAGCCGATTGATTATAATAGCCTCACTGATTTCTTCCGCTCGAAGGGAATCGCAGGCGTTGCAAACGGCCTTAACGAGGCGGAGAACCGCAGACTCTTCGAATCCACGGACCTTGACGAAATCATCTCGCTAATCCTGAAGGGACTGGCTAACCTGCACATATAAAATTCGCCGGATGAGAACGGCGACAGGCGCTCTTGAGTGATACCGCAGGAGGCTCACAGCCATGTGGATCTTCAAACGAATGAAACGGCAGCGAAATACCGGGACAGCTCAGCCCGGTGTTGTCCAGACGTTTGTGCCGCTGCGTAACCGAATCATTTTACTCGCTCTCTATGGTTTAGCGGCGGGCTCGATTTTAGCGATACTGCCTGAAATAAGGTTGAGCGTTATCGGCATTAAAAGGGACAGCGGGATAACGCTTGATAGAACCAGCTGGATAATATTGTGCTCGCTCTTAGGGGCAGCCGTCGGCTCGTTAATCATCCCGGCCTATCGAAGACTGTTTAGGTCGGGCAGAGATTTTGCTGTCGAGAGTGTAAAGGTCACTCTGTTCGGTGCGGACATAAACGTCAAGCTAACGAATCAGAACAAGGTTATCACCTGGAAGATTTTCGTCGAAGCGGCTACGCGCATTACTACCAGGTCTCTCGGAGAGAATGAAGGAGTGGTGCGCGAAGCGCTACAATCCATGTACCTGTTCTTCAAGCTCGTGCGCGATGAATTGAAGACGGCAACTCCCGCGCTCTCTCTCACGGAGACTAAAGAGCACACGCTTGAAACCTATGGGGTGCTGATGCTGAACGATGCGCTGCGCCCACTGCTTGCGCGATGGCACCCGCGACTGCTCGCGTGGGAGAAGACTGAAAGGCCGGAATCGCAATGGCCGCTGAACAGCGCGTGCCGACTGGACCTGGAGACGGCCAGGCGCAAACTGCTGGTTTACACGCGCGGGCTCGGCACCATGCTTCACATCGCGAAGCTGGGAGAGCTGCTACCGGCTGAAGAAGCCGACCGCGCATTCCTCACGGATAAAGAGGTGCTTCTTTTAGAGAAGGCTACGGGGCTCAGCATCATCCTGTCGGACACGCAGAGGCAGCAGTTCTGGAACATCTTCGTGGAGACCGGGACGAGAGTCGTAGCCCTTCCGCTCGGCTGGCATGACGGCGCGTTGCGACAGGCTTTGACATCGTTTCAAGAGCTTTTCAGTCTCGTGCGAACAGAATTGAGGGGCACACTGCCGGGCGCGCCGTACATAACCGCCCTCGGCCCCTCATCGGAAAGAGCAGATGCCCTGACACACACGCGGCTGGAGCCGGAAGCCCTGGGCGGGTTCCGTGCGGGTCACAATCCGGCGGCGATAGCTCCACACTACCTGCTCAGGCCGGAAGGCGCACGCGCAGGCATCATCTGTGAGCCTAACCCTCACGCCGCCTACCTGTACGCTATCGTCATGTTGAATAAGGGACTGCATCCACTGCTTGCGCGATGGCACCCGCGACTGCTCGCGTGGGAGAAGACCGGAAGGCCGGAGTCGCAATGGCCGCTGAACAACGACTGCCGGCGGGACTTTGAAGTGGCCGGCAAAATAGTTCTTATACATCTATGGCGCATAGGTGAGCTGCTGCACGTGCCGTGTCTTGGAGACCTGCTCCCGACAAAGCCTCAGGAAACAGAAGCGGCTTTGAGGTTTAGATGGACTCCTGACGAGCAGATAAGAAAGGCTGAAGAGAAGATTCGACATGAGCCCGGCAACGACGCCAAGATTATAGGCTGGCATATCTTCGTAGAGTTAGCATCCAGAGTTGCGACGCAGCCCTTGAAGCCTGGGACGGGCGGACTGCGACAGGCCATAGATTCTCTTTACAAGCTCTACGAGGTTGTACGCACGGAGCTAAAGGGACTCACGACAGAGCATCTGACTACCAGGCGTGAAGGGGATACAATCGAGGGCATAGCACTTGAGGTCTTAAACGGCCCCTTGCGCCGCTTTCTGGACGAATGGCACCCGCTGCTGCTTGCCTGGGAGGAACAGAACGAGCACGGCTCCGAAAAGAAGGCGGAGCCCGAAAGATTAAAGGCCGAGTGCGAATGGTCTGAAGCGGGTGACTGTCTAAAGCAGCTTGAAGAGGTTCGCCTGGACGTGACTGTCAAGGCCATAAGACTCGGAAAGCTCATAGGCATAGCAGAGGTTGACAAGCTCCTCAAGGCGCAGGGCTAGACTGCTTGTGCCTGTGAGATATGCGCTCACCGTAGCATGCGCGCCTCTGAAAGTGACGGGTAAGATTTATGAGTACAAGCCAGCAGCCACCGGCTGTGCCGCCGTCCGAAGCCGACTTTGATTCGGAAGTGTTCATTAGCTATGGCCGAGGCGACAGCACCGACCTCGCTCGTCGCCTATACTCCGCGCTCATTAAAAGGGGTCTCAGAGTCTGGTTTGACGAGGAACAAATCCTGCCGGGCGATTCGCCCGTGACCGATATTCCCAATGCGATGTCGAAGAGCAGGGCCATAGTCATTATTGTCTCACCCGCGTCATTAAAATCCGGCTGGGTCAAGAATGAGACAGAGCTGGCCGTCGGCAGTTCGTCCAGCGGCGACTGGCGAGGACGAATTATACCTGTCCTCCACGGGGTCGATAAGCCCCCCGGATTTCTGGCCAACTACAGGTGGATAGATTTCAAGGATGACGCGGCCTTTGAGAAAAATATAGATATATTGGTCGAAGGAATACGCAAGGATAAGACACCCGGCGCCGCGAAGGCGCGCAGCCAGGAGGAGAAAGACCTGCTCTCGCGCCTGAGCTTCCTCTGGTTCTTCCCCGAAGGCGTGCTTCTGAGTCTCTATAATTATCTGGTCTCAAAGAGGCAGAGGAAAAACGATGCGGCACATGCCGAGCACAAAGGACTGGTGCGTCTCATACATACGGACGGGCCTGACCTGAAAGGCGCGGCTCCTGAAATAGTATTTGAGCTTGAGAGCTACATAGCTGACAAGGCTACGAACTCCTATGAGCTTCTGGTCAATATTGATGAGTGGATTGATGCCTCTTTCCCCTTCGATTTCGTGGAGGGAACGGATATAGGAATAGGGCGCGCACTGCTTGTGCGCGACATGCTCTCTCTCTTTCCAGCACATTGGGATCCTAAGCTTAGAATTCCACGTGGACAAGTTGTCGC